>Ga0209863_10000340_pt1 | contig 25901 bp, 19 predicted proteins | sample OrgsoiDNA2013046_FD_185796 | JGI IMG/M metagenome (GOLD analysis project Ga0209863, IMG submission 185796) | Permafrost soil microbial communities from the Arctic, to analyse light accelerated degradation of dissolved organic matter (DOM) -... | ecosystem: Environmental > Terrestrial > Soil >...
TCCGTCACCGCCGGGACAGTTCTCGGTGAACGTGCCGGAGGCCGGCGACCAGACACCGACGAACTGGGAGACATTCTTGCCACCGCCCGAGCTGCCGCAAGCGGCTCCAGCCAACGAAAGCGTCACCAAGAGTGCCTTGACCGAATCCCGCATATTGTCTGTCCCCCGTTTTCGTTGTTTTGAAGCTACGAACCCTCTCATGGGCTCGACCGCGCATGAGTTTCGTCAAAGAAGGTGAGCTAGGCAACAGAATTCCGCGTTTCGAGACCGTCAAGTGTGTCCCGTGGCGCTACGGCGCGTGCTCGAACATCTGCTCGACCGGGACGACGTGGACGGCGTCCTTGCTGAGCGGGATCGGGAACCTCTCGATGATCTTGTCCTCGGCGACGACGTCGGGCGGCGTGCCGGCCGTGTCGTAGGTGATGGGCGTGGGGGCGTCGCTGGCCAGCTTGTCGGCCAGGGCCTGGGCCTTGTCGGCGACGATCGCGATGCTGAGGCCGCCCAGGGTGAGGTGCTTGCGGACGGCGCGGTCGACGTCGGCTTTCTTCATCTTGGGCAGCCGCGCCCGCAGCTCCTTGACGACGTCCTTGCCGGTGACGGCGGCGTCGATGGCGTAGCCCAGTCGCCGCGAGACGTCCTGCGCCCAGAGGTTGGCGTAGTTGGCGAGGAAGGTCTTGGTGGCGGCAAAACCGGCCTCCGGAATTCCGTCGCGAATCAGCTTGTCCGTTTCGTAGAGCGCGGCGCGCAGCGCGAACAGACTGTTCTGGGGTGGCACCGGCCGCAGCCAGATCTCGAAGTGCTGCTGCCGCCGCGGGATATTGGGGAGCGGAAAGGTGGTCCAGCCGTCCTGGATGAAGTTCTCGATGTAGGCGTAGTCGCCGTAGTTGAGGCCGCGGTTTCCACGCAGGTGCGTCATCAGCACGCCGTTGAAGGTGCGGTGCTCGCCCAGGTAAGAGCGCGCGACGGTGAGCGGATAAAAATCGGCGTCCTTGCGGGTCAGGTCGAGGCTGTGGCCGATCGAGATGGCGTTGGCGCGCGCGTCTTTCTGCACGACCAGCAGCTGGTTCTCCTTGTAAGCCGGCGGCGCGGGCAGCTTGGGGAGCGGCGGGGCCTTGGCCGGCAGGGCGGCGAAGCGTTTTGCGAACGCCTCGGCGAACCCGTCGGGTATGCCGCCGGCCACGCCGACGGTCAGCCGATCGCGCGCGTAGTGCGTCGCGTAGAACTTCTGGACGTCGTCGAGCGTGATCGCGCCGAGGCCGGCGACGGTCCCTTGCGTCGGCGTGCCGTAGGGGTGGCCCCGGTAGAGGACCGTCGCCATCGCCTGCTTGCCCAGCTCCTCGTCGGCGTTCCCGCGCAGGGTCTTGGTGATGAAGTCGAGCGCGTCGTCCTTGTTGCGCGAGAAGTCCTCGGCCGCGAAGCGCGGCGACAAGATCTGGTCGGCCAACAGATCGGCGAACCGCGCCAGGTTGTCGCGGTGGACCGTCCCTTCGAAGACCACCGACTCCTTGTCGCTATAGACGCGCAGCTCGCCCGCCAGCGGATAGAGCGCGTCGAGGAGCTCGGCATAGCTGCGGGGCTTGCTGCCGCCGTGCCCGATCATCTCGGCGGTCAGTGCGGCGAGGCCTTCCTTTCCCTTGGGATCGTCGACGGCGCCGACCTGGAAGAAGAGCCGGATCGCGCACAGCGGGCTCCCCGGCGACGGGAGGATCACCGTACGAATGCCGGCCACCTTGGTTGGTGGTTTGGCGGGCGCCGCCACCGCCCGAGAGGACGTCGCGGCCGCGGCCAGGAGAACGGATGAAAGGAGCATGATCGACCTCATTTGCCGGCCTTGAGCGTCACGACCGTCCTGTTGGTCGGTTGAAAGTAAGCGGCGGCGACGCGCTTGACGTCGGCGCTCGTGACTTTGTCGTAGAGCGCGAAGTAGCTGTTGATCGAGGCCAGGTCGCCGGTCAACGCCAGGAACGACGACGCCGTGTAGGCGGTCTTGTCCGCCGTCGAGAGCTGGCCCGCGAAGGCGTATTTGACGTGCGAGAGCACCTCGCGCAGCGTCTTGTCGTCGATGCCGTCCTTGGCGACTTTCGCCATCTCGTCGTGGATGGCGCGCTCGACGTAGGCCAGGTCGGCCGGCTTCTTGATACGCGCCAGCACGGTGAACAGATTCGGATCGACGTGCGCGTCGTTGGAGCCGGAGATCGCCTCCACCTTCTGCTCGGTGATGACCAGCTTCTTGTAAAGCGGCGCGCGCTCTGCGAACAGCAGCTCCGCCAGCACGTCCAGCGTCGGCAGGTCCACATTCGTCGTGGAGAACGCGGGCGTGTGATACCCCTCGACCAGCATCGGCAGCGTTGCGCCCGGCCAGCCGAGCTCGGCGCGCTGTTCCTTCTTCTGCGGCGGCTCGACGGGGATGGCCGGGTGCTTGTCGCCGGCTTTCCAGTCGCCGCAGTTGGTCTCCACCAGCTTGAACACCGTGTCCGGATCGGCGTCGCCGACCACCAAGATGACGATGTTGTCCGGCCGGTAGTATCGGTCGAAGAACTGCCGCGAGTAGGCCATCTCGTTGGGCATATTTTCGATGTCCTTGAGGAAGCCCATCGTCGTGTGCTTGTAGGTGTGCGTGGTGAACGCGTGGTCGTAGAGCACCTCGGTCATCTTCTCGAGGGGATTGGAGGCGTTCTTGTTGTATTCGCCCAGGACGGCGCGGGCTTCCTTCTGAAAATCGGCCTCCTGATAGTGCAGGTGCTGAAAACGATCGCTCTCGATCTCGACGATCTTGGGGAGCGCCGCCTTGCCGGCCAGGATGTGATAGACGGTCAGGTCGTCGGAGGTGAAGGCGTTGGAGTCGGCGCCCATCTCCTTGATCGCGGCGTTGTAGGCGTCGAGGGAATACTTCTCGGTACCGTGGAACATCATGTGCTCGAAGAAGTGGGCGAAGCCCGACTTGCCGGGCTCGACCTCGTTGCGGCTGCCGGTGCGCACGACCGAGTAGTAGGCGACCAGGCCGGGCGAGTCGTAGGCGACCACGTAGACCCGCAGGCCGTTGGCGAGCGTCTTGTCCTTGACCGGGAACGGGAACGCCAGGCCGCCTCCCGAGGCCGGCGCCGCCGAGGCCGGCGCCGTCGCGGGCGGGGCCGCCGCCGGGGCCCCCGCCGGGGCCGCTGCTGTCGGTCGCGTCAGGGCCGCGAGGAGCGGCAGCGCCAGCGCGGTCGCGAAGAGGGCGGTTGTCAGGAGAAAGCGCATCGGACCTCCGATAGGATGGAAAGGCGACGATGAAAACAGAATCGCCGAGCGGCCACAACCGATTCTCGGTCAGCGGGCGATTGCTCGTCGCCGGCCGCCTCGTGGCGGGCGCGCTGATCGCAGACGGGGGCCGGATCGTGGAAGTCCGAACGGAGGCCGTGGGCGCGCTTCCCGAACCACGGTTCGAGGCCGATATCGTGTCGCCTGGTCTGGTCGACTTGCAGTGCAACGGTTCTCTCGGATTCGAGGTGACCGACGGTGCCAGCGCGCTCGACATCATGGCGTCCCGCCTGACCCGCCGGGGGGTCACGACCTTTCTGCCGACGGTCGTGAGCGCGACCGCGACGCGCTATCGTTCCGCCGCCGCCCTCATCCATCGAATCGTCCGCACGCCTTGGGGATCGCGGGTCCCGGGGCTGCATCTGGAAGGACCCTTGCTCTCGCCGGCGCGCGCGGGGATTCACGACGCGCGCGCCATTGCGGCGGCCGACGCCACGCTGGACGAGGTGCTCGAACATTTGCTGGCGGCCGGCGCCCTCCGGCTCGTCACACTGGCGCCCGAGCGTCCGGGCGCGCTGGCACGAATACGGCGCCTCGTCGCGGCGGGCGTCGCCGTCAGCTTGGGCCACACCGACGCCACGTTCGACCAGATGATCGCGGGGATCGACGCGGGCGCGACGCTGGTGACACATCTCTTCAACGCCATGTCGGGCCTGCACCACCGCGCGCCCGGCGCGGTGGGCGCGGCGTTGACCGACGATCGCGTGGCCGTCGGCCTGATCGCCGATGGGGTACACGTGCACGCGGCGGCGTTGAAGCTGGCGATGTGCGCGAAAGGCGCCGGTCGGATCGTGCTCGTGACCGACGCGGTCGCGGCCGCGGGGGCGGGGCCGGGCAGCTATCGGGTGGGGGGTGTTTCGGTCATCTCCGACGGGGAGAGCGTACGCCTCGCCGACGGTACGCTGGCGGGCTCGACGCTCACGATGGATCGGGCGGTGCGCACGATGGTGAGCCTGGGTGGGGCGCGGATCGAGGAGGCGCTCACCATGGCCAGCACGGTTCCCGCCGCACGGGTCGGCCTGGCCGACCGCGGCACCCTGGCCGTCGGTCGGCGCGCCGATCTGGTGCTCTGGTCGGCCAACCTGGAAGTCGAAGCAACGATCGTGGGCGGCGAGGTCGCTTTTCGAGCCTGAGGCGCGCCCGCCCGTTCGAGATTCGTCTCGGTCCGAGTCAGTGGACGCGGGTCGTGTGCGGCAGATCGGCCAGCACCTCGGTCTCACGCGCGCCGAGCACGTCGAGGCGTTCGGCGAAGACGTCGGCGGACACCAGCGGACGCGCCAGGTCGAGGAAGATGTCGGCGTGGCGCTCTTCCGCGTCGGCGAGCGCCGTGTAGAAGTCGGCCAGCTCCGCGTCGCCGGTCCTCGCGAAGCCACCCGCGAGCAACCCGAGCCGCTCGTGCGAACGCGCCTCGATGAAGGCCGCGACCAGGAGCGCGTCAAGCAGGCGCTCCGGCTCGCGGCCGCGCACCTCCGCCAGCAGCGCCCGCGCGTAGTGATTCGGCGTGTCCGTGCGCGGCACCCACCCGCGCCGCGCCATGAGCGCCCCGACCTGGACCACGTGGCTGGTCTCCTCGTGCGCGAGGCGCGCCAGCTGCCCGGCCGACGTCCCGCGGTGCGGATAGCGCCGCACCAGCGACAGGGCGTTCTCCGCCGCCTTTCGCTCGCAGTGCAAGTGATCCGACAGCAACACCGGCAGATCGACCGTGCTCGCCCCGAACCAACGCGGGTGGGTGCAAGAGCGGAGGATGGTGGTCATGGGCCGAAGGCCAGCCTATCCGATGTTGTTCGTGGTGGCTCAGAGCAACGCCAGCAGCGCCGAGATCCCGGCGCCCAGGGTGTAGAGCGACTCGCCCGCGATGAGGCCGCCGCCCAGCAGGGATGGTGTGCTCATGTCCTCGGGGAGGCTGTCGCCCTGCTCGGGGGCTGGGTGGACCGGGCGCCGCCGAGGCGCCAGCGCGGACGAGAGGACGCTGCCGGCCGCGAACCAGGCGCAGGTTCCGAAATCCAGAAAACCGCCGGTCGACGAGGCGTACGGGCTCCCGAGGAGCACGGCGTCCACGATCCACCCGACGGCGAATCCGAACGTGCCCGAAGCGATGAGGCGCTTGTAGCCGGGGTTGCGCGCCAGCAGCTTGCGCGCGACCTCGATCCCGAAGCCGATGCCGAGCCCGATCCAGAGCGCCTGCACCTGCTTGTGCGCGAGGTGCCCGATGCCGCGGATGGCGCCCACGAACTTGAACGTCATCGCCGACTGCCAGACCCCGACGCGCGCCTCGGGGTGGGCGAAGGTGTCGACCCGCAGCACCGGGTATGCGTTCATGAAGAACTGCGTCAGCACGATGCACAGCACCGTGCCGGCCACGATCCCGACCGCCTGGTAACGAAACTGGATCGCGCGATCGGACCCCAGCCTCCACCCGGTGGAGCGATCCTGCTGCATGTCGACGCCGACGGTGCAGGAGATGAGCAGGATGCTGCCGGCGGTCATGGCGACGATCGGCGAGCGCAGCCCCAGCGCCGACATCAGCAGCACCGCCATCACGAACGCGCTGGAGATCGGGTTCCAGTCCGAGATCCCGTCGGAGATGCCGTTGACGAAGACGAACAGGAACGCCAGCGCGATCGCCACCAGGATGAAACCGAGCGGCTGGTGCAGCAGCAGGGTCGCCACCGCGACGACCGCCGCGCCCCAGACGAGGACCCAGGCAATCAAGCGCCCCGTGCCGAGGCCCGCCGACGGCAATGCCGCGGCGTCGACCGCGCGCCGGCTGCGCGCCCGGCGGACGGCCTCCACGCCGATCAGGGTCAGATCGACGATCGCGGCGCCGAAGACCATCGCGAGGCCGACCAGGAAGCCGATCTTCCGAAACGGATCGTGCGGTCCCAGGATGCCGGCTGCCCGCAGGTGCGGTACCAAGAGCGCGCCCACGGCGCCCATCACCAACGTCGGCACGCCGATGCGCGAGCCCACGATGAGACCCGCGCCCACCGTCGACGCCGAGATGCCGATGCGGCCCAGCCAGGTCACCCGCGAGACCAGCGCGCCGAGCGCGATCCCGCCCGCGGTTCCGCCGCCCAGCTTGCCGATCGAACGGCGCAGGAGGCGCTTGTCGGTCAGCGCGCGCAGGATGTTGGCGACCGCGTGTCCCGACGGGAATTCGAGCTGCAGCCGGTCCACCAGGATCGGCGTGTAGAGCATGCCGACGCCGATTCCGAACATGCCGACGCAGCCGAAGTACAGGCCCATCTTCCAGGGCGCCGGCAGCGGCATTCCCAGCCAGACCATCGCTTGGATGAGCACGCCCATCCCGGCCATCGACGCCACCGAGGCGGCCATGGTCTGGATGTAGTTGGCGCCGTGCTTGCCCTCGACGCCGTAACCCGTGGTGACGCTGCTGCCGAGGATGCCCGCCAGCACCTGGCCACCGACGGAGAACCCCAGGCTGAAGGTCATATAGGCGCTGGTGATCCCGCCGAGCGGACCGAGGATGAAGAGCGCGACCGACGCGAGCAGCACGTGGTATCCGATGCTCCCGGGCGCGGGCAGGAAGCGGCGCATCGATTTGCTCATGTGCGTTCCGGACCCTCCGCACCGTGCAAACGCGCGCGGCCAATGAGAACGGCGCGCCGCACGTAGTCGACGAGGGCCGTCACGCCGAGCACGAACGCCAGGGTGGCGAGCGCGCGCGCCGGAAACCCCAGCATGAGCGCCGCGATCGCCAGAAACTGCGCGACGGTCGCCCCCTTGCCGAGCAGGCTGGCGCGGAAGTCGTAGCGCAACCAGCGCCGCAGCGTGGGGCTCGCGCGGTAGACGATCACCATCGGAAGCTGCAACAGCTCGCGCGCCACGATCAGCGCCAGGATGGCGAAGGAGACCCCGCGCTCGAAGTGGAGCGCGGCCAGCACCGCCGCGATGAACAGCTTGTCGCAAGTGGGATCGAGCCAGGCGCCTGCGCCCGCCACGTCGAGGCCACGCCGGCGCGCCAGGGTGCCGTCGAGCACGTCGGTCACCGCCGCCACCGCCATGACGCCGAGTGCGCGCACCGCGTGCGCGGGCGTCGGCCCGAGCGCGACCCAGAACAGCCACCCGAGCGGCAACCGGGCCAGGCTGAGCAGGTTGGGGAGCGTGAAGAAGGCGAATGGAGGCGACGCGGACATCGGCCTTGGGCAAGCGTAACATTGACGGGCTGTCCTCATGCGTGTCGCCGACCCTTCCGATCTTGCCGATCTTGCCGACCTTGCCGATCTTGCCGATCCGCCGAGGTCCGACGATGAGATTGTCCGCGGCGTCATCGAGGGTCGTCCGGTGCGAATCGTCGCGGTGACCAGCACCGCCCTGGCGCGCGAGGCCGCCCGGCGGCATGGTGCGGGGCCGGCGGCGTCGATCGCGCTCGCCCGCGGGCTCACCGCGGGCCTCTTGCTGGCGACGCTCACCAAGGACGACGAGCGGGTGACGCTGCAGGTGCTGGGAGACGGGCCCCTCGGCGGGCTCACCGTCGACGCCACCGCCGCCGGCACGGCGCGCGCCTACGTCAAACATCCCGGCGTGCCGCTGGCGGCGTCGTCCGGGGCGCGCGCCAGCCTGGCCGCAGCGGTTGGGCGCAACGGCCTCGTGAGCGTGCTCCGCGACGTCGGTCTGGGCGAGACCTTCAGCGGTCGAACCGCGATCGCGACGGGCGAGATCGACGAGGACGTCGAGCGATACCTCGAGGCGAGCGAGCAGATCGCGAGCGCGCTCGCCTGCGACGCGACGCTGGCTCCGGACGGAACGATCGCATTCGCCGCCGGAATTCTGGTCCAGGCGCTTCCCGGCGGCGACGGCGCGGCCCGGGTGGCCGCTGCGCGCCTTCTCCTGGCGGGCGGCGAATTCTTGCGCGCGCTCGGAGCCGGGCCGCGCGACGGCGAGGCGGTTGTCACTGCCGTGCTCGGCGGCCAGCTCGGCGAGGCCCGGATCCTCGACCGGCGCCCGGTCCGTTTCGATTGTCCCTGCTCGCGCGACCGGGCCGGGACGTCATTGGCGCTCCTCGGTGACGCGGAGCTGACGGCGATGATCCTCGACGACGGCCGGGCCGAAGTGACCTGTAACTTCTGCCGCGCCCGCTACGAGTTCGACGAAGCCGCGCTGGAGATCATCCGCCGCGAAACCGCCAAGCCCGCCGGCCCGCCCAGTTGAAAATCAATGAAATAGCGCGTCGGGGGAGGGACGGCTTTGCCGGCCCGAGCCCATCGCGGGGGGTTAGGGACCCTTTGAGGGTCCCTAGTGAAATAGCGCGTCGACTTGGTGGCGCTCCCGGGCGACGGCCACCGCGCCGCCGGCGGGGATGATCGTCTGATCGAGGATCTGCCCTTCCGCGCAGTGGATGTCCTCTTCGCCCGGTGAGGCCGGACCGCAAATCGCTTCGAGGGCGATCTCCGCGGGGCGCACGCTGATCTTGAGGAAGCCGTGGTGGATCGCGCGGAAGGCGGTGAAGGGTGGCGGCTGGCAGTCGTTCCATAGACAGGTCGTCGCCGCGTGCTCGAGCGCGCCGCCGCCGGTCCCCGCGGTCACGTGCACCACGTGCGCCTGCGGCTTGCTCCGCTCGTAGACGTGGCTGTGCCCGTTCAGGTTGAGCACGTATTTCTTGAACCGCTTGCCCCAGCCGTCGAGGATCGCGCGCAGCGCAAGGTCGCTGCCGTGGTGGCCGGACGAGTAGGCCGGCCGGTGTCCGGCCGTGATGACGAACTTTATCTTCGCGTCGGTCTCGGCATCCGCGAGCAGCGGCTCGGCCTTGCCCGCCCAATCGGCCCAGGTGTCGTGGGTGTATGGCTCGGGATAAAGGATGAAGCGGACAGATCCGAAATCGAACCAGTACCAGTCCTCCCCGCAGCAGCCGACGGCGGGCGCACCCGGGGACGCGGCCGCGTGCGGGAGCGCGAACCGGCCCTTGTAGTTGCGGAGATCGTCCTTCTGGGGATCCTCCCACTCGTGGTTGCCCCACACCGGCATGTAGGCCGCACGCTGCGACCAGATCATGACGTCGTCGAAATGGCGATCGACCGCGGCCTGCGTCTTGAGATCGGCGTACGACAGATCGCCGAGCGCGAGGACGAACGACGGGTCCGCTAGCCGGATGTCGCGATGCACGCCGGCCGCCGCGGGCTGATTGGCCGCGTCGCCCAGATCGCCCACGGCCGCAAAGGTGAACCCCGAGGTTCCCGGCACGGGCGGCGCGCGGAAGCTGCGCGGCACCGGCCTCATCGGGTGGCCGACCTCATAGAGGTACTCGAGGCCTGGGACCAGCTGGTCGGCGACAGCCTCCCACCAGGGGCCGGGCGCCGAGGGCGGCAACGGGCGCGGGGAATGCCCCGTCACCGTGCGCGGCGGGAGATCCTTGGCCCAGTAGCGCAGCGTCGATCCACCCCCGCGCCAGTCGAACGTCACGGCGTCTGGCGCCGTGTACGTGAAGTGCACCTCGTGCGACTCCTCGACCGGCGGGGGCGGCGCCGGCGTCGAGGCGTCGAAATTCATCAGATCCTTCGCACGCTGGGGACAGCCCGTCGCCGTCGCGATGAGGGTTGCCAGAAACGCGGGCGCTAGCTTCCGCACTGACCGCGCTGCCGCAAGAAATGATCCGCCAGCACCAGCGCCAGCATCGCCTCGACGATCGGCACCGCGCGCGGCAGCACGCACGGATCGTGGCGACCACGCGCCTTGATGGTGGTGTCGTGGCCGTCCTCGTCGACCGTCTCCTGCTCGCGCAGGATGGTCGCGGTCGGTTTGAACGCCACCCGGATGACGATGTCCTCGCCGTTCGAGATGCCGCCCTGCACGCCGCCCGAACGGTTGCCGCGCGTTCGCACCCGCCCGCCGCCGTCGTAGAACGGATCGTTGTGCTGGCTGCCGCGCAGGCGGGTGCCGGCGAAACCGCTCCCGATCTCGAAGCCCTTGGCGGCCGGCAGCGAGAGCATGGCCTTGGCCAGGTCGGCGTCCAGCTTGTCGAACACCGGCTCGCCCAGGCCGACCGGGACGCCGCGCGCGACCGCCTCGACCACGCCGCCCAGCGAGTCGCCCGCCTTGCGGGCCTCGTCGATGAGCGCGATCATGCGCGTCGCCGCCGCCGCGTCCGGGCAGCGGACGATGTTCGATTCGACGGCCGCGCGCGAGACGCTGGCCGGATCGACTTCGACCTCCAGGTCCTGGACCCGCTGCACCCAGGCGACGAGGTCGATGGCGCCCGCGGCCGCCAGCGCCTTGCGCGCCAGCACCCCGGCCGCCACGCGCCCGACCGTCTCGCGGGCGCTGGCGCGGCCGCCCCCTTGCCAGGCGCGGATGCCGTACTTGGCCTTGGTGGTGAAATCGGCGTGCGAGGGGCGGAACTTGGTCCGCATCTCTTCGTAGTCGCCCCCGCGCGTGTCGCTGTTGCGGACCAGCATCGCGATCGGCGTTCCCAGCGTCAGCCCCTCGTGTATGCCCGACAGAATCTCGACCTCGTCGAGCTCGCGCCGCTGGGTGGTGATCGTGCTTTGACCCGGCCGCCGGCGATCCAGCTCCAGCTGGATCTCGGCGGTCGTGATGGGCAGCCGCGGCGGACAGCCGTCGACCACCACGCCCACACCCGGTCCATGCGACTCCCCGAAGGTCGTCACCCGAAACATCGTTCCGAACGTGTTGCCGCCCATGTCGTCAGCGTCCCGGTAGGTGGTCGATCATGCCACGGTGCACGGATTGTCCCGCCAGCATGAACAGCTGGCCGTTTTCTTCCTCGATCTGGAGGATCTGATCGCCGGCGGTGCGGTAGCGCCACAGCTGCGCGCGGCCGGCGGTACGCTCCGGCACGGTGCCCTTGATCTCGAGCGCGGCGCGCCCCGCCAGACGGAGCACGTAGGGCAGGCCGTGGTAGCTGATGCTCTCGGGCGGCGGTGGGGAGAGATCCAGGTCCGTGATCTGGTGGAACACCAGCGCAGTGTCATTGTCTGGTGGCGATTCGATCCAGAGCACATCCGCCCCATCGACGGCGCGCGCCACCACGGTAGTCTTGCCGGCGACCTGGACCAAGACCAGCCCCTCGACCACGTAGTCGCGCCCGGAGAGGCTCAAGACATCGCGGATCTGGATCTTCATGGGCGGGGGCTGGGCGGGGGGCTTCTTGACTGGCGGGATCCGGGCGATTATACGGCCTGCGGTCGACCTTGAAGCTGGAAGTCACACGAGTCATCGACGACGAGGGGCGCGTCGTCCATCCCGAGCGGGAGCCGGCGCTGTCCGCCGACGAGCTCCGGCGACTGTACCGGACCATGCTGCTGGTCCGGATCCTCGACGAGCGGATGATGCGCCTGCGGATGCAGGGACGAATGGGCTTCTACCTCACCTCGCTGGGCGAGGAGGCGACCCACATCGGCGCGGCCCACGCGCTGCGCGACTCCGACTGGATCTACCCGGCCTACCGCGAGATCGGGGCGGCCCTCTTCCGTGGCTATCCGCTGCACACCTTCATGTGTCAGCTCTTCGGGAACTCCGAGGATCCGGTCAAGGGGCGCCAGATGCCGGTGCACCACTCGGTCAGGCGGCTCAACTTCGTCTCGGTCAGCTCGCCGGTCGGCTCGCACATCCCGCACGCGGTCGGAACGGCCTGGGCCGCCAAGCTGCAGAAGACCGAGGACGTGGCGCTGGCCTTCTTCGGCGAAGGCGCCAGCTCGACGCCGGTCTTCCACGTCAGCGCCAACTTCGCCGCGCTCTACAAGGTTCCCGCGATCCTGCTTTGCCGGAACAACGGTTGGGCCATCTCCGTGCCGAGCTCGGATCAGACCGCGACGCCGACCTTCGCCCAGAAGGCCATCGCCTACGGGATGCCCGGCGTGCTGGTCGACGGCAACGACATCCTGGCGATGATCCACGTGGTCCGGGAGGCGGCGGAGCGCGGGCGGCGTGGGGAAGGGCCGACGCTGATCGAGGCCCGCACCTACCGGCGTGGCGCCCACAGCTCGTCCGACGATCCTTCGAAGTATCGCGATCCGGCGGAGCCCAAAGAATGGGAGCGACGCGATCCGATCGACCGCTTTCTCAAATACGGAACGGCGCGCGGCGTGTTCGATGCGGAGTTCGTCGCGCAGACCCGTCAGGAGATCAACCGGGAGATCGGCGAGGCGCTCGTCTACGCGGAGAATCGCCCGCCCAAACCCCCGCTGCAGTCGCTCTTCGAGGATGTGTACGCGGAGGTTCCCCGGCACCTGCGCGAGCAGGCCGCCCTGCTGGAGGCCGAGATCGCCAAGCACGGCGACAAGATCCCGCCCCACGGTTGACCCCTCCGGATTGACAAAGCCGACCGGTCCTGGAAGATTGCCGCGACGGTCAAGGGGGGGACGGTCGGAAGAAAGGGGACGTCCTTGACGGAACGAAAGAAGCCAGGCGTGACCTCGGGCTCCGGTGAGCCGGTCGCCTCGCCGGCAGACGATGCGGCCGAGGATGCGGCCGCCTTGGCGATGGGATCGATGGTGCACGATCTCAAGAACGTGCTCTCGGCGATCCGAGGGTTCGCCACCGTGATCGGCGAAGACCTGCGCCCCGGCGATCAGGCGCGGGACGACGTCGAGCAGATCCTGACCGCCGTCGATCGCGGCGCCCAGGTGGCGCAGCGGATGCTCGCCTGGCGCAGTGCCGCGCCCACGCCGTCGGCGGGCGTCCCGGTCGAGATCACGCTGGAGCGATCGTTAGGCTGGACGATGCAACAGCCCAAGCGCTCGGCGACCATCTTGGTCGTCGAGGACGACGACCTCGTCCGCACCATGACCGTGCGGGTGCTGCAGCGAAACGGCTACGCCACGCTGGAGGCCGCCAGCGCAGCCGAGGCCGAGGGTCGGGCGCGCAGCCACGTCGTGGGGGTCGATCTGCTGCTGGTGGACATCGGTCTGCCCGTGACGAACGGGCTCGAGCTCGTCGAACGGCTCAAACAGCACTGGCCGGCCGCGAAGATTCTGTTCATGAGCGCCTTTGCCCGGACGGCCTTGGCGGAGCAGGGGATCCTGCCCGGCGCCGGCTTCCTGGAGAAACCGTTCGCGCCGGTCACGCTCATCGAGCGGATCGAGACCATGTTGGCGCCCGGCAGCTCGTGACGGATCAGTGCCCAGTGTGGACGCCGGCGCCGGCTCCGGTGCCCGGGCTCCCGCCCGCGGTCACTTCGAGCTCCGCGATGATCTGCGCGATGCGTCCCTCGACCAGCGTTTGAATTTCGGCCAGGCGCTTGGGGCTGTCGGCTTCGAAGCGCAAGACCAGCACCGGCCCGGTGTTCGACGCCCGCACCAGACCCCAGCCGACGGTCTGGCCGTTTTCCTGGAACGCCATGCGCACGCCGTCGATGTCGACCACCGGGTGGCGGTCGCGGAACCAGGCGGTGGCGCGGCGCACGACCTCGAACTTCAGGTCATCGGGGCAGGGCATCCGGATTTCTGGCGTGTTGTGCAGAACCGGCAGCGTGTCGTAGAGCTCGGCCAGCGTCTGGGGCGATCGGGTGAGCAGCTCCACCAGGCGCAGGCCGGCATAGACCGCGTCGTCGAAGCCGAACCAGCGATCGGCGAAGAACATGTGCCCAGACATCTCGCCGGCCAGCACCGCCTTCTCTTCCTTCATCTTGGCCTTGATGAGCGAGTGGCCCACCTTCCACATGATGGCGTGCCCGCCCTGCGCCGCGATGTCGTCGAAGAGCGCCTGGCTGCACTTGACCTCGCTCACGAAGGTGGCGCCCGGCTGCTTCTTCAAGATCTCTCTCGCGAACAACATCACCAGCTGGTCGCCCCAGATGATCCGCCCGCGACCGTCGACGGCGCCGATCCGATCGGCGTCGCCGTCGAGCGCAATTCCCACCTCGGCGCCGGTCGCCGCGACGCGCGCGATGAGGTCGGTCAGGTTCGCGGGGACGGTGGGGTCGGGGTGGTGGTTGGGGAAGCGGCCATCCGGCTCGCAGTAGATCGCTTCCGTGTCGATGCCGAGCTTGCGCAGGATCGGGAGCACAGCGAGGCCGCCTGTGCCGTTGCCCCCGTCGACCGCCACCTTGAACCGGCGCGGCCCGAGCTGGATGTTGTCGGCGATGTAGTCGACGTAGTCCTTGATGATGTCGTGGTCGGTGCCGCGGCCGGGCACGACACCGGTTCGGGCGTCGCGCCGCATGGTCCGGTCGCGCAGCTTCTGGATCTCGGCGCCGTAGATGGTGGTCTTGCCGGAGACGATCTTGAAGCCATTGTCTTCGCCGGGGTTGTGGCTGGCGGTGATCATGACGCCGCCGTCGACCCCGAGGTGAAAGACCGAAAAATAGAGCGCGGGCGAATGGACGACGCCGATGTCGATGACGTCGAGGCCGGCGGCGAGGAGCTCGCGCTTGATCGTGGCGTGAATGCGTGGCGAGGAGAGCCGACAGTCGCGACCGAGCGTGATGCGGCGTGCGCCGGCGTCGGCCAGATAGGCCCCCATCGCGCGTCCCAGATCGGTCACGAAATCGTCGGGGAAATCGCTCTCCGCGTTGCCGCGGATGTCGTACTCGCGAAACACTCTTGGGTTCATCGACGCTCCCGAGAAACTCGCCTAAAGCAGATCGTGGCGGCCCGCCTTCTTGGCGGCCTCCACGATCTGTCGAACATCCTGGGCACGATCCTTGGGGATGACCAGGATCGCGTCGCGGGTGGCCACCACCACCAGATCGTGCACACCGACCACGCCCACGAACGGCGCGCCCTCGTCGGCGACGATGATGTTCCCGTCGCCGTCGATCAAGGTTGCGCCGCCCAGCACCACGTTGCCGCGGGGATCGTGCGGGCGGACGGCGGTCAGCGCCGCCCAGCTCCCGACGTCGTTCCAGCCGAACTCCCCCGGGACGACCCGCAGCCCGGTCGCCTTCTCCATGATGCCGTTGTCGATCGAGATCGCGGGCGCGTCGGGATAGCCGGCCTCGATCACCTTCTTCAGATCGTCGGTCCCGCCGGCCGCGACGGCGGCGTCGAGCAGCGCGGCCAGCGCGGGCAGGTGCCGCCGCGTCTCCTCGAACATGCGGCGTGCGGTCAGGAAGAACATCCCCGAGTTCCACAGGTAGTCCCCCGAGGCGAGGTAACCTTCGGCGGTCTGTCGGTCGGGCTTCTCGACGAAGCCGCCCACCGCGTGGACCGGATCGGCGGCGGTCCGGGGCAGCCGCGCGCCCAGCCGGATGTAGCCGAAGCCGGTCTCGGCGTAGGTGGGGCGAATGCCGATGGTGACGATCGTTTCGCGCGCCTCCGCGCTCGCGAGGCGAACCAGGCGCTCGAACGCCCGTTCGTCGCCGATGAACGGATCGGCGGGGAACACCGCGATCACGGCGTCGGGCCCAGCCAGCCGGGTGGCCACCACGGCGCCCAGCCCCACGGCGGCCGCGGTGTTGCGGGGCACTGGCTCGGCCACGATGTTGGTGGCTGGCAAGTTGGGAATCGCCGTCATGACCGCCGCCTCTTGATCGGCGGCCGTCACCACCAGCGTGTGCTCGACGCCGAAGAACGCCTGCGCGCGCCGCACGGCCGCCGCCAGCAGGGACTCGCCGCCGCCGAGCGCGAGGAGCTGCTTGGGGCGCGCGCGCCGGCTGGAGGGCCAAAGGCGTGTCCCGGCTCCCCCCCCCAAAATTACGGCGAAGGCGGCGCCTGCCGTTTTCTCCGCTGGATTCATTCGCGGCGCACTCTATCAGACCGTGGAGCCCATGTTAGTCTTCCGCCGTGCGGGCGGGTGAGGACACCTTGCGTCGCTCGATCGCGTCGGCGATCGACGGGCGAGTCAAAGCGCGGCTGCGCGTAGAGCTGGCCGAGGCGGTGCGGGGCCATGATGCCGCGGCCGCGCGCGACGAGCTCGATCATGCCGCGCGGGAAGGGGGCGCGACGCCGGCCCTGATGTCGGCCGCACTCAGCCTCGCGCGGACCATGCCGCCCGCCGATCGGGTGGCGTTCATCGGGAACCTGGGGAACCTGGCGAAGGCGGACGGAAAGACCCCGGCGCCGATCCTGCTGTCGGCGCTGGCGGATGCGCAGCTCGGCGCCGACCGGCCGCGCGAGGCCGCGCTCACCTGGCTGGGGTTGGCGCGCGACGACCGCGTGCCCGTGCACCACCGCCGGGCGGCCGCCCGCCGCGCGGTGAAGCTCGCGGACCGCCTGGAACCGGCCGAGGCCCTGGCGACCCTGACCGTGGCGGCCGAGCTCGCGATCGGCAAGCCCCGCCACGAGCTTCTGCGGCGCGCCCGCTCGTTGCCGGGTGGCGCGGAGTCCGTCGACGCGCAGGACGCCCGGAGGGCTGGGCGGGGAAATGGCGCGCTGCCCGCCGCCAGACCGGTGCGCGCGCCGGCGGTGCGGGCCCGCTCGAGCAAGCCGCGGGTATCGCCGTCGCCGGTGGCGGTCCTGGACACCGCGCTCGCCGAGGCGCGCGCCGGTCACGCGAACCGCGCGCGGCGCCTGGGCGAGGAGGCGATTCGGTTTTCGGCCCCGGGTCCGGAGCTCGGCGCCCGGGTCGGCGCGCTCGACACGGCGTTGCGCGAAGGTGGGTTCATGAAAGATGCGCTTCGGTTGCGCCGCACGCATCTGGAGGCGCTCGACCGCGGGGTGGCGCGCCCGGCGCTGCTGGCGCTGGCGGTGGAGGCGGAGGAAGCGGGGCTCGGCGCGCTGGCCGCCGACTGGCGCGCCGACGTGGGCGCCGGTCGGACGGCGCCGCGGGTCGACGCCTCGTCGCCGACGACGCCGGCCGAACACTATCTGGCCGCCCAGCGCCTGCTGGCGCGGGACGGTCCCGACGCGGCGCCGGCACAGGTTCTCGCGCTTCTCGAGAAGGCTCTGGCGGGGCATCCCGGCGCCGACGCCGCGCTGGCGCTCTCGGAGAAGATCGCGGCGCGGATCTCGGATCAGATCGGCCCGAGCGATCGGCGCGCGCGCGATTCGGTCGCGCTCGACCTCCTGCGGGCCGCGCACGCAGCGGAATACGAGCCGTTGAGGCGGGCGCGCCTCGGCCAGCGCCTGGCCGAGACGCTCGAAGCGGGTGGCGACATGATCGGGGCGGTGGCGGTGCTCGAAAACGCTCTGTCGGAGGCGGCCCCGGGTGAAGGGGGGCGGGTTCGCGCCGAGCGCGCCCGGCTGCTCCGAACCCTGGGTCGCTCGCGCGAGCTGGCCGCGGCGCTCGAGAAGGACGCCGGCGCCCTGGACGGCGACGCGCGCCTGGCCGTTCTGGCAGAGCACGCGACGCTGCTCGAAGTGGCCGGAGAGGCCGAAAAGGCGCTGGACGTCCGGTTGATGGCGCTCGCGGAATTTCCGGGCGCGCTTCCCGTGCTCGACGAGGCCCGCCGACGCCTGGAGGCGACCGGCCGGGCCTCGGAATCCCTGGCGCTCGCGATCGCCGCGCTCGATCACACCACGGATTTCGAACGCCGCCGCCGGCTCTTGCGCGACATCGCCGCCCTCACCGAGAAGTCGGGCGCCAACGCGAACCCGGTCGATGCGGCCAACGCCTGGCTGGCGGTCATCGAGGTCGATCCGCTCGACACCCACGCCGCCGCGGCGGCGGAACGCTTTTTGGTTGCGGCGGGCGACTGGGAGCGCTGCGTGGATCTGCTGGCCTGGTCGGTGGCCCGCGCCAGCGCCGAGGCCCGGACGGCGCCCGAGGCCAGGCAAACTCGAGCGGCGCTGTTGTGGCGGCTGGCCGAGCTGCGCCGCGCCCGGCTCGGGCAGACCGACGAGGCGCTCCGGCTCTACGCCGATCTCGGCTTGGCGGGTGGATCGTTGCTGGGATCGCTGAACGATCCCCCTGCCCTCGCTGCGGTCGTGCAACGCGATCCCACCCTGGCCGTCGAGACGGCCCGCGCGATCGTCGCCCCCTCGCCGGCCGATCGTTCTCGGGCCCTCCTCGATCGGGCAATCTTGCTGGCCGAACGGGGGCGCGGCGAGGACGCCGAGCGAGACGCGCTGGCGGCCATCGATCTGGATCCGCGCAACATGGACGCGCTCGCTGCGTTGGAAAACCTGTACGAAGGGCCGGCGCGGGCGCGTGTGCTGGCCGACGAGCTGGGGCGGCGCGCCGCCAAGCTCGGTCCCCCCGTCGCCGCGCCGCTCTTCTACGGCCGGGGACGCGCGGCGGCGCGCGCGGGCGACAACGCCGCCGCGCGGGAAGCCTACCGTCGCGCGATGTCGCTGGATCCGACGCTGGCGGAACCCATCGCGGCGCTGGGCGCGCTGGCGTCCCGGGAGGGAGACTGGACCGAGGTCGCCGCGCTCCTGGAGAGCGAGGTCGGGCTCGCGACTTCCCCGGCGCGGAAGGGGGCGCTGTTGCTCGAGCTGTCGGTCGTCTACGGGGATCGGCTCGGCAATCCGGCCCGGGCCGTTTCGTTGCTGAAAACCGCCGCCAGCCATTTTCGCGATGAACCGCGGATCTTCGATTTGGGGGCGCGCTTCAATCTGGCGGCCGGGAATTGGCAGGCGGCGGCGGAGGCGCTAGACCAGATCGCCGCGCGAAACGCCACCATTGCCGGGGCGGCCGAACGTTACTTTGCGGTCGGTGCGGCCGCCGAGGCGGCCGGCGAGATCGATCGGGCGTTGACGCTGTATTCGAGGTCCTACTCGCGCGACAGCTCGTTCCGACCGACATTGGAGCGATTGAGCGCGATCTGCTTCGAGCGCGGGCAATGGGACAATGCCTGGAAGGCGACCGAGGCGTTGCTCGAACGACACGGCGCCGCGCTCCCGCCCGAGGACCGGGCCACCGTGCTGGCCCGCTCGGTGTTGGCGGACTTGCACCTCGGTCAAAGGGCGACCGCGATCGCGAAGCTCGGAGAGATCGTGACACGCGGTCCGTCTTATTCACCGGAGGCCGGCATTCGCGATGTCGCCGAGAGCTGGGCGGGCATGCACCTCGAGCCCCGCCTGCTGGTCGGTCTCGAAGCGAGGCGGCATGAGAGGGCACTTCGTCGCGCGCGCGAAGTGGTGGTGCTCACCGAGGGGAAAACCAGTCTGGCCCGGCGCCAGGCGCTCGAAGTGCTGGGGGCGCTCGCGGTCGCCCACGGGCGCTGGGAAGATGCACTGGCGGCGCTCGAGCCCCTGGCGGGCGATCCCGCTTTCGAAGCCGAACGGCGTGCTCTGTTCTTGATTGCCGCCGGGGACGTCATGGCGCGCCGCTATGGCGATCTCGAGGTTGCCGAGCCGTTCTATGATCGGGCCCGGACGCTCTGGCCCGGCAACCCCCGCTTCGCCCGTCCGACCGAGAAGTCCTCCCGTTGAGGGCGGCTGAAAGAGGCCCTCGTCGAACGGCAATGTTTTGATTGGAGGCGGCGGCCTGTGTTACAACGCGGTCTCATTCAGCCACAGCTACCCAGAGTCCCCCAGAAAGGAACGTTCGAATGAGATACCTCCGGAAACTATTGGTCGTCGCGTTGCTATCGGGAGGGCTCGCGCTTGCCGCGGGTACCAGCGGGTGCAGTAGCGACAACAACAATCCGACCGGCGGAGGAGGCACCAGCGGAGGAACCGCAGGCGCGGCCGGCGGAGCGAGTGGGGGTGGCGGCGCAGCGGGTGCGTCGGGTGGCGCCGGTGGTGGCGCAGCGGGCGCGTCGGGTGGCGCCGGTGGTGGCGCGGCTGGCGCGTCGGGTGGCGCAGGTGGTGGTGCGGCTGGTGCGTCGGGTGGCGCAGGTGGCGGCGCCGCTGGCGCGGGTGGCCACGCGGCCTAACGCGCGTTCCAACAACGAAACCCAAGAACGAAACCCGAGAACGCCCGCTTCGGAATTCCGAGGCGGGCGTTTTTCATTGTTTCCAACCCTTTACCGTGGCGCCAACCACCGTTGCCGCAAAGGCGCGACCCTTGAAATAGGCGTCGATTGCTTCTTTGGTGAAAAAGAAGACATCCTGCATTTCCTCGCCCTTACCGGAAAGTTCCTTCCAGCGCACGAGCGGGCCCAATTCGACGAGCGGCGCAAAGAAGAACTCGCGGGCGCTCTTGAAGAGAATTTCCCAGCGCTCGACCGCGATCGTGATCTTGGTGAGCCCGGCCCCCTCCAACCAACCGGTGACGGCCGCGCCGTCCGGCAGGCCGGCGATGTGGCGATCGAGCGCGGCCAGGTTCGCGTCTTTTCTGCCTTCGCGAAGGATGTCCCGGAAGAGATCGAAGAATTCGGCCCAGGTGCCCCGCAACGGAGCGCTCAGGATCAGTTGCCCTCCCGGGGCGAGCACCCGCACCGCCTCACGGACCGCGGCCGATGGATCGGCGGCGCCGGCGATGGCCAAGTTCGAGACGACCAAGTCGGCGGCCTCGTCGTCGAGCGGGAGCGCGCCCGGGACGCCGGGGCGTGCCACCAGCGCGACCGGCGCGTGCGCGACGGCGTCGGCTTCAATCTTCGCGCGGGCCTCCGCGATGAACGCGGGCGCTTCATCGAGCGCGGTCAGGTGGCCATCTCGATCGAGCCGTCGGGCCAGCGCCCGGGTGAGGTGCCCGGTGGCGCAGCCCACCTCGACGGCGCGCGTCCCGGGACGAAGGTCGACGGTGCGCAAAATCATCGAGGCAAACCGCGCGGCGTACGCGGGGAGCACTTCGTCGTCATAGACCTTCGCCAGCCGGGCTTGCTTCTCCGCGGGGGTCACGACGGGTCTTTCTTGGCAGGGTCTCGCTTGGCAGGGTCTGGCTTGGGTGGGTTTGGCTTGGGAGGGTTTGGCTTCCAGCCGCGGACGGGGCCGAGTGGGCGGCTCGCCCCTGGATAGAGGCCCGCGACGTAGCGGCAGGTCAGCAGATAGAGCGCCGACGAGATTCGGTTGAGCGCATGGGCCAGGTCGGCCCGCGCCGGAGCGGCGGTGATGAGCCCGCCGGCCGGCGGAAAGGCGACCAGCGTGGCGACTTCGGCCTCGCGTGCGATCGCCCGCGCCATCGTCAATTTCGCGACCACCGGTCCCTGGCGCACGTCCGGGTACATGAACGGGACGCCGTAGAGCTCCTGGGTGTGGTGGGTCGCGTCGCGAATCTCGTCGGCACCCATCCCGAACAGCACCGGTGCGGGCGCCGCGCGTCCGGTCACCTCCGCGCCGACGAGGGCGCGCGAAAGCTCCAGGATCTCGCCCAGCTCTCCGACCAAACCGGCGGCCCCATCGGCGTCGGCGGCCACCTGCGCGTCGAGCAGGGCCGATTGCAGCAGATCCAGCTTGCCGCGCGCCACGATGCGCGGGTGGGTCTTGGGAACCAGCGAGGCGTCGTCGCGGAGGTGGGTCAGGTGATCGGGCTTCTCCGCAAACCGCTCACCGGTGTCGAGCGCGGCAAACCGTCCGACGCTCCCAGCCGCCACCGGTCTGGCGCCGAGGGCTTCGCCCGCGCCCCGTGCGGCGCCGCGGCCGATCGGGGCGCCGCAGACATCGACGATAGCGGCGGCGAAGGCCCGCGCGGCGGCCTCGCAGGCCGGCAGATCGCCGCTCAGGTATCCGCCGCCGAAGTTGGTCTCCGACGGTGGCCCGAACCACTTGGCCAGACGGACCTGGCTCGCCTTGCACGCGGCGTCCAGCGCCACCACCGATTCCAGCGGCGGCGCGATCAGATACGCGAGGGCGCTGCCGACCTCGACGTCGGCGAGCGGCGCGAGGTAGCGGCCGATCGACGCAATGACGTGGGGAAAGAAGGCGACCGGCCGGGTCGGATCACCGGCGGTGGCGATCGCATAAAACCAGGCTTCGGTTTCGAGGTAGGCCAGGCAGGCGTCGAGCGCGGCGTCGATCTCGGCCGGATCGCGCGCAGCATAGATGCCGATGCACTCGCCGGAGAGCGGTCCGGACGGGTGCGCGGCGCCCGCGTAGAACGATTTCGCGTACACCACGTCTGCGGGCGAGGCCTTGGTTCCCTGGTCGAGCGACGCGAAGAGCGCGTCGTCGGAGGTCGCGGTCACGATCCCCAGCGCGCGCCGTCCGGCCGGCAACCCCAGCGCGCGGGCCAGCTCGTCGGCCGCATCCGGGATGGTGCGGACGGCCAGCGCGCGCGGCCTGATCGGTTGAAGGTCCAGCTTCACGGCCGGCTCACGCGCCGTTCAGGACGACGCCCGATTTTTTCTCGCGCAGGATGCGCTCGATGGCACCGGCGGCGTCGCGCGCGGCTTCCGCGGGGGCGCGGCCACGCGGGTTGATGTTCGAGATCACCTCGCGATCGGCGTCGGTGGCGCCGGTCGCCGGCTGGTAGATGTAGTAGGCCGACATCGAATCGGCAAAGCCCAGCCCCGGACGCTCGCCGCAGACGAACAGCGCCGCCTGGGCGCCGCAGAGCCGCGCGATCTCGTCCATGATCTTGACCCGCGAGCGGCGGACGAAGAACGGCGGCGCGTGCGCGATCCCGCGGGCCGCCAGCGCGGCCATGAGCGCGGCGTGGAACTCCCGGAGATGCAGATTGAGCGCGGTCGCCGAGAGCCCATCGCCGTAGATGACGACCAGGGTCGGCGCGCGAGCGATCCGCTTGCCGAGCTCTGTGCGCGCTTCGTCGGAGAGCGCGCGTCCCAGGTCCGGGCGTTGCAAAAAGACGGCCTTGTCGGGAGCGCGCGAGGTGAGCTCGAAGAGACCGAGCTCGGCCAGCAGCGCGGGGTCGACGTCGGAGACGACGGCGTCCTTGGCGGCCGCGTGATCGGCGCGGAAGCGGAGCATGGTGTTGGTCTGGTAGCGCGTGCCGGTTCGGCCGACGGCGACGCGCGCGGGCGTCGCCGCCAGGATCCCCGGCATCACGCGGGGGTCGTAGGGCTCGCCGATGTTGACACCCCGATCGGGCGAGAGCAGCAGCGCGCCTGCGCTCTCGATTTCGCGCGCGGCCGCCTTGTCGGCGCCCAGCTCGCGCGCCAGCGTCTCGCGCACCAGCGCCTCCACGCGGGCCCGATCGACCGTGGGACGTGCGGGCGCACGAAAGGGCGATGCGACGGGAGGCGGCGGACGATCGGTCGATGTCTTCATCGCATCTATCCAAACAGACTGGGGTCGCCGGCGCGCGCGGTGAGCTTGCCGTCGCGCATGAGGCCCATCTCTTCCAGCCAGCCCTCGAACTCGGGTGCGGGCCGGTAGCCGAAGAGCTGCCTCAGCGTCGCGTCGTCGTGAAACGAGGTCGACTGGTAGTTCAACATCACGTCGTCGCCCATCGGCAGGCCCATGAAGAAGTTGCAGCCCGCCGCGCTCAGCAGCACCTCCAGATTCTCGAGATCGTTCTGATCGGCGTCGGCGTGGTTGGTATAGCAGGCGTCGCAGCCCATCGATATGCCGTGAAACTTTCCCATGAAGTGGTCTTCCAGTCCGGCGCGCGTGATCTGGCGGGCGTCGTAGAGATACTCGGGGCCGATGAAGCCGACCACCGTGTTGACCAGGAACGGTTGGTAGTGGCGCGCCAGGCCGTAGTTGCGTGCCTCCAGCGTCATCTGATCGGCGCCCTCGTGCGCGTCGGCGGAGAGGGCGGAGCCCTGGCCGGTCTCGAAGTACATCACGTTGGGGCCCCGCGCTTGCCCGAGCTTGAGCGTCATGTCGTGCGCCTCGTCGAGCAGCGCCAGCGTCACGCCAAAGCTGCGCAGCGCCTTTTCGGTCCCGGCGATCGACTGGAACATCAGACCGAGCTGCGCACCGGCCTCGAGCGCCTTCATCTGCGTGGTCACGTGCGCCAGGCAGCAGTTCTGGGTCGGGATCCGCCACTGGCGCATGAAGTCCCCGGTCGCGTTCAAGATCTCGGCGGTCATCTCGGGGTTGTCGGTGACCGGGTTGACGCCGATGACGGCGTCGCCGGTGCCGTAGGAGAGACCTTCGCGCATCGAGGCCAGGATGCCTTCGATCGAATCGGAGGGGTGGTTGGGCTGCAGGCGGACCGACAGCCGGCCCGCGAGGCCGACGGTGTTGGTGGCGTGGACGACCACTCTGATCTTGCGCGCGGCATAGATGAGATCGAGGTTGGTCATCAGCTTGGCGCAGGCGGCGATCATCTCGCTCGTGAGGCCGCGCGACAGGCGCAGCAGCTCCGGGCCGTCGGTGGTGTCGCGGAGCACGTGCTCTCGCAGCCGGGCGACCGTCCAGGATTTGACGCTCTCGTAGATGGGCCGTTGCAGATCGCCGAGGATCAGGCGCGTGACGGCGTCGGCTTCCGCGGGAACGACCGGGTTTTCGTGGAGCTCGGCCAGCGTCACCTCGGCGAGCACCCGTTTGGCGGCGATCCGTTCGGAGACGCTGTCGGCGGCCAAGCCCGCCAGTCGATCGCCCGACTTCTCTTCGTTGGCCTTGGCCAAGACCTGCTTGAGATCGCGAAAACGATACGTGGTTCCGCGCAACGTCGCGGCGAGGTTCATGGCCAGCGCGACGCTAACACGACGCGATTCCCAGCCCTACGATCGCGTCCGGATCGTCACCGCGCGGCCATGCGCGTCCAGCCCCTCGACCGCGGTGAGCGCGGTGATGTCGTCGCTCTGCCGGGCCAGCGCCGCCGCGTCGTATTCGATGATCGAGGTCCGCTTGACGAAATCGGCGACGCCCAGCGGCCCGGCGAAACGCGCGCTGCCCCCGGTCGGCAACACGTGGCTCGGTCCCGCGATGTAGTCGCCGACCGGCTCGGGCGTGTGGGCGCCCAGAAACAGCGCGCCCGCGGTGGTGATCCGCGCCGCCAGCCCGCGCGCGTCGCGCACCGCCAGCTCCGCGTGCTCGGGCGCCAGCTGGTTGATGACGTCGGCCATCTCGTCCTCGCTGCCGACCACGAAGATCGCCCCTTGCTCGGCGAGCGCCTTTTCCGCGATGACGCGCCGGGGTAGCAGCGCCACCTGGCGGGCGACCTCGGCCGCCACCCGCCGCGCGACCTCGGCGCCGCGCGCGACCAGGATCGGCACCGCCAGAACGTCGTGCTCGGCCTGCGCCAGCAGATCGGCCGCGATCCAGCTCGGGTCGACGCTGTCGTCGGCGCCGATGACCAGCTCCGTTGGCCCCGCGATCGAATCGATGCCGACGTCGCCGAACACCAGTCGCTTGGCGGCGGCGACGTAGGCGTTCCCCGGGCCCACGATCTTGTCGACGCGCGGGACGCTCTCGGTGCCGTACGCCAGCGCCGCGATGGCCTGCGCGCCGCCGATCACGAACACCCGATCGACGCCGGCGATGCGCGCGGCCAGCAGCGTCTCGGGCGACGGCCCGGGCGTGGTCATCACGATCTCGCGCACGCCCGCGACGCGCGCCGGGACCGCCGTCATGATCACCGTCGACGGATAGCGGGCGGTTCCGCCGGGGACGTAGATGCCGATGCGTCCCAGCGGATCGAGGCGGCTGCCGACCCGGATGCCGCCTTCCACGATCTCGAATGACGGGTGCTTTTCGCGTTCGTGAAACGCGCGCACCCGACGCGCGGCGTGCTCGAGGGCGGCGCGCACGGCGGCCGACGCGCCCGCGGCCATCTGGTCCCATTCGGCCGCCGGCAGCTCCAGCGCGTCGACCCGGCGCTTCTCGAACCGCGCCGTCAGGGCACGGACCGCGCGGTCGCCGCCCGAGCGCACCTCGGCGATCACCCGGCGCGCCGCGGACTCGATCTCCTCGGGGAGGGCGGCGTTGCGCCGGCAGAGCCCGTACAGGCGCGTCGCGAACTCGGCGCCGCTTTTTTCGAAGATCCGCAACATGACCGGGCCGCGAGCA
>Ga0209863_10000341_pt1 | contig 25684 bp, 18 predicted proteins | sample OrgsoiDNA2013046_FD_185796 | JGI IMG/M metagenome (GOLD analysis project Ga0209863, IMG submission 185796) | Permafrost soil microbial communities from the Arctic, to analyse light accelerated degradation of dissolved organic matter (DOM) -... | ecosystem: Environmental > Terrestrial > Soil >...
TCTCTTCCCAAACCAGAATCCCGGATGCCCCGTTCTTTGCGAAGCAAAGGGCGGGAACGGGAATGCATGTACGACAAAACGTTCCTCAGAGCCTGTGGTATTGGCAGTGTCGTTCCCGCCCTCGCAAGAATCGCGAGGACGGGGCACCCGAGCCGTGGAGGGGTGGGGAAAGATTGCGTTCCGGGAGTGGGTCGCGTAAAGCTCGTTGTATCTGCCGTGTCGCATCCCACCCTTGGAAAGTGCGCAAGGGTGGCGCGCCCATTGGTCCGAATGGGGATAGCGAGGTCCGAAGCCCTGGGCCAGCCGCCTAGAGTGTGACAGTGGCGAGATGGTCGTTGGAGTTGAAGCACAGCAGGTCCCTCCACTTCGCAGTTGCATCGCTTCGCGAAGCAACGCTCCGGTCGGGATGACAGGGTTTCTGGAATCCTCGTCCAGACACACGGTTGGGTCCATTTGCCTAGTTGGAGCCTTAGAACGATGCGGGCGGGGGCGCGCGCAACCACACAGGCTTACTGAACCCGTGCGCAGGGTTACTGAACCCGTGCGCAGGGTTACTGAAACCGTGTGTTTCACCCCATGAACGCTAACTTCGGAGTGGTGAAGTTGCCCAGATTTGGGAAGACGGAGACGAGGTCCACATCGGAGACGCCAAACCAAGATGCGAGCGTTGCGCCGTACTGATCCAGGGAAGTTGTTGGGATCCAGCGGCCCTGGCTGGTGGCATCGTCCGGACCGCCGAGGGCGAGAGTGGGGAAGGTGCCATAGAGATCGCCGCCGTGAACTGCACCGCCGAGAACGAGGAGGTGGCTGCCCCAGGCGTGATCGGTTCCTGTTGTGGAATCCGGCTGGAGCGCGCGGCCGAAATCAGACAGAGTGAACGATGTGACCTGCTGCTGGACCCCCATTTCCTGGGTCGCCTGGTAGAAAGCGTTCAAGGATTTGGAGAGATCGGCGTAGAGATTATTGTGTGCATTGAGCTGGTCGCTATGGGTATCGTAGCCCCCGGTCTGGACGAAGAACACCTGGCGTCCCAGACCCAGAGCCTGCCGGACCTGGATGATTCTGGCGACCTGTTGCAACTGCGCGGCCAGATAGCTGTTCTGAGGGAAGACGGTCTTCAATGCGGAAGCGCCGGCGAAGGCGTCAGAAAGCGCTTTCGTATCCTGGAACGCGTTCTGCATGGTCCCGTTGGCGGTCTGGACGAGCGAGAGACCAGAGTCGAAGGTGAGCATCTGCTGCATGGCGTTGTAGCGGGCCAGGTCGGCAGTATTGTTGAGGTCGATACCATCGAGGGCGGTGAGGTTGCCGGGGGGGACGATGCCGGGGCGGGCGGTTTGGCCATCGGCAAACACGTTCTGGCCGTCGAGCGAGATGCAGGCGGGCAAAAGAGCGGAGGCATTGAGGGCATGGACGCTGGGGACCTCGACGACACGACCGCCCCAGCCGACTTCCGGCAGACCACCTGAGAATTGGGCGCTCTGCATCTGCAATTGCTGGTCGAGATGGGAAAGGAGATTGTCGGGAAGCTGGACGCCTCCGGATTGCACTTGTTTCTTGGTCACGGGAGTGATGAGCGTGCCGACATTGGCCATGACGGCCAAGTGCTTCTGAGTGAAGAGCTGTTGCAGTTCTGGAAGCTTGGCATGGAGACCGTAGGGTGTGCCGGCACTCGCGGGCTGGATGGGCAAGAGGGAGCCTTGGCTCAGGGCGAGTCCGGCGCGGGCTTTGCTGTAGGCCGCATAACCTGCGTTGTCGACGGGAACGATCATGTTGTTGGAATCGTTGCCGCCATTCAAGAAGATGCAGACCAGGGCCTTGTAGTCAGTTTGAGTCTGGGCGAATGCATTCATGACGCCGAAACGGCTGAAGCTGGCGGCGTAACCGACTGCCATTCCGCAACATCCCATTCGGAAGAAATCTCTGCGATTGATTGGGGCCATGCGGTTTCTCCTTAGAGTCTTTCTGAGGATCGAGTCCCGTTTAGTGCTGTACGGAATAGAGTTGTGAAGTCGCCACGAGATAAATTGCGGTCTTGGCGCGGCCTTTCAAGTCGGTCGGATCAAGAGCGTTGAGAGCGGTAATGATGGACTGGCGCATAGGGTCCGGCATGGCGCCGTGCATCATGGTTGCGTTCAGCGCGTCGAGCAGCTTGGTATTATCAGCGGCCAGTGCGTTCCACGGACTGAAATCAATCTTCGTAGTACCGGGAGAGCCCCAGAATACGAATCCGTTGACGCAGTTGGCGCGCTCCATGGCGGTGGGAGTGCTGTAGATCTTCATTTCCGGGGCGAGGAGGTTGCTGCCCACGAGCTGGTAGTTGGGAGGGTAGTAGTTGAATACCGAGACGGAATTGTAAAGATCCTCGCGCATATTGGCGGAGCAGTTATTCACGCTATCTCCGTCAGTAGTGGCGCTCAGGGCGCGCAAGAGACCATTGATGAAAAGAATGGGCTCTTTGAGCTTGCCGTCGGCGGAGGCGAGTTGCGTGGGATCGTCGCCGCGCCGGGCTTCGGAGTCGAGGAGAATTTCCTTGATGACGGCTTTGAGGTCGCCGCGCTGGCCGGAACCGTTGTCGGCGAAAGTAGCGGAGCAACGGGTCATGTAGGCAGGGCTCGGATTGCTCATGACCAACTGCTCGATGAGGCGTTGGCACATGAAGGGTCCGACGCTCTGGTTGCTGACGATATTTTGCAGAGCGGCGTCCAAATCGGCAGCCGCAGTTTGCCCGCCGGGCAGAGTGACGCCATCGAGAAGAGTCTTCGGATTCTGGTCGTGGTCGGAATCGTCGGATTCCATGGGACCGGTCCAGTTTTGCGGGTTATGGATCTGCTTCTTTTGTCCGGCGGCGGTTGGATAAGTCCAGCCGGTGAAGACGGCAGCGAGATTCTGGATCGTGTCCTGGGTATAAGTGGGGATCAGATTTCCTGAGGCATCCGTCTGCACCGAACCATCCGGGTTCAGCCGGTTGAGGCCGAGGGAGAAAAGCTGCATGATTTCGCGGGCATAGTTTTCGTTAGGAAGCGTTCCATTCCCGGGATTCGCTTTGTCGTTGTTGACCATATCCAGGTAGTAACCCATGGATGGACTGAGGGTGACATCTTTCAGGAGCAAGGAGTAGTTGCCGAAGGCATCCTGATGGAGCATGCGGATATAGGGGGGGAAGCCGTGGGAATCGACTTTGTGGTTGGAGATGACCATGATTTCGCCGAGGGCAAAGGCGACGCGCTGACGAAGCTGATCCTGGCCGGTCATGGCGTTGACGAAGAAGCGCTTCTGCATGACATCGATACCGTCCGTGGTGGCCAGGTCCGGCCATGAGGAGGCAGGAGCGGCGAATTGCTGATCGAGATAGGCGCTGAGGCCCAGGTCCTTGACCAAGGCCACGCTGGCGATGGTCGGGCCCCAGGTGGCTTGTTCCAGAAATCGAGCGGCTGCCGCATCGGAGACGAGCGGGTTGGAGTTGAAGATGGTGGTGAGGGTGTCGGCTTTGAAGGAAGCGTCGGCTGCGCTGACCGCGGTGATGGTGACGGTGGGCGGGTTGGGCAGGACGGGGGGAGCGGTGTAGAGACCGCTGGCGTTGATGGTGCCGCTGGTGGAGTTACCGCCGGCGACGCCGTTCACGTCCCAAGTCACGGCGGTATTCGAGGTGCCTTTGATGGTAGCGGTAAACTGCTGGGTTTGCGCCAGGTTCACGGTGGCGTTCAGCGGTGAAACGGTGATGACGATGGGGAGGTGTTGCAAGTTGACGAGCACATCTCCGAGTTTGGTGGTATCGGCGGCACTTTGGGCGACGACCGCGACCGTCGGTGGAGACGGAATAGACATAGGCGCGGTGTAAAGACCGGTGCTGCTGATGGTGCCAAAGGACGCGTTTCCGCCTGGGTGCCCGTCGACGAACCAATTGACGCTGTGGTTGGCGGAACCCGTAACGGTCGCAGTAAATTGCTGCGTCACCCCTGCCGGTAATTTGAGATTCGCTGGGGCGACCGTAACAATGATGCCGGACTTGGGCATGAGTGCGACGGAGGAGGTGGCGATGGCTTTGGCGTCCGCCATGCTGGTCGCGGTGATGGTCACGCTGGCTGGACTCGGAAGGATGGTGGGGGCGGTGTAGAGGCCTGAGCTGCTAATTTTGCCGAGGGTGGAATTGCCTCCGGGCACGGCATTCACCGACCAGGTCAGGGCCTCATTCGTTGTCCCGGAGACGGTTGCTGTGAATTGCTGGGTGGCCTGCACAATGACGTTGGCGCTGGGAGGCGAGACCTTGACGCTGACGCCGGAAGCGGTGGTGGTGGAGGAAGACTTGGCGGGGTCCAAGTTGCAGGCCGTGAGAGCGAGGGCCAGGGCCGCGATGCATGTCGGGAGAGCCCAGCGAGTGTTCATAAGTATTCATTCCTCCAGCGGACCGCTGATGTCGATGCTTCATTGCTGATGCTTCGAGACCGATGGATCGGTGGCCTTGGGTGTTGTCGCTGACTACTTGTTAGCTGGCTGCGTTGGACGTCTCTGGCCTCACGGCTCGAAGGTGAGGTGTAAATGCTGCTCGACTGTAGTTGTCAAAACTAGAGTCCGGCCAGATTCCAGTAGTGCATCACGACGGCGAAAGGGTACAGCTAGTTAACTCGAGATCGGTACAACTGCGCATCGGGTATCTGGCAAATTGCAATGGTCTAGATTCCTGCTAGGCCTTAGTTGGAACACTTAGGGAATTGTCGAATCGCTTTGGCATAAGTTTTTAGCGATGGGGATAAAGTACCGATAAAATCAGGACCTCGGTGGTGTAGAGAGCGGTCCCGTGGTTTATTACAACTCGACGCTCAAAAAGACCGATTGCATCGCGAGACACTCCGCACCGAGACTTCGAAGATCGGCCCGAGGGCGTAAGTGAGAGGCGCTCCTAGTTACTAAAGACGGTGAACTTACGGAAGTTTAGACTCGACCAATTACAGCGGTAACTTGCCGCTCCACACCAATGGGCTAGGATTTCAACATGAGTTACTTAGCCCTCCTTTTCTGCCAAGACGAGAAGACCGCGCGCACGATTACCCAAGTTCTGAACGAACTGGAGTTCCAGGTGGAACCCAGTTCCGAGGCGTTCGCGGCGGTGAAGAAATTGACCACACAGGCATTTGACGCGGTGGTGGTGGACTGTCTCAACGAAGAAAACGCGAGCCTGCTTTTGAAGGCGGCGCGCAACTCGGCTTCGAACCAGGCGTCGCTGATGGTAGCGCTGGTGGAAGGACAAACAGGAGTGGCGGCGGCTTTTCGAATTGGGGCGAATTTGGTTTTGACCAAGCCGATCGCGGTGGAACAGGCAAGGAGCACACTGCGCGTGGCTCGCGGACTACTGCGGAAGAATGCGGGTCCGGCGCTCGCGGCTGCGGTCGCGGCACCCAGGGTTCCGGTTCTGCCTCCGTCTCAGCCCTTGAGCGCTCCCGTGAAGCCGGTCGCAAGTCCGGCGAGTTCTCCTGTGGTGGCATCGAGTCCGGGGGCAACGTCAGCGGCATTTTCCGCACCCAAGCCGTCCGTTGGGCCAGCAAGCTCGCGATTGCCGATAGCGCCAGCGGCCACGGTAACCCGGGCCACGATACCATCTGCGGCGACTCGCATACCGGTTCCGCCTTCGGCATTACGCGCGGTGGCAGCATCGGCAGGATTGGAGACGGAAGCGGAACAGCAGCCGTCGCCCGACGCGGCCTCGGCGGGATTGCTGGAGGCTTTGGATTTCAAGACTTTCGAGGCGGCTCCGGAGCGCTCGTTCGGATTGAGCGCAACCGAGAGCGTTTCGGTTGTGGAAGTCACGACCGGCGCGACGGAAGCAGTCCGAACGGCTTTGCGGCCGAAGCAAGCGCTCTCGTCGCAAGAATTCGGCGGGTATGGAGCCGCGGCCGCGCCTGCGAGGGAATTGCCAAAAGCGCCCAAGGTCGACAGATCGGCGGAGGTTGCCGACCTTTTTGAGGCTCCGGTATTTGGGCAAGCGACGGCCATTCCGACGACTCCGGCGCCTTCAGGGCCGGTCGAGATGGCGCCGTATTCCGCGGATCTCGATTTGACGGGAGGCCAAGCGACGAGCCGGAGCAAGGCGCCGGTGCTGGCGATTGTGGCCTTGCTGGCTTTCGCCGGAGCCAGCTATTTCGGATGGTCTCAGCTCCACAAGCCAGCCGCGGCGACGACAGCCACTGCTGGCCCGCTGCAACCGCCGCCACCGGATTTTGGCGCCGCCGAGCCAGCTCCTGCTCCTGCGCCGAGCAAAACGGCAACGACCCCAACGACCGACCCTTCGCAAGCGCCGGTAGAGATAACGAATCGTTTCGCTCGGCCCGCGAGGACATCGGCTGCCGAAGAAGTAGCTCCGGACCAGGTGACGACTCCGGTCGCGGTTGTTCCTTCGCGCACGAGTCCAGCACGTACTTCCAATGCCGCGCCGATTGAAGTGAAAACGGAAACGCGACGTCCGCAGACGGCGACGCCCATGCAGGAAGCGGTGGAAGCGCCCTCAATCGCAACGCTCGGGGGCGCGAGGGAGCCTGACGCGCTGAATGCGATCGCGCACTCCACGACGGCCATGCCAGCCGCTCCAGGGTCGCAACGCATTTCGCAGGGGGTTTCGGACGGACTGCTCATCAAGAGGGTCCAGCCGATTTATCCACAACAGGCCCTCCAAATGCATGCGCAGGGCAAAGTTGCCCTGCAGGCCACCATTGCAAAGGACGGTTCGGTGCGCAATGTGAAAGTGGTCAGTGGCTCGGCGGTGCTGGCGCGCTCTGCGTCCGAAGCTGTGCGGCAATGGAAGTATCGACCGTACACCTTGAATGGGGAGCCGATTGAGGTGCAGACGGATATCAATATCAATTTTGTGCCGCCCCGATAGGCGGCAGGCGTTATCGGGACGCCTTGGACCAACTGTCTCCCACAGAGTTCTACGTTAGTCCGGAAATCGGCACAAGCCAAAGGTTGATTTTTCTCGCAGGCCTTCTCCGGCTTGCAGGTCTCCGCGTGCCTTCTTGCAAATCTCTCCGGCGAGTTCCTCCGCTGCAGTCCAGACGACTAGCTTCATGGAGCACGTTGATTTGTTTTACCTCAGGGCGGCACGTGCTGTGGCAGAGCATGTTTCCAGTTCTTGGGCTGCACTCTTTTGCTTTCACGCGCAAGGGTTGGAGTCCTAAAGTTTGCGGCACTTTGGGCGATAGCGTAAGAGAGTGTTGAGGGATGGTATGACCGATGCATTGATGGGAGCGAGCCCTTGGCGGCGGGTGGATCGGAGCGAAGCTAAGGTTACGATTCTGGTGATCGAGGACGAGGCGATGCTCCGCGAGGTGTTGCAGATCACGCTAGAGCGGAGTGGTTTCCGGGTGTTAATGGCTGGCGGCGGGGATGAAGCGCTGGATTTGTGCGAGTCATCGCCGGAAGCGATTGATTTGGTATTGACGGACATTGTGATGCCGGGGACGAGTGGGACGGATTTGGCGGGGTATTTGGCGATCCGGTATGCGGAACGGCGGCTCGTCGACCTGCTCGAAGAGAAGGGGTTCGCCGTTCTGGTGGAAGAGTGCACCGCGCTGCAGGAATTCGACTGGGCTCGGCTGACATTCGAGTTGGATAACTACATGTTCGAAGTCCACCGGCTAGTGGCGGCGCTGTATCGAATTCAATGATTGCATCTTCCACCCAATCGAAGCCCATTCGGGTGCTGGTCGCCGATGACAGTTCGGTGATGCGGGCAGCCCTGTCGCGCATGATCGAATCCGACCGGGACCTGCAAATTGTGGGGTACGCGGTAGATGGCGTGGATGTCCTGACGCAGATGAAGGCTTTGGATCCTGACGTCATAACACTGGATATCGAAATGCCCCGCATGAACGGATTGGACGCCCTCACGCACATCATGGCCGAGTCGCCGCGTCCGGTGATCATGCTCAGTTCGCTGACCGGAGAGGGAACTCGGTCCACGTTTGAAGCTCTGGAGCGGGGAGCGTTCGACTTCATTGCGAGCCGGGCCCGGATGCCACGCATGGAATCTTTGACATTCGCGAAGACCTGCTGGCTAAGGTCAAGAGCGCGGCTCACTGCCCGCGACCACTACCCGGACTCGCTGCACGCAAGGCGCCCACGCGGGTTGTGCCGCATCTGTCCGGGCAGATTCAAAGACCCTCCTCAATTGTCGCCAATCGGCACCTCGACCGGCGGTCCTAAAGCGCTGCAAGCGGTGCTTTCGCAACTGCCCGCGCAGTTATCGACGGGTGTTCTTGTTGTGCAACTTATGTCCATCGGATTTACCGCGCAATTCGCAGAGCGCCTGAACCACATCTGCGAAGTTGCCGTGCATGAAGTCAAGGGAGAAGAGCTGATCGAGCCGGGGATTGTGTACATTGCTCCGGCTGGGTTGCACATGACGGTGAATCACGCAGGAGCGCGGTACCGCACACACCTAAGCAAGTCCCCTGCCGGGACGCTTCACACTCCCTCTGTCGACGTGCTCATGCACTCCGTGGCACGTGTCTATGGCAGTCAAGCCATGGGTGTCATTCTGACAGGCATGGGCGCGGACGGCGCGCAGGGCATGAAAGCGATCCGGGACGCGGGCGGATGGACGATCGGTCAAGACGCCGAAAGCTGTGCCGTGTATGGCATGCCGCGATCCGCGGCGGAGATTGACGCGTTGAGCCGGGTCGCTCCTTTGCAACACATTGCCGCCGAAATCATGGCGGGAGTAGCGCCACGTACGCATGCGGCAGCGGTGAACTCCTCCGCGCGGAGCGGGTAAGCATTCACCAAGCGCACAGCTTCCTTCTCCCTATTCCTTCTCTGACACTGGTTCCTAGTGCTGCCGCAGGAGCGTCGCTTGCGGATCGAGAAGAATTTTTCTCGTTCCGAACGGTACGCGCAAGCGGAACGCAGTCTCGCGGCCGTCCGCGAAGACTCGCCCCAGCAGTACAGGCGGCGTCCCAGTCGCCTCCGCATAGAGAGGGACTGGTGCGATCAAATCTTCGGGGGCATCGCGCTGCACAATCACTCCCGTCGCCGAAGTAGAATTCTTAAGTCGCTGAATCTTAACGTTTTTCAATTCAAGAATAGGGATGGATGTTCCTTGAATCCAGCTATCCGCGAACCATCCCAGAGAGGGCTTCCCCTCAAACCAGAGGGCTCTGGGCCAGCGCGCCGCGAATTCCTCGAGCAATTCCCGGGTGGAGAGGCTTTTGCCCGCATACTTTTCCCGCAGGCTCCGGAGGATTTTCATGAAGAGATCGTCTGGGTTTGTGGAATCGGAACGCTGGCCTGCGAGGATGGCGTCGTCGCGAAGCATTTGCCGCAGCATGTGAAAGAGCCAGGCGCCGCGACCATAGGCGATGAGGTCGTAGCCATAGGGAAAGCGCGAAGAGTTCAGCCTCTGGCCCAGCGTCACGGCACCGGCCTCCAACATGCGACGGTTGCCCTTCATCTGCAACAGATCATCACGATAGTTGTCCAGGACAAGCCGAAAGGCAGCGGGGTCCTTCGGTTCAAGTTCAAGGAGCGCGCAATAGCTGGCCAATCCCTCGGAGATCCATTGATCGCGATAGCTTTTCCATGGAACAAGGTCGCCCCACCACTGGTGCGCGGTCTCGTGCGCCGGGGTTTGCCGCGCCAGAATGGAATCGGAGGGGCGAAGGTTCCGGGAGGCCAATTCCTCTGGAGAAAGAAAGGCGTACCCGGATAGGAACACGAGGCCGGGCCATCCCTGGCTGGTAGGTCCTGGCGCCTGAGTCAAAGCCAATGAGCTGTAAGGAAAGTCGCCGAAGTGGCTGGCGAAGAAAGTAACGGCGCTCGCGGCTCTGTCGGCAACTACCTGGACGTTCTGCGCTGGCGAGGGAGGGCTGGAAAACTGGGCCAGAGGAAGCGAACTATCGGGCAGGTTTTTCCCTAGCGCCGACGCCAGCCCGGGAGCTACTTTGGGCGCGGCCAATCCCATTTCTCCGGTCGCATAAGCCTCCACCACTACGTTTCCCGCCAACGCTGTGGCCTTCACGTAGCGTCCGAGATTGAAGCCCGCGACCGGAACGGGCCGGGACGAAATCCAGCGCGAATGCAATTGTTCCGGGGCCGAAGAGGGGGCGGGTTGAGCATCGTCATGCTGGGTTACGTCAGGCTGGGTATGATCGACGCGAGTCGGGTCGGTGAGAGTGCGCGTGCCGGTCGCCAGCAGCGTCCACCCGGCGGGGTAGGAAAAGTCCAGATCAAAGCTGGCCATGCGCAGACCGCGATTGGGATACCAAGTTCCGCGGGCGCCGACGGCGAGCAATCCGTTGGCTTCTTCCGACAGCACATCGCCGCCGTAAGTGAACTTCAAAGTAATTCGCTCGCCAGCTTTGAGAGTGTGTGGAAAGACCACCGCGACCATGTCATTCCCCTGGCGCGCCAGTTGCGAACCCGTGACGGCGGGATTGTGAATGAACTCCAGGGGGTTGCCAGCGGCTTCCACTCGCGTAAGCAGCAGGTAGCGGGAAAGTTCAAACAGCAAAGCACGCTGCCCTTCGCGGAGGATGTGCAGATCGCAGGTCGCTTCCGCCTCGAGCCGATTGGGCGGGGCGATGCGCGCCTGGATTTTGTAGCTGGGAATCTCGAAGACATCGGGACCGGATTCCTGGGGAAGATCACGATCGGCTCCGCGCGCTCTCGGTGTGAAAGACATCCAAACGTCGAAGTAGCTGGCGTCTCCCGCCTGGCTGAGTTGGAGCACCTGGACCTGCTCAGCCGACAGGGAGTCATAGAAAAGGTCGAACGCTCCGAGCTTCACACCTAGGAGGCGCGCATGGAGAATGCGGTCCTTCCGGGCTTCCTGGGTGGGCTCGCGGGAAGGTTCCGCCGAAGGAAGCAAAGGAGCGTAGGTTTCCAGCAGGCGCAAGGCGTCCGCAGCGGCTAAATCCGATGCGCGGGCGCCCCAATTGGACAGAAAAACGGGGGCGTCCGCAGCCGGCGTGAGGTGGGGGTTCAATTCCTCGTAAGTTCCATCGTTAAAGCGGAAATATCCGAAAGTGATCTTTTCCTCGAGGACGGCCGCGCCTGTGAACAAAGCCAGCGAGGATCGTTCGGCGCGGTCCGGGGGGAGAACCAGAACTTCGCCTTCGCCCTGGAAGAGAGCGCCCGTAACTCGGCCCAAGACATCCTCCGTAAACGCGATCGTTCCATCCTCCAGGGTGAGGTAGAACCCTGGGCGGTCTATATGTGCGTCGCGCACGTGGAACACGCGGGTTGCGTCGAGTCCGACCTTTCCTAAGCGAAGAAACAGGTCTTCGGCGGGATGGCCCGCCGGGTGCTCGATGATTACAGGAGCGAGAGCCGAACTTAGAGCGGCCGTGGCAGATGTCTGAAAGGCATAGAGAGAGCCCACGGGGAGGAGTAGTGCGAAGGCCAATCTCCGGGAGAGATTTCGTATTACCACGGTCACTTCAGGCACTCCTACCCCCATTGTTAGACTCCAAAGTGGTGCGCACCCCATCCATTTTATTTTCCTGTCTGGTTTCCATGGCATGCGCGGTTGCGCCTGCCGAAACCCTGCACCTCAAGAACGGCCGCTCGATCTGGGCGGACAGCGTTCGGGAGAATGGTACCCGGATTGAGTATGAAGTGGGCGAGAATACATTCGCCATACCGAAATCGCTGGTGGATCGCATCGACGCGGGCGGCACTGCTCCGGAATATTCGACGAGCGCTGGAGGGTCAAAGAAAACCGAGATCGCCGCACCGAACAGCGAGTTGCGGATCGCCAACGATGTCTACGCAATTGTTCTGCACGATGGCAAAGTGGACACGGAAGCCCTGGCGAAGCTGGAGAAGGAGAGCACTCCCGACAACGCGGCGGCTGGATATTTTCTCGCTGGCCGGCACGAAATTGAGCAAGGCAACACCACAGCCGCGCGAGGATATTACGAGAGCGCACTGAGGCTGCAGCCAGAGAACGCGATTCTCCTGGCGCACTACACCGTGCTATTGCTGCGAGCTGGAGCCACGCGGGAAGGATTGGCCGCAGCCGAACACGCTGTTCGTGTTGCGCCGGATTCCGCGGATGCGTATGCGGTATTGGGAGCCGCACAGTATGCCTCCGATCACGCGAACGAGGCGATCCGGGCTTGGAAGCGTTCGCTGATTCTTCGCGCTGACCCCGAGGTAGAGAGGATGCTGGCGAAAGCTCAGAAAGACGCGGCGGCGGAAGAGAGCTTTTCCGAGAATCAGAGCAGTCATTTCACGATGCGTTTTGAAGGCAAGCAGACCTCCGAGTCTCTGCGGCGGGCGATTCTTGCCACACTCGAGTCGCAATATGAGGAACTGGCGCAAACGCTGGGAGCATCGCCGCGCGACAGCGTGACCGTCATTCTTTATACGAACCAGGCGTTTTTCGACGTGACGCAGGCGCCGTCGTGGACTGGCGCCCTGAACGATGGGAAGATGCGGATTCCGGTCAGCGGCCTGGAGTCGCTGACGCCGGACCTGGCGCGGGTGCTGAAGCACGAACTGGCGCACTCGTTCATTAACTACATTTCGCACGGGCGCTGCCCGCAGTGGCTTCACGAGGGGATTGCCCAATTGGTGGAGCCGCGCAACCTGAATGGGCGGGGGCAGCGCCTGGCGCAACTGTTCCAGCCGCAACGCGCCCTTCCGTACAACATGCTGGAGGGCGGATTCCTGAGCCTGTCTTCCGCGGAAGCGACTGTCGCCTATGATGAGTCGCTGGCCGCGGTGGAATACATTCAGGAAACCTATGGCATGAGCGACGTGCAGCGAATCCTACAGCGGATGGCTGAGGGCAGCACTCCCGAAGCCGCGTTGCGGGCGACCGTGCACTCCGGATACCGTGAGCTGGAAGGCGAAGTGGGCAAGTTTCTGGCGAGTAAGTACGGTGGTTAGAGTATCCGTCATCTTTTTCTGCGACGCCTATGCTATTTTGAGCGTCGAAGCAGCATCGTGAACTTTTTCGGACATCCAGACGAGAGCGCGGCGCCGACACTGCGCCGGCCCGAGCCACCGGAACCGCCATCGATTCCAGGAGCTGAAATTGGCGCGGCCTATTCGGGCGAGCGCATGGGCGGAGATTTTTTCGATTTTCTCCTGGTGAACTCGCGGCTCGTGTTCCTGATGCTGGATGTTTCCGGCCAGCGCGACAGCGCGCAAAATATTGCCTCGATCGTGCAGGACCAGTTTCGCAATTTGGTGCCGAAGCTGTTTGCCGCGACGGAGCTCAATGAAGCTACCGCGGTTGTTGAATTGTCGCTTGCGCTGAATCGAACGGTGCTGGAAGCCGCGGATGGGATTTGCGCTTCCTCCGCATTTCTTGGCTGTTATGACGCACAGCTAGGGACAGTGTGCTACAGCAATGCGGGACACGTTCCGGGTTTGGTTCGAGACCACACCGGCGTTTCTCAACTGCCTGCGACGGGTTTGCCGTTTGGGTTGTTTTCTCATGCCACGCACGACGCTACCATGACGGTGCTCGAGCCGGGGGCGGTTTTACTGCTGGTCTCACGGGGCGTAGTGGAAGCGCGATGCCAGGGGGATGAATTCGGCGTGGAAGGCGTGTCGGCAACGCTGGAACATGTAAATGCTCCGAGCGCGCAGCGGTTGTGCGTTGCGATTCTGGATGGCGTGGAGAAATTCATGTGCACGCCGCCTACCCATAATGACGTGACAGCGCTGGCTTTGGTGCGGAGTGACACGGCCATGCAGGAAAGCTAGGTTTTTCAAGTCAGGCCTTGCGATTATCCTTGGGGACGAAAACCCAGTGTTTGGATGAAGGAACACAGACCCACCGCGCCTCTCCTCAGCGTGCGGTTATTGCTGAAGCCGACGGGGCAAGTTCTTCCGCGGTAACGAAGCGTGGAGCGATATCTGTGGGGATATCTTTCAGTTTCGCGAGCGCGGCTTTGAACTCAGGACGCAGAACGGCTGCGTCATCGAGCATTTTTTTGGCGGCTGCGTAATTGCCTTCGGCCTCGATGGTCAACAGTTCGTGATCGAGATCTCGTACGGCGGTCTTGGCTTTCTCCAGGTTCACGCTGAACGTTCCGTCGGCTTGGGCTGTGAACGCACCCTCATCCATTAGGTAGTTCACCTGGATCGCCATGCCGCGGCCGTGGGCTTCGTGCAGGCCGAAGCGCAGGGTGCGGAAGGACGATGCGAGGAACGTCGTATACAACTGGCGCTCCGCCGCCGACCCGGTCGACAGAACGTTCTCCAGGCCCATTTCCTTGGCGTGATCCATCATGTATTGGAGCGCCCAGAGGCCGGTGACATCGGCTTTGGCTTCTTCGATGGCGCTGTATAGTTCTTTCATTTCTTCGCGGGGAGTCGTGGTGCGGCCTCCAACCTGGATCTGATGGGGACCGAGGCCGTGCATGAGTTCGTGCGTGAGAATGTGCGTGAAGAACGGTTGGAACTTTACATCCGGTTGCGCTGATTTGGCTAGGACGCGATGGGCAATGGGCAAGAGCACGTGCTCGAACTTTGCTTCCTGAACATTTTTTAGCATGACGCGCTTGCTGCCCTTTTGTTGGACTACGCGGTCATCGTTGGGGAGGTTATAGGCGGCAGTGGCGACACCGTGCGCGCCGTCTCCCGCCGAGAGAATTTGATCGACGACGCGAATCGGCGCGGCTGCGCCGAGCTTGGCGTTGCGGTATTTCGGATCGAGCGGCAAATTGTCTTCGAGCTGCTGGAGATGCGAGGCAAATGCGGCCAGCTTGGTGGACTCTGCTTCATCGCGGACATTGATGTAAGCCTCGAAGGCGGCTTTGTATCCGAAGAGTTCGTCGTTGTAGGTCTCGTAGGGGCCGATGGTGATGTCGAGGGGGGCGTCGAGGTCCATCCAGGCCATATCGCTCTCGTAGTAGTCGTTACTGAGAAAGGCGTCGGCGCGGGTAGTAAGGAAGCGCTTCAGGGAGGCGTTTTCCGTTAGGGCGGCGGCCTCGCATAGAAGCTGCGAAGCCTTGTGCAGGTCGTCCTTATATTCCTCGCTGTAGGGAACGACTTTCAGTTTCCCGTCTTGAGTTCGACGGATGACGGTGAAGAAGCCCTTGGCGTCGTTTTGTTCCTTGTCGGGTATCGTCGCCACCCAGCGCTCGAATTCTTCTTTGGTCATGCCGTCAGGATAAAAATTCGCACCCTCGGGCTTTCTTGCGGGAACGTCGGGAAGAAACGCTTCAAAGCTGTCCAGATTCGACCACGGACCCTTGTTGATCCAGAAATAATTCAGGCGGGCATGACCAAGCGGCGTTGCGTCCTTGTGTAGCTTCGCGTAGAGCGACTCGTTTCCACTCCAGTACTGCTGCAGGAAAATGTCGTCCAGTAAGCGGCCGGCCGCTACTAGCTTGGCCAAAGCAGCGCGGTCCCCCGCGGACAAACCTGTGAGGTTTACCCGTAAATCGGTGGGAGAGAATCGCGCGGCCATGCGGTTGAGGTCCGCTGCGTTGGGAAAGGCTTTCTTTTCTTCAACCGACATGTTCGCTAATCCTGCTATCAACAATAACGCTGGAACCAGAAATCTGGACATAACTCCTCCGGCAATTCACGGACTCGCGTCGCTCATCATAGCAGCCAGTTGCAGCGGACCGGAGGGCCTCTCTTCTGCCAATTCTTATCCCCGCTCCAGCAGCGAGCAAAAGGCCGCAAATCGGAGTTACAATAGGCGAAAGAAGTCGAATGGAAATAGGGCCGTTTTCCCGGCCAGCCCCAGTCGAGGATGTGTTTTTATGCGCTTTCCCAGCTATCGTTTGGCACTCGCGGCTACCTTGATTTCGTCCAGCTTGGCGTTGTTTCCGTGCGCGCTGCGGGCCGATTCGGTGATCGAGGAAATCATCGTCCGCGTCAACAATGAGATCGTCACCCGCACCGAGTACATCCACAGCAAAGACCAGTTGAAGTCTGAAATCCGTCAGCAGGAGCCGAAGGAGGCTGACAAGCTTTATGCCGACCGCGAGCGCGACGTTTTGCGCGACTTGATCGATCAGCAGCTCCTGCTGGAAAAGGGAAAAGAGCTGGACATCAGTGTCGACACCGACCTGATCAAGCGGCTGGACGAAATGCGCAAGCAGATGGGTCTGGAATCCATGGAGGATTTGGAAAAGGCTGCGCAAGCGCAGGGGACGACGCTGGAAGATTTTAAGCAGAATATGAAGAATGGGATGATCACGCAGAAAGTGATCGGCAGCGAAGTGGGCCGGCATCTGACGATCGGCAAGGATGAAATCCAGAAGTATTACGACGAGCACAAAGACCAGTTTTCGCAAACCGAGCAGGTCCGCATGAGCGAGCTGCTGGTGTCGACGCAGAAAATGGGGCCTGACGGCAAGACTCCGGTGGACGGCGACGAAGCCGCGGTGCAGGCGGCGGAGGCGAAGGCTAAAGATCTTCTTGAACAGATCCACAAGGGCGCGAGTTTCGAGGACATAGCCAAGAAGAGTTCGGACGGTCCAACGGCGGCGCAGGGCGGCGATCTCGGCTACTTTCAGCGCGGGCAACTGGCGAAGGACCTGGAAGACAAGACTTTTGCAATGAAGGCCGGGGAAGTTTCGGACGCGATCCGGACCAAGCAGGGCTTCGTGTTGCTGAAGGTCAGCGAGCATACCCAAGCCGGCATTGCCACGTTGAAGGAAGCCGAACCGAAAATTCAGGACGCTCTTTACTACGAAAAACTGCAACCCGCCCTGCGGACATTCCTTACAAAGTTGCGCGAGGACGCGTATATCGAAATCAAGCCGGGTTATGTGGACTCCGGTGCCAGCCCGAACCAGACCAAGTTTGTGCAAACGAAGGGCGTGGAGGCGAGCGCCAAGGAACTGAAGAAGAAGAAGAAACTGGGCTTGTTCCACGGCGGGAAATCGTAAATGGCCCACCTCACCTGACTCCCATGGCGCCTATTATGAAAGAATTCTTCATCGCCGACGCCATCCGGCACGAGAACAATGTCATCACCACCAGTTTCGTGGTGGTTTCCAAGCAGGTGAAGCCGAAGAAGACCGGCGAGCCGTACCTGGCGTTAACCCTGGGCGACCGCACTGGCCAGATCGAGGCCAAGATGTGGGACAACGTGGAAGGCGCGATAGGCGCGTTCGAACAGGATGACTTCCTTAAAATTAAAGGGCTGATCAACCGCTATAACCAGCGCTTCCAGTTAACCATTCACAAGCTGCGCAAGATGGAGGATGCGGAAGTCGACTTCGGCGACTACCTCCCGAAGTGCACGAAGGACGTCGAAGGGTTGTGGCAAACGCTTGCCGGATTTGTCGCTTCCGTTCAGGATCCGCACCTTCGGCCATTGCTGGACGCGTTCCTGGCGGACCCGGTCATCGCGCATGCCTATCGCAACGCGCCCGCTGCCAAGACTCTGCACCACGCTTATATCGGCGGACTGCTCGACCACGTGGTTTCGCTGATGCGGAGTTGCGATTTGGTTTGCCGCAATTATCCGCAGGTGAACCGCGATTTAGTGATTGCGGGAGCGTTCTTTCACGATATCGGTAAGATTCATGAGCTGACCTACGCGCGGTCGTTTACCTACAGCACGCGCGGTCAGTTGCTGGGCCACATGATTATTGAACTCGAGATGTTGCAACAGAAGCTCGTATCTCTGCCGGATTTTCCCGACGGACTAAAGACGCTGCTGGAGCACTTAATCATCAGCCATCACGGGCACTACGAATTCGGCTCGCCCAAGTTGCCGATGTTTCCCGAGGCCCTGCTTCTACACTACATGGACGATCTGGATTCCAAGATGGAAAGCGTGAGGGCACATCTTGAGCGCGACGCGGATTCTACAAATCCCTGGGCGGGGTATAACCCTTCGCTGGGAAGAAATCTTTTGAACACTGCAAAATTTCTGTCTCAGCCCGCGCCTGCGTCTGATGAGCCCGCGGAATCAGCCGCGACACTGGACTTCGAACAGTCGGATGCAGTTCCTGCCGCGGTACTTGCCGAGAAAAAGTTCTAAAACGCCGCCTCCATGCTGGACTTCTCCCAATTCGAATACTTCACCTTCGACTGCTATGGCACGTTGATCCATTGGGAAGCCGGAATTCTTGGAGCGCTGCGTCCCATTTTGTCCGCTCATAACATCGAGTTATCGGACGAAGAGACCCTGCGGTTGTATGGGCAATGCGAAGCGGAAGCCGAAGCAGGCGACTTCAAAATTTACCGGAAGATCCTCGAAAGTGTCGTGGAAGCATTCGGACGAAAACTTGGTTTCACTCCGTCGACCGCCGAGGTGCAGTCGCTGCCGCAATCTCTCCACAACTGGCCGCTATTTACGGATACCGTGGAGGCGCTGCGGCAACTTAACACGCGCTACAAGCTGGCGATCATTTCCAACGTGGATGATGACCTTTTCGCTGAGACAGCAAAACTGCTGCAAGTACCGTTCGCCGCAATCATCACGGCGCAGCAGGCTCGCAGCTATAAACCCTCGCTGAATAACTTTCAACTGGCGCTGGAACGCATCGGCAGGCCGAAGGAAAGGATCCTGCACGTTGCCCAGAGTTTGTACCACGACGTGGTGCCGACGCGAGCGCTGGGTTGGAAGAACGTGTGGGTGAATCGCAGAAAAAACCTGGCAGGTCCCGGCGCGACCGTGCCGGCAAATATCGAACCAGATCTGGAAGTAGCTTCGCTACAAGCCCTGGCCGACCTGGCCTCGCCGCGTTGAGACACTACTCGGCGGTGGGCACGCGCACGAGGCCTTTGCGCAGCGCATAGTTGATGACCTGGGCGCGATTGTGCAGGCCCAGCTTGCGCATGAAATTGAACTTGTGCGCTTCCACGGTCTTCACACTCAATCCCAAAACCGCGGCGGCCGAACGCGCTGAGTTCCCTTCCGCGATCAGGCGCAACACTTCCTCTTCTCGGCGAGTAACCTGCAAATGACGGGAACCCCTGCGTTCCGCGAGATGACGCGCGTTCTCGAGGAGCACGGGACCGCCTGCGCCGCCGCTCTTGCGCGCTGAGCGAAACGCCTCGCCCAGCGTCTCATGCAGAATTTCCGAGGGGGCCGTCTTGAGCACAAAACCCAGGACCCCCGCTCGTTCGCACTCGGCGCGATAGGTGTCGTCCAGATAGGTGAGCAGGAAAACCAGTTGCGCCGAAGGGTAATCCATGCGCGTGAGCCTCGCGGTTTCGAGGGCGGCATGGCGGTCCTGGTCCGCGCCGACGATAACCACGTCCGGCGGCCGGAAACCAGCCTGCTGCATGGCTTCCTGCAAGGTGGCGCCTTCTCCCATCAGATCGAATCCTGGCTGCTCCCGCAGAAGGCGTCCAATTCCCTCCCGCACCAGCACTTGTTCATCGACCAGAACGCAACGTACGCGTTGCGCAGAAGACTCTGCTTTCGACTCTTGTGCGATTGGTAGTTGCACACTTCCTCCGCCGTTTAGAAAATGAAGACTGCAAGACTGAAGCGGCGATGAAAAACCAGGGGAGCAATTTTGAAACTTGATCGGATTGTAAACTTCTGCGCAGCAAACCGCCAACTCTTTAGTACCGGTAACTCGGCCGATTGGTTACCCTCCGGGTACAATGCACACCTTCCTCGGGGAAACGTGGCTGCGCGATCGTCCCGACGGCTAACCTTGAAAGCGTGCCTCGACCTGCGGTTGGGATTCTTACCTTGGGGAACTTTTTTGTTTCGCTGACTTCGGATTTGATCGGGTTGCGATATATTGCCGCTGCCGCGGGACAGCGATTCGCGAGTCCCTTCCTAAGGAGAGAGCGTTACTGGTAATCGCGCTTGCGGGAAACAAATTGTCCAAATTCGGCAATTCCCCGGCTATCAGCTAAAATCCATAGTTCATGCTTCGTTACTTCACCACCGGAGAATCCCACGGGGAGGCGCTCGTCGCCTTCATTTCGGGCCTTCCCGCCGGACTCGCCGTCGATCAGGCCTTTCTCGACCATGAGCTGTGGCGCAGGCAGCAAGGCTTCGGCCGTGGGGGCCGGATGAAAATCGAGCGGGATCACGCCCATATTTTGTCTGGCGTGCGTCACGGTAAGACGATTGGCTCGCCGATTTCCATCCAACTGGCCAACAATGACTGGAAGAACTGGACGGAAGCGCTGCCGGTGGATCCTGGAGACCCGGGCAAGCACAAGCGTGTGGCTTCGCCCCGGCCCGGACATGCGGATCTTGCGGGTGCCCTGAAATACAACTTTTCTGAAGCTCGCTACGTGCTGGAGCGGGCGTCCGCTCGAGAGTCTACCGCCCGGGTTGCCATGGGTGGTTTGGCCAAGCTTTTTCTCCGCGCTCTCGGCATTGAGGTTCTCAGTCACGTGGTCGCCGTCGGGGGCACCGTGGTTCGTGGCGAGGTTCCGTGGGACAGCATCGTCGCAAGTTGCGCGCGGGAGGAGATCCTCTTGAATTGCGCCGATCCGGAGATTGAACAGCAGATGAAAGGCGAGGTCGATAAAGTTCTCCGCACTGGAGACACGGTGGGCGGCATCTTCGAAGTGGTAGCGCACGGTGTGCCCCCGGGTCTCGGCACCTACGCGCAGTGGGACGAACGGCTCGATGGCCTGCTCGCAGGCGCCGTGATGTCGCTGCAGGCGGTCAAAGCTGTCGAGATTGGCATCGGAGTCGCGGCTGCTGGTGCGCCTGGCTCCGAGGTACACGACGAGATTGGCTATACCGAGGCGAAGGGATTTGCCGGCTTCACCCGCCCACGCAACAATGCCGGGGGCATCGAGGGCGGAGTTTCCAACGGAGAGGACATCCGCGTGCGCGGCTACCTGAAGCCGATTTCAACCCTGCGCCGGCCGCTCAAGTCCGTGGACTTCGAAACGCGCGAGCCGGTGTCGGCCGCCTATGAGCGATCTGATGTGTGCGTGGTTCCGGCCGCTGGCGTTGGAGCGGAATCAATGGTGGCCCTGACACTGGCCCGCTGCGCTCTGGATAAGTTTGGCGGCGATTCCATGGACGAAACGTTGCGCAACCATCGCGGCTATCTTGAGCAATTGAAGAACTACTGACTACTCTCAATGATCTATCCCATAGTGAAGTATGGCGACCCTGTTCTGGAAAAGAAAGCGGCGCCGGTGACGGAGTTTGATGCGGCGCTGCGGGAGCTGCTCGACGACATGTTCGAATCCATGTATGCCGCGCATGGCGTGGGCCTGGCCGCGCCGCAGATTGGCATTTCCCGACGGATAGCGGTCATCGACGTGACGTTCAAGGAAAACCTAGAGCAGCAACTGGTTCTGATCAATCCGGAAATTATTCACACCGAGGGGCGCATCGCGCAGAATGAAGGCTGCCTCAGTATCCCGGAGTTTCGCGAGAATGTGACCCGGCCGATGAAGGTTACCGTGCGCGCACAAAATGCGAAGGGCGAGTTCTTCGAGCGCACTGGCGAAGAACTGCTGGCGCGTGCGTTTTGCCACGAGACCGACCATTTGAACGGTAGGCTCTACATCAGCCACATTAGCGCACTGAAGCGGGATTTGATGAAGCGGAAGATCCGCAAGCTGGTGAAGGCTGGTGAGTGGTAGATGCGTCTGGTGAGGTGATGCAGCAGTGAGGAACTTGCCCACGAGAGCTTGGCCGACGGGTGAACGTAAACATCACCACGAGAAAAGCCGTGGAGCGAGGATACGGGAGTGTGCAGGGGTCCTTCGACTGCGCATTCCCGCGCGGGGCGCGCGAATGCTGCGCTCAGGATGACAATAAAAGACTGCGCCCTTTGAACCCAGCCTTCCATCTCGTGTTCTGCGGCACTCCGGCGTTTGCTGTTCCGACGTTGGAGGCGTTGGTCAAGGCGGGGTTCTCCATGGACCTTGTGGTCACGCGTCCCGACAAACCGAAGGGCCGTGGTATGGAGATGGCGGTCAGTCCGGTCAAGCGGGCTTCCATTTCGCTGCAACTTCCAATTGCGCAACCGGAAACGATCAAGAACAACGCCGATTTCCGGGCGCAACTTGAGGAGCTTAACCCGGAGGCCATGGTTGTTGTTGGCTATGGGCGAATCATTCCGCAGTGGATGATTGATCTGCCGCCTCTAGGGAACATCAACCTGCATTCTTCGCTCTTGCCCAAGTACCGCGGGGCTGCCCCGGTGCAATGGGCGGTGGCTTGTGGGGAAACTGTCACTGGTGTCACCACAATGCGAATTGACGCGGGGCTTGACACTGGCAATATTTTGCAACAAAGGGAGATCGCAATTGCCGCGGAGGACACGACCGAAACTCTCTCCCCGAAATTGGCCACGGTGGGCGCAGAGTTGATGGTCCTGACTCTCCTCGGCCTCAGAAACAAGACCATCCGGCTAAAGCCGCAGGATCATTCCCGAGCGTCTCTCGCGCCGATCCTGAAAAAAGAAGATGGACGGATTGACTTCCGTCGGTCCGCAGCGGAAATCCACAATCGGCTTCGCGGCTTCCAGCCGTGGCCCGGCGCCTACACTAGTTTCCGCGGCAAGCAGATTGTGATTTGCGGAGCTCAAATTGCCGAAAGGATTGGCTCGCAGCCGCAGGGTTCTCTCCTGGTGGAGAATCAACGGTTATTCGCTGCGTGTCATGATTCGTTTTTGGAACTGCTGGAGATCCAGCCCGAAGGCAAGAAGCGCATGGCTGCCAGGGATTTCATCAACGGCTACAAGCCCCGAGCCGGCGAAAAGCTCGGCGCTTCATGAGTATCTCTCCCGCACGGACGGCTGCCTTCGACATTCTGTTGCAGGTCGAGAAGGAAGAGGCGTACGCTTCGGAGCTTTTGCATTCGACGCAGTACGCTGCCTTGTCGCCAGAAGACCATGGGCTGGCGACACAGATTGTGATGGGCGTGCTGCGCTGGCGGTCCTTGCTCGATTCCATACTGACTCCCTTGAGCAAGTGGCCTCTGGAAAAGCTGGATGCGGAAGTACTTACCTCGCTGCGCATGGGAGCGTATCAGCTAACGCGGCTGGAACGGGTTCCCGCTCATGCCGCGGTGCACGAGAGCGTCGAACTGGTGAAACGCTCGCGCCGCATATCGGCCGCCGGATTCGTGAATGCTTTATTGAGGAAGGTTGGGGGAGCGGCTGCAAAACGCCCGGAGCCGAACCTTGAAAAAGTGCCGGCCAACACACCCTCCGCCATGGCTGCCGAGTACGCGCATCCAGAATGGCTGGTGGCGCGCTGGCTCGCCCACTTCGGCACTGAAACAACGCGGGCGATTTGCGTTGAGAATCAGCGCGTTCCCGCGACGCACATCCGCATTCGAGAGATGGCAGGCGGTTCCTCCGCCGCGCCATTCGACTTCATGGGAGAGGATGTGCGTCTCTCACCCGGTTCCCTGCTCGCGGGCGCGCGCCGCGTTGAATCCGGCGATATCACGAAGACGCAAGCGTTTCGCAACGGACGGGTGGTCATTCAGGATGAAGCCTCGCAGTTGGTAGCCTGGCTGGTGGGGCGGGGCTCGCGGATTCTCGATGCCTGCGCCGCGCCTGGAGGCAAGACCGCGATTCTCGCGGAGCGGAATCCGGACGCGGTGATCGTCGCGCTGGACCTACATGCGCATCGGACGCGGTTGATGGAAGAAAGGGTGAAAGCGCGGAACGTTCAGATCCTGACCACAGATTTCCGCAATTTTCCTGTCGGCGAGAAATTCGATCGCGTGTTGGTCGACGCGCCCTGCTCGGGGACGGGGACGCTGGCGCACCATCCCGAGATCAAGTGGCGCTTGCGCCCGGAAGGCATTCGGGAGCTGCAGACGCTTCAGGTTGAACTGATTGAAGCTGCCATGCGGCAGGTCGCTCCGGGGGGGACTCTGGTGTACTCCACCTGTTCGGTCGAACCCGAGGAGTGCGAGCAGGTCGTCGAGAAAGCCCTGGGCGAGACCGCTGGGAAGGAATTCGCGCAGGGTGATATTGTCGAAGAGTTGTCGCGATTGCGGAACGACAGGATTCTCACGATCGCTAACGTTGAGCAGCTTGCTCAAGGGTCCTATCTTCGCACCTATCCTGGGGTGCATCCATGCGACGGATTTTTTGCGGCGATTCTGCGCAAGAGTTAAGGACGGACTTCGAAATTGACCGGTTGGCCTTCCTGCACGCGCTGGCCTGGGGCGGGGGTCTGCGAAAGAACGATGGACGCTGGGCCGATTGGCGCCAGCGGAGCCGCGTCACCCGGAACATCCGGTGCCGCTGTCAGATTGCCTATGTGGATGTGAGCGCCGTTCAGCGCCTTCGTGGCTGAAGCCAATGGCGCTCCAACAAAGCTGGGCATTACATAGGACTGAGGTTGCACTGGGCCGGCGGTCAGAAGGCTGATGTTCGGCGAGGTTAGGCTCGCGGAATTCGCGGGTGGACTCTGGGCAATCACAGTCCCTGAGTCTTTGCCTGGGGCGGAGACGGCCGCCTCGTCCCCTACCTGGAGGCCACGGCGGCGTATGTTAATGGCGGCGGCCCGTTCGGACTGCCCTACGATGTCCGGCGGCGACACGCGCACCGGCCCTAGGCTTTCCGCAACAAGAACGCGCCATCCTCGTCGCACCTGGGCGCCGGCGTCGGGGGTCTGGGAGACGATTCTGCCGGTTGGGATCGTCGCACTGTAGAACTGACGATCGACCTTCAGGGAGAGGCCAAACTCTTCCGCCGTTCGTCCGGCTTCGTCGGGTGTCAGACCCACGAATGTTGGAACGGAGACTTGGCGTCCGTGGATGGCGAAGCGCATCGACGTCAGCGCGGAGATTAGCGCCACTATTACCAAGACCAGGCTTAGAAGCAGGACGCGGAAGAAGGACTTCATTGGAATAGAGCCATTCTAACGTCAGCGAATGCGTGGAGAAGGAAAATCTGCCTGATCGTATGTCCCCCCTTGGTGGTGATATGTGCTTTCTTTGCCCACGCTTACGTCTTAGGCCGCTTCTGGGTAAATTGGCGCGCCCTGGCGCGCCGTACCTAAATCTTAGCTTTCGCGCTTTGCTCGCTGGAAGCGGCAGGGGTCCCTCCGGAACAGTTGCTTCGCTTCGCGAAGCAACTGTTCCGGTCGGGATGACAATATTGAATGCATTTCACCATTTAATGCATTTCGCCGTCGCCTGGGGCGACGTCGGGGGTGTCGATTTTTGGCGGGGTGGCGGTGGTGGCCGAAAGCGGGGCGGCCGGAAACTGCCCCTGATCTTTCCCCTCCAATGCGGCTTTCATGAATTCGATCCACAAGGGCAACGCCGCATGGCCTCCGGACTCTTTCGCGCCGAGCGTTCGTTTTTCGTCGAAGCCCATCCAGACGCCGCAGGTGAGTGTGGGGGAAAAGCCGACGAACCAGGCATCGGTGAAGTCGTTGGTTGTACCTGTCTTCCCCGCGAGCGGGTAGGGCAAGGTGTTCGCTGAGATCGCGGTGCCGTGCAGCACCACTTCGCGCAGCATGGAGGTCATGATGCGGGCGGTGCGGGCGCTGATCACGTCTTTGACATCGGGGACATCCTGCTCCAACACATGCCCCTCGTAGTCCGCAACCTTGCTGATGTAATGCGGGGTGACTCGTACGCCATCGTTGGGAAAGACGGTGAACGAGGTTGTTTGCTCCATCAGCGTGAGGTCCGCCGCGCCTAGGGCCACCGGGAGATAGGCTGGAATGCTGGATGTGACCCCGAAGCGTCGCGCGTAATCAATGACCGTCCGGATGCCGATCTTATCCGCCAACTTCAACGCGGGAATGTTCCTGGATTGCGCCAAAGCTCTGCGCAAGGTGATCGACCCCT
>Ga0209863_10000342_pt1 | contig 25643 bp, 25 predicted proteins | sample OrgsoiDNA2013046_FD_185796 | JGI IMG/M metagenome (GOLD analysis project Ga0209863, IMG submission 185796) | Permafrost soil microbial communities from the Arctic, to analyse light accelerated degradation of dissolved organic matter (DOM) -... | ecosystem: Environmental > Terrestrial > Soil >...
TGGGTGATTGACCAGGAGTCAGCCGGCATCGGGATCCGTGAGTCAGCGGGGATGATCACGGATAATCTGAGCCGGTTTGTACCTCACCGGTTTGAATAGCATTGGCGGAAGATCATTCGCTCCAGTGGCTTGGAGCCAAGCGATGAAAATAATGTTATACTTTCACTTGCTACGTGTAGGCACCGTGGCACTCCCCCAAAGAGTCTTTGTTTTGCCTCCCGTTCCACGGAACGGGTACAGGAGGATCGAATCGATAAGCGTTTTATTCGCATGAATGATCGCATCCGGGCGCGGGAAATCCGCGTGATTGATGCGGACGGAAGTCAGTTGGGTGTTATCACGCCCTTTGACGCTCTCAAGAAAGCCCGGGAACAGAACCTTGACCTGGTAGAGATTTCGCCGAACGCGGTGCCGCCCGTGTGCCGCATTATGGACTATGGCAAGTTTCTCTACGAGAACGAAAAGAAGGAACGGGCGGCGAAGAAGAACCAGAAGCAGATCGTCCTGAAAGAAGTTAAGTTCAGCGTGAATGTGGACGAGCACGACTATGTAACCAAGCGGAACCACGTGCTCCGCTTCCTGGGAGAAGGCGACAAGGTGAAAGCCAGTCTGCGCTTCCGGGGAAGAGAAATGGCGCACCAGAACCTTGGGCGCGCGGTGTTGGACCGGCTGGTAAAAGAGGTCGGTGACAAAGGGATTGTGGAATTCAGGCCACGCATGGAAGGCAATACCATGCATGTGATCATGGCGCCTCCGAAGCAAAATACAGGTGGGGGCGGCGGTGGTGGTTCCAAAAAGCCTGAGCAGAAGCCGCAGCAGCAACAGCAACAGCAGCAACAGCAGTCGTCGCAGGAAACAGCGCCGGCTGGCAGCACTCGGACAGGATCCTAAGCAAAAACTTGAAATCGTGCCGCCGACCTGCAGCACGGCAAGTTTGACGCCAAGCCGAGGTAACCTTCCCGGCAGCGTCAGGGTGAAGTATTCTTGTGAAGAATGGTCCTTGTGAGAGGACAGTGAAAAAAAGATTATGCCTAAAATGAAGACCCACAGTGGCGCAGCCAAACGGTTTAAAAAGACCGGGACCGGAAAGATCAAGCGGGCCATGGCTTACAAGCGTCATATCCTTACCTCGAAAGACACAAAGCGTAAACGGCAACTGGGTGGAACCACCCTGGTAAGCGATGCCGATCACGCCAAGGTCGCGAGGATGATCCCTTACTAGCTCTCGCCAATCGAGGCAGAGAGTGAAACAGGGACAGAGTTCGGCCCGCCTGATGAAAATCAGTGCAGAGGCGGAACCTGAAAAAGAAGAGCCGGCATAAAGCCTGGCTCGGCGCGCGAAACGGGACAAATCCTCCCGCCAGCCGTATAACCGCCGAAAAATCCGGCTTTGAGAAAAAGGAGCATCATGCCTCGGGTAAAACGTGGTACAAAACGCCGCCAGCGCCGCAAAAAGATATTAGAGCGCGCAAGTGGTTATTTCCTCACAAAATCAAAACTCTATCGCCAGGCGCAGCAGTCCGTAGAACGCGGATTGAAGTTCGCCTATTCCGGACGCAAACAGAAAAAACGGCAATACCGTTCCATCTGGATTGTGCGTATCGGCGCTGCCTCCAAAATGAACGGCATCAGCTACAACCTGTTCATTAGCGGACTGAAGAGAGCCGGTGTGGAGCTTGACCGCAAGATTCTGGCTGACCTCGCTACCAATGATGCTTCGGGATTTGCGGCTCTGGCGGAAACCGCCAAGCGGGCGAACGCCACCAAGGCAGCGGCCTAGCCAAAAGCATCAACCACAAAGGACACAAAGGTTCACGAAGGAGTTCTTAAACTTTCCTCTTTGTGTTCCGGAGTGTCCTTTGTGGTTTTGAAGCAGCCTGCAAGGCAATGACGTAACTGGAATTCCCTTTGTGTTTCTTCGCGTTCTTCTTTTTTAATTCTTTATTATGTACACAGTTCCCAAACTCGAGGATTTCTCTCCAGCAGCGCTGGATAGAGCAGTGCAGGAGTTGCTGACCGCTGCCCGCGAAGAAGGTAACGCCGTCAGTGGCGAGAACGCCGCCAAAGAGTTTCGCGATCGCTGGATGGCCCGCAAGAATGGCATCCTCACGCAGATCAATGATCTTTGGTTAAAAGCCGCGCCCGGTCCATCCAAGCGTGAAGTTGGCGCGCGCGTCAACCAGCTCAAGAGTGAAGTGGAGCAGATTGTCGATGCGGCGCAATCGCGATTGGCAGGCGCATCGTCTGTAGCACGCTTTGAGGCAGAACGCATCGATGTAACTCTACCTGGCACACGCAAGGCAATCGGCGCAGAACATCCCATGCTGAAGACGATGAATGAAGTCGTCAGTGTGTTCCGCGCGATGGGATACTCCGTTGCCGACGGGCCGGAGATTGAAACGGACTACTTCAACTTTGAGGCGCTAAACTTCCCTCCGAACCATCCGGCACGCGATACACAGGACACATTGTTTGTGGCCGGGCAGGAAAAGAAGCCGCAGCGTGATCGCCTGCTGCTGCGCACGCATACGTCACCGGTGCAGATCCGGTCCATGCTGAAGACGCCACCACCGTTGCGCGTGGTGATCCCGGGGAAGGTCCATCGCGCTGACACCGCGGACGCAACGCATTCGCCGATCTTTCATCAGGTGGAAGGTCTGGCAGTGGACACCAACATCACGTTCAGCGATCTCAAGGGCACGCTGGACCATGCCATGAAGTCGCTGTTCGGATCGAGTGTGAAGACCCGCTTTTATCCTTCGTTCTTCCCTTTCACCGAGCCGAGCGCTGACGTGCAGATTACGTGCTTCAAATGCGGGGGCAAGGGATGCCGTCTGTGCAAGAACAGCGGATGGATTGAACTGCTGGGTTGCGGCATGGTTGATCCGAATGTATTTAAGTCTGTTGAGCACAACGGCTACGATTCGCAAAAAATCACCGGCTTCGCTTTCGGCATGGGCGTGGAGCGCATCACCATGCTGAAGTACGGTATCGACGATATTCAGTTGTTCTATCAGGGAGACGTGAGGTTCCTTGAACAATTTGCATGAGAGCAAATAGCAATTGGCAATTAGCAATTGGCCAAACCAGAACTGGTTGATCCATTTGCTAATTGCTAGCTGCTAATTGCTCAATCATGCGTATTTCCCCAAATTGGCTTCGCGAATTCGTAGCTCTTAAGGTCGACGACCAGCAACTGGCCGATGAGATCACCCTTGCGGGTGTGGCGGTGGAGTCCGTCAAACAGATTGATGGGCAGGCACTATTCGAGATGGAGATCGGAACAAACCGTCCCGACGCTATGTGCCACTACGGCGTGGCCCGTGAATGCTCGGCCATCTATGACGTTGACCTGAAGCCGATTGCGCCCAAGCTACCCAAAGCTAAACCAGCCGCGGCGACATTCCCGATCGACATCCAGGATAAAGAAGGCTGCAAGCGTTACACGGCACGCGTGATTCGCAACGTGAAGATCGGACCTTCGCCAAAGAACATCCTTGACCGCCTGAAGATTGACGACCATGGCGGGATCAGTAACGTGGTCGACGCGAGCAACTACACATTGATGGAAATGGGCCATCCTACGCATGCTTTCGACCTGGACAAGCTTGAAGGCGGCAAGATTATTGTCCGTCGAGCGCGCGCTGGTGAAACCCTGAAGACGCTCGATGGAATTGACCGCAAGCTGGAGCCTGAAGATCTGGTAATCGCTGACGCATCCAAGCCGGTTGCTCTGGCGGGAATCATGGGCGGCTTTGATACTTCAATCTCAACTTCGACCAAGAATGTCCTGATCGAATCAGCATGGTTTGACCCTGCTACAGTGCGCAAGACAGCACGACGCCTGGGCATGCATACAGACGCGTCGCACATCTTTGAGCGCGGAGCGGACTGGGGCGCTACAACGCTCGCATGCAATCGGGTAGCGGAGTTGATTCTTTCGACTGCCGGCGGCGAGTTGGAGGGCGAACCGGTGGATGCGATTGCGGGGCATGTTCCACGCTACTCGCTGATCCTACGTCGCCCGGAGATATTGCGGATACTCGGACAGGACATTCCTGAAGCTCAAGTCACCCGCATGCTAACCCGGCTTGGATTCACCATGAAGATGATCAAGGGCGAGGAAATCTTCAAGAGCATGGCTGAGGGCCTTCCGGAAGGAAGCTTCGCCGTGGTGTTGCAGCAATCGGGATATCTTTCAGGCACCGCAAAGCCGGAAGAATACGAAGCGCGAATCAAGCAATACACGTCCGATCTGCTCAAGCAGCTTGGTGGACAGACATGCTGGATTGTTGACCTGCCGACGTGGCGGCTGGATATTGAGCGCGAGATCGACCTGATTGAAGAAATCGCACGCATACATGGCTATAACAAGTTCCCCAACACTTTGCCTTCCTTCTCCGGTGGCGTGGTGGAATTGCCGGGTGCGGCCAAAGAAGCCCGCCTGCGGGGTGAACTTCTGGCACTCGGATATGACGAGGCGGTTTCGTCCACGTTCATATCACCAGAAGACGCGCAGGCATTCTCCAGCAGCAAGACGGTGATGCTGGCTAACCCGTTGAGCGCTGAGCAGTCCGCCATGCGTACGTCTTTAGTTCCGGGAATGCTGGCCATGATCGGCTGGAACCTGAATCGCGGAACGTCAGATGTGCGGTTGTTTGAATCAGGCCACGTGTTCGAGACGGCAAAAGAAATATCGCAGGAACGCAAGATGCTATGCGTGGGCGCCACTGGAAGCGCACAGCGTCAGGACGTGCATACCAAGTCGCGCCCGTATACGTTCTTTGATCTCAAAGGCGATATCGAGACACTGCTGGCCGGCTTTGATCTTTCCGGATCCAGCTTCGAAACGGCGATGGCTCCCTATTATCATCCGGGCCGTTGTGCACAGGTAAAAGCCGGAGGACGGATAGTCGCGCAGTTCGGACAGGTGCATCCTGATGTGGCCGCGGTACGCAAGCTGAAGCAGGAAGTTTATCTGGCCGAAATATTTCTCGACCGACTGCTGAATTTTGAATTGCGCACTCCCCGTTACGAACCTCTTTCGAGGTTCCCTGCCGTGGACCGCGACTTTTCATTCGTTTTTCCCGACACGGTCACTTTCGCTCAGATCGCAACGGCCGTCAGCACTTTGCATATCGCCGAATTACAGAGTTTTGTACCGGCTGAGATTTTTCGTGGCGGATCGGTTCCGGCAGGCAGCTATTCAATTCTGCTGCGAGCGGAGTTCCAGTCTCCGGAACGCACACTGCGTGACGACGAAGTGGCGCAGTGGTCGGCGGAAATCGTAAAAGTTTTACAGGCCATAGGTGGAAATCAGCGGAGTTAGTAAATGCGTTGGTTGTCAGCAGTCCGCAAGTCGGGTAAACCGTCAGAAGTTCCTGCTGGCGCTTCAGTAAACCGTGCGCAGCCCGTTCTACAAACTGAGCGGCTGGTGATTCGTCCCTTCGCTGCCGCTGATGCCGTAAGGCTGTCAGAACTTGCGGGAAAGCATCGTATTGCCGACACCACGGTTTCCATTCCTCATCCCTATAGCCCAAGCCAGGCGATGGAAGATATTCGCAAATACACGGAAGAGTTTACTTTCGGAATTGGGGCGTATTTTGCCATCGCCCTGTGCGAAGTTCCGCAGGACCTGATCGGCGGCATTCTCATCAAGACGATCGATCGTCCGCATGCGCAGGGTGAATTGGGCTACTGGATTGACGAAAGCTACACCGGGCGTGGTTACGTGACCGAAGCCGGCCGCGCCGTGCTGCATTATGGCTTCGACGTGGAGAACCTGAACCGGATCTGCGCTTACCACATGGTGCGCAACCGGGCTTCCGGAAACGTTCTTGCCCGCCTGGGCATGAAGCAGGAAGGCCATTTACGCCAGTTAGTCAAGAAGTGGGATGTCTTCGAGGATGTGCTGGTATGGTCAATTCTGCGGGATGAATTTCGCAGGTAGATCAAATTTTTACCGCTGATTTTCACTGATACCACTGATCTGAAAAGAGAAAATCTTGAAACCAGTGTGCCGCCAACCAATCGCTAAGACTGTGCTCTGTCCACGCGAGTAGCTCAGGGCACGTATGCGCCAGACGAGATTGTAAAAGCGGCTGACGATTCATCGAAGTAAAAACAATTCAAATCACCCTCTGAATTCAGTACAATTCCCGCCATGATCTCACGTCGCTCGCTGTTCAAGGCCGCAGGTTTCACTGCGGCGGTTGCCGCCACATCCGGATTTCCCGACAGTCTGCTCACATGGGCCGAGCCGCTCAGAGAGCAGTCGCCCGGCGGTCCTATTCTGCTGAATAGCAATGAGAACGCCTATGGGCCGTTCCCCAGCGTGCTGGCCATGCCCAGTCCATTTAAGGATGCCAACCGGTATCCCGATTTCAGCGTGGAGCAGCTCGTCAAACGACTGGCGAAGACGCACAACGTGAGTGCCGACCAGATCATTATTGGCTGTGGGTCAACGGAGATCCTGAAGCTGGCGGTGAGCGCATTCACTGGTCCGGGCAAAAAGCTGGTAATGGCCACGCCGACTTTTGAAGCTGTGGGCTTCTACGCCAATGCCACGAAGGCCGAGGTGGTGAAAGTGCCGCTGGCCGCCAGTTACGCGCACGCGCTGGTGGCGATGGGGATTGAAGCGCAGAAGGACCCGGGGCTGGTGTACATCTGCAACCCGAACAATCCCACCGGCAGCGTAACGCCGCGGCGCAGCCTGGAAAGCTTTATTCGCGAGCTGCCGAAGAACTGTTACGTGCTGATGGATGAGGCGTATCACGACTTTGTAACGGTGTCGGCTGACTACGCGTCATTTATTGAGAGCTCCGTACATGATGATCGGGTAATTGTGGCGCGGACGTTCTCAAAGATTTTCGGCATGGCAGGTTTGCGGCTGGGTTACGCCGTGGCTTCACCGGCCACAGCCAAGCTGCTGCGCGTCCACCAGCAGCAGGACAGCATCAACATCTTTGCCCTGCGTTGCGGGGCAACGTCCCTGGATGATCCGGATGAACGGCAGATTGCCGCCACGCGTAACAACAATGATCGTGAGGCTTTCATGCATGAGGCATCGGTGCGAAAGATCACGGCCATACCGTCATGGACGAACTTTGTGATGATCAATACCCTGCGTCCGGTGCAGACGGTGATAGAGCATTTCAACCAGAACAATATAAGGATCGGGCGCCCGTTCCCGCCGATGGATACATTTGCGCGCATCTCGCTGGGAAAGCCGGACCAGATGAAGGCGTTCTGGGTGGCCTGGGACAAGCTGCCGAAGCTGGGATAACAGTATTTCCGCAACTTAGATGTTCCTGCGCAATGCTCCCAGTCTCCGCACCAGAAAGCGAATGAGCAGCGTGGTGCCAAGGGTGAACAGGTATCCCGCGAAGACCGCAAACGGGATGTAGTAATTGCCCAATACGTCATGACCGTGCTGAACAGGAAAATTTGCGAGATTGATGCCGTATTCACTCACGAACATCCCTATGTTGTGCGGGAAAAACGGCTTGAGCAAAGCTGTGAGGTAAAAGCAAGCAGCGACGACGTAGCCGATCATTGCCACCAGAAACACCAGGTAGCCTTGAATGCCGGCAATGGTCCAGCGCAACAGAGTCCGCAGCACCGTGACCGGAGAAAGATTCCATGACGAATGCTTGAGGAGAAATTCCATTCTGTATTGCCTGGCAATTTCATCTGGAGCGCCCAGAGCTTCCAGAACGCTCTTGCAATCTGATTCAGTGACCACAGCCACCTGTGAAAGCTTGTCCATCACGTGGGCACGAAGTTCCATCATAAAGTCCTTACGGCGCTCGCTGGGCAGATCGCTCAGTCTGGAATCGAGGCGGACAAAATAGTCATCCACCATTGCGTTACAAGTCATAGTGTTCACGATTTTCCTCCCTTCCCATTCAGCACTGGCTTCAGCAACGTGTTCAAATTGCCGGAGAAACTGCTCCAAAACTGGGCCATGGACACCACCTTCTGCTTGCCGGCAGACGTAAGCCAGTAATACTTACGGGGGTGTCCGGCTTCGGCCTCAACCCACTCAGACTGAAGGAGACCCTCTTCTTTGAGGCGTCCAAGGATCGGATACACCGTCCCCTCAGCCAGAACTAGATCTGACTCTTTTTCCAACACACGCAAAATCTCAAGCCCGTAGAACCGCTGCTCCCACAAGCTGGCCAGTATCGCGAGTTCCAGACAGCCCTTGCGGAGTTGGGCCTCCCACTTCTCCGGAGGCTCGGGTTTCGACGTCTTCCTTAGCAGTGCCATATACCTAGCAATACAATGTATGGTGCACAGCCATGCTTGTCAAGTATTTTTTCAGGTTGAGCACGATCGGTGGCGCGAAGATGCAACTTGAGAGAGAACGCTTTCATCTCGTAAACCAACATCTCAATTTAATTCCCCGATTTCAAGGAGAGCCATGCCACTTCTGGACCAGGGCGCCAAATTTGTAACCAATCGTCTTCCCAAAGTAATCAATCCCACAACTCACGCGGTGATCGACTACGCCTTGGCAGCCAGTTTTCTGGCCATGGGTGCTTTCTTCTGGAGGCGCAATAAGCGCGCCGCCATCAGTTCGTTGATTTGTGGAGCAGCCGAAGTGGTGACCTCTCTTTGCACAGATTACCCGGGAGGCGTTGTCCGGGAGATCAGCTTTGAGACACATGGCGCCATCGATTTCGGACTGAGCGGAATGGTGGCGAGCATGCCGGATATGCTCCGGTTCGATGATGCACGGGAAAAGACGTTCTTTCGGCTGCAAGGGCTGGCAATGGCTACGGTATCCGGCTTGACGGATTTCACCGGCACCGGCAAAGGCCGGCAGCTTGAAAAGTTGGATGAACGGGCAGCGTGAGTGTTTCATTCTCAAGTGTATTTCTTCGGCCGGAACAAGAGACGTAGGGAGCTACGTCTCTATGCCGGCTTCATTGCATTTGCGAAGCCGACGGACCGCGGCAGCGCGCTCTCCATCAGCCACTCTCGCTATTGCTGATCACCGATTTTCGATATTTGATCTTTGCAGTTAATCCCGCCATTTCCACATTTGCATGCGATATACTCTGCCCATCTTTGTATGGAGTAGTGAGTTTATATGGCATTACATATGGCGAGAGAAACAGAAGCTGAAGTGGAACGCACGGGAGAAGATTTTCCCGCTTTGGAAGAGAAAATCTACAAGGCGATTGAGCTGTTGAAGTCAGCCCGCGAAGGCAAGGCGGCAGCCGACCGCGACGCCAGCCGGTTGCGCGAGCAACTGGAGCAACGTGAAGAAGAACTTGAAGTAATGCGCGGTGAAGTGATTTCCCTGCGCAAGGAGCGTGAGGACGTGCGCGGTCGCGTGGAAAAGATGCTGAAGCAGATTGATTCTCTGGTTGAAGGGTAGCTGCGTCTAGCTGGGCAAGCAGAGTTCAAGACCAGCGAAACTAACGTGAAGAGATGTGGGGCCATGTAGCTGAACTTCGGAGACAGGAGACTTGACTCATGATCTCGCACGCAATGACCACCACGCAGTTTGAGCTCGACGGCTACCAGGTGGTGAGGTCACTTGGGATTGTGCGCGGCATTATCGTGCGCTCGCGATCTATCTTCGGGACGATTGGCGCCAGCCTGCAGACCCTGGTAGGCGGCAATATCACGCTACTGACAAATCTCTGCGAGAAGACCCGCGAGGATTCCTTTGACCTGATGCTGCAACACGCGGCCCAGCTCGGGGCAAATGCCGTGGTGGGGGTGCGATATGACGCCGCTGAAGTCATGCAGGGCGTGACTGAAGTTCTGGCGTATGGAACTGCGGTGATCGTTCAGCAGAAATCCACTTAAAGCGATTCTTGAGGCTGGTAAGTGTCTGAACCTTCTGTCGCTGCGCTCCAAAACCGCTCAAGAGCATTTTGCTGGTTGCGGCTGCTATGCTCCTGTTGCAGCGGGCTCGGCGCGCAAGTCGGCGTCGCCCTTCCGGACACTGAAAAATCCGGACACCATGCACGAATCTTCTTGACCCGGAACGCCAACGAACGATAATCATCAGATAGAAGTTTTACTTTAAGGAGTTCAGCTTGGCTTCACAAATGACTGCGGCGCCCATCCGGGTAGAGATTTACGATCAGGCCTATAACCTTCGTGGTGTGGACGCAGAGTACATCCTGAAGCTGGCTGATTTCGTTGACAAGAAGATGCGCAACGTTGCTGACCAGACCTCTACGGTAGATTCCCTGCGCGTAGCGGTTCTTGCGGCCCTGAATATTGCCGACGAATATCAGGTCCTGAAAAAGAAATACGACTTGCTGGCTTCCGAATTCCGCGAGCGTACAGACGCCCTCTCTGGCGCGCTGGATGAAGTGCTGGGAGAGCAGCGGAGGGCTGGCTGAATCCCTCTGAACTATCGGTCATTTGAAAAGCAACATCGAAAAATGACAAAGAGCGATTTGTTAGAATTTATCGCTAGCCGCAAGCTTGGGGTTGTCTCGTCCCTGTCCTCATTCGGGATCGTGCAATCGGCGCTCGTCGGCATCGCCGTCACGCAAGATCTTGAAATCATTTTCGATACCGTCAAGAGTTCACGTAAATATTCCAACCTGATCAACCATCCAGAGTGTTCATTTGTAGTCGGCTGGACCGGAGAACAGACATTGCAATTCGAAGGAACTGCCACCGAACTACATGGCGCAGAGCTGGAGCGCTTTCAGAAAACGTATTTTGGAGCCTGGCCTGACGGCCCCTCGCGTATCGCGTGGCCCGGCATTGTGTATTTTGTGGTGCGACCTTCCTGGATCCGATACAGTGATTTCGATGCAAATCCGCCGCACGTTCAGGAATTTCGTTTCTGAGTTTGGGACAAGAAGTCCAATCAAATTTCAGTAAAGAATAAGACCGAGATGCGAGCAATTAAACACGCGCCAACACGCGTTAGTACCCTTGCTATCTGCCGGGCTTTTCTTTAGCATCAACCCTGTCAACCGGCCTGCAAAGCAGGTAGGAACGGTAACCGTTCATGAACCAACATTCAATGAACAGGGGGCCTGACTCGTATAATAACGGCTCGGTGCGCGAGGTTCCGCCAGTACGGAAATGCCTAAAGAGCCGCGGCGGGTTCCCACCATCTTAGGATGGGTTCAGAACGGCCCGGTCATACGGCCACGTGGGTCGGTTGCGTAAATTTCTTCCTCGTTTGTTTCAAGTTCCGACATCGACAATTGTCCGGTCGCGAGCAGTTCCATACAATCCACGATGAATGCCTGAACCATTCTCCACACAGACCTACGTGGTCCCTGCTGAAGCCGCGGGCCAGCGGCTGGACCAGTGGCTTACGTCGCAGATTCCAGACGTGAGCCGGGTGCGGGTGCAGCAGTTGATTGAGCAAGAGAAGATCAGCGTCAACGGCAAACAGCCCAAGACATCCATGCGGCTCAAAGGCGGCGAGGAAATCCTGATCACCGGCCGCGTCACTCTTCCTCCACTCCATGCTTACGCGGAAGACATTCCACTGGACGTGGTTTATGAAGACGACGACATCGCGGTGATCAACAAAGCAGCGGGCATGACAGTTCATGCGGGATCGGGGAAGGACGACGCGGGCAGCAAAGGAACTCTGGTGAACGCGCTGCTGCATCGCTTCAGGAATCTTTCCCAGGTAGATGATCCGTTGCGTCCGGGGATTGTTCATCGCCTGGATAAAGACACAAGCGGGTTGCTGGTGGTGGCGAAGAACGACAATGCACATCGCAAGCTGGCGGCGCAGTTTTTGCATCGCGAAGTAAAAAAGACATACCTGGCGCTGGTACACGGATGGTTGCCCAAGCCGCAGGGCACAATTAATACACCTATCAGCCGCGATTTAAACCGGCGCGAGCGTATGACAACCAAGCGGGCTGACGGTCGTACGGCCATCACGCACTGGAAAGTGTTGAAAGCAATGGAGGGAAAGCACGGAAAATTCTCTCTGCTGGAAGTAAAGATTGAAACCGGACGCACGCACCAGATTCGCGCGCACCTTTCTTCGATTGGTCATCCAGTGGCGGGCGATGCTCTTTATGGCGCGCCACGTGCTCTTCCAGGTTACGTAGGTACAGCATCAGGGGCAGCATCTCTGGGCAGGCACTACTTGCACTCTTTCGCGCTACAATTTCGGCATCCAATCAGTAGTAAGCCACTGTCGTTCGAACAGCCCCTGCCGGCAGAGCTAAAAGAGTTTCTGGACAGAGTAGGGGATTAAGGACAAACGGGTTCTATGATGACCGAATTCAGAGTAGCTACATTGTCAGTCTTAAGGGTTTTGGCCCTGTTTTCTGCCGCCCTTCTTGCATCCTCGGCGACGAGTGGACATGCCCAATCACTGTTGCAGCCCGGTACCGGAGTCAGCGCGAATGTTGTCCCAGAGGGCACTGGGATTTCGGCGGATGACCCTCCGCTGCCAGTTTTCCGGTCGCGCAGCGATGAGGTGAACGTAATCTTTACGGTGACCGACAAACACAACCGGTTCGTAAAGGACATGAAGCAACGGCAGTTCACCATTCTGGACAACAACATGCCACCGCGCCAGGTGACCAACTTTGAATCGGAAACAGATCTTCCCTTGCGTGTGGGCCTGCTGATTGATGCCAGCAATTCCATCAAGGACCGCTTTAAGTTTGAGCAGGACGCTTCGATCGAGTTTCTGCGCCAGATTATCCGCCCGCGGACGGACAAAGCTTTTGTATTGGCCTTTGATGAAGTCACCGACCTGACCCAGGATTTTACGGGTGACATGGCGCAGCTGACGCGTGGCGTAAATGTAATCCGTCCGGGTGGCGGCACAGCGCTGTGGGATGCCGTCTTCACTTCATGCCGTGACAAGCTCATGAAAGAGCGTGCTGAAGGAACCAATGGAACAGTCCGCAAGGCCATCATCCTGGTTTCTGACGGTGACGATAACCAGAGCCGAATGACCCGCCAGGAAGCTTATGACATGGCGCAACGCTCTGGTGTGATTATCTACGCCATCAGCACGAACCTTAGCAATATCTATGACAACGGCGACCGCAACCTGAAGATGCTGGCGGAGGCCACCGGCGGCCGCGCTTTCTTCCCGTCAAAACTGCATGACCTGACGGCGGCGTTCAAATCAATTCAGGAAGAACTCCGCAGCCAGTATTCAGTTTCATATAAGCCGGACCAGTTTGACAGTAATGGAAAGTACCGTCCGATCCAGATTCTGGCCGACAACAAGAAATTACATGTCAGAGCGAAGAAGGGTTACTTCGTTCCGCACCAATAAGTTCAGAAGATGTTTTCTCCAAAGGCCCAGCCAACCGCTGGGCCTTTTTTTGCGCAGATGGCCAAGCTGCTGAATCGCCTGATTCTTGATAGCTCTTCTTATGCAAGTCCGTTTCTGACACTCCGGACGGACCGACTCTCACTGTATAGAAAGGTAAAGAATTCAAGCCAGCAGCTTATAATGTTCAAGAGAACATTTGAATAATGTCTTCCCCTAGAACTGTCATCCTCTTTTTAGCCTGTGCGTTGGTGGGAACTTCCGCCATGCAAAGCCAGACGTTGCCTTCAACCCCTGAGCAGTCGCCAGCGCCAGTGCCGGGTGCTTCGCCATCCGCAACGCCGGGTTCTTCTGGAACGGCCGGTCAAGAAGATTCACCCTATAAGTTCGGGGTACGCACGGACCTGGTGAACGTGATCTTTACGGTTACGGACAAGCATGGCCGCTTCATCAAAGACCTGAAACAGGGCGACATCAAGATTCTGGACAACAATCTTCCACCCAAACAGGTAATGAATTTTGAAGCGGAAACAGATCTTCCGCTGCGCGTGGGATTGCTGATTGACGCAAGCAATTCGATTCGCGACCGCTTTTTGTTTGAACAGCAGGCGGCCAGCGAGTTCCTGCAGCAAATCATACGTCCCAAGGGCGACCGCGCATTTGTCCTGGCCTTTGACGAGGTCTGGGACCTCACCCAGGACTTTACCGGCGATCTGGATAAGCTGGCCAAGGGAATTCAGGTGATACGTCCCGGCGGCGGCACGGCGCTTTGGGACGCAGTGTTCTTTGCGTGCCGTGACAAGCTGATGAAAGAACGCGACCAGGGGCCCGTCCGAAAAGCCATCATCCTTGTGTCAGACGGAGACGACAACCAGAGCCGCGTGCTGAGGCAGGAAGCGCTCGACATGGCGCAGCGCGCTGAGGTGATTGTTTATACCATCAGCACGAATCTCAGTAACATTCAGGACCAGGGTGACAGGAATTTAAAGATGCTGGCTGACTCCACGGGCGGCAGAGCATTCTTCCCTTTCAAGCTTCAGGACCTGGCGGACGCTTTTCATGATATCCGCGAAGAACTGCGCAGCCAGTATTCCGTGTCCTATAAACCTGACCAGTTCATTGCAAACGGCAGTTTCCGGCCGATCCAGATCAGCATGAGTGAAAAGAAGTTTAAGGTGCGCGCGAAAAAGGGATATTACGTTCCGAAGCCTTAATTATGTCGCTTCGCTCCACACTTTATTTTTTTGCGCTTCGCGCAAACCGCCGGCGACTGCTATCACGCCCCAACTTCAATTGGCTCCTGTAGCAGCGGGCTCGACGCGCGTGGTCGGCGCGAGCCCTTACCGTTGCGAAAAGTGTCGCTGCGCTCCAACCCGCTTTAAGCGTGCCGCTCTCGGTGACATTCCGCAAGCTCCTGTTGCAACGGGCTCGAGACCTTCATTCGTTTGCGCTATGCGCAAACCGCTTTTAGAGTCTGACCGCTGGGGGCAATGCACAGGCTTCTGTTGCAGCGGAGAAATTCCGTCGGCATCAACGACCGTAGGGATCCCTCGCTCCGTTCGGGATTAAAAACAAAGGCTGCGACTGCGACAGCTCACCCGCGTTTTACTCGCTTGGAGCGTAATAGCCTTTGCGTGCCTGGATTTTGTAATCCTTGGCCTTGATTTCAATTTTGCGGAAGCTGCCATCGTGCTTGGGATCGGAAGGCGAATAGCCAATGCTGTACTGGCTGCGCAGTTCGTTGGAAATTTGCTTGAACGCGTCACCCAGTTTGTTGGGGTTATTGACGGTGATCATGCGTCCGCCGGTCTGTTCAGCGAGTTGGCTCATGTCATGCGGATCTGAGCCGTAACGAGGATCGCTGATCAAGAGGACGTAACAGATGGTGTCAGCCTTCTGGGCCGCTTCAATGGCATCTTTCAGACGTTCATGGCTGCCCTGGTCAACACCGTCGGTAAGAACTACTACGGCTTTGCGTCCTACCTGCTTGCTGAGCATTTCGTCGGAGGCAAGAAAGATTCCGTCGTAGAGCAGCGTGCCTTTGGGATGCGAGATCGGAATGGGGCCCTGTCCAATGCCGGGTACTCCGCTGCCTCCGCTACCCACGTTGATCTTGGCCTTATCCAGCCCGCGATTCAGCATGTGCACGTCAGAGGTCAGATCCTGCAAGAGATCCACACTGATATCAAAGCTGAGAATGAAGGCAAGGTCTTTGTCTGTAATTACGCTGCGCAGAAAATCTGCACCAACAATTTTTTCCTCGGGCAGCATGTTCTGCATGGAACCGCTGGAATCAATCAGGATTCCGAGTGTAAGCGGCTGATTGCTTTCGGCTGAGAAATATTTGATGGTCTGCGGCTTGCCTTCTTCGGTCAGTTGGAACGCATCCTGAGTCAGGTTCGAGGCCAGAGCATTGTGCTTGTCTTTGACCGTGAAATAGATAGTAACCAGGTTCACGTTCTTACGGAATACTGGTCCCTGGTCCTGTTGCTGGCCGGATGATGGCTGTCCCTGGCTGGACGACTGCTGCGCGACTCCGGGTACAAGAAGGAGAAGCGTGACAACGATGAGGTGCAGGAAGGTCCGCATTACGCTGCCTTTCTAAATCCTGGTTTTAGGGTATGAACATTCTATTGGATGCGCTCTGGTTCAGTTCTGAATGCCTGAAAAAGCTTACAATGGTGCGATATTCCCCTGCGCACATGGCAGGCAGGAAGCGGCCCTACGGTGCTCATGTGGATTCATCATGCAAGTTAAGGTAAAAAGATCGTTCCAGTAACAGGATCCCTGCGTCGTTTTGCATCCTAAAGTCGTCTTATCAAGTGGAGGCTTTCAAAATGTCAGGCTTCGGGTCTGGTGCCAAAAAACTATTTTGTCTCTTCGGGTTCGTGGCGGTATCGCTCTGGGCGCAACAGCAGCAACAGCCGCAGAACGTCCCGGATGCACCCCAACCTAAGCCTCAGGCACAGCAGAGCCAGTTTCCCGACGATGCGCCTCCTGCGCTCAAGAATGACCATCCGGCGGACGCGCCATCGTCCAGTTCCGCTATTCCGGCGGCTACGCCAACGCCGAAGAGGACAGGCCCGCAATCTGGCGTTGTGGCGAACCGGGAAGAGCTTTCCATCCAAATGAGGGTTAACGTCAACTTTGTGCAGATACCGGTCACGGTGAGAGACAAGACGGGACACATGGTTCCGGGCCTGACTCCCCAGGATTTCACTGTCCTTGAAGACGGCAGTCCTCAGCAAATCAAATTCTTTACCAGCGATCCTTTTCCTCTTTCCGCGGCGATTGTTCTGGATACGGATCTGCCGTCCACGACCATGAAAAAGGTAAACGATACTCTGCCTGCTTTGATCAGCGCGTTCAGCGAGTTCGACGAAGTGGCGCTGTATCGTTACGGGCACACCGTGCAGCTGGTATCGAATTACTCAGGAGCAACAAGCGTCTCGACTACCACGATCGCTAAAATCAAGCGCCCTGGCCGTGAAGGCGGTCCGCCCATGGTTGGTGGAGGACCTTTTTCGCACAACGGACCATCGATCAATGGCCATGAAGCAGACCCCAGCGTGAAGCCTTCCGCGGTGCCAGCGGCGGTTTCAGAATCGTATGTATTAAATGACGCGATTCTACGCGCTGCCCAGGACCTGAGCCGCAGGGACAAGACACGCCGCCGCATCATTTTTGTCGTCAGCGACGGTCGCGAACTTGGCAGCACCGCTCACTACGATGAAGTCAAGAAGCTCTTGCTCTCGCAAAACATTGCCATCTATGCCCTGGGCGTGGACACCGCAGCCATCCCGATTTACGATCGCCTGAATCGCGTGCGTGTCCCTGGTTTTGGCTATGGCAATATTCTACCCAAGTATGCCTCTGATACCGCGGGTGAGGTGCTCACGGCGTTTGATCGCAACACGGTGGAAGCGGCCTATGCCAAGCTGACCGACACGGCGCGAAACCAATACACGATTGGGTATACCACGCAGGCCACGAAATCCAGCGCGTACCGTGCGATTGAAGTGAAGGTACATCGCGCCAACCTGAGCGTGCTGGCCAAGCAGGGCTACTATCCGTTGCCGCCCTCGAGCACGAATTCAGACTCGGCTGCTCCGGCAAATCCTGATGCAACGCCGAATCCGCAGTGAGAGGCGGCTCAAGCCTGGAAACTCTTGAAGACCGCGTTTCGAAGAAGTATCTCCGTCGCCTTTAGCACCGGTCGACGTTTGGCCTTGCGGCACCAGTGAAACCGGTGCGTGACGTTCATGCATAAGCTCAGGGGCATGTCTGTTGATGAACAGTATGGTTCTTACAGCAAGGCTTACCCACGTTTCATGTCCGATGTGATATAAACAATGCTTTCAGCAGCATAGAGGTCTTAACCGTTTTGCTCAGCACGCCATTGAGCGAACGGTAACTGAGGACAGCCCTTGAGTTTCATCAATTTTGCGGCCAGGGAGATCAACTGCAAGATCGTCTATTACGGCGCCGGTCTGGGCGGTAAGACGACGAACCTGCAATTTATCTTTGACAAGACAGCCGACAAGCAGAAGAGCAAGATGATCTCACTGGCAACTGAGACCGATCGAACCCTTTTCTTTGACTTCCTGCCGCTTGATCTGGGCACGGTACGAGGCTTCAAGACCCGTTTTCACCTTTATACAGTTCCCGGCCAGGTGTTCTATGACGCCAGCCGAAAGCTGATTCTGCGTGGCGTGGATGGCGTGGTCTTTGTGGCCGATTCTCAGGCAGAGCGCCAAGACGCCAATCTGGAAGCGCTGGATAACCTGCACGAAAATCTTAAGGAACACGGATACGAGTTCAAGAAGATTCCTTACATTCTGCAGCTCAACAAACGTGACCTGCCCAATGCCCTGCCGGTGGAAGAACTGACCAAAGAGCTGGTTCGCAAAGGCGAACCGGTATTTGAAGCCGTGGCGTTCCAGGGTAAAGGTGTTTTTGAAACACTTAAAGAGGTAGCGAGGCTGGTTTTGCTGGAGTTGAAGAAGGGATGATCTGCCTGGCCCGAACCCTTATTACGTGCGGATCGTGGTCACGATGAAAAAGAAAAGAAAAGAAAAGAAAACGGCCGCCCGAGAGCGGCCATTTTTAATTGAAACCAAGTGCTTCGATTATTTGGGTTCGGTGGTGGCTGAACCACCAACGTCTCTACCCTTCGATATGCCGCGGCTCGCACGTGCAGTCATCGTATTGCCGCTGGAATCACCGTAGCGTTCAAGAAGTACGGGAACCAGTGCGCCTTCAGCTTCCTTGGTAAAGGTCAGCTTGTTTTCCTTCATGTCAATACGGATGAAGTCGCCGAGTTTGATCTGTCCGGTGGCCACAAGATTTGCCAGAGGAAAGACGATGTTCTTTTCAATCGAGCGTTTCAGATGGCGAGCGCCGTACTTGGGGTCAGTGCCTTCAACCAGGAGAAACCTCTTGACCGGTGCAGTGCAACTGAACACAAACTGCTGGTTGCCGGTAGCCTGAAGAATGCGCTGCTGGACCATGCCCAGTTCGATCTCCAGGATGTGTTCAAGATGCTCAGGTTTGAGCGTCTTGAAAACCACCATTTTGTCGATTCGGTTCATGAACTCGGGCGAAAATTTGCGTCGCGCCGCATCCTGCGCTGTCCGGGTGATCTTCTCGTCCAGCCTGGTATCAACAACGTACTCACTGTTCTTTGACTTGGCAAAGCCCAGTCCACCGGTGAGGATGTCGCTCATCTCGCCGGCGCCCAGGTTCGAGGTCATCACAATCAGGCACTGAGAGAGATCCACGCGGCGATTGTCGCCGAGTGTGAGCGTGGCCTTGTCCAGGATGCCCAAGAGGAGTTGCCAAAGAGCGTCACTGGCCTTTTCGATCTCGTCGAAGAGGAGCAGAGTGAGCTTGCGCTTGTCGGTATGCCACTGGTTCAGGGCTTCCTGCGTGAGCAGAGGATGTGTCTCTCTGTGTCCGAGATAGCCAGGCGGCGAACCAATGAGCTTGGCGATCTCATGGCTATGCTGAAATTCCGCGCAGTCAATTCTGATGACGGCGCGCGGATCGCCAAAAAGCGCCTCCGCGGTGGCTTCCACCACGCGGGTTTTGCCTGAGCCTGTCGGTCCCAGAAACAAGAGGTTTCCCAATGGACGCCCGGGAGCGTTCAGGGATGCGAGAAACATCTGGTAGATCTCGACAACTTTTTCGATGGCGGCATCCTGGCCAACGATCTTCCGCCGGAGAGCGGACTCGAAATCAAGCGCATCAGAACTGCGCCGGCTTGGATCAAGTGCTGTATTAAGACCGGTCCTCATATGTATGCCTCGCCTCTTCCGCCGAGGACTGAGCCTTCTCTTAAGAAGAAAGCCCTAATGCTGAGATGGATGCCGATGCTTCAGAGTTGTAATAACCGACTAGTCAACACCCTGGGCTCATGCAATTGACCTCACGCATCAGAGTTCTTAGATGCAGCATGCATGACAAAAGGCCAAGTACTAGCAGGCATTTTGATCAGAGAAGCTGGCGTCATGCTAATATTCGTTCAGACCCCGGAAAAGAGTTCGCATGGCACCCAAGAAGTTAGGCATTTTTTCAACCGCAACACTCATTGTTGTGGGTCTGGCAGTCGCAATCATATTCTTTGCACGCCACCCGCAGTTGATCTCGCAGACCAAGGTTTCAGCCGCGGCACCCGCGCAAACATCCACCACGCCCGCACAGAATGCAGGGGCCACAACGTCTCCCGCGAATGTGCAGACCGCATCCGGCAGCCCAGCGCCAGCACAGCCGTTGCCGCCGGGAACGATTGCCCATGAAGCCAAAGCGCTGACCACCGCTGTCTTTCTGGCACGCCAGCATCTAACGGAATCAAAATACATGACCGTGGCCGAGTACACGGCGGCCATTGCACTGGCCAACAATGGGAAGACATCGTTCAAAAAGGGTGAGACGGTTCTCATCCCCGGCATTGAGCCACAGCCCATTGTGGAAAAGACCCGGCCATATCCCAGAGACACCGAGCTTCGCGCCATCTACCTGACCGGTGGTACCGCAGGCAGCGCCAAGGGTATCCAGATTGTCCAGCACTGGAAGGAAACCGGCGGCAACGCCGTGGTGTTTGATATCAAGGACAGCGACGGAAGCATCAACGTTCCGTTTGAGCATCCCCTGGCCCGCAAAGTCACGCATCACGCCATCACCAACCTGCCCAAGTACGTGCGATATCTGCACTCTCTCGACATCCACGTGATTGCACGACAGGCGTTGTTCCGGGACGACAATATTGCCCAGAACCACGGCAATCTCGCTGTCCAGAGCCGTAGCCTGCACAAGCCGTGGCTGGAAAACGGAAAGCTGGTATGGTCTGACTCTTCTAATAAAGAGGTACAGGACTACAACATCGCCCTGGCCAAATATGTCGCCACATCCGGAGTGGATGAAATTCAGTTCGACTACGTCCGCTTCCCTGCTGAAGGCAACCAGGCCGACGCGCAGTTTGACTTCCAGAAAGACCCGAAGCTCAAGCGTGATGACGTGATTGCCAGCTTCCTGGACCGCGCTTACACGCAGTTGCACCCGATGGGCGTGCTGATCTCGCTGGACGTCTTTGGCGTCATGGCATGGCAGCGTCAGGTTGATATGGCGCACACTGGCCAGGACATTGTGAAGATGGCCAAACACTCTGACGTTATCTCGCCCATGATCTATCCGTCGCATTTCTTCGGCATGGATGGCTATGATCACCCTGGCGACGCGCCGGAACATTTCATCAGCATTTCCATGGATCGCTTTACCAAGGTCACTGCTGGATCAGGCGTAGTGGTGCGTCCGTGGCTGCAGGCTTTCCACTGGAAGACCAAGACATATTCACCGGAATACATTTTGAAGCAGGTGGGCAGTTCGACTCAGCATGGTGGAATCGGCTTCCTTTTCTGGAATGCGGCGAACGATTACTCCAAGCCGTACGCTGCCATGCCCGTGATCATGAAGAACCCCAAGGTGTATCTGCATACGCCCGGAACGGCTGCGGTAGTAGCTCAGACAGCAAGCTCTCAGCCTGAGCAAACGTCAACACCGCAAACCAACGCCGCTCCGGCAGGAACTATGCCGCCAAGTACCACGCAGACAAACGCACCTTCGACGAGCCCCGCGAACCCGGCAGATCAGGGAAAAGCCTTGCAAACTGCCACGAAGGGTACGCGCCAATAAAAATTGCCTTCTTTTCCATATCCGGCCGACATTTGTAATGTGACGAATGCATATTCGCCTCGCAATATCAAATGTTGGCCGGAAAATTTCTGTCAGATATAATGTTCTGTTTGCCCCAAGAATCGTATCTAATATAAGTAATATGTCCTAAAGCCTCTTCACCAAAGGTTTGGGCATACCCTTGGATTCAGCAAGCGACAGTTTCGGAATCTCTGGCAGAAGGAGCCCCAATGGCGATTCAACCAACGGAAAAGATCTGGCATAACGGAAAATTCATTCCCTGGAAAGATGCCCAGATCCATGTGATGTCTCACGTGGTGAACTACGGTTCGTCAGTGTTTGAAGGAATCCGTTGCTACGATCAGCCGGAAGGGCCGGCCATTTTCCGGTTGCGCGAACACATGCAGCGCCTGCTGGACTCTGCCAAGATCTACCGCATTGAGAGTGACTACTCGCTGGACCAGCTTTGCGAAGCAGCCTGTGACCTGGTGGCTTCCAATGGCGTGTGGCCCTGCTACCTTCGCCCGATCATCATGCGCGGCTACGGTGAGGCGGGCGTAAATCCGTTCAACTCACCCACTGAGGTTTACATGACCAACTATCCCTGGGGCAAATACCTGGGCAAAGGTGATGTGAGCGAAGGTGTGGAAGCCTGCGTATCGTCATGGACACGCATTGCGCCGAACACGATGCCGGCAATGTCCAAGGCGGGCGCGAATTACATGAATTCCCAGCTCATCAAGATGGAAGCTATCGTAAACGGCTACGTGGAAGGCATTGCCCTGGACGTAAACGGATTCGTCAGCGAAGCATCCGGAGCAAACATCTTTGTCGTCCGCAAAGGCAAGCTGATGACGCCGCCGCTGGGCAATTCGGTATTGCCGGGCATTACCCGTGACTCTCTGCTTACGCTGGCCGAAGACCTGGGCATTCCGGTGGGGGAACAGATGATTCCGCGCGAAATGCTCTATATCGCCGACGAAGTGTTCTTCTGCGGAACTGCCTCGGAAATTACCCCCATCAAGTCCATCGACAAGATCAGCGTCAACGGCGAAAAGACCGGACCGATCACGCTGGCCCTGCAGCGCGAGTTCTTCAACATTGTTTATGGTAAAGAAAAAGACCGTCACAACTGGTTCAGCCGCGTTCCGGTAAAAGACCGCAACAAGCAGCCGGTGGGCGTGTAAATCATTATTTCCCCGGAGGTAGCGATTGGCTGAAATATTTCAGCAGTTGGTCGAGTGCCTCCGGGGAGTCCACTATCGGTTGGAGCACTGGTATCCCCTGCTGGCATCAGCTCTGACGCTGGCGTCGGGCTTCTGCAAAGGCCCGTTGCGTTTTACCCTGCTGCTGCTGGCCGTGGTTCTTTTTATCCTCGTCATTGCCGACTTCGCCCGCTCCCGCCTGGAAAAAGAGACATCGTACGCCAGCCTTCTAGGCCCGCCACAAGTCGTTCCAGTGACGCCGGTGCAGGTCGTGTTCGCAACGGTGCTCGCCACGGTGTACACGTCCATGATTGCCGGCGGACTTCGGTTCTTGTTTTTTCCGGCCGGTCTGGGATTTCTGGTGATCATCCCCTTCGCCTTCGTGCTCTCATTTCTGGCCGCATGGCGTAATGTTCGCTTGTGGTATCGCCATGCCATGGACTACGAACAGGCACTCAAGGAAGACGAAGGCCAATCTCACCACCTGCGCATTCCACCAGTCCGCTGATTCTGAAGATCTCCCCATTGGTGAACATGGTCCTTTAACCCGGCATCTAAATCACAAGAATTTCGGAGGCAATACATGAAGGTCGGCATTGTAGGAGCAGGGGCGGTTGGAGCGGCCTGTTTAACGTCACTCATCACGCGCGGTGTGGCATGTGAAATCGTGTTGGTCAATCGCAGCCGCAAGCGCGCCGATGGCGTCATCACTGACGTTCAGTATGGCGCTGCCTTGCAACCGCATGTACGCCTCAAGGCTGGAGAGTACGCTGATCTCAAAGGTGCTGAGCTGATCATGGTAACCGCCGGCGTGAATGAAAAAGACGGTGGCGCCACCGACCGTAGCGATCCTAAAGGCCGGCTGAACTTGTTGCGCAAGAACGCCAAAGCGTATGAAGATATTATTCCGCAGATCACGAAGGCTGCTCCCGATTCCGTGATTCTGGTTGTAACTGACCCGCCGGATCCGCTTGCTGATATCGCGCTGAAGCTCGGGCATAAAAAGGTCCTGAGCACCGGCACCTATCTCGATTCACTACGATTCCGTTTCCATCTAGCAAAGCGATTGGAAGTGAATCCGGAGAGCGTGGAAGCACTGGTTTTGGGTGAGCACGGCACTTCGCAGGTATTTGTCTGGTCTTCCGTACGTGTTGGCGGCCGTCCGATTGAGGCGTTCGCGGAAGAGAGCGGTGTCAGCTTTGATCAGTTCAAGAAAGAGATTGAAAAAGAAGTCCGCTACGCCAACATCACCATTATTGAGGGGACCGGGGCCAGCGTGTTCGGGATTGGCGTGGTCTCGGCACGCATAGCTGAGATCGTGCTGCGCAATGAACGTGCGGTCATCCCCATCGGATCGTTCAATCAGGATTTTGGAACCACGCTTTCCCTGCCCAGCGTGCTTGGTCGCGATGGCGTGAGCAGGATCATCATGCCTGAACTGTCGAAGACAGAGCGCGAACTGCTGGACAAGAGCGCGCGCACGATTCGCGAAGCGGCGTAGAGCAGCAAATCGGCAATTGGCAAATGGCAATCGCAGAAGCGCGTCACACCCATCTTCGCCAACAGCGAGTCGTGTTGCACACGTTCCGCCCGATCAGAAGTAAGCGTGGGGTAACGAGCAACCGAACAGAACAAAAAGGCCAGCCCCTTTTGAGAGGGCTGGCCTTGATTGCAGGCTCCAAGCCTTATCGGCTTGCCGTCGTTAATTCCCTACCTACAATGTCCTCAATCTTCAGACCCAGACCTTCTGCAACGCCGGTTCCGTACGCCGGATCAGCTTTGAAGAAATGCTTGATTTGAAGTTCCTGTATCCGCTGCGGAATGGACGCCATGGTGGCCACGATATTTCCGATCAGGCGCTTCTTTTCCGCAGGTGTCATTAACCGGAACAAATCACCGGGCTGCGAGTAATAGTCTTCGTCCACACGGTGGTTGTGGCGGGCGATGGTCCCGGCCACGGGCCGTGGACGCTCTATGTAATCGGCATTCTCTTTTGGTCCGCCGAAGCTGTTGGGCTCGTAATTGGGCTGTGAACCGTAGTTACCATCAAAGCGCATGGCGCCGTCACGGTGATAGGTGTGGACGGGGCATTGCGCTTTGTTCACCGGCAGCGTGTCATAGTTCACGCCCAGACGATAGCGGTGAGCATCAGGGTACGAAATCAAACGAGCCTGAAGCATTTTGTCCGGTGAATAGCCCAGGCCGGGCACAACGTTCTTGGGATCGAACGCGGCCTGCTCGACCTCAGCAAAATAGTTTTCCGGGTTGCGATCCAATACCAACTCACCGATTTCCACAAGCGGATAATCCTTGTGCGGCCAGACCTTGGTCAGGTCAAATGGATTGATGTGGTATGTCTCAGCATCCTTTTCCGGCATGATCTGGATGTTGACGCTCCACTTGGGGAACTCGCCGTTCTTGATGTTTTCAAAGAGATCACGCTGGGCGAAATCAGGATCTTTGCCTTTCATCTCTTCGGCTTCTTCACGGGTAAAGTTCTTGATTCCCTGTTTGGTTTTGAAGTGGTACTTCACGTAGAACAGCTCATTCTTCGCATTGATCATGCTGAAGGTGTGGCTGCTGAAGCCGTCCATGTGGCGGAAGCCGTGCGGCGTGCCGCGATCAGAGAACAGAATGGTCACCTGGTGCAGCGACTCAGGCGAGAGTGACCAGAAATCCCACATCATGGTCGGGGATTTCAGGTTGGTTTCAGGGTCGCGCTTCTGCGTATGGATGAAGTCGCCGAACTTGAGTGGGTCACGAATGAAGAACACCGGAGTATTGTTGCCCGTCATGTCCCAGTTGCCTTCTTCGGTATAAAACTTCAGGGCAAAACCGCGGGGATCGCGTTCGGTATCCGCCGAACCTTTTTCACCGCCCACGGTGGAGAATCGAATAAAAGTAGGAGTCCGCTTTCCAACTGAGGAAAAGAGCCTGGCCGTTGTGTACTTCGGCATATGAGGATTGGTGCATACAAAATGGCCGTATGCGCCGGA
>Ga0209863_10000344_pt1 | contig 25577 bp, 21 predicted proteins | sample OrgsoiDNA2013046_FD_185796 | JGI IMG/M metagenome (GOLD analysis project Ga0209863, IMG submission 185796) | Permafrost soil microbial communities from the Arctic, to analyse light accelerated degradation of dissolved organic matter (DOM) -... | ecosystem: Environmental > Terrestrial > Soil >...
TGCCCAGCACCGCATCGCCCGGCTCGAAATGCTGCTTCGGAAGGCAGCCCAGGTGCGTGCAGGTGGCGATCAGCACCGCAATGTCCACCCGCCGCGAGCGGCGCTCATTCAGCGCGTACGGCGGCTGATCGGATTCCTTGGACTGCGGATCCTTAAGGCGCGAGTCGTGCGCCGGGAGGCTCGCCACCATCTGGGGCGAGCGCTTGAAAATGTAGATGGGCTGCCGGCGCCAGACATAGGTCACCATCTGGCCCACTTCCAGCTTGCTTAAGTCCACCGTCACCGGTGCACCCATGGCACGCGCGCGCTCGGAAGGCTCCCAGCTCGCTATGAACGGAGTGAGGGCAAACACGGCGCCCGCCGCGGCCGTGGCGCGCACCCCCGACGCCATCTTGGCGGACGCCGTGGAGGCCACCGGCGGCGCCGCCTGGCACACCCACAAGACCGCGCGCCTCAAGCTCACCATCGCCTTTCAAGGCATGGCGATGGGCGGGCCGGCGGAGCACTTCCAGACCGACACCGACAAGTCGCTCACCATCACCACGCTCCCGGGCGTGGGCCCCATCAGCGAAGGAACGAACGGCCGGGTGTTCTGGTCGCAGGATCCCGTCAACGGCCTCCGCTATCTGGAGGGGGCCGAAGCGGAGCAGGCGCGCATCGAGGCCTGCTGGAATGCCGATCTGAAGGCGCACGAGCTCTATCAAAAGATCGAGGTCGCGCCGGATCCCCCCGCCGGGCTCGAGTGCCTGGTGCAGACGCCCAAGGCCGGCGCGCCGATTCGCAACTGCTACGACCGCCAGAGCCACCTTCAAGTTTCACAAGAAGGAACACGTGCAACTGCCCAAGGCGACGTCCCTTTTCGGTCATCCGTTAAAGACTGGCGGACCGTCGGGGGGATCAAGATGGCGTATTCGTCCGAGACCCAGGCCGGACCGATCACCATCGTCACGACCATCAACGACGTCGCCTTCGACCAGCCGATGGACGACAAGATGTTCGATCCTCCGGCGCCCGCCGCCAAGTGACGGAGCGGGCGGCGTGTCGCGCAAGGTGATCCTCTGCCGCTGCGAGGACGTCACGCTGGCCGACGTGCAGCGCGCCGTGAAGCTGGGCTACGGCGACATCGAGGAGATCAAACGCTACACCGGGTTCGGCACCGGCCCCTGTCAGGGCAAGGAGTGCCTGCGGGAGATCGCGTGCGCGATCGCGTCGGCGGCCGGTCGCGACCCGGGCACGCTAGCGCCGTTCACCTCGCGCCCGCCTCTCTCGCCGACCGCTCTGGGGGTGCTGGCCGTCGCGGGCCGGAAATGACGCCGGCGCGGACCCCGCCGGCGACCCCGGCCGCAACCCCGGCGGCAACCCCGCCGGCGACCCCGCCGGCTCGATCGGCGCTGCCCGCGCGCGCCGACGTCGTCATCATTGGCGCCGGGGTGATGGGTCTGGCCATCGCGTACAACCTGGCCGCGCGTGGGTGCAAGCGGATCGTGGTGCTCGACGCCCACTACCTGGCCTGGGGGGCATCGGGGCGCAACGGCGGCGGCGTGCGCCAGCAGTGGTCGACGGAGATGAACGTCCGCCTCATGCAGGAATCGATGGAGATCTGCGCCCATTTCGCCGAGGCGATGGGGATCAACGTCTGGATGCGCCGGGGCGGCTACCTGTTCCTGGCACGCACCGACGCGGCCGCGGAGCGCCTGACCCGCAACGTGGCGCTGCAAAACCGCTGCGATCTGCCGACGCGGATGATCACGCCCGACGAAGCGCAGACGCTGGTCCCGGAGCTCGACACCGCGCCGTTCGTGGGTGCCTGTTACAACGCAACCGACGGCATCGTCTTCCCCTGGCCGTTCTTGTGGGGCTACGCGCGCGCGGCGCAGAAGCGCGGCGTGACCATCCGGACTGGCGCCGACGTGACCGCGATCGAGCGCCGCGGCGATGATTTCCGGATCGCGACCTCGGCGGGAACGCTGACCGCGGGGCGGGTGGTCTGCGCGGCCGGCGCCTGGTCGCCGCGCATCGCGCGTCTCGTCGGCGGCACCCTCCCCGACCGACCGGTGCGGCACGAGATCCTATCGACCGAGCCGCTCAAGCCTTTCTTGAAACCGATGGTCTCGGTGATCGAATCGGGCCTCTACGTTTCGCAGTCGCTGCGCGGCGAGCTGGTGGGCGGCGTATCGCTCCCCGAGGAGGACAACCCCGACGGGCAGGTGCGGCTCGGCGCGCGCCTGGAGTTCCTCACCGCCATGGCGCGCGGCCTCACCGAGCTCATGCCGCGCCTCGGCCACGTCAAAGTGGTGCGCCAGTGGGCCGGCCCCTACGACGTCAGCCCCGACGGAGATCCGATCGTCGGCAGCCTCCCCGGCGTGCCCGGTTTCTACGTCGTGTGCGGCTTCGGCGGCCACGGCTTCATGATGGCGCCCGTGGTCGCCCGCCACTACGCCGCGTACCTGTGCGGCGAGACACCGCATCCGTTCTTCGCCGCCTGGCGCGCCGACCGCTTCACGACCGGCGGGACGCCCGCCCCCGCCCGCGAAGAGATGACCATCGGGTAGCGCCGATTTTCGATCGACTACGCCGCCGATCGGCGGCGACGCACGAGCCTGACGTCCAGATCCAAGCCGAGAGCACCGGACGCCTTGGCCAAGGTCTCCAACGTCATGCCGGTATTCTGGGGATCCAGGAGACGGTAGATCACGGGCCGGCTGGTTCCCATTAGACGTGACATCTTGGCCGGGGTGACCTTCCCGCGCTTCATCGCCGCCCGAAGCTGATCCGCGATGAGCTTCTTCCGAGTCGCGAGGTGTAGCTCCTCCTGCTCGCCCAACTCTTCAAAAAGGGACTGAAGCGTCGAGCCCATGCGCGCCCTTGGATTCTTCATCTGATCTCCTCGATTTCCCGCTGACGACGGCGGGCCAAGTCCAGCTCCGCCGGCGGAGCCTTCCGCGACTTCTTCGCAATCGCGTGGAGCAACCACATCACGCTGTCCGCGACGCAGAAGAAAACGCGATAGATGTTCCGATCGACCTTCGTTCGAATCTCATAGAGTCCTTGTCCGAGCCCGTCCACGAGCGGAAGGCCGTTGGGAAGAAGCCAGATCGGCGGCCCCGCCGCGTCGAACTGCCCTAACCCTTGGGCTTCTTCACGAGCCGCGAGACGATCAATTCACCGAGGCTGTCGACCATCATCTTCTCGACGACCTCTTCCAGTGCCCGGCGCTGCTGGGCGTCAGCGTAGACGAATCGGATGCCCATCCCGGGCTCGTGATCGTCGGGGATCTCGGGCGGACGGGGTGAGCCGTCCTTGACGACCCACCGCACCTCGCCCCGCAGTGCCAGGTGCCCCGTCTGCGAGGGAATCAGCAGCTTGAACAGAAAGATCGTGCCGATGTCGAGGGGCTTGTCCGTCTTGATGAACGTCCCCCCTTTGGAGATGTTCTTCGTGTAATCGTAAAAGAAGGTGTTGAGCCGCTTGTATTCGACCTTCAGCTCAATGGGGGCACGCGCCTCGCGGCGTCGATCGTCCTTGTCGTCGGCCATGATCCCCATCCCCGAACGCAACTTCCAGTCGTTGCGAGCGTGCCCGTCATGCTAGACCGCGCGCAACGGGCCGTCAACGCGGCGCGCGCACGAATCGGCACGCGGCCTTTCGTCTGGGCGGGTCTGCTGGCGGCGCTGGCCCTGGTCCTGGACTTCGTCCCGCTCTACGACGTCCTCGGTTACGATTTCGCTTTCGCGATCGGCCTCTGCGCCGCGCTGGCGGGCGTGGACATCGGACAGGGAACGCTGTTGCGCGCGCGCCAGGCGGCGGGCGCGCAGCAGGGCGGGCAGCCGGGGCCAGACGGGCCGCGTGGGAAAGCCCTGGCCCGAATCTTCGGCGAAGCTTGCCTGCTGGCGACCGGGACGCTGGTCTTGCCGCTCTGCCTCTCGCTGGCGAACGCCGCGCGCGTCCGCAACTGCAGCTTCGCCGCCGGCCTCGGGTTTTTCCTGCTCTTGCCGGTCGGCACCGTGCTCTGCGCGGCGCCCGCGGGCGTTCTGGCCGGGCTCGTGGCTCCTCGCCCGCGTCGCGGCCGCGCGCTCGCCTTCGCGATCCCGCTCGTCTCGATCCTCTGGACCTTGCTCCGGCTCTACCGGGATCCGCCGGTGTTCGCGTTCGATCCCTTCGGCGGCTATTTCCCCGGTCCGATCTACGACGAAGCCCTGCGGCCACCGCTGTCGCTGCTGCTCTTCCGCGTCGCCAACCTGATCTGGGTCGGCACCGCCGTCGTTGTCGCGATCGCCGCCGTCGGACACGGCCTCGATCCGCGGCGCTGGTGCCGAGGCCTGCGCGCCGGCGTGATCCCGCTCGTCGCCGCCTCCGTCATTTTTTACGCGCTGGGCGGCGCGTTCGGATTCCACGTGGGGCACACCGATCTCGAGCGGGCGCTCGATCGCGCCCTCGTCACCGAGCACTTCGTCATCCACTACACGGCCGGGGCGAAGACCCGGACCGAGATCGCGCTCACCGGTGAAGATCTCGAGTTTCGCTACCAGCAGCTCCGAGAGACGTTCGCCGTCGAGCCCAAGCTGCCGATCACCGTATGGGACTTTCCCAGCGCCGAGGTCAAAAAGGCGCTGGTCGGGGCGGGCGAGACGCTCTACGCGAAGCCCTGGACGCGCGAGATGTTCGTCCAGGAGCACTTTCCGTCGACCCGTCTGCGGCACGAGATGGCCCACGTGTTTGCCGGCGCCTTCGGCGATCCGTTCTTCGGCGTCGCGCTGGCCTGGCGCGGCCCGCTGCCGCACCCGGTGCTGGCGATGGGCCTGGTCGAAGGGGTGGCGGAGGCGGCAACCGCCGCCGATCCATCCGGCGACGCCACCATTCACCAAGAAGCGGCGGCCATGATCGCGGCCAATCTGGCGCCCCCGCTGGCCGCGGTGGTGGGCGCCGGCTTCAGCACGCTGGCCGGCGCGCGCGCGTACACCATCGCCGGATCCTTCTCGGCGTTTCTGCTGGCCACCCGCGGCGCCGAAAAGCTGCGCGCGCTCTATCGCTCGGCCGGAAACTTCACCGACGTCTACCGGACGCCGCTCGGCGATCTCGAGCGCGAGTGGCGGCAGTTTCTGGCCAAGCAGCCGCTCACCACGCACCAGCGCGCCCAGGCCAGCGAGGAGTTCCGCCGGCCGGCGATCTTCAAACGCGTCTGCGCACGGGAGCTGGCCGCGCGCATCGCGGAAGCGCGCGGCGTCCTGCGCACCGACCCGGCGCGGGCGGTCGCGCTACTGCAGTCGACCTGTCACGACGATCCCGGTGAGCCGCTCTACCGGCTGGCGCTCGCGCAAGCCGAGGCGGCCGCCGGCGATCTGGCGGCCGCGCGCGGGGTGCTCACCCGCCTCGAGCTCGACGCCGAGCTGACGGTCCCGCTGCGCGCCGCGGCCGAAAACCTGACCGCCGAGATCGATTTCGTCGCCCACGACTTCGGCAACGCGGAGACGCACCAGCGCCGCGCCGCCGATCTCGCCGCGACCGAGGCGGAACGACGGCTGGCCTTCGCGAAGCTCAAGGGCCTCGCCAGCCCCGGGGCACGCGCCACGCTCGGCCGCGCGCTGCTCGGCGACGATCTGAACGCGACCGACGCCGATCCGGTTCTGACTTTCTACCTGTTCCTGGAATACACCCGTCTCTTCCCGAGCGAGCGGCTGGGGCCCTACCTGGTGGGCCGCCAGCTCCTCGGCCGTGACCCGGCGCGCGCGCTGCCCCAGCTGCAACGCGCCTGCACCGACGAGGAGGTCTCCGAGCCCACCCCGCAGGCGGCGCTGCCGTCCGAGCTGGCGCGCGAGTGCCGGCGCATGATCGCCGACGCCGCCTATCGCGTGGGCGACTTCCCGCGCGCCCGCGCGGCCCTGGCCCGTCTGGCCGCCGACGCCACCGAGGCCGATCGCTTGCGCGCGCTCGACATGCGAGCGCGCGTCGATTGGGCCGCCGGCCGCCGCGCCGGCGAGGTGGGCGCCGGGCGCCGGGCGCCGGGCGCAGCGGGAATGACGATCTCGACGCCATGAGGCTCTAGACGCCCGTCGCTTCCGGCACGACAATGAACGCGATGCGAATCTCGTCCCGCGCGGCCCTGCGACTCGCGCGCTTTGGCGTGGCGGCGCTGACGGTGCTCGCCCTCGCGTCGGGCGTCACGCGCGCCCAAACCGAATCGCCCCCGCCCGGGTCGCCGCCCTCGCCGGCGTCGCCGCCCCCGCTGGAGCTCTCGCCAGCGCCCCCCGCGGCACCGCCGGCCGACGCGGCGCCGCCGCTGGCCGGTCCCATCACGCCGACGCTGACGGCGGAGCCGGTCCAGACATTGCCGCTGGCGCTCGATCAGCGGGCACCGCAGGGGCCCGAGTCCGGTCAGGCCGTTCCCTTCTATCGGAAGGACTGGTTCTGGGGCGCCGTCGGTGTGGTGATTCTGACGACGGCCATCATCCTGGTTTCGGTCGCCTCGTCGGGTGCCGATACACCCTCCACGACGCTGGGGAACATGCGTGCGTTTTAATTCGCCCTCGTCGCAGGGCGCGGCAATCTTGGGTCTGTTTCTCGGCCTGTTTCTGATCGGCTGCTCGAGCCCGCAGTCGTTCATCGTGCTGGTGGTCGAGTCGAGGGCGCCGACGCCCATCATCGGCGTCGCGCAGCTGAAGGTCGTCGTTTCGAAGGGGACGACCGAGATGAAGACGCTGAGTTACGGCGCCGGCGATCTCGGCGGTCTCACCTTGGTCGCCGACGCCGACACCAGCAGCGGCACGCTGTCGGTCAGTTTCTCGGGCGACGAGACCGGTGACATCGGCTTCGAGGTCCAGGCGTTCGACGCGCAAGGGTGCCAGATCGGCGACGGCAGCACGACCGTGACCATCAAGAAAGGCGCGGTCAACGAAGGCATCGTGGCGCTCGACACCAGGACGGGCTGCACGCCCGACGGCGGCGCACCCGTCGGCGGCGCACCCGACGGCGGCGCACCCTTCGGCGGCTGCAGTCTGGTCCATCCGCAGTGCGCCGTCGCCAACCAGACCTGCCAGGTCAACTGCACCACCAAGGTCAACGCCTGCAGGATGGGTGGCTCGGTCGCCGCCGGCGGCCCTTGCCAGACCGCCGAGGACTGCGCGCCCGGCACGCAGTGCTTCGACTACGGCAACAACGTCGCGTGCACGGGAATCAAGATCTGCCTCCCCTTCTGCGACAACAACAGCGACTGCGCCGCCTTCGGCAGCGGCGGTGCCGGCCCGGGGAGCTTCTGCCGCGACCCGGTGAGTTGTCCGGGCTTGGCCACCGCGTCCCACACCTGCGCGTTCAACTGCGATCCGACCGCTGCGGCCAGGAGCGCGGGGCAGAGCGGGTGCCCGAGCGGGCTCGCCTGCCTGATGCCAAGCGTGGACACGGTCGACTGCGCCTGCCCCGAGCAGTCGCGCACCGGACAGGAGGGTGCCCCCTGCGCCAATTCCGCCAACTGCGCGCCGGGGCTCATCTGCAACGAGCAGAGCGGCACGCACAGCTGCCGCTCCGTCTGCCGCTGCGACGCGGTCGGCGGGAGCTGCACCGCCACCAACGATTGTTCCACCGCCAACACCCACTGCACGATCGTCACCAACCAGACGATCTACGGAATCTGTCTGTAGTTTTCGGGTCTCGCCGGCGCAGCCCTTGTAACTGAACTTATGTTCAGTTACGGTCTTTGGCGTGTCTTCGCGCGCGCAGGGCCTCGTTCTGGATCCGGAGCTGACCGCGCGGCTCGTTTCGAGCGAGCGTCTCGCGGAAGCGCGCGGACGGCGATCGTCCGGGATCGCGCCGCTCGACGGGCTGCTCGGAGGTGGCTGGCCGCGCGCGGCGCTGTGTGAAATTTTCGGGCGGCGATCCTCGGGGCGCACGGCGATCGTGCGCGCGGCGCTGGCCGCGGCGATCGCCGCGGGGGAAACGACGGCGCTGGTCGACACCGGCGGAACACTGGACGCGCGTGCGGCGGCGGCGAGCGGCCTGCCCCTTTCCGCGCTGCTCTGGATCCGGTGCGCGCCCGCGCAGGCGCTCAAGGCGACCGATCTGGTGGTGGCGGCCGGCGGCTTCGGCGTGGCCGTTCTGGACCTCTGCGACGCGCAGCTTCGGGCGCCGGATGCCGCCTGGGTGCGGCTTCGGCACGCGGCGCGCGCGCAAGGGACGACGGTGCTGGTCGCCACCGGGACGCGGCGGCTCGGATCGTTCGCCGCGGCGGCGGTCGAGCTCGACGGTGGCCGGCCGTCATTTTTTGGCCCACCCCCGCTCTTCGCCGGCTTCTACACGCGGGCCACGCGCGCGCGCGGCGCGCACGATCGCGAAAGCCAGCTGCCATGCGTCTCGCTTGCGTTTACGTCCCGCAGCTAGCCCTGCAGGCGGCGCTGCGCCGCTGCCCGGAGGCGCTCGGCACGCCGGCGGCGCTGCTCGCGTCCCACGGCAAGAACAAGCCGCGCGTCACCGAATTGGATGCGGAGGCGCGGCGCGCCGGCGTGCGCCCTGGCATGACGGCGGCGCAGGCGGTGGCGACGGCACCCGCCCTGCGGCTCTTCACCGCGACGGCCGCCGACGCCGAGGCAGGTGCCGCCGCGCTGGCCGACGTCGGCTACGCCTTCGCACCGCGCGTCGAGCGGGAAGGCGAGCGGATCTTCTTCGCCGCCGAGGATCTGAAGCGGCTCTACCCGGCGGGCGAGCCGGCGATCGCGCAGGCGCTGCAGGCACACGCCGCGCGCCTCGGCTTCGGCGCGCGGGTGGCGCTGGCCGCGACCAAGGGGGCCGCGCGGGTGGCCAGCCGCGCCCATGAGCTGGCGGTGGTGCCGGAGGATCGCGCCGGGACGCGCGCGTTCTTGGCCCCGTTGCCCGTCCATCTTTTTACCGACGACGACGACTTGCGCGCGGCGTTCCGCCGCTGGGGAACGCGCACCGCCGGCGCGATCGCGGCGCTCCCCGTCGATGCGGTGGCGCTGCGCCTCGGCCCGACCGGCGCGGCGGTGGCGCGGCTCGCGCGCGGCGACGACGACGAGCCATTCCACCCGCAGCTCCCCCCCGACGCGCTCGAGGAGGCGATCGAGCTCGACTATCCGATCTACGAGATCGAGCCGCTGGCCTTCGTGCTACGCGGCCTCACCGACCGCGCGCTGGCCCGGCTATCCGGCCGCAGCCTCGCCTGCGCGGGGCTCACGCTGCGGCTGGCGCTCGATCCGCGCGGCCTCGACGTGCGCGAGGTCCCCCTGGCGGCGCCCACGCGCGAGGCGAAGACGCTGGTCGATCTGATTCGCCTGGATCTGGCGCGGCGTCCGCCCGAGGCCGCGGTAGTGGGCGCTCACCTGATCGCCCTGCCCGCGCGCGTGCGGGCCACCCAGCTCGACATCTTGCGTCCGACGGGCCCGGCCCCCGATCGCCTGGCCACCACGCTGGCGCGCCTGGCAGCACTGGTCGGGCCGGAGAACGTCGGCGCGCCGGCGGTCGTCGACAGCTGGCGCGAGGAGGCGATCGCCATGAAACCCTACGCGCCGGCCGGACTGTCAAGCGCGCCGATCCCGTCGGAGACGCGCCTCTGCCTTCGCCATCGCCGCCCACCCGAAGAGGTAGAAGTCCTGATGGGACGCGCGGGGCCGACCGCGCTCCGCGGCGTCGAGACGACGGCGCGCGTGCTGGTCGCCGCCGGCCCCTATCGCCTCTCCGGCGAATGGTGGCAAGACGCGGCGGCGGGCGGGAGCTGGGCGCGCGAATACTGGGACGTGCACGCCTCCGATGGCGCCGTCTACCGGCTGCACCGGGACGCGCGCGACGGCCGCTTTTATCTGGACGGCTATTACGACTGAGGGTTTTCGACTATGCTTTTCAGAATTACTTTTCGGCACCCCACCGCGCGTCTCGCCCTCACGGCTTCGTTCGCCGTACTTTGCGCGCTCGGTTGCGCCAACCGGGGCATGGAGGCGCCGCACGACGGCGGTGCCGGCACCACCGCGACCGGCGGCGCGGGCGGGGGCGCCGGGGTCGCCGGGGGCAAGGCCGGCAGCGGCGGCAAAGGCGGCTCGGGCGGCGTCGGCGGCAGAGGCGGCACCGGTGGCACTATGAAAGACGCAGGTTGCAGCCTCCTGACCGACGCGCTCGTCGATCATTCGACCACCACCTGCAACGCCATGTTCAACTTCGAGAGCGGCACGGAGGGGGCGACGATCCCAGCCAGCACGCAGGGCGCGTTCACGGGCGTCACCAAGAGCGGCGCGCCGACCTATTGCGGTACAGGCGCGTTGGCGATCGCCGCCAGCTTCTCCGGCTCGTCCGGCCTTTCGGTAAAAGGCGAAGTTGATCTCCCGCTTGGCACCGACGGTGGTGCCAGGGATCTCGACGGGAGAGCCATCACCGTCCACGTCTCGGCGAATCCCGCCTGTGACGCCAGCCTGAAGATGAATATCGTCGTCATAGGCGCCTTGGGGGCGCAGCAGTTCCCCCTACGCAATGTGCCCTTGACGGCCAACTGGACTACCGCGAGCGCGACACTCTCCGCCGACGCCGGCGCCGCTTCGGCGATCAAGATCGCCCTCGAGGTTACCAACGTCGCCAGCTACGTCGGCACGATCTACGTCGACGAAGTCGACATTCGCTGAACGCGTCAGCGTCGCGTTTTCCAGTAGTCGCGGAAAGCGATCAGCCGCGGCAACGATTCGCGGTCTTTGGCGCGGTTGGCGGCGCGCTTGCTCTGAATGATGTCGTCCGGGTGACAGACTGGGAAGCCGTCGACGTCCACGTGACGGGTCCAAGCCGCGGCAAAGGTGTCGATGCCATCCGGCGCAAAGATCAGGTCGAGATCGAAGGGGCCATTCTTGAGCTGGACGAAATCTTTTCCGCGCCGGAGATCGCCAACCTCCGATTCGGTCAACCCGAAGCCAAGCTCGACGAGCGCGTGCTCGACGGCTTCGCCGTTCGCGGGAGACTTTTCGACGAAGAGGTCGGCATCCTGGGTGGTGTCGGGGAAGCCGAGCAAGATCGCGCCGGACTTTCCCAGGAATAGATACCGCACGCCGTGACGGGCGAAGGCGTCGCGGATCTCCTCGGCCTGCGCGTACTCAAACTTGGCCGGTGCCATAGCCAAGCCAGGATGGGAGGTTCACGTCGCACCAAGCCCGGTATGCCGCCGTCGTGTCGAAAGATCTGTAAGGCGCGTCGTCGAGAACCGGCTTGTAGGTCCGGATGAAGGCGTAGCGGAAGCGCTGGCGCAGCGGGCGTTTCGCGGCGGCCTCGAACTCGGCCTCCCACTGCTTCCGCTGGGCTTCGTCCGGCTCCATCTCCAACCAACATAACATGCGCCTTGCCATGACCTGAACTAATGTTCAGACTCCACCCATGCCCGCGGCCTATGTCGAGCTGCGCTGTCGATCGGCGTTCAGCTTTCTCGACGGCGCGTCGCTGCCGGAGGATCTGGTGGCGGCGGCCGCCGCGCAGGACATGGATGCGCTCGCGATCGGGGATCGCGACGGCGTCTACGGCGCGCCGAGGTTCTTCGCGGCGGCGCGCCGCGCCGGGATCCAACCGATTGTGGGCGCCGACGTCACGCTCGCGACCGGCGCGCCGTTGCTGCTGCTGGTCGAGAGCCGGCGCGGCTATCAGAATCTCTGTCGGCTGCTGACGCGCGCGCGGGCCGGTCTGCAAAAATCCGAGCCGGCGCGGACGACGGCGGCGCTGCTGCAAGAGCACGCGGCCGGCCTCATCGCGCTCGCCGGCGCGGCGCCACGCGACGATCTGGAGGCGCTCGTCGGCGCGTTCGGGCGGAAGAACGTCTTTTTGGAATTGCAGCGACACTTCGAGACGGGCGATGCCTGGAACGAACGGGCGATCACCGCACAGGCGGCCGCCTTCGGTCTCGGCCTGGTGGCGACCAATGACGTCCGCTATGCGACGGCCGAGCAGCGCATCGTCCACGACGTCCTCACCTGCGCGCGCGAGAAGCTCACCGTGGACGAGATCGGGCGGCGACTGCCGCCGAACGGCGAGCGCTGGCTGAAGCCGCCGCGCGCGATGGCCGAGCTCTTCGGCGATCGCCCGGCCGCCCTGCGCGCGACGCGCGAGATCGCCGAGCGCTGCGCGTTCACGCTGGCCGATCTCGGCTACGTCTTCCCGAGCTATCCGGCGCCGGCCGGCGAGACGGAGCAGAGCTTTCTGGTGGCGCTCTGCCGCCGGGGCGTCGAGACGCGCTACGCCGCAGACGATCCCCTGCGGCCCAAGGTGCGCGCGCAGCTCGATCGCGAGCTCGGCATCATCGAGCGGCTGGGGCTAGCGGGCTACTTCCTGGTGGTCTGGGACATCGTGGAATTCGCGAACCGCAACAGCATCATGGTCCAGGGGCGCGGCTCCGCGGCCAACTCGGTCGTCTGCTACGTCCTCGGCATCACCGCCGTCGATCCGGTGCGCATGGAGCTGCTGTTCGAGCGGTTCCTCTCGGAAGAGCGGGTGGCGAACGCCGGCAACATGGCCGACCGCATGCCCGACATCGATCTCGATCTGCCCTCGGGCACCGAGCGGGAGAAGGTGATCCAGTACGTCTATGCCACCTATGGCGCGCGGGGCGCCGCGATGACCGCCAACGTCATCACCTACCGCCCGCGGCTGGCCGTGCGCACCGCCGGACGCGCGCTGGGATTTTCCGAAGAACAGCTGGGCCGCATCTCCAAGAACCTGCCGGGCTGGATCGTCGACGAAGGCAAACCGCTCTCGGCCTATTTCGAGCTCGCCGACTTCTCGCTTCGGGAACGACGCACGCGCCTGGCCGCGCGCGCCGCCACGGCGCTGCTCAACCTGCCGCGCCATCTCGGCCAGCACTCGGGCGGGATGGTGATCGCCGGCAACCCGCTCGACGAGGTGGTGCCGCTGGAGCCCGCCGGGATGCCCGGGCGGGTGGTGGTCCAGTGGGACAAGGACGACTGCGCCGACATGGGTCTGGTGAAGGTCGACCTGCTGGGCCTCGGCATGATGGCGGTGCTGGCCGACGCCGTGCCGATGATCCGGCGGCACGAAGGCGTCGAGATCGACTATGCGCGCCTGCCGCCGGACGATCCCAAGGTCTACGCGATGCTGCGGGCGGCCGACACGGTGGGCGTCTTCCAGGTCGAATCGCGCGCGCAGATGGCGACGTTGCCGCGCATGAAACCGGAGCGCTTTTACGATCTGGTGGTCGAGGTGGCGATCATCCGACCCGGGCCGATCGTCGGCAAGATGCTGAACCCGTACCTCGAACGGCGCGCGGGGCGCGCGCGCATCACCTACCCGCACCCATCGCTGGAACCGATCTTGAAACGGACGCTGGGGGTCCCGCTGTTTCAAGAGCAGCTCATTCGCATGGCAATGGTGGCCGCGGGATTTTCGGGCGGCCAGGCCGACGAGCTGCGGCGCGCGATGGGGTTCAAGCGCTCCCAGGAACGGATGAACCTGATCGAAAAAGACCTGCGCGCCGGCATGACGAAGAAGGGCATCACGGGCGCGGCGCAAGATCAGATCGTGCAGGGGATCAAATCGTTCGCGCTCTACGGCTTCCCCGAATCCCACGCGGCGTCGTTCGCGCTGCTCGCCTACGCCTCGGCCTACTTGAAGGCGTACCACCCGGCCGCGTTCCTGGCCACGCTGCTCAACAACTGGCCGCTCGGCTTTTATCACCCGTCGACGCTGGTTGGCGATGCCGCGCGCCACGGCGTCGCGATCCACCCGATCGACGTCACGCGCTCGGGCTGGCTCAGCGATCTCGAGGACGGCGGGCGCGCCGTCCGGCTCGGCCTCCGCACCGTGGGCGGCCTGCGCGCGGAGCTGGGCGCGCGCATCGAGGCGGCCTGGCCGTTCGCGTCGCTGGCCGACTTCGCCAAGCGCACCGAGGCCAATCCGAACGAGCTGGCGACGCTGGCCGAGATCGGCGCGTTCGTGGCGCTGGGCGGAACGCGCCGGGAGGCGCTCTGGCAGGCGGAGGCGCTCGGCCATTCCGGTAAGCTTTTCGTCGGCGCCGAACCGATGACCGTCTCTCCGCTTTCGGAGATGACGACCGAGGAAGAGATGTCCGCCGATTACGCGGCGACGAATCTATCGACCGGGCCGCACCCGATTTCGTTCGCGCGGGCGGCGCTCGATCGCCGGGGTGTCACCCGCGCCGCCGATCTGGCCCGCGTGCCGCACGGTCGCCGCACGAGCGTCGCCGGCGTGGTGATCGTCCGCCAGCGGCCGGGAACGGCCAAGGGGTTCGTCTTCATCACCCTCGAGGACGAGACCGGCTTTTCCAACGCGATCGTGACGCCGTCGCTCTTCGAGGAGCACCGCCACACCATCATCGGCACGAACGCGCTGGTCATCGAAGGGGTGGTTCAAAACCAAGACGGCGTCATCTCGATCAAGGCCGACCGCTTCGAGCCGCTGGGCGGCCGCTCCGCCGCCATCGACGTCTCCCACGACTTTCACTGACCCAGGCGCCTTAGCGCGTGGGCGTAGGTGAGCTTTGCTCACCGGAGCCCGTCGCGGGGGGTTTGGGACCCTCCCAGGGTCCCATGTCTAAAAATATCGTTCGAAGATCGCGCGCACCCGCGCCATGCGCTGATCGAGATCGGCGGCCAGGGCGTCGGCCGTGGTCGAGAGGCTGCGGGCCAGCGCCGGAAGATCGCGTGGGGAAACCACAGCTTGCGGGCGATCGAGCAGCAGGCGGAGGCGCAGCGCCGTCCGTCGGAAGGCCGCATAGTCGTCCACCAGCGACGACGGCCAACCCAGCGCGCAGAGGCGCAGGAGCGCCGTCATGGTGCCGGTGGTGCGGACGCCGTCGTCGGTGGCGTGCCGCAACTGGCCGAGCGCCACCAGCAGCTCGATGTCCATGATGCCGCCCGGGTCGAAGTGCAGGTGGCGCGAGCCGGCCGGCACCTTTCCGCGCTCGCGCTCGACCCGCCCGCGCACCCCGCGCAGGTCGGCCCGGAAGCGGGCGTCGTCGAACGGCCGATCGAACGCGATGGCCGCGAGCGCGCTCTCCCGTCCGCCCCGCGCATCCGCCGCCTCTCCGCTCCAGACGATCCGCGCGCGCAAGAGCGCGACCCGTTCCCAGGTGGCCGCGTCGTCGCGGTGGTAACGCTCGAACGAGGCCCAGGACGTCACCAGCAGCCCCTGCTCACCCGATGGCCGCAAGCGCATGTCGATCTGATACAGACGCCCCTCCTCCAGGTTCGTCTCCATCGTCGCGATGATCCGCTGCGAGGCGCGCGCGAACCACTCCCGGTGATCGACGCCGGTCGTGCTCTCCCCGTCGGCGCCATAGAGGAAGACCAGATCCAGGTCGGACCCGTAGCGCATCTCGCGCGCGCCGAGACTTCCGAGGCCGAGGACGGTCAGCGCGGTGCCCGGCGTCCCCATTCGCCGGATGAGCGCCGGCAACGCCGCCGCGATCCCGGCGCCGAGGCAAGTCTCGGCCAGATCGGAGAGCTGCGCGCAAACCTCGCCCGGATCGAGAATGCCGGCCACGTCGTGCAGCCCGATGCGCAGAATCTCCTCGGTCTGGAAGAGCCGGATCGCGCGAAGCTGCCGTTCTTCCTGGTTCGCTTCCTGGTTCGCTTCTTCGCCCGCTTCCTGGCCCGCTGCTTCGCCCGCCTCTTCGCCTGCGTCGCCGGCCGATCCACCACCGCCGTGGCGATCCTGCTCCCCCTGCAGCTGCGCGGCGAGTCGCTGCCGCATCTCCTCGGCCGAACGCACGCGCGCGCCGAGGCCCTCGATGAAGGGCGCCCACATCTCGGGGTGCCGCACCAGCAGCTCCGCCAGGCGATCGCTGGTTCCGAACAGCGTCCCCAGCATCCGCACCAGCTGGGGGTGGTCGCGCAGCAGCGCCATGAGCCCGACCGAACCCCGCAGCGCCAGATCGCGAAAGTGTCCCAGCGCGCGGTCGGGATCCGGCGAGGCGATCGCCTGCTCGAGAAACACGACCGGCATGCGAGCGCCGACCAGCTCCAGCATGTCGGCGCTCGCCTCGACGTCGGCAAAGCCCGCCGCCGCGACCCTCCGCTCCAGCTCTTCGCGGTCGCGGAGCGGATCGAGCAAACGGGCGGCCTCCAGGTTGGCCTCGGGCGGCGGCTCACCGAGCGTGGCGGCGATCGCATCGACCGCGGCGCGGGTCGCGGCCACCTCGGCGTCGAAGTTCGGCAGGTCGGCAAACCCCAGCCCGACGGCGAAGCGGGCGCGCGCCTCCGCGTCCGATGGCAACCGGTGGCGCTGCGCGCCGGTCGCCACCTGCACCCGATGCTCGAGCCGCCGCCAGAAGCGATACCCGGAGAGCAGCGTCTGCGCCTCGCGGTCGCTCAGCAGGCCAGCCACCACCAGGCGCGGCAGCGCGCGCGGCGTGTTCCGCTCGCGCAAGTCCTCTCGCTTGCCCGCGTGCAGGAGCTGCAGCGCCTGAACCACCATCTCGACGTCTCGGATGCCGCCCGAGCCGAGCTTGACGTCGAACCCCGTCTCACCGAGCTGGCCTGGCCCGTCCGCTGGATCCCGGAAGAGGGCCCGCAGGCCGCGCACCTCCTCGACCATCCGCGGCTCGACGTGGCGCGGGTAGATGAACGCGTCGAGCGTCGCCAGCAGCTCGTCGCCGAGCGCACGATCGCCGGCGGCCGGGCGCGCGCGCAGCCAGGCCTGCCGCTCCCAGGTGCGGCCGAAGGTCTCGTAGTAACGCTCCGCGGCCGCGAGCGAGTTGCAGATGGGCCCGTTGCGCCCCTCGGGCCGCAAGCGCAGGTCGACGCGAAAGATCATCCCCTCGGCGGTCGCGGTCTCGAGTGCCGAGGTGACCCGCCTCGAGAGCTCGGCGTAGTAGTGGTGCAGGCTGACCTCGCCGGCCGCGCCGGCGTCGGTCGAATAGAAGTAGCAGACGTCGATGTCGGACGAGAAGTTCAGCTCGTCGCCCCCGAGCTTCCCCATGGCCATCACCACGAAGCGGGCCGGCTCTCCGCGATCGCCGCGCGGCGCGCCGAGCTCGCGCGAGAGCTCGGCGTCGCAGAACGCGACCGCGACCTCCAGGCAAACGTCCGCGAAGGCAGACAGCTCCTTGGCTACCTCTTCGGTGGTCCCCCACCCCAGCTCCAGCGCGCCCAGACGCAGCATCTCGTAGCGGCGCACCAGCCGGAGGCGCCGGCACAGATCGGCAAAGTCGCTCGCGCCCTCGGTGGCCGCGCGCACGTCCTTCGCGATGGCCTCCGCCGGCTTCATCCATTTCAGCCAATGATCGGCGGCCAGCCGCGCCAGCGCCCCGACGTCGGCCAGCAAGAGCTCCGGCAGAAAGTCGCCGCTGGCCATGATCGCCTCGTAGAGCGCGCGACCCTCGGCGTCGGCCGGCAGCTCCCCCCCCCGCTCGATGAATCGCTGGCGGCGGGCGGCGCTGTCGTCGCCCATCACAAATCGGCTTGCGCGAGGGAGAACTTGTTGTTCCGCTCGTCGACGACCTGGAACGACGCGCGGGTCTCGACCGGCAGATCGTCTCGAATGTGCCCCTGCTGGTGGCGTTCGTAGAGGAAGAACGCACGCCGGCCCCGGTGGTGCTCGATCCAGTCTTTGAGCCGATCGTCCGCGCCCTCCTGGTCGAAAACGGTTCGCTCTTCGGTCGGTCCTTCGTAGATCTCGTTGGACGTGTAGAAGGTCTCGCCGCGCCAGTAGAGCATGTAGGCGATCAGGCGCTCGTCGGGCGAGCGGCGGTGCTCGTAGTAGGCGGCGATCGGACCCTTTTGCGACCAATAGGGCGCGACCTTGGGCATGAAGTCATCGAGAATGAAGAAGGTGAACGCGATCGCGGCCGCCGGCAGCACGTAGACCCCGAACCGCCGCGCCCGTGGGATGAACAGCACCGCCGTTCCGAGCGCGAAGGCCACCGCGAACGCGATCAGCGTCCCAGAAAAATCCAGCGCATCGGGCCAGGGACGGCCGGTCGGGCTCTGCACGTAGTCGTACGAGAACAGCCAGAGGAAACGTTGCGCGGCATTCTGGCCGCCCACCAGATCCGCCGAGACCAGCAGCAGCAGCGGCAGCCCGATCACCAGCGTGGCCGCCGCCGTTCGCCAGGCGCGGCGCTCGATCAGATCGTCGACGAAGCAGGCCACCACGATCGCGAGCCCGGGGATCGCGGGCAGCACATAGTGGTGGAACTTGGTCATCGACAACGAAACGATCGCGTAGGCGGAGACGAACCAGATCGCCCCCAGCCAGATCACCCCCTGCTTGCGCGCGTCCGATCCCGGCGCGGGGCGCCGCAGGACCGCCCAGCCGAGCGCGGCGGGCGCCAGCGCGACCCAGGGCCACATGCCGTAGCCGAGCTCGCGCAGAAAATACTCGAACGATCCCCGGTCGCCGTGGCGCCCGATCACCATCCGGCGCCAGTGGTTGTCGCCGAACAGCTCGTTCCAGAACGGCAGGCCATGCCGGATCAGCATCGCGTGGTGCCAGGGGACGGCGACGATCGCGAACGCGATCACCGACACGAACAGGCCGAAGCCGAGCTGTGCGCGTCGCAACCGCCGCCAGCTCCAGGTGAAGCTCAGAGTGCAGACGAGCACGATGAGCGGCAGGCCCAAACCGGCCAGCCCCTTGGCCAGCACCGCCAGCCCGCACAGAATCGCCGACAGGTAGAGGAAGAGCGGCGCTTTGTAGCGGGTGCGCGCCGCCAGCAGAACGAACAGCGCGAACCCGAGATAGTAAGGAATCATCGCGATGGCCCCGTACATCACGATCGTTCGATCGCCCCAGGGGATCTCGACCTTGAGCTGGACCGAATTGACGATGAGCTGTGGGATCGTGGTGACCGCGAACAGCGCCAGCGTGCCGTAGAAGAGGCCGTGATCGGGCCAGCTCCGCCAGCCCCGACCCTTGCGCGGCAGCTCCCGATCGTCGTCGTCGCCGAACAGCGCCAGGCCGGCCAGCGCCAGCGCCATCGCCATCGGTCCGACGAACGCCATGTCGGTCATGGCTTGCCGCGCGACCAAGCTGTACATCGGCGCCGTCGCCACGATGACCGCCGCGAGGAGGCCGGCCCGCCGCGAAACGAACCGCGCCGTCACCAGATAGACCGCGTAGATCCCGAGAACGCCTGTCAGACAGAACGGCACGCGCGCCGCCCATTCGGCGCGGTGACCGAGCGCCATCTCGCCCGCCGGATTTCCCGGCAACCCGATCCCGGCGGCGTGCATGGCGATGCTCATCAGCCAGAACGACAGCACCGGCTTCGACCAGAACACGTCCGGATCGCGCGGCGACCCCGGCCACCAGAGGCTGATGTAGTCGCCCCGGTGGGTCATCTGGCGCGCGACCTCGGAGTAGTGCGTCTCCCAGGGATCCCACATCCCGTAGCTGCCGGCGAGGGGGAGGTAGAGCAGCAACCCGAACAGGATCACGAGCAGCGCCATCTGGCGCTCGCTCAGGCGCTCGAGCGCCGTCACGACGTCACTGCGCGAGGACCTTCTGAAGCTGCAGCAGACCGAGATCGATTCCCTTGGGAACGCCCACCACCTCGTCGAGCGGTGTCGCGCGAATCTCGCCGCGCATGAGGCCGAGCAGGCGCCCGTGCTCGCCACGCGCCAGCTGGTCGGTCGCCGCCGCCGCCAGGCGCGTGGCCAGGAGGCGGTCGAAGGCGCCCGGCGCGCCGCCCCGTTGCACGTGGCCGAGCGTGGTGACGCGCAGGTCGAACCCGAGACGCCCCTTCTCCTGCTCGAAGTGCTGCGCCAGACGAACGGCGTTGTGCCGAGCCCCCTCGGCGACCACCACCAGCGCGTGCGCCTTGCCGCGCTCCCAGGCGCCCTGCAGATCGCGCGCGATGTCCTCCGGTGCCACCTCGACCTCGGGCACCACGACCGAATCGGCGCCGCCGGCGATGCCCGCCATCAGCGCCAGATAGCCGCAGTTGCGGCCCATCACCTCGACCAGGAAGGCGCGCTTGTGCGACGACGCGGTCACCCGCAGGCGATCGATGGCCTCGAGCGCGATGTTGAGCGCGGTGTCGACCCCGATGGTCATCTCGGAGCCGGCCAGATCGTTGTCGATGGTCGAGGCCACGCCGACGACCGCCAGGCCCATGCGGGAGAGCGCCAGCGCGCCGGACTGAGACCCGTTGCCGCCGATCACCACCAGCCCGTCGATCCCCTTCGCCTCGAGCTGGGCCATCCCGCGCGCTCGCACCGCCGGATCCTTGAACTCGGGCAGACGCGCGCTCCCCAGGAAGGTTCCGCCCCGTTGCAGGATGCTCCCCACGTCGCGCGGGCCGAGCGGTTCCATGTGCCCCTCACACAGACCGGCGTATCCGTTGCGAATGCCGAAAACTTCCCAGCCCTTGTCAATCCCGGTGCGCACCACCGCGCGAATGGCGGCGTTCATGCCGGGAGCGTCGCCACCGCTGGTCAGGACCGCGATTTTCCTCGGGACCATCGAGGCAAATCGTATACCACGGGAGGCTGGTAGGCTGGCGCGATGGCCGCCAAGCCGCCCCCCAAGCCGAGCGAGACGAACTACATCACGCCGGTGGGCTTCCGGCGGCTGGCCGACGAGCTCACCACCCTGCACACCAAGAAGCGTCCCGAGGTGGTGGGGGCGCTCTCCGACGCCGCCGCCGAGGGCGATCGATCCGAGAACGCGGAGTACATCTACCGGAAGCGCCAGCTGCGCGACATCGACCGGCGGCTGCGCTTTCTGTCCAAGCGCCTCGACGACGTGCAGATCGTCGATCCCGCCAAGCAGCCGCGGCGCGACCGGGTCTTCTTCGGCGCACAGGTGACGGTCGAGGACCAGGACGGCGAAACGGCCACCTACCGAATCGTCGGCGTGGACGAGAGCGACGGCGCCAACGGCGACATCTCCTGGAAATCGCCGGTGGGCCGCGCGCTGCTGGGCAAAACCACCGGCGACACCGTCGTCGCCCGCTGGCCAAGCGGGTTCCGCGAGCTGACCGTCGCGAAGATCGTCTATGCCGAAGCCCCCGCGGTGGTCGTGCCGTCCGCGGTCATCGCCGAGGCGGAGGCAGAACGATCGCCGAGCGCGGTTCGCGGCGGATCATCACCACCCCCCGAGCGTCGCGCGCCCGTTGCCAGATCCGGTACCAAGGCTCCTGGCGCAAAGACGGCTGCGTCCGCACCAGCTCGGGAACGTAAACGTCGATCTCCCGATACGCGCCGTTCGTGAGGGCGTCGATCGCGGGGCCGAAGCTGTAGCGCGCGATCGCCGGGTCGGGCCGCAGATCGTTGTGCAGCGCGCCGCCGTAGACGATCACGAGCGGCCGATCGGCGGCCCGCGGCAACGCGAGCGCCTGCTCGATCGCGCGCCCGAGGTGTTGGCCGGTGATCGTGAGCAAGCGATCGTAGTCGACGCCGCCCCCCGCGCCGACCAACGACTGGTATTCCCGGCAACCGACGTCCAGGACGTGTGGCGCCACGCCCAGCTCCTTGGCGCGCCGCAGGAGGCGCACGATCTCGCTCTCGGTCTCGGCCGGGCGTCGGGTGGTGCGCGCGACCTCCGCGGTGACGTGCTTTTCCGGCTCGCCGCAACTGCCGCGCGACACCCAAGTCTCGACGATCAGGTGCGCGACGCGCGGCGCGATCGCCGGAAGGATCTCGTCGGTGAACCAGGCCAGCGTCGATCGGACGCCGGCGGTCTTGGCGGTCTGGTGCAGCTCGCCGAAGGCGACCACGCCGGTGGCGTCGCCCAGGAACGTCGTGACGGCCGCGGCGACCGACGGGAAAGGCTCCGCCACCGGCGGCGTGCCCGGAGGCGGAAACCAGGGTGGATGTGCGAGCGCGACGAACGCCGCGCAGAAACCGACGGCGATCGTCAATCGCCTCCGAGCGTAATGAAGCGCATGCCGTTCGCGCCATGCACCCGCACCAGATGGCCCCCCGCGCGCGGCGCGCCCAGCAGGCCCGCCGCGCCTTCGGCCGTCGCCACGCGCTGCCGATCGATTTCCAGGATCAGATCCCCTTCGCGCAGGCCGGCCGCCGCCGCCTGGCCACCGGGCGCGATCTCGGCCACCACCGCCGCGCGCGTCGCCGGATCGAGCCCCATCGACTGCGCCAGACCGGGCGTCAACGTCTGCAGCGCCAGGCCCAGCTTCGTGGGCGGCGCCGCCGGCCGTCCGTCGGCAGAGGGCAGCTCGCCGAGCCCGACCGCCATCGTCTGGGGCCGGCCATCGCGCCAGACGCCGACCGCCGCACGCGCGCCGATCGCCCGGGTCGACACGTAGTCGATCACGTCGCCGGCGCCTTCCATTTTTCGGCCGTCGATATCGGTGATTACGTCGCCCGCGCGCAGGCCGCTCTTGGCCGCGGGCCCGCCCGGCGTCACCTCGCTCACGAAGGCACCGCCGCCCGGGGGGGGCGCGCCGGGGCGCTTGCCGCTGGCGGCGGGAACCTCGCTCAGATCTGCGACCACCACGCCGAGGTAGGCGTAGCGGACGCGCCCATCCTTGAGCAGCGACTCGGCCACCATCCGGACCTGGTTGATCGGAATCGCGAAACCGTAGGCGCCGCCCGGTCCGGTGTTGATGAGCGTGTTGATGCCGACCACCTCCGCCGAGAGGTTCACCAGCGGGCCGCCGGAATTGCCCGGGTTGATCTCGGCGTCGGTCTGGATATAGCGGCGCACGCGACCGCCCGACATCTGCACGTGGCGCCCGACCTTTCCTTTGCCGCTCACGATGCCGGCGGTGACCGTCTGGTCGAGGCCCAGCGGGCTGCCGATGGCCAGCACCCACTCGCCGACCTCCAGCGCGTCGGAGTCGCCCAGGCGCGCGGCCACCAGATCCCGCGGCGGCTTTTCGAGGCGGATGACCGCCACGTCGGTCTCGGAGTCCATCCCCAGCGTCTTGGCTACGAACTCGCGCCCGTCGCTGAAGGTGACCTTGACGCTCGTCGCGCCCGAGACGACGTGCCGGTTGGTGACGATGTCGCCGCGCCCATCCATCACGACGCCCGAGCCGGTGCCGCGCTGCGGACCGGCCGACGGCTCCGGCATCCCCTGCCCGAAGAAGTGACGAAAAAACGGCGCCATCTCCGGGTCCTCACCGTCGTCTCCTTGACCCTGTCCTTCGCCGACGGCCAGGCGTGCCGGAATCTCGACGTCGATGCGCACCACCGATGGGCCGAGCGCGCGCGCCGCCGCCGAGAACGCCGACGAGAGCACGCGCGCTTCATTGGGCGCCTGGGTCTTGGGCGTCACCGATGCGCCCGGCTGCAGAGCGGGAGCCGCGCCCGGTTCGACGGGCGGCGCGGGCGGAGGGGCCGTCTCGCCCTCCGAGACGCGGGAGGCGAGACGCTGGCAACCGGCCGGCGCGAGGACGGCAACGGCGACGGCGGCGGTTGCGCCCATCGCGGCCGCGCGTGCAGAGATCCAGCGGCGACGCGCGGCGATCCGGCCCATGGCGTTATTTAGCGACCTGCCGATGACGAGCGCAACCCTTTGCCTCGTGTAAGAGTAGTCGGCCATGCGCGCGATCACCACGATACCGGGCGTCGCCGACAGCGCCCGCCTCGACGACCTCCCCGAACCACCCGATGAGCCGGGGACGCTGCTGGTCGACGGCGTCAGCATCGGTGTCTGCGGCACCGACGGCGAGATCCTGAGCGGCGCGTACGGCAAGGCGCCGCCGGGCCGCGAGCGCCTCATCATCGGCCACGAAAACCTGGGCCGCGTCCGGAGTGCGCCGGCCGGCAGCCACTTCGCGCCGGGCGACCTGGTCGTCGGCGTCGTGCGCCGCCCCGATCCCGTCCCCTGCGCGAGCTGCGCCGCCGGCGAATGGGACATGTGCGGAAACGGCCTTTACACCGAGCGCGGCATCAGCGGGCTCGACGGCTATGCGGCGGAGCGATACCGGCTGGAGCCGGCCTTCGCGGTGGCGGTGCCGGCCGCCCTCGGCGACCTGGGCGTGCTGGTCGAGCCGACCACCATCGTCGCCAAGGCCTGGGAGCAGATCGAACGAATCGGCGCGCGCGCGTTCTGGAAACCGACGCGCGTCCTCGTCACGGGCGCCGGACCGATCGGTCTGCTGGCGGCGCTCCTCGGTCGGCAGCGCGGCCTCCAGGTCCACGTGCTCGACCGCGTCACCGACGGGCCGAAGCCCGCGCTGGTCGCGGCCCTGGGCGCCGTCTATCACAGCGGTCGGGCCCGCGACATCCCCGCGCCCGACATCGTGCTCGAGTGTACCGGCGTCGGCGAGCTGGTGTTCGACGTCCTCGAGATCGCCGCCCCCGACGGGATCGTCTGCCTCACCGGCGTCTCGTCGGGGACCCGGGAGATCCCGGTGAACATGACCGCGCTCAACAAGCAGATGGTGCTCGAGAACAACGTGGTCTTTGGCGCCGTGAACGCCAACCTCAGGCACTACCGAACCGCCGTCGACGCGTTGGCGCGCGCCGATCGGCCCTGGCTCGAAGGCCTCGTCTCGCGGCGCGTCCCGCTCGCGAGCTGGCCGCTGGCGCTCGTCCGCAACCCCGGCGACGTCAAGCCGGTGATCGTTTTCGGCCAGGCGGCCTAGCGACCCGCCCGCTCGCCTGCCTGCCAATTGACAGGCCTGGATCTTCCCCAACCGCGCGCCGGTCTTAGATTTCTCCCTGTCCGCCTGTGCGGACGATGGAGACAACGAGCATGCTCTCGCACGACAGCGCCCCCGCCTGGGCCGGCAGCGTACTGCTGGCCGACACCTACCTTCTCGGTCGGCGCCTCAGCCGCGGCGGGACGAGTGAGACCTTCGAGGCGACCCACGCGCGCTTGCCCGGTCGCTTCGCGGTCAAGATCCTCGCACCCGATCTGGCCGGCAACCGAGAGGCCTTCGCGCGCTTCTGCCGTGAGGCGGAGATCCTGTCGGAGCTGCGGCACCCGAACGTGGTCCAGATCTTCGACTTCAACACCGCCCCCGACGAGCGGCCTTACTTCGTGATGGAATACCTGGAGGGGCGCGATCTCGAGACCCGTCTCGCCGATTCGGGACAGCTCTCCCTGCCGGCCGCGGTCCGCGTGGTGGAGGCCGTCGCCTCGGCGCTCGCGGCCGCGCACGCGCACGGCATCGTGCACCGCGATCTGAAGCCCGCGAATATCTTCCTGTGCGCCGTAGATGGCCAGCCCGACGAGCTGGTCAAGGTGCTCGACTTCGGGATCTCGAAGATCCGCGCGACGACCACCGCAGGCTCGCCGCCCGAGATCCTCGGATCGCCGCCCTACATGTCCCCGGAGCAGGCGCGTGGCGCGACCGACCAGATCGACGGGCGCACCGACCAGTTCGCGCTCGGCGCGATCGCGTACCGGATGTTGACCGGCCACGACGCATTCACGGGCACCGACATCTCGTCGTTGCTCCACCAGATCGTCAACGAGGAACCCCAGCCGCTGGCGCATCACCTGCCGGTCTCCTGGGACGCCCGCCCGCTGCAAGCGGTCTTAGATCGCGCTCTCGCCAAGGATCCGGCCGATCGCTGGGGTGGGATGATGGAGCTGGCGCGCGCATTCGAAGCGGCCGCCGAACGGACGTTGTCGTCACCCGCCCCGATCGCGCTCGAGAGCGCGCCGCCACTGCGAGCCCCGATTCCCGACGATCTCGATCTGTCCGACACGCTCGACGACCA
>Ga0209863_10000345_pt1 | contig 25538 bp, 22 predicted proteins | sample OrgsoiDNA2013046_FD_185796 | JGI IMG/M metagenome (GOLD analysis project Ga0209863, IMG submission 185796) | Permafrost soil microbial communities from the Arctic, to analyse light accelerated degradation of dissolved organic matter (DOM) -... | ecosystem: Environmental > Terrestrial > Soil >...
AGCCCCACAGTCGGCTCCCAGGGAACGGCGGCACCAGCCGGTCACGCAACGCATTGGGTTGTCGAGCGATCGGCGCGGGCGTCGGCGAGATTTCGACGGAGGTGGCGGCCACCCGATCATCGTATTCGGCGGCCGGGCGATCGACGCCGCGACGTCTCGCAGCTACGGCCGGACTGTGACGTGCAGCGTCCAGCCTTCAGACGGAGCGTACCGATCGAGGGAGTCGGTCGAAGCGGTGAACGTTCCGGCCTTGCGAACCGTGATTGTGGTGGCCTGCGAGCCGTCGGGATTCGTCTTCAGGGGTGTGACCCTCGCCGCCGCGGCGGGTGCGACCACCAGCGGCGACCACCCGCTCGGGTAGTTGTACAGCGTCACGTTCACCCGAGATCCGACGTGCACGCATAAGTAGGAGTCCGCGGCGTACCAAACGTTCTCAATGGCGACGACTCCAGACTGACAGCCGATTGCCGACGTGGCTGGCGTCGGTAGGGGTGCCCAACTCCCGGTGTGGGGTGGGTCTGGTGAAATCGGCCCGCTCGGCGAACCGGCGATTGTGTAGGCAGTCGGGCTCGCCGAGAGGGCGGACGGTGGCGTTGCTTGTGTTCCCGACGAGCACCCATACGCGCTCACGACAACGGCGGCCGCAAGAACTCCCGCTCGAAACGAGCCGTACCCCATCCCGGCAGCCATTGGTCCCTCCTCGCGAGGTGTCAGCAGGTCTACGGGCTAAGTGTCGCGGACAAATCCATGCTGACCTCCATGTACGCCGCCGCCGGATGGCGCCGTTGACACGTCGACCTCCGCCAGTAGGCTCGGCCGGCGGCTCGACGTCGCGTCTTCGGCCGGAAATGGGGACCTCTTATGTGGGCACAGCTCATCGAGATGCGCATGCGACCCGGCAAGGAATCGGAGCTGGCCGGCATGTTCGATCAGTTGCGGGCGGCCGAACAACCAGATTCGGGCCTTTTGCGGACGATCGCTATGCACGACCAGAAGGATCCCAGCCGGGCCTTCATCTTTGTCGTGTTCGAAAGTGAGGAGAAGGCCCGCGCGCGGGAGAAAGATCCGCGACGCCAGGAAATGCTGGCGTCAGCGCAAGCGACGATGGCGGAGATGTTCGCTGGGCCTCCGGTGTTCGTCGACCTGACCGTCATCGCCGAAGTGACGCCCTAGCACGCCCCGTTTACAATGTCCTCGTCGCTGCGACTCGAGGACGAAACGTGGTAGGAGCAGTCTTACTGCTCAGACCGCGAAGGTACTAACGGGAGAGATTTGTCGTGGAAGCGCTTGCGAAGTTCGCCGTCAAACGCCGCTGGTGGGTCATCGGTGGCTGGGTTCTGTTCATCGTGTTGGCGCAGGGCATCGCCGGCGCGCTCGGTGGAGCGTCCTACAAGGACACCTTCAGCCTGCCGCACACCGAGACCGCGGCGGTGGCGAAAGTGCTCAAGAACGCCGGCTTGGCGAATCAGAACGGTGCGACCGGTACCGTGGTGCTCAAGGCGAAGACGGGCACCCTCGCGTCGGCACCGAGCGCAGTCGAGCCCGCCCTGGTGAAGCTCTGCACCGCGGGCCATGAGGTTGCCGCGATTCGCACGCCGTGGCAGTCGATCGACTGTACGAAGAGCGCCGTCGTCACCGCTGGCGACCCGAAGCTGCTCAACACCGCGAAGGGTTCGACCACCGGGTTGGTCGATATCACCTGGACATCGAATCACTATGACCTGAAGCTGTTCACCGGTGTCTTCACCGACCTCGAGACCCTGCGCAGCTCAAGCTTGCAGGTTGAGTTCACCGGCAACGCCTTCCAGAACGAGGGCCAGAAAACGCAAGGTGTGCCACCGTTCCTTTTCGGCTTCATCGCCGCTCTGATCATCTTGATCTTCGTTTTCCGGACGGCGGGTGCGACCGTCCTGCCGCTCGCCAGCGCTGTCGCCGCGTTGGGTGGCGGGCTCGGGCTGATCGCCATCCTCACGCATGCAATGAACGTCTCGAACATCACGCCCGAACTCACCGAGCTGATGGTGCTCGGAGTCGGCGTCGACTACGCGCTGTTCATCGTGACCCGCCATCGCCGTAACCTGCGGCGCGGCGTCGGGCTGGTCGATTCGATCGTCGCCTCCATGAACACGTCTGGTCGGGCCGTGCTCTTCGCCGCCACCACGGTGTGCATTGCGCTCCTCGGCCTGATCGCACTCGGCGTCAGTTTCTTCAACGGCATGGCCATCGGCGCGGCCGTTGCGGTGAGTCTCACGATGGCGGCCTCGCTGACATTGCTCCCGGCGTTGCTGTCGCTGATCGGCCTGAAAGTGTTGCCTCGCAAGCAACGCCGAGCCGTGCGCGCCGGCGAGTTCATCGACCTGCATCCCACCGGCTTCTGGGCTCGCTGGTCGAGGATCGTCGCGCACAACAAGTTTGTGCTGAGCCTCGGCGCGGCAGCCGTCATCGTGGTTCTCGCATTGCCGTTCTTCTCGATGCGGCTCGGCGCGGGCGACCAAGGCAATGATCCGAGCGGTACGACAACGCGCTCCGGCTACGACCTCATCGCGCAGGGTTTCGGGGTGGGCTACAACTCGACGCTCGAAGCGGTGATCGACGGCCCGGGAGCCGCCGATCCGGCGTATCTGGCGAAAGTCGGCGGCGCGCTGCAAGCGACGCCCGGTGTCGACCCGACAAGCGTGCACTCGATTCCGCTCACCAGTTCTGTCGCCCTGGTGTCCTTCAAGTCGACGACGTCGCCCCAGGACGCGAAGACCTACACCTTGGTCAAACACCTGCGGGCGTCGGCGCTGCCGCCGCTCTATAGCGGCACGGCCAATCATGTGTACGTCTATGGCGACACCGCGATCCAGGTCGACTTCGCGAAGGTGCTGGCGGCCAAGATGCCGCTGTTCATTGCTGCTGTTGTCGGGTTGTCGTTCCTGCTTCTGCTGATCGCGTTCCGCAGCCTCGTCATTCCGCTCACTGCGGCGGTGATGAACTTGCTCGCCGCCGGCGCGTCGTTCGGTGTGGTGGTCGCCATCTTCCAGTTCGGATGGGGCTCCGAAGCGTTAGGTCTCGGTAAAGGCGGCCCCATCGATGCCTGGGCACCGGTGATGTTCTTTGCCATCTTGTTCGGATTGTCGATGGACTACCAAGTGTTCCTCGTCAGCCGAATGTACGAAGAGTGGTTACACACCAAGGACAACACCCGCTCGATCATCGTCGGGCAGGGCGAGACCGGCAGCATTATCACCGCAGCGGCACTGATCATGATCGCGGTGTTCGGCGGCTTCGTTCTGGGCGACCAACGCGCCATCAAGTTGTTCGGTATCGGGCTCGCGACGGCTGTGTTTCTCGATGCGTTCCTGCTACGAACAGTCCTGGTGCCGGCGCTGATGCACGTGCTCGGCGACAAGAACTGGTACCTGCCGAGATGGCTCGACCGGGTTACGCCCAAGGTGTCCTTCGAGCCGCCCGACGAGTTGGAGTCCGAGGAAGATCCGGTGCTCGTGGGCAACGGCTAGGGCCTCTTCACGACGCCTAGTTCAGACTGCCCCTGATCGCCGTGACAGCGGCGTCGGGCAATACCGTCGATCCGCCGAAGACATCCTCGAAGGTGATCGAGGTCTTCGTCGATGTGAGATAGCTCAACGTTGAGGTCGGCAGACTTTGCCCAGCCAGGAGCAGTGGGCCTCCTTGTTTCGCCATCAACGCACCACCAGCCAGGGCATCAGGGAAGTTCGATCCGGTGGCGAAACCGACCATCGTGGGGTGTGAGAAGAACCTTGCGGCGACTGCGGCTGCGGTCGCATACCTGTCGGCGCCGGCGATCGGCGCAGCTAGCGCGTCGGCGGCTGCGGCTGGGCCACCGATGGCGAAGGCGGTGCCCGGGTGTGCGTTCAGATATGCCGCCGTTGAAGACGGCAGTTGGTTGCCCGCCGTGAGCAAGACCGCTCCATGTATCTTGGCGGCCGCGGGACCAGCGGCAAGCGCGTCAGGGAAGTTCGACCCGGACGCAAGTAGCACAGTGCTCGGATCGCCGAGGGCGTCGGCCACTGCGATGGCGGTCCCAAAGCGGTCGGTGCCCGAGTATCGCACCGCCCGATAGCCGAGCGCGTTCAGCTCGGCTTCCACCGAGGCGGGCACCGCCGTCGTCCCGCCGAGGATGTAGACGGTCGCACCGGCGGGCAGCACTCTTTGCAACTCTGCCTTCGTCAGCGATGGCAGCGCCGCACCAGACGTCAGCAACAGGGGTGCATTCTTTGCCGCGGCCAAGGGAGCACCGACGAGCGCGTCGGGGTAGTCGTCCCCGCGGGCCAAGACCACCGCAGACGCTCCACCGGTCGGGAACTCTGCCTGGCTGATCGCAGTCGCAGTTGCGTAACGGTCAGAGCCGGACAACCGATCAGCGTTCGCAACGGCAAATGTCCACGTCGAGGCGTGCGAAGAACGAACAAAGAGGGTGAGCACTCCGCTGCCCAACGTGCGCGATGCCACGCATGGATCGGGAGTCGCGCCCGAACCGCCGGCCGTGCAGTCGGCGATGGGGGTGCCGTCGCGGAACACGGTCACAGCGGACGCCGACGTGCCGGCCGGGAGCGCGGACGCGTCGATCTCGAACGTCAGCACAAGGGGGTTGGCCGCGCTGGCAGCTGGCGCCGTGATGACCATGCCGAAACCAAGTGTGGTGTAGCCGTGAGGCGCAGCCGGACCGTCGGTCTTGGCGAACGTCACGGAGCCGGCAGTTGGGCTCGTGACAAACGCGAGCAACGGGTTGGTCAAGGTAGGCATCGTGCCAATCGGGTCGGACGTCGCCGTGCCGCCCGCGAGCACCGAGCCGCCGCCACCACCGCCACCAGCACTGCCGCCGCCACCACTACCGCCACCTGAACCGCCGCCGCCACTACCGCCACCAGCACTGCCGCCACCAGCACTGCCGCCACCACTACCGCCGCCTGAACCGCCGCCTGAACCGCCGCCACCACCGGTAGCCGGCGCGGTTACGACATCAGTAATCGACGTTCCGGTGATGTTCGCGTTCGCGGTGTCGGTTGCGGTGATTTGTCGGAAGCCGAGCGTGGAGAGGCCGAAACCCTGAACAGTGGCGTGCCCCCGACCGGCGCCCGTGAAGGTCACATTCGCCGGGACGGTCGCGGAGCTGTCGGTCGTGGCGAACCGCATTGTTCCGCTGTAGCCGACAGCAACGTTGTTGTGAGCGTCGAGTGCATAGACGTCGAGTCCGAAGAGTGAATCCTTGGCGACCTGCGATGCAACGTCGACTCGCACATGTGTCGCGGCACCAGCAGTCACGACGCTGGCGCTGGTGGCGCCGTGCAAGGTCCCATCTGTCACCGCTACCGACTGAACGCCGATCGTCCCGAAAATGAGCGGGGAGCTGACTGTCGCGCCCTGTTGCTGGTTAGTAACGGCGAAGGGCGCCGGCACTACCGCGTGGGTATCGGTCGTGCTCACGGTCAGCATCCCGTGGTACGACGGGACCGGGAATCCTTTGGCGTCAGTCGCGACGACCGACATCTCCGCGACGCTGCCCAACGACACCGTGCCGTAGTTGTCGCCGCCGTCGGCGGCCGAGGTAGCCAAGAATGCAGGCGTTCCGCTAGGGATGACTTGCACCTGGGTGCTGCCTTGAATCGGCGGGTGGCTTACGTCGTCCACGGTGATGGTCTGGCTCCCCACGGTGCCCGCCGTGATCGGGCCGACGTCCGTGCCGCCGTCGCCGGGGTTGTCACTGACGACTGCGTCTGCTGGCAGCGTCGCCGCCGAATCCGACGAGCTCACGTGCAGCGTGCCGGTGTACGACGCGGTCGGGTCGCCGTTCGCGTCAATCGGCGTGACCACCAGGTCGCTCGCGATACCAGGAACGAGGTGCGTGACGTTGGGATCGATGTCGTCAACCTGCACGAGGCCCTGGTCGGCCACATCGAGCAGAAAGCCGGTCGTCGGGCCGGGCGCGACGACGAGGAAAGCCGTGCTCACGGTCCATCCAGTGATGGGGTCGGTGAACGTCACGACTTGCCGGCCGGCGGTCCCGAAGGTGATCGGGATCGTGGCGTCGCCGTCCTCTGCGGGGAACGTCGCCGGGTAGCTGGCGTGCGGGTCAGTCGTCGTCACGTGGAGCTGATTGCGATACGTCGGATCGAGTCCGCCGTAGGTGGAGTCGGCCTCAACGAGTTGGTAGGTGGGCACGCCCACCGACACCCGGCCGCCGTCGCCGGTGATGAGCTGAGTGGCCGCGCCCCCGAGTCCGCCAGCAGCTGAGGGGACGGCGGTATACGCGGCTCCGCTCATGTGCGTCGTGACGTCCGACACAGTGACCCCGAGTTGCCCGGCGACGGCGAAGCCGATGGTGAAGAATGCAGCACCTGCGTCGTTAGCTGTGAACGTGTAGTCCGGTGGCACCGCGACGCTGGCATCGGACGGAATGAAATGCACCGTGCCGCGATAGTTGGTGTCCTGGATCCCATCGGGGTCTCGCACGACCACGCGTAACCGTCCGACGGCAGCCGCGCCGATCGACGTCCCGCCGACCGCTGATTCGGCCGACATCGACATGCTGAAGGATGCCGCTGCGCCGGGGTCGACCACGTCGACTTGTGTCGATCCGGTGATCGACGAATGCGCGCTGTCGGTAGCGGTAATTGATTGCACGTCGGAGGTGCCGAAGCGGGCCTCGCCGACGAAGGGATACTCGTCGTTGGCGGTGAACGTGTAGTCGTGCGGCAGCTGTGCGGACGGATCGGAAGAACTCAGGTGCACTGTTCCGCGATAGTTCGGCACGTCGTTGCCGGCCGCGTCGAGGGCGGCCAGCGCGATGTCGCTTATCGCGCCGTTGGCGAACTGGTTGGTGAATGTCTCATCGCTTGCGGTCACGATCGCGAAGTTAGTCGCCGGTCCTGGCTGTACGACGGTGATGGTCGTGCTGCCGGTGGCCGCCGGGTTCGCCGTGTCGGTGACGGTGATGGTCTGGACGCCGGGGGTAGCGAACACGATCGGTCCGAGTTGCACCCGACCCTGATCGCGTGCCGGAACCCAGGTATCGGCCGGGGTGAATGCCGCATGGTCGCTGGTCGTGACACGCACCATGCCGGTGTAGAACGTGTCAGGGGCGTTGTTGATGCCAGCAATTTGCAATGACGCCCCGACGCTTTCACCGACCGACGCTGTGCTATTCGTGCTGACGTAGAAAGTGTCGGTCGCGGAGGCATGTGCGGCCGATGCGGATATGCCGATCAGAGTGGCTGGAATCGTGAGGAGCGCCGCGACAGAGGCGCTGAGGTACCTGAACCCGTGCACAAATTCCCCCGATAACAACACATACGAGCTACGGCGCGGATGTGCCGTTGATCGCACTGTAGGTTCGCCCCTCGGTGCGTGCCTCCCAAAAGTCCCCCAAACGGCCGGTCAGCGGCCACGTCGAGCCGATAAGCGGCCGGGCAGCGGTCCTCCGGGCTAGTGGCCCTGGTTTGATGGCGAGCATGCCGTCTTCGTCGGAGCCACGGGTCGGTGAACTCGTGCTCGCCGCGACCCCGCTGGGCAATCCCGGGGACGCTAGTCCGCGCTTGCGAGCGGCGCTGGCCGAGGCTGATGTGCTCGCCGCCGAAGACACCCGCCGGCTGCGAAGGCTGGCCGCTGACCTCGACGTCCGCATCGGTGGGCGCATCGTGTCCTACTTCGAAGCCAACGAAGCGACCCGGGCCCCTGAGTTGCTGTCAGACCTTGCAGCCGGACGTCGCGTGCTGCTCGTCACCGATGCGGGCATGCCGTCGATTTCTGATCCGGGATACCGGTTAGTGGTCGCGGCCGTCGCGGCTTCGGTGGCGGTGACCTGTCTGCCAGGACCGTCGGCGGTGACGACCGCACTCGCGTTGTCGGGGCTGCCGGTCGATCGGTTCTGCTTCGAAGGATTCTTGCCTAGGCGCGGAGGTGCGCGGTCGGCGCGATTCGCTGAGTTGGCGCGCGAGCCCCGCACGATGGTGTTCTTCGAGGCACCGCACCGGTTAGCTGAATCGCTGTCGGCGATGGGGCTCGCGTTTGGCATTTCGCGGCCGGCGGCCGTGTGTCGCGAGCTGACCAAGACCTACGAAGAGGTGCGCCGTGGACCACTAGGTGAGCTGGCTGCCTGGGCTGGGGACGGAGTTCGCGGCGAGATCACGGTAGTGGTCGCCGGCGCTCCGGTGGTGACTGACGCGCTCGGGGCCGCCGAGTTGGCCGAGCTGGTCTCCGACGCTGTTGACGCCGGGATGTCGCGCAAAGAAGCGATCGCCGTGGTCGCTTCGCAGACCGGGGTCGGGCGTCGCGAGGTTTTTGATGCGCTCGTCGCTCGCAAGCGCAGTTAGTCGTCTCCCCGGCTCGCGGTTCCCCACAGATACAGGTTCCTTGAGTCGTCGGGGAGCGGCGGCGGTCCGACTAGTGTCGGCGCATCCCGTGCAGGTGCAGGGCTCGACGTTTTGGGACTTCCGGTAACGCGGCGGCCGGCGGATCTTCCGGGTGCCGAAGTTCAGCGTCGGCGGCGGCGCGCTGTAGCCAGTCTTGCTGGGTCACGCCCGCGCCGGTGTGGGCCTCGAGGTACTGCAGGAGTTCGGCGACTAGCTGCATCGGGCCGCGCATCGCCCGAGCGATTTCGGCATTGACGAACGCGGAAACTTCATGAACGGGCACGTCGACATGCACGTGGACGTCGAGTGGAGACAGATCGACGTCGTCGCGAGTCGCGACCTTCGTCAGGACCCCGACCGCGAAACGTCGGTATTCCGTTGTTGTCGGCATGACCGCCACCTTCCGGCACCTGGAAGCCGGCTTAGTCGGGTAGTTGTGCCGCGAACTCGCCGGGATGGTACGTCATTAGTTTCCTGCAACTTAGGCGATTTCGAAAGTAGGTCAGCCGTGACCTTTTATTGTCCGAGGGGTAGGTCGGCCGATGTGTCAACCGATGACTGCTCGACGCTGCCCATCAACTCGAGTTTGTATCGATGCGCCCGCTCCTGCGCGTCGGGATGCGTTGCGAGCCATCGTGGCCCCCTCGCGTCGCCGTAGTTGAGGAAGTTCAGCACTTCTTCGTTCGCGTGGCGGGTGCGATCAGCTTTGGATTCCGGCATCGTCGTGCTCCGATCCGAGACGGTGGACAAATCGACCGTAGGCGGATCGGCACGACGTGCGGTTGCCATCATGTAAACGAATCAGGCGTTTCGATGTCGTGTTCGTTGCGTTTTGCGAGTACCACAACAGTTTGTGGTCGGCACCATAGAGTCTTTGCTAATACCAGAAGAATGCTTTACGTTTCCGCGCCATATCGGTATTCAAGAGCCGCTGCGAAGCGTCGCCCAGCCGCGACTCCTCACGAAGACAGGTAATTCGTGCGCGCCAAGGCGTCGTTCCTCACCAAGACAGGTAATTCGTGCGCGCCAAGGCGTCGTTCCTCACCAAGACAGGTAATTCGTGCGCGTCAAGGCGTCGTTCCTCACCCAGACAGGTAATTCGTGCTTGTCGGGGTGCGTCTGTGAGGAGGCGGGGTGTGTCTGTGAGGAACGGGGGCGCTCGCCCCGGGGTGGCGGCGGGTCGGCGGAACGACGTGGCGGCGGAACGAGGTGGGGGCGCGGCGGCGGCGGAAACCGGTGGTGCGCGGTCGGTAACCTTGCCCGTGTGACCGAGCCAGCGCCAAAGACCGAAGCCGCACCGTCCAAGGCCTTCTACCTGACGACGCCGATCTATTACGTCAACGACGTCCCGCACATCGGGCACGCCTACACGACCGTGGCCGGCGACGTCTTGACCCGGTGGCATCGGCAGCGCGGGGAGAAGGTCTGGTTCCTGACCGGCACCGATGAGCACGGCGAGAAGGTGCTGCGCTCCGCAGAAGCGCACGGCGTAACCCCGCAGCAATGGGCCGACCGACTGGTCGAGGAGGAATGGCGTCCGGTCTGGCGGTCGCTCGATATCGCCAACGACGACTTCATCCGCACGACCGAAGAGCGTCACACCGTGCGGGTGCAGGCGTTCCTTCAAGGTCTCTACGACGCCGGCGACATTTACGAGGGCCTGTACGAAGGTCCGTACTGCGTCAACTGCGAGGAGTTCAAGCTCCCCGGCGAGCTCCTCGATGGCACCGGTGACTACGCCGGCCAGAAGGTGTGCCCGATCCATGGCCGACCGGTAGAACAGCTCAGCGAGACGAACTACTTCTTCCGGCTGTCGAAGTACGCCGACACGTTGCTTGCGCACTACAAAGAACATCCCGACGCGGTTGAACCCGAGAGCGCGCGCAACGAGGTTCTCCAGTTCATCCGGCAAGGGCTACAAGATCTCTCGATCTCGCGTTCGTCGTTCGACTGGGGCATCAAGGTTCCGTGGGACGACACCCAAGTCGTCTACGTCTGGTTCGATGCGCTGCTCAACTACGCGACTGCCGTCGGCCTTGAAGCCCCCGATGCGGCAGGCAATGCCATGTTCGAACAGACCTGGCCTGCCGACGTCCATCTGGTGGGGAAAGACATTCTGCGATTTCATGCCGTCATCTGGCCGGCGATGCTGCTCGCGGCTGGAATTGCCCTACCCCGCAAGGTTTTTGCGCACGGCTGGCTGCTGGTCGGCGGCGAGAAGATGAGCAAGACGAAGCTCACCGGTATCGCGCCCGCGCAGATCACCGACCACTTCGGTTCTGATGCATTCCGGTACTACTTCTTGCGCGCGATCCAGTTCGGTCAAGACGGATCGTTCTCGTGGGAAGACATGAGCGCGCGCTACACGTCCGAACTTGCGAACGGGTTCGGCAACCTGGCTGCGCGGGTCACTGCGATGACCGAGAAATACTTCGACGGCGTGCTGCCCGAACCGACTGACGTGGGCAGCGCCGAGCAAGCGATAGCCGACACTGCCGAGCGCATCGTGACGGCGGCAGACCTCGCCGTCCGGGCGCTGGATTTTTCGACCGGACTCGCGGCCATCTGGGAACTCGTCGGTGCCTTGAACGGCTACCTCAGCGAGCAGGCGCCGTGGAAGGTCGCCAAGGACATCGAGGAGCCGGCTGCGAAGGCGCGGGTGGCGACCATCCTCTACACCGCCGCCGAGGGGTTGCGGGTGCTCGCCGTGATGCTCGGGCCGTTCCTGCCGCGCGCGACCGCCCACCTCTGGACCGCCCTCGGGGCCGGGGCTCACCTCGGCCCGCTCGACGCTCAGCCGCTGGCCGACGCCGGCCGCTGGGGACAGTTGCCGCCCGGCGCGCGCCTGACCAAGGGCGAGTCGCTGTTCCCGCGGCTGGCCGATCCCGCCGACGTCGTAGCGCCGGCCTGAGCGTGGCCGATCGGGAGGGTCCGCCGCCCGCACCTCGGCCGCCCGCGCCTCGCCCCCCCGCACCCCCGCCCGCGCCTGACCCGTTGCGCGTCGAGACCGCCGACTCGCACTGCCACCTCGACGCCATGAACGTGCCGGTAGCCGAGGCGGTCGCCGCCGCTCAGGCCGCCGGGGTACGCCGCATGATCACCGTGGGCGACACCATGGCATCGTCGCGCTGGTGCGCCGAGACGGCCTCGGCGTTTCGAGACGTCTACGCGGCAGTAGCGGTGCATCCCAATGAGGTCAACGATTTCACCGACGCGGACGCCGAGGAGCTGGCGCAATTGGCTTTGCTGCCCGACGTCCGCGCTGTTGGAGAAACGGGGCTCGACTACTACTGGGGACGTGTCGATCCTGCCGTGCAACAAGCGGCGTTTCGTACCCACATCGAGATCGCGAAACGTGTGGGTAAAGCGTTGGTGATTCACGATCGTGATGCGCACGACGACGTGTTGAAAGTGCTCGAGGAAGTGGGCGCACCGGAGCACACCATCTTCCACTGCTTCTCAGGAGATGTCTCGATGTCGAGATACTGCGTGGCGCGCGGATACTACCTGTCGTTTGCCGGCACCATCACGTTCAAGAACGCTGGTTCGTTGCGCGAAGCAGCTGCTGTGGTGCCGCTCTCGTTGATGCTCGTCGAAACGGATGCACCGTTCCTTACTCCTGCGCCATACCGCGGCCGGCCGAATGCGCCGTACCTCATTCCGCTGACCGTACGCGCGCTGGCCCACGTGAAGGACGAATCCGAAGATGCCATCGCCCACGCGACCGGGGTGAACGCCGAGCGCGTGTTCGGCCCCTGGGGGTAACCGCGTACAGACGACTGTCCGACTTCCCGAGGAGCTCTCCGACCAAGCGGAGGCGGCTGCCCCCTACTTCTCTGAGCAGATCACGTCGGCCGCGACGGTCTGGCCGGCAGCAAGGGTGACCGTGTCGCTGTCGGTTCGACAGTTGCTCGCGCCGTCGTTGTACTGCGGGCTGGTGCCGGTCACCGTGTACGTGCCGGCCGGGACGACCGCTCGGTAGCTTCCATCCGAGCCGACCGCTATGTGTTGGGTTACCGGGCCGTCGATAGTGACCGAGCCCGGTAGCGGACGAGGCGACCCCGGCGCGGGTCCGCCGACAGCTATGAGCAGACCTGTCAGCGTGGCGTTGCCAGCCGGTGACGATGCCGGCGCGGGCGGATGCGAATGCGTTGTCGCACAGGCCGCGGTGAGACTCAGGGCGGCAAGGGCGAGCACTGCGCGGCGGTACATGGGTACGACGATAGGACCCTGGCGCCAGGTCCTCGGCGGTATCGTCCTCGTCGTCCACCCGACTTCACGCCATCATCGTGGCCGAATTCCCGTGACGCCAGATCCCGATCCGCTAGGTCTGGACGGGACTGCTCTAAACTTCGGACCTATGGATTCTCGCGGTCAATCAGCTCGGCAATCAGTCGCGACCGACGCCGCTCCAGCGGCCATGGGCCCTTACAGCCAGGCGATCATCGCGGGAGGATTCGTGTTCTGCTCGGGGACTGCCGGCATCGATCCGCAGACCGGACAGGTGGCCGCGGGCATCGAGGCGCAGACCGAGCAAGCACTGCGAAACATCTCTGCGATTCTCAACGCAGCTGGGGCATCCATGGCCGACCTGGTGAAGACCACCATCTTCTACGCCGAAGTGGACGACTTCGCGAAGCTGAATGAGGTGTACTCGCGGTACATGCCTGACCCGCCGCCTGCACGGTCGGCACCCGCGAACGTCAAACTGCCGCGCGGCCTACTCGTTTCGATCGAAGCCATCGCGGTGCTGCCAGCCTGACCTGCGATGAGACGAGGCCAGATCGCGACGATGCTGCGTTCGAGGTGAACGACGCGGGCGTACGCCGCGCCTGTCTTGAGGCGACGTCATACGGGCCGGACGCGATCGCCTCCTTCGAAGCTACGTCGCGGAAACGAACGACAGTCGACCGAGGCATGAATGAATCCGGCTTATGTCACATCAGTCACACAGGTCACACCCCATGACTCCGCAGAGCGAGAACTTGCCTAAGCGCAGGGCAAATCGACCCCAAGGCAGCCACCAGCAGGCGCTTGAGCTTGCGCACGCAACGAACCGTTGGTTACGTTCACGACAGTGATCGGCCAGAGTGGGGAAGCTCGTGGTCGGCGTTTCGGGCCCAAACGAAAGCCCTTTTGCGCTGTGCGCGCTGATGCTTCCCATCCTCTGGACCCTTCGAACAGCGGAGTCCGGTGCGCAAAAGGCTTGTTGTCGTCTCGGTGTACGGCGTGGTCACTGCTGCCCTGGTAGCAGGCACCACGGCGTTCGTCAGTCTCGACAAAAACGTCAGCATCTCTGTTGACGGTCAGGTCTCGCACGTCCGCACCTATGCATCATCTGTACAAGCTGTGTTGAACCGAGCCGGTGTACTTGTCGGTCCACACGATTCACTCACGCCCGCCGCAACAGTGCGCGTGCACAGCGGTACCAAAATCGTCATCGCACGCGGCCGCGAGGTGACGTTCACGATCGACGGCGTCAACCACGCAGTGTGGGTTACCGCCGACAACGTCGACGCGGTACTCAACCAAGCGGGTCTGAGAATCCCTGACGCCGCAGTGCTTTCTGTCGACCGAGGCGCGCGCGTTCCGCTGTCAGGTATGAGCATTAGCATCGACATGCCGCACGTCGTCAACGTGCGGGTTGACGGCACACTACATTCGATTGTCAGTACGAAGACAACACTTGCCGGCGTACTGGCCGACGACAGCATCGCGGTGAATCCCGCAGATGAAGTGTCGACCGACTTGTCCCAGCGCCCCACCGATGGCTTGCTCGTTGTCATCGTGCGCCGGAGCAACACGATCGAGAACGAGAACGTGGCTGTACCGTTCACAGCAACCACCAAGCCTGACCCGACGGCGCTCGTCGGCACCAAGAAGGTCGTGCAGAACGGCGCCGATGGCACCCTCGTGCGCACCTATCAAGTCGAGTTCGCCGATGGCGCGCAGACCTCCAAAGTACAAGTCGGTGAGCAGCTGACTGTGCCGGTGATTCAGCAGGTCACCGCGGTCGGCACCAAGCCGAAGCCGATACCCAAGCCCCAGCCGGTGTTCAAAGTCGCGGCTGACGGGCTGAACTGGGCCGCTCTCGCGCGGTGCGAGGCGGGCGGCCGTGCCAACGCGGACAACCCGCCGTTCTACGGGATGTACCAGTTCCGCCTGGGCACCTGGAAGGCAGTCGGCGGCAGCGGGCTCCCGAGCCAAGCATCGGCCAGTGAGCAGACCTACCGCGCGCAGCTGCTCTACAAGCGAAGCAACTGGCGCACCCAATGGCCGGTATGCGGCCACAACCTGTTCTCCTGAACACGTCAGGCAGTTTGCTCGGAGCAACCGATGTGCGCGCACTCGCCGCGTCGATCGGTCTGACCCCAACGAAGACGCTCGGCCAGAACTTCGTCATCGATGGCGGCACCGTGCAACGCATTGCGCGAATAGCGGCGTTAAGCCCGGACGACGTAGTGCTGGAGATTGGCCCGGGGCTCGGCTCATTGACGTTGGCCTTGCTCCCCGGCGTCCGCCGTGTTGTTGCGGTTGAAATCGATGCACGGTTGGCTGCGCTTCTACCGTCGACGATCACTTCGCGGGCAGCACAGCACGCCGAGAAGCTGAGCGTCATTCATCGTGATGCGATGGGCATCGATGCGCGCGACCTGCCAGAACAACCGACGGCGATTGTGGCGAACCTGCCATACAACGTCGCGGTGCCAGTGCTGCTGACGCTGCTGCCCAAACTGCCGACGGTGCGTCGTGTGCTGGTGATGGTGCAGCTCGAGGTGGCCGAGCGGCTGGCCGCAAAGCCGGCCGAAGCCGCCTACGGGGTGCCGTCGGTCAAGGCGGCGTGGTACGGCGACGTGCGGATGGCGGGCACCGTCGGGCGGCAGGTGTTCTGGCCGGCGCCACGGGTCGACTCCGGGCTGGTTGCCCTCGACCGGCGCGAGCCTCCGGCGAGTTCGGCCACTCGTGAGGAGGTTTTCGCCGTGGTCGACGCCGCCTTCGGCCAGCGCCGCAAGACGCTGCGGGCCGCGCTCGCACGCTGGGCCGGCTCACCTGCTGCCGCCGAAGCGGCGCTGCGAGCAGCCGGCATCGACTCGGGTGCTCGAGGGGAGACCCTCGGCGTTGTCGCGTTCGCTCGAATTGCGGAACAAAAACCGTGACGCATCCCGCGCCGTTAGCATCGGACGTTGTGTCTGTCACTGTGCGAGCGCCCGCGAAGGTCAACCTGCATCTTGGGGTCGGCCGCGTTCGCGACGACGGATTCCACGCGCTCTCGACGGTGTTTCAGGCGATCTCGCTGTATGACGAGATCACGGTGGAAGAGGCTAGTCAGCTCGGTGTCGTGATCGTCGGCGAGGGTGTCGACGACGTGCCGACGGATACCTCGAATCTGGCGGCCCGCGCGGCTATCGCGATCGCTAGCCATGTCGGTCGCGAGCCGGTAGTGCGCATCACGATTCGCAAAGGCATTCCGGTTGCGGGTGGCATGGCAGGTGGCTCGGCCGATGCGGCCGCGACATTGGTTGCCTGCGACGCGTTGTGGCAGACCGGTCTCGACAGTTCGGTGCTGCACGGCATCGCCGTCGATCTCGGTAGCGATGTTCCGTTCTGCCTCCTGGGCGGCACCGCACTCGGCACCGGTCGCGGCGAGCAGCTGACCCGGGTGTTGGTCCGAGGCACGTATCACTGGGTTTTTGCGGTCGCCGACACCGGACTTTCGACGCCGGCCGTGTACGGCGAGTTCGATCGGCTGCGACACGCGGAGCCAACGATTGACGTGGTGCCGTCACGCGAACTCATCGCAGCCTTGCGGTCGGGCGACGCCGGCCGGCTCGGGGCTCAGTTGCACAACGACCTTCAGCAGGCGGCGTTGCGATTGAAGCCTGCGCTACGGCAGACGTTGGACGCCGGCCGTGACGCCCATGCCCTTGGTGCGATCGTCTGCGGGTCGGGTCCGACGTGCGCGTTCCTGGTCGAGGGCGAGCCGGAGGCGGTCGCACTCGTGGCGGCGCTCGCCGGTTCTGGCACCTGCCGTACGGTGCGGCGCGCGCAGGGACCGGTACCGGGGGCTCGCGTCATCGTATGAACCTCGTCAACCTCGAATCGGTGTCGTTGTCGTACGGCATCAGGCCCTTATTGGACGACGTGTCGCTGGGCATCAGCGATCGTGACCGTATCGGCATCGTCGGGCGCAACGGCGCCGGCAAGACCACCTTGCTGCGGGTGATCGCGGGTACCGAGACACCTAATTCCGGTCGCGTGACGCACGCGGGCGGTCTGCGGGTGGGCGTGCTTGCCCAAGGCGACGATCTGGACGGCGAGGCGACCGTGCATCACGTCGTCCTCGGCGACCGCCCCGAACATGATTGGGCTGGCGACCGCACGCTGCGTGAGGTGGTCACGACGCTGCTGCGGGAAGACAGCTTCGACCGCACGGTGGGCACGCTGTCGGGTGGCGAGCGACGTCGTGTTGCCCTCGCCGCATTGCTGCTCGAAGATGTCGACCTCTTGATGCTCGACGAGCCGACCAACCATCTCGACATCGAGACGATCGACTGGCTGGCTCGGCATCTGGCTGCACGTCGTGGCGCTTTGCTCACCGTCACACACGATCGCTGGTTTCTCGACGCAGTGTGCACGCACACGTGGGAGGTGGAGGCCGGGAGCATCGCGCAATACGAGGGTGGTTATGCCGCCTACGTGCTTGCGCGTGCAGAACGTGAGCGGGTCGGTGCGTTCACTGAGGATCGTCGGCAGAACCTGCTGCGCAAGGAACTGGCATGGTTGCGGCGTGGCCCGCCGGCGCGCACGTCGAAGCCGCGGTTTCGCATCGACGCCGCGAACGCGTTGATCGCCGACGAGCCTCCTGCGCGCGACCGCACCCAGCTGGCTCGCTTTTCCTCCGCGCGGCTGGGTAAGTCGGTCTTTGACGTGGAAGGGGTTTCGCTGCGGCTCGGCTCTTTGGCGCTGTTCTCCGATCTGACGTGGCGGGTGGGTCCGGGCGATCGCATTGGGCTTGTGGGCGTGAACGGCAGCGGGAAGACCACGTTGCTGCGGGTGCTCGCCGGCTTGCGTGCGGTCGACTCTGGTGCGGTGAAGACAGGGAAGACCGTGCGCATCGGCTATCTGTCCCAAGACGTGGCTGAGTTAGATCCGGAGTTGCGGGTGCTCGAAGCTGTCGAAGCCGTACGTCGGCAGACCGTTCTCGGCGATGGTCGCGAGCTGACGGCGTCCGCACTGTTGGAGCGGTTCGGCTTCACTGGTGAGCGGCAGTGGACGCCGGTCGGTGACCTGTCGGGCGGGGAGAAGCGGCGACTCCAGTTGTTGCGGCTGCTGATGGACGAGCCGAACGTGTTGCTGCTCGACGAGCCGACGAACGATCTCGACGTCGACACGTTGACTGCACTGGAGGATCTGCTCGACGGCTGGGCCGGCACGTTAATTGCTGCGTCGCACGATCGGTACTTCCTTGAGCGGGTGTGTGATGACGTGACGGCATTGATCGGCGGTGGACTCGCGTCGTTGCCAGGCGGAGTTGATGAGTATCTGGCGCGGAGGGCTTCATCGGTTTCGGTTACGCCGTCGGGGCCGACCGCGGCAGCGGCGGCAGGCTCGGGGGATCAGCGGGCGGCCCGCAAGGATGTCGCGCGCATCGAGCGGCAGCTGGCGAAGTTGACGTCTCGTGAGGCTTCGCTGCATGTCGAGCTGGCGGCCGCCGCCACTGATTACGCGACCACCGCGTTGCTCGACGCCGAGTTGCGCGAGCTGCTGGCGACTCGGGTGCAGCTGGAAGAGGAGTGGCTCGACGCCGCGCACCGCGCCGGGTCGTGATTGTGATGGCCGGCCCGCGTTCAGCTGAACGCGATCGCAGATCCAGCCGACCTTCTCGAAAAACCAGATCGTGCGCCCGCCGTCGTACACCGCGGCACGGCGCATCGCGCCGGTGAGTGAGCTAGTGGAGTTGTTCGAGCAGATCGCGCACGGTGAGGTCGAGTTGAGCGCCTTTGCGTTCACCGAGGCGGCGCCAGGCCGCGTGCTCGCCTTTCGCGAGATCCGCGGTGACCGCATCGATCTTCCTGCGTCCTGACAGGGTGAGGCGCACCCGCACACCGCGGTGATCGTCAGGATCGGGTTCGCGCGTCACCCAACCGCGACGGTCGAGGCGGTCGATGCGATTGGTCATCGTGCCCGACGACACCTGCGTCTGCTCGATCAAGGTGCCCGGCGAGAGTTCATACGGGCTGCCACTCGCGCGTAACGCGGCGAGCACGTCGTACTCCCAGAGATCGAGATCGCGGGCAGCGAGAATGTCACGACGCGCGAGTTCGAGATGACGGGCGAGCCTGATCACGCGTGAGGTGCGGCCGCTCGCGTCGTCCATGTCGTTGAGTCTACCGACCATCATCTCGATATCGAGAGATCGGGGCTTCGACCGAGCGCTCAGACGCACCCGGAACGAACGGCGCGACCCAGCCGTTAGACTTCCCGCTTGCTCACTCTCAGTCGCAACCGGGAGTCGCCCACATGGCCAAGGCGCCGCCGGAAGCTGACCCCGTGCCACCTCGTCGTCCAGTTGCCCGCAGCGGCTCTAGGTTTCGCCGGGCTCGGTGGCGCCGTGTGGTCGTCGTCCTCGCTGGGTTTTGTGTTCTTGTGGTGGTCGTGGTCGTGGTGACGACGTCGGTGTTGTTCGGCCAGATCCATCGCGTCGGCATTCGCTTTACGGCGCCGCAGGACCATCCGAGCATCACCCCGGTTGCCGGCTCCGCATCGCCGACGCCGACGCCGTCAGCTGCCGCATCGAGCGCCACAGGGTCGCAGAACTATTTGTTGATGGGTTCTGACAGCCGGGATTTCGCTGGCGGGCAGTCTTACAACGTCGCCCCGGGGAGTGCTGCGTTTGTCACCGGTCAGCGCTCGGATGTGGTGATGTTGCTCCACATCCCCGCCGGTAACGGGAAGGCGACTGTTGTCTCGTTCCCGCGCGATTCGTGGGTGCAGTTGCCGGCGTTTACCGACGCTAAGGGCGTCGATCACGGCGCGGTGTACGCCAAGCTCAACGCTGCGTTCGCGCTCGGCGGGGCGCCGTTGCTGGTCGCCACCATGGAGCAACTGACCGGGCTGCACATCGACCATTTTGCCTCGGTCAACTTTCCTGGTTTTCAAGGGATGGTCAACGCGCTTGGTGGCATCGACGTCTGCATTGGCACCACCCGCCATGACACGAACTCCGGTGACTTCCTCACCGCAGGTGACCACCATGTGAACGGCGTGCAGGCGCTGGCGTTGGTTCGCGATCGCGAATCTTTTCCGAACCAAGACCTGGGGCGCATCAAGGATCAGGAGTACTTCCTGTCGGTGATGTTGCGGAAGGTCTTGTCGGCGGGCATATTGACGAATCCGCTGAAGCTCACCGAGTTTCTGAACGCTGCGACCAAGTCACTCACTGTCGATTCCGGGCTCTCTGTTGGTGACATGCGCAAGCTGGCATCGCGATTCAGTCACCTTGACCCGACCAGTGTCAGCTTCACCACGGTTCCGATCGCCAACGCCAACTACCAGGCGACGAGCAGCGTGTACGGCGACCAACCCCAAGACAACGTCGAAATCGACCCGGTAGCCAGTGGCACGCTCTTCGGCGCCCTGGCGACGGATAGCACCGTCGCCCCCGCGCCTGCCGCGTCTGCGGGGTCCGCAAGCGTAGCCGCAGGTGCGTCGCCGCCCGTCGCAACTTCGTCTGCCATGCCGAACCTCAACTGCGCGCCGTAGCTCAGACGGTCGTGCAGGCTCAGCGCTGATTGCCGAAAATGACCCGTCGACGTTCGCGCTCGACCGCCGCTCGAGCCTGCCGCGCTTTTGGATCATGTCCGGCTCGGGTGACACGAGCGACACCACGGCAGCCCAGTCCTTCGCACAAATTCTCACCAGCCGCGAGCCGATCCAGTACGTGATCGTGCACAACGGCAAACACACTCCGTGTGCGTGGCGCGCAGCCCTCCCGTCACTTCTTCGGTGGACGTGGCAGACGATCAGCGGCGAACCGATCGGCACCGGAACGGTGCAGCTGGCCGTGCCCATGAAAGCACCCGCGCGCCCTCGCCATCAACCTCAGCCACTGCGCGAGGGCTCACTTCGCAACCACCGATCGCCTAACGACGCGCTATGCAAAAATTCGCTTACCTATCAAGGGTTTCGGCTCGCCGCACCATCCGGGCTCACCAACAAAAATCAGGGCTAGCTCAGGGTGAAACCGGGGTGTGCAGCTCGGCGAGATCGTCATACCGTGACGTCGTGATTAGAGTTCGGCGGTCGCGCGGTCGATTCGTGCTGTGGACGGCGGGCGCGCCGCGTGGATTCGCGCGCTTTGCCGAGCGTGGCTGGCGGGCGACCGCTGCTGAGATCACCCGCGTACGCGGCGCCGTCGGCCGTCGCGGCCGTGATCGCGGGGTACGGGGGTTCGTCGTCGCGATCGGATTGTGCGTGGTGATTGCGACGGTCAGCGCCCTTGACTCCCGACACGGCGGGCAGCATTGGGTTGACGCCTGTTGCGGCGAACGCGACGGCGATCCACTGCGGTTGTGGGTGTGGCGACTCCCGGGTTCGATGATCGCTCCACCGCCGGGGCTCCCCGTATGGGGATCGTTACTGCAGGTGCTGGTCGTGGTGGGAATCGCCGAGGCGTCAGTCGGACGCACCTGGACCGTTGCTGTCGGGCTCGCCGGACACGTGCTCAGCGGGGTCACTGCACGGCTGCTGATCGATGTTGGGCCCGGTGTACTTGGTGGTCTGCCTCCGGTCGACCGATTCGTGCTCGACACGGGCCCGTCTGCGGCCACCGTCGCGTTGACAGCGTATCTGGTCGTTGTGTTGCGGTGTCCGATACTCGGCACCCTTGCTGCCACTGGGGTAGTGCTTGGGATGCTTGCCCATTCCGACCTTGCGGGTCGCGAACACGTGGTGGCATGGATCGTCGGAATGGCTTGTGGTGCGGGTCACCTGCTGCTCTTGAGACGTCGAGCGGCACACGCCTCGATGCGCGACATGTGTGGGCTACGAACGTCCATCGCTAGGCACAGCTGATGCGGAGAAACCGGGGCGCCTCGTGCGCATGAAGACGGCGCCCAGCCTGAGGTCTGTGGGGACAGCGGCTGGACGCCGTGCGGACATTGTGCGCAGGTCGCAGACCTCGCTGGTGCAAAGCTTTCTTTACCTGCCTAAGGATCCGGTTGCTCCTCGGGCGGCGCGCCTGTAAGTGACGCGGCTGGGGCGAGCAGGTCAGGCGGAAACGGGTTGCCGCTCGCGTTCGCGCTCGCCGTCGCGCAGCAGTCGGGCCTGGATGCGTTCAGCTGATGGCCATCGAACGTCGTGGATCCAGCCGAGCTTTTCGAACAACCAGATCGTGCGCCCGCTCGAGTCGAGCTGGAAGCGCAGTACCCCGTGTCGAGCCGACGTCGGATCGGCGTGGTGCAAGTTGTGCCACGACTCGCCCATCGACAGCACCGAAAGCCACCACACATTGCCGGACTTGTCGCGGCTGCGAAACGGCCGCTCGCCAACTGCGTGGCAGATCGAATTCACCGACCATGTCACGTGATGCAGCAACGAGATACGCACCAGCGCACCCCAGAAGAAGCCGGTGACAGCACCAGCCAGCGACATGCTCCACAACCCGCCGACCAAGGCCGGCAGGGCGAGCGACGTGGTGACCTGCAGCCAGAACAACCGCGACACAGCGACCACGTCGCGGTCGGCGATCAGGTCGGGCGCGTAGCGGGTCGCGTCAGTTTGCACTGGGTCGAAGATCCAGCCGACGTGAGCGAAGAGCAGTCCTTTGGTGAGAGCACCGAAGCTGGTGCCGAACCGCCACGGGGAGTGTGGGTCGCCTTCCTTGTCACTGAAGGCGTGGTGGCGGCGGTGATCCGCGACCCAGCGCACGACCGGGCCTTCGATCGCCATTCCGCCGGCGAAGGCGAGAGCGATACGCAGCGGTCGGTTGGCCTTGAATGCCTTGTGGGTGAAGAGGCGGTGGTAGCCGATCGTGATGCCGTGCCCGGCGATGGCGTACATCACGACGCCGATCACGATGTCGTGCCAGCCGAGCCCCCAACCCCAGAACACCGGGACGGCAGCTAACAGACCCAGGAACGGGACGACGACGAAGACGCCGAGCGCGAACTGCTCAAGGCCTGACTTGCGTTCGCCGCCGAGCGCCATCTTCTTGGCCGTGGACGCCATGGGTGCCATGTCGTCGTCCGAATCGAACGCCGCGGCCGGGATCGCGACCCGATCGAGGACAGCGTCGGACGTCGAGGGTCCGGGCGGGGGAGTCATAGCGACCACCGTAACCTAGGTTTGCGTACTCTGAGCGCGAACACCGATCCCGGGTCGTCTAAGGGCAGGACAGTGGGTTTTGGTCCCATCAATGGGGGTTCGAATCCTCCCCCGGGAGCGCACGTCAGACAGCCGCGCAGAACCACGAAGCAGGACCACGAAAGGGAGCCGCCGCGCGTGACCGACACCGGTGAGCCGACCGTCGCGGCGGCGATCGTCCTCGCCGCGGGCGAAGGCACCCGCATGAAGTCGGCGACGCCGAAGGTGCTGCACGAGATCTGCGGTCGCACGATGCTCGGCCACGTGCTCGCGGCTGTGCGCGGCGCGGCGCCTGAGCGGGTCGTTGTGGTCACCGGCAAGGGCCGCGACCAGGTAGAGCAACACCTCGCATCGATCGATCCACAAGCGACGCCCGTTTTTCAGCCGACACAGGACGGCACCGGTCACGCCGTCCGCCTTGCGCTTGCTGCTCTTGATGCCGCTAACGGCGGGCCGATCGAGGGCACCGTCATCGTGGCTCCCGGCGACACCCCGCTGCTCTCGGCAGGCTCCGTTCGGGCACTGGCCGCCCACCGCGCGAAGACCAAGGCACCAGGGGTGCTGCTCAGTGCGAATGTGCCCGACCCCACCGGCTACGGCCGAATTCTGCGCGATCGGTGGGGACACCTGAAGCGCATCGTCGAGCATGCCGACGCCACCGAGGCCGAGCGCGAGATCACCGAGATCAACTCCGGCGTCTACGCCTTCGACGCCGCCAAGCTGCGCATTGCGCTCGCGCAACTGACGACCGACAACGCGCAGGGCGAGGAGTACCTGCCCGACGTCGTCCGCATCTTGGTGAAGACGGCCGACCCGGTCGGCGCCGCGCTCATCGACGATTGGCACGAGATCGCCGGAGTCAACGATCGCGTGCAACTCGCGCAGGCACGGGCGCTGCTGCGCGATCGCATCATCACCGGTTTCTTGCGCGGCGGCGTGACGGTGATTGATCCGGCCACGACGTGGGTCGATGTCGACGTCGAAATCGAGCCGGACGCCGTAGTGCTGCCGAACACCATGCTGCTCGGGCGCACGCGGGTTGCGACGGGCGCGCGAGTCGGGCCGAACTGTTTGCTGCTCGACACCGTGGTTGGCGCCGGCGCTGTCGTTCGTGACGCGACCTGCGAGGGCGCCGTGATCGGGGCTTCGGCAACGGTCGGGCCCTATACCTACCTGCGGCCCGGCACCCAGCTCGGACGCGGCGCCAAGGCCGGCGGATTCGTCGAGATGAAGAACGCCGTGGTTGGCGAGGAGTCGAAGGTTCCGCACCTCTCTTATGTAGGTGACGCCACGATTGGTGCGCGCTCGAACATCGGAGCGGCGACGATCTTCGTCAACTACGACGGAGTGTCGAAGCATCACTCGACGGTCGGCGACGACGTCCGCATTGGTAGTGACAACATGTTGATCGCGCCGGTCGCTATCGGTGATGGGGCTTATACGGGTGCGGGCACGGTGGTGCGTTCTGACGTTCCGCCCGGATCGCTCGCAGTGAGCATGGGCCCGCAGCGCAATGTCGAGGGCTGGGTGGAGAAGAAGCGGCCTGGATCTTCCTCGGCTCGGGCCGCGGCTCGTGCCACCACCCCCGGCGTCCCCACCGGTGCCACCGCCGCCACCCCCGGCGTCCCCACCGCTGCCTCCGCCACCACCACCCCCGACGCGGTAGGCGACAATGGTGCGCCCGACGAATCCGAGGGAGACGCTTCGTGACCGGCATCAAGCGGACGGGCGAGAAGACGCTCATGCTTTTCGCGGGGCGGGCGTTCCCCGAGCTGTCGCTCGAGGTCGCGCATCACCTCGGCATTGAGCCCACCCCGACGTCGGCATATGAGTTCGCGAACGGTGAGATCTTCGTACGGTTCGACGAGTCGGTGCGCGGATGTGACGCGTTCGTGCTGCAAAGCCACACCGCGCCGATCAACAAATGGATCATGGAGCAGCTCATCATGGTCGACGCGCTCAAGCGGGCGTCGGCCAAGCGCATCACCGTGGTCGCGCCGTTCTACGGATACGCCCGGCAAGACAAGAAGCACCGCGGCCGCGAGCCCATTTCGGCTCGGTTGCTCGCCGATCTGTTCAAGGCCGCCGGCGCGAACCGCCTGATGGCGGTCGACCTACACACCGCGCAGATTCAGGGCTTCTTCGATGGTCCAGTCGACCACCTGTTCGCGCTGCCGATCTTGGCCGAATACCTCGAACGCAAGCTCGACACGACCCGGTTGACCGTCGTTTCCCCGGACGCCGGGCGGGTGCGCGTCGCGGAACGCTGGACCGACCGTTTGAACTGCGGACTCGCCATCATCCACAAGAGGCGCGACCCGTTCTTGGCGAACGAGGTGAAGGTGCACGAGGTGGTCGGTGATGTGGCCGGGCGCACCTGCATCTTGGTCGACGACATGATCGACACCGCCGGGACGATTACCAAGGCCGCCGAGGCGTTGATGGAAAACGGCGCGGCTGAGGTTGTGGTCGCGGCGACCCACGCGGTGCTGTCGGGGCCGGCGGTTGACCGGTTGAAGAACTCCCCGATTTCTGAGGTGGTCGTGACCGACACGTTGCCGGTTCCTGATGAGTTGCGGTTCGACAAGCTCACCGTGCTGACGATCGCTCCGTTGCTGGCTCGCGCCATCAGTGAGGTCTTCGAAGATGGTTCGGTGACGTCGCTTTTCGACGGCGCCAGTTAGTTCGGGGTTCTGCTGCGCAGGGGTTCTGCTGGGCCTGGGCTCGCCCGCGCTCGGGTTCTGCTGGGCGGGGGCTCGCCCGCGCTCGGGTTCTGCTGGGCGGGGGCTCGCCTGCGCT
>Ga0209863_10000346_pt1 | contig 25371 bp, 17 predicted proteins | sample OrgsoiDNA2013046_FD_185796 | JGI IMG/M metagenome (GOLD analysis project Ga0209863, IMG submission 185796) | Permafrost soil microbial communities from the Arctic, to analyse light accelerated degradation of dissolved organic matter (DOM) -... | ecosystem: Environmental > Terrestrial > Soil >...
TTTATCCAGGTCATCCGGCGCGACAACCGCGGCCACCGGTCGGTGGGGCCGGGCGTCATCGATGCCCTCTATCACGGGTTGTCTCAGGTCGGGCTGGACGACTACGACTACGTCTGCAAGTTCGACTGCGATCTGGAGATGCCACCTCGCTATTTCCAGCGGACGATGGAGCTCTTCGAGGGAGATCCCTGGCTGGGAACCTTGTCGGGCAAACTTCACCTGCGGTTCGGTGACCGGGAGGTGGAAGAGCGAACCGGCGACGAGAACTCGGTCGGTCCGGTCAAGTTCTACCGAGTTGCCTGTTTCAAGGCGATCGGCGGATTCGTCCGGGAGGTCTGCTGGGACGGTATCGATGGTCACATGTGCCGCATGCATGGCTGGGTGGCGCGCTCGGTGAACGACCCCGAGCTGCGCATCATCCACTTGCGCCAGATGGGGTCTAGCCACATCAGTCTTTGGAACGGCCGAAAGCGTTGGGGCAGGGGGAAATACTTCATGGGCTCGGCCCCGACGTACATGGCGGCGGTGGCTCTGTATCGGATGGCGGAGAGGCCCTACGTCCTCGGCGGGCTGGGCATTCTCTGGGGCTACGTCCAGGCCCGGCTCGAGAATGCGCCGCGCATGGAGGATCCGAAATATCTGGCTTCTTTGCGGCACTTCGAGCGTGAGGCCCTACTCCTCGGCAAACGCCGCGCGACGGATCGCTCGCACGACCGGATTCGCCGCCGAGGTTCGGCGCCCGGAACCGTCGAACCATAGTCTCATGTCCTTCTTTCCATCGCGTCGCGGTTTGCCTGGACGTCGACGCCGAGCTGGCGCGGATGGTCTCCTGCGCCGGACGCTGAGACGGTGACGGCCACGGATCAGAAATCTGCCCCGCCCAAGAGCGGGCGATCCGGGAGGTTGTTCGTCCTCGATGGATGGCGCGCGATCAGCATCCTGCTCGTCCTGGGTACGCACCTGCTGCCGCTTGGCCCCAAGAACCTGCGCGCGAACGAAACGGCGGGGATGGTCGGTATGAGCTTGTTCTTCACGTTGTCGGGCTTTCTGATTGCCGAACAGCTGCACAAACGCCGAAACGTCGCCGGGTTTTTCGTGCGACGCCTGTTTCGAATTGCTCCGCTCGCCTGGATCTACGCGACCTTCGTCGCGCTGTTCGTGGGGATGGGGCCGATCGCCTGGCTCGCGCACCTGGCCTTCGCCGTGAACTACGACCTGTCGGCGCTGACGCCCATGACGGCGCACTTCTGGAGTTTGTGTGTAGAGGTCCACTTTTACTTGGCCATTGGTCTGCTCATGGCCCTCACCAAGTTTCGAGGATTCTTGGTCCTCCCTTTTGCCTGGCTGACTTTCTTCATCCTGAGGGCCGTGGTGCTGCCGGAGGGGTCCATTCAAACCCACCTCCGCGTCGACGAGATCCTCTCGGGCAGCTGCCTCGCGCTGATTCACCTCGGCTACTTCGGTCCGCGGCCAAAGGCGCTCGTTTCGCGACTCCCATCCCTGGTCCTGACCGCCTTGCTGGTCCTGGCATCCCATCCCGAGATGGGACGCCTCGACGCGTTCCGGGGACTCCTAGCTTCCGCTCTGATCGGCCATACGCTGTTTAGGGAAGATTCTACCCGGTTCAATTGGCTCCGGCATCGCTTCCTCCGTTACATCGCCGAAATAAGCTACGCGCTCTACGTGATTCATCCCATCACCACCTATGGCTGGCTTGGCAGCGGGTCCAAGATCGCAAAGTACGTCAAACGTCTCTTGTCTTTTTCGCTCACATTCGGCCTCGCTCATCTGTCGACTTTCAATTTCGAGAAGCGCATGTTGGCGATCGGGAAGAGACTGGCCGACCGCATCGAGGCGGGACAGACTTGACGCGCCCCTCGATCCTGCGCTTATAGTGTTCAACGGACCACCCGCCGTCAATGAAGCTTCCAAATCTCAGCTACATGATGAGCGTCGGCGAGCTGCGCTACATCCAATCCCATTTTGAAAAGGGTGAAGATCGAAATCCGGATTCGGCGGTCGGGATGTTCTTGCCGCTGTCGAAACGGATCCGATGCGTGTTGCGGGGCACGGTCTTTCTGGCGCGCGTCCGTTCCAACCCATTTTATTACTACGTTAACGCCCGCACCAAATACTACGACGAGGTATTTCTCGACGCAATCCGCAGCTCCTTCAAACACATCATAAACTTGGGATGTGGCAGCGACACCCGCGCCTATCGTTTCGCGGATCTGCTGAGGGAGAAGGGCATCGTCGTCCTGGAATGCGACCAGGGGGAGGCGATTCGCGCCAAAGAGCACATAGCCCGGCGCAAGTCATCCACAACGCAGGTCAGATATCTTTCCATCGACCTCGATGTCGGCAATTGGCCGAGCTTGGCGGGTTATTTGGATGACAATGCCAAGGGATCCATGCTCGTCATGCTGGAGGGTGTAAGCCCGTACATCGGCGAAGCCTCATTCAAGACGTTTCTTCAGCTTCTCGCCCACAAGCTCCATCCCGGCAGTGTGGTCGCCTATGATTTCAAGCTGCGCGGTGTGGCCGACGAGTTTGGCGGTTCGAACAAGGCTCAACCCAGGTTTCGACTGCCAGGCGACGAGCCGGAGGTGGCTGCCTTCCATCGCGCGATCGGCTTGGAGCTCAAGCACATGGAGCTCAGCACCGGGCTTTTGCAGCGGTTTCACCCGGGTGCGGCGACCTCGTTCCAAGAGGATTGTTTGGTGCGGCTCAGCATCGCTCGGCCGATCAACTCTTAGCGGTGCCGTTCTCCCCATGCGTATCGCTTATTTAGTGAATCAGTATCCGAAGATCAGTCACACCTTCATCCGGAGAGAAATCTTGGCGCTCGAGGAAGCGGGTGTGGAGATTGTTCGAATCGCGATCCGGGGACACGAGACCGAATCGCTGGATCCGAGCGACGCCCAAGAGTTTGGCAAGACGAGATACATCCTCAAGGCTTCGGTCCTGGAGATGCTCGGGTCCTGTGCCCGCGCATTCGTTCGTCATCCCGGCCAATTTCTTGCGACGTTCGTCCAGGCCTTTAGGCTGGGGCTGCGTTCAGACGGTGGGACGCTGAAGCACGTTGCCTACTTCGTAGAGGCCTGTGTCTTGCGCAGCTGGCTCGGTAAGAGCCGCGTCACGCACGTGCACGCGCATTTTGGGACCAACGCCACCGCCGTCGCGATGCTGTGCAAGGGATTGGGCGGCCCGACATACAGCTTCACCGTCCATGGTCCGGACGAATTCGATCGCCCACAGAGGCTGGCTCTGGCAGAGAAGATACGCCACGCGGAATTCGTCGTTGCGATCTCGTCCTTCTGTCGAAGTCAGCTCTACCGCTGGTCACGGTTTGCGGATTGGGAGAAGGTTCAAGTCGTTCGATGCGCGCTCGACATCTCATATTTCGCCACTGAAGCCTCCACAATCACGAAAAAGTCCAAGCTGGTTTGCGTGGGACGCTTGAGTGAAGAAAAAGGACAGATGCTGATCGTTCGGGCCGTAGGTCTGCTCGTCGAGCGCGGAGTCGAGGTTGAGGTGTGCTTGGCCGGGGACGGTCCGTTGCGATCGAAGATCGAGGACGAAATCCGCCTACTGGGACTCGAGAAGGTGATTCACGTGACGGGGTGGGTCGACAACCAACAGGTGCGGTCGCTGCTGCTCGAGTCCCGCGCTCTGCTTGTCGCGAGCTTCGCGGAGGGTCTCCCGGTCGTCATCATGGAAGCTTTCGCCATGAATCGTCCGGTCATCTCGACCTACATCGCGGGGATTCCCGAGCTCGTCGAAAATGCCGTGAGCGGGTGGCTGATTCCCGCCGGAGACGTCGGGTTGCTGGCGGACGCCATGCAAGAAGCGGTTGGAGCAAGCCCGGCCCGTCTCATGGAAATGGGCGAGCGGGGACGGAGGCGCGCCTTTGAGCGGCACAGCACGGGCGTAGAAGCGGCGAAGCTCAAGAAACTGTTTGCCGCGACGGCCGGCCAACCGGCCTGACCGTGCGTCGGTCCACCCGCACGCGGCCGGGCCCGAGACGGGATGGGGTCAGGACGGCGTCGCGGGTGAATTCGCTGCCCATTGCCGGAAAAGGATCAGAGCAAATTGTGGATCCCGCAGCAGATAGCGGGCGGCGAGGCGGCGTGGCTCGTGTGCCAAGCGGTACGCCCACTCGAGCCCCGCGCGCGACATCCACGCTGGGGCCCGGCGTGCCATGCCGGCCAGGAAGTCGAGACTGGCGCCCACGCAGACCAAGACCGCGGGTTTGAAGACATCCAGCGTTTCGTCGCAAAAGATCTCCTGCTTGGGAGCGCCGAAGGCCACCAGAACCAGGTCTGGCTTGGTCTGCGCGACGCGCGCGGCGAGCACCAGCCGATCGGCGAGGGGCGACCGGAGATCGACGCGGGGCGCCTCCGTGCCGACGATGTTTAGCCCAGGAAAACGCTGTTTGAGTCGAACCGCCGCGGTTTCGGCCGACATGGGTGCGCCGCCCAGCAAGAAAACCCGCCGACCGCGGGCGGCGGCCCGTTCCATGAGCGGGACAACCAGGTCGGAGCCGGAGATCTTTTCCGGTAGCGGTCGACCCAGAATACGCGCCGCCCAGAGCACCGGCATGCCGTCGACGAGCGATAGGCCTACCCGCCGGTAGGCTTCCCGAAAGCGGGCGTCTCGTTCGCCCATGACGATGTGGTCGACGTTGGGTGTAAAAACGGTTCCCCCGGCGCGAGCATCGATCAAGGCCTCGATCGCGGCCAGCGCGCCTGGCAGATCGACCGCGTCAATGGGAAGCTGTCCAATCTGAATGCGTTCGAGCATGCTATGAGGTACGTCGTCCGAGAGGAACGCGAATGGCACCCACTCTATCAAACGCCTGGGCCTGGGAATACCGGTGAACAATCGGTTGGGCGCGGTGGCCATCGGCCGCAACGAAGGAGAGAGGCTGCGGGGTTGCCTGGCCTCCCTGGTGGGCGGCGCGACGTGGGTCGTTTACGTCGACTCCGGATCGACCGACGGCAGCGTCGCGCTGGCGCGCGACATGGGTGTGCTGGTCACCGAGCTCGATCGCGCACTCCCCTTCACCGCGGCGCGTGCACGCAACGCAGGATTTTCCCGCCTGTCGGAAGCGGCGCCAGACCTGGAGTTGGTCCAGTTCGTCGACGGGGACTGCGAGGTGGTGGCCGGTTGGTTGGAACGCGCCGAACGAGAGATCGCGGCCGACCCGACCCTTGCCGTGGTATGCGGCCGGCGTCGGGAGCGCTACCCCGACAAGTCGCTTTACAATCGGCTGTGCGACATCGAGTGGGATACGCCGGTCGGGCCTGCGGAGGCCTGCGGCGGCGACGCGCTGATGCGCGTCGAGGCGGTACGCGCCGCGCACGGCTATGATCCGTCGTTGATTGCGGGCGAGGAGCCAGATCTCTGCCTCCGGATGCGGCGACTCGGCTGGAAAATCCTGAGGGCCGACGGCGAGATGACGGTGCACGACGTTGCGATGACGCGCTTCGGACAATGGTGGAAGCGGGCGCTTCGCGCTGGTCACGCCTACGCCGAGGGGGCGGCCCACCATGGCGGTGGCCCAGAGCGGTATTTCGTGAAAGAGGTCCGGAGCAACTGGATCTGGGGCCTAGTCGTGCCCGCGGTTGCCATCGGGCTGGCGCCAGCGACAGCGGGTGTCAGCCTGGGTCTTCTGGCATCGTACGCACTTCTCGGCGCACGTATCTACCGGACGGCACGCCGGCGAGGTCTTTCCCGCCCCGACGCCCGGCTCACCGCGCTCTTCTGCGTGATCGGAAAGTTGCCGCAGGCGCTCGGGCAAGCACTATTTTGGACGAGGCGGATCACGAACCGAAACGGCGGCCTCATCGAATACAAAGATTCGGCAACCGATGCCTCGCCGTCTTCGCGGCGACTCGGCTGACCGTGTTGCCGCACCGTCGATTTCCCGCCTCGATGCGGTGGCCGAACGGAGTGGCTCCGCCGTCAGCCCGCCGTACCGAGCTCACCGACGCCTTGGTCGGCCTGGGTCACCGCCGGTAGCGGCTCGGTCGCGGACGTTCCGGGAGCCTTCGTCCAATCGACGTTCGCCAAATACGAGATCAGAACCTCCGCGAGACTTGCCACGTTCGGCTCCTGAAGCATGCTCCCGTGTCCCCCGGGAACGTCGATTGCCTTGACACCTCTGCTGCTTCTCTTGCCCCACCCGAGCAGCGGATCGTCGTAGAGCTGCGCGTATGGCCCTTCCGCGCCGATACCCGTTGTCGCGCGGAAGAGCACGATCTCTTCGCGCAAAACGTGCTGAGGGTGGTACTCCGCCTCGGCCTGAGCATACACCGTGCGAACCGTGGCCTGCGGTACCCAACGGCGGAGCCGAGTCCCCTTGTCCAGATGCCGACGCAGCGAAGCGACCGAGAGACGATCGGAGGCTCGTCGGACGGCGTCTTGGAGTTGGTACCCGAGGTATCCCCGGACCTTCGACACCAGCAGGCGCGGTATCCGGACGATCGGCGCGGCGCTGATGGCTTGTCGCAGCCGCTGGAATCGACGCGCCGATTCTGGATTGCGCTTTGGACGGGCGTCCGCATCCGCTGCGTCGAACACAGCAACCAATCTGGCTTCCTCGTCTTCGATCTCCAATTGCCGCGCCATCTCGAACGCGAGCACGCCACCCGCGCAGAGGCCGCCGAGCAGGTAGGGGCCATGGGGCCGGATCTTCCGGATTTCGGCCACGTAGTGGGCGGCCATGTCCTGGATTCGCGTATGCACGATGGGAACGCCGGCCCGGGAATGGGGCTGAATTCCGTAAACCGGCCGTCCGTCCAGTCTTCGCGCCAGGTTACGGTAGAGCAGTGTTTCGCCGTCGGCGTCGTGAACCAAGAACAACGGCACCTTGCCGCCTCCGCGCTCGAGAACGATCATGGATTGAATCTCGTCGGCCCCATCGACCCGTGCCGCCAGAGACTCTACGGTCTTGCATTCCATCAGCATCGCCAGCGGGAGACGCCTGCCGAGCTCCCGCTCGATTCGGGCAAAGATGATGACGGCGGCGAGCGATGTCCCCCCCACGTCGAAGTAGTCGTCGCGGATGCCCACCTCGGAAAGTCCCAGCTCGTCCGCCCAGATCGCGCAGAGCTTCCGCTCGGTTTCGGTTCTCGGCGCGGCAAGATCGTCTGGCAGCACCCGCCGGCGCTTGCGGTTCCTTTCCAGCAGCGCCAAGACCTTCTCCGGGGTGTCGAGATCGCGCGCGATTCGATTCCATCGAGACGATCGCGCGCCGTCGGGCGCTCCCGGTTGCGAAGTTTCCGGTCGCGAAGTCTCCGGTTCATCGACGGGGGTCGGCGCCGCCGAACCTGCCGCGTAGACCACGGTCGCGGCCTGCTCAGCCGAGAGCAGGTATCGCGTTTCTTGTCCCCTTTGTTCCCGAGATTCCGTCTTCAGACCGTCCAAGAAACGTTGGGCGGGCAAGTTTTTCTTGGTTGGAATGAACGGCGCCACGACGTGAGACAGCCCGCGCGCCTTGGCGATGGCGCCCAGCTCTCGGAGCATCGCATGCTCCACACCCCGACCGAGCGCCCGACAGCTCAAGAGCATTGTATCCAGAACGAGCCGGGGGCCTTCGCTTCCAAAAATGAACAAGCCAACAAGCCCGTAATCTCCGAAGCGATCCTTCACCTCGACGATCCGGCACTCTTTGCTTTCTCTTTCGAGTTGAGCGATCTGTCCTTCGTTACGGCGATTTGTGGTGCAATTGAATTGATTAGTGCGCTGACTCAGCTGCGCAACCCGCGCGAACTGGTCTGGGCGGGGCTGGGCGATATCAATTCGTAGTTCCAGGCTCTCGAGAAAAGCGTCGAAAGTGGTGGCCGAGTCCTGGTGGCGACTGCGCTCGTGGTTCTGTCGATATGCTTCGGTTCGACGGAGATCCTCGTCGGTGACCTGCAGGTGGTCGAGGGGCCAAATATTCGCAAGAAAATTCGGGAAGTCATCCGGACCGGGAAGACAAATCGCGAGGACACCGGGGCAGTTCGCCTCGACCTCGGCACACTCGACGGGGTTGTCGTCCAAGAGCACGAAGCTATCGAGCCCGAGGTTTAGCTCCCGCGCCAGGGATTTCAGATTCTCGGATTTTGGAAGCCAATTCACACGCATCGCCGCGATGTCTTCGGTTTGCAGGATCATCTCTTTTCGATCGCGGAAAACCTCCATGACATCGGCTTCGATATTCTTGCTGGCCAGACATAGGAGCATGCCCTCGCTTTTCTTCGTGAGCGCGAATCTCTGCAGCGCACGATGTTGAGCGGTTATCGTTAGACCTTCGATCCCATCCTCGCCAATGCCTCCTCGCCACAAGGTATGATCGCAATCGAGGACCAAGACCTTGCGCGGCGCGCTCTTCAAAGCACGGATCAACCTCGCGAGCGCGATGGCCATGCTAACGAAGAACGCAGGCGTGTAAGGAACATGACCAAGCCGATCGGTCTCCGCATCGTAAATAGAGGTCGAGACCGTTGCGATGGTACCGGTCGGAAGGACGTGAACGCTCGGGAGGCCAGCCACCCCTTCGAGCAGCTTGGTTTCCAGCGATTCGAGGAAGGCCCGAGTCTCTTGGTCCGCCGTCTCGTCCAAGGCGGATGGGCACAGGCAGAGGACGATCGGTGCCGGCATGGCCTTGGCTGCGTCTCCGAGAGCCACCACCAAGTCGTCGACGAGCGAAGCGACTCTGACGCGGTCTTCGCGCAAATGAGCCTGACCGTTTGCCTCGCGAACCCAGTCTTCGAATCGAACCAGGACTACGTTGACCCCGCCCCGGTTCTGAAAAAAAGGCCGTGTCCTGTCTAGAAGCTCCTGGAAGACTTGACCGTAGGGCGCCAAGACGACCCCCAGATCGAGCCCGGTCTCGCGAATGAAGAGATCGAGCGAATCCACGAAGGGATCTGCTGTAAACGTGGCCGATAAGATAACGTTGGCGCGCGCGGTTACCGGCTGGCCACCGGGCGCGGGGATCCCGGAATTCATTTGCCAGGTACTTTCGATCTCGCTATTCGCGCGGTTGAGCTCCGTGGAGATTCTGTGCATCCCCGAGAAACTAAGGTCACTGAAGCGTTAGCGTAAGGGCTCGTCAGAGAACAGATGCGTCGATTCCGGTGCCGGCCTTTTCGTCGGTGAAGAGGGTCCCAGAGGCGTTTCACTTTGTGGCCAGCTGGTGTCAACTTTACCGCACCCGACCTCCGCGGGCATCGGTATTTTGACCCACGGGCTCCCGAGGTCCGGTGAGCCAGGGGCGCCCTGGAGGCCAGCGGGGTTAGTTTGTCGAGGTCGTTGGAAAGAGCCGCAATCGCATCGATCGTTGCGGCGGGAGTCGATGATTCACGCCGTCTGGACGATTCCCCAGAGAACGAAACAAATGAACGTTTGCCACGCGGTGGCGCCTTTCATACCATATGATACCGAAGGGTGAGCGTAGGCACTTGGTCAATCTGGAGCGGAGGCGATGGAGTTCCCTCGAGTCCTGGGGCGCGCAGGGGAGACTGAGCAGCGCGGGTCCGTGATACGACGCACGACGGTGCTCACGCTGTCGCCCCGGGTGATTTCTCGGGCCGACCCCGCCGCTACGGAGGGTGGGCGGGATCTTGCCTCCGGGCTGGCGGTGGCGGGCGGTACGGTCGTGTTGCCGGGCTTGCGCTCCGAGGAACGGCTGCTGCTCGGCCTGGTGGACGGTCGTCTGTCGGTCGCGCGGCTGGCGCGGCTGGCGGGCCTTTCCGAAGAGGCGACGCTGCAGCACCTCCAGTCGTTGTGCAATCGCCGCATGCTGGTGCCGGTGGAGACGGGCGAGATCACCATTCGGGGCAACAGCGGCGAGCCATTCTTTCGCCTTGGCTCCTATGAAGTCGCCTCGCGGCTCGGCCAGGGGGGCATGGGCTCGGTGTACGTCTGTCGCCGGACGGGTGCGGCCGGCTTTCGGCGCCTTTTCGCGCTCAAAGTGGTTCGTCAGGGCTCCGGGCAGGAACAAGCGGCCGAAAAATCGTTTCTAAGGGAGGTCCGCGTGGGCGTCCTATTCGATCACCCCAACACCCAGTCGCTCATCGATGTGGGGATGTACAAGAACCAGCCATTTCTGGTTCTCCAGTACATCGAAGGGGTCAGCCTGGAAGAGATCTCTTTCGGGCGGCGGGTTCCGCCGGAGGTTGTCGTCACCATACTGATCGACGTGTTGCGCGGGCTACAACGTGCGCACGAGATCGGCGACGAGGAGGGGACCTGGCTGGGCCTCGTCCACGGCGACGTTTCGGCGCCAAACATCTTGGTTGGTGTCGACGGAGTCGCGCGCCTGACCGATTTTGGCAGCGCCCGCTTCACGGCGCTCGGCGAAGCCCGCGATCCCATGACCTTGGGTAAGCCCGCCTACATGGCGCCCGAGCAGCTCACGCTGGAGCCGCTCGACGCGCGCACCGACCTCTTCGCGATCGGCACCGTCATGTGGACGGCCCTCACGGGGCGGGAGCTGTTCGCCGCGGAGAGCTACGAGGAGATCATCGCGAACGTGCTCCAGAAGGAGGTCGAGGCTCCCAGCACGTTTGGCGCCCCGGCCTGCCTGGACGATATCTGTCTGCGGGCGCTCAGCCGCTCCCGCGAAGGGCGACCGGCCAATGCGGGGGCGATGGCGCAGGCGCTGCTGAAGGTGGGCGTGGAAAACGGTCTGCTCGCCTCGCCGGCCGCCGTCGGCGAGTACGTGCGCCGGGAGGTCACCGACGCGGACCTCGAGCGGCGCCGCCGGTTCGACGCCGCCTTTCGGGAGGGCGGGGCGGCGGGCCCGGCACCCGCCAGCGAGGCGACGGTAACCGTCAGCGCGACGCCGGCGGGGACCCAAAGGAAGTTCTCGCAGACGATGCCTATTCCGGATCGGGCGCGGCGGCTGGTCTTGGCCCAGCGCTGGCTCAAGAGTCGCGGCGCCGTCTTGGCGGTCTCGGCCAAGCGCTGGCTACGAGGAGATGGTGTCATCTTTGTCGCGCTCGGGGTGGCGCTGGCCGTCTTGGCGGCGATGGCCACCGTCGCGATTGTTCGTCACAAGATCAAACTCGGGCACCACCCGATGGGACCTTCGGCCGTTGATGCGAAAGGCCGACGTGATACACTTGACGCTGGCAGACATGCAGTTTTCTAAAAATGGCTTGGGAGCGGGCGGCGGACGGTAAGGACCCGCCGGCATCGAAGCCTGATCTCGATGCTGAGCTGGAACGGGCAGTGACCTCGGGGGAGGCGCTGGCCTACTTCGTCCTATTCACGGGCGATCGGCCGGGACGGATCTATGCCCTCAAGCGCAGTATCGTGCTCATCGGCCGAGCCGACGAATCGGATATTCCAATTGCAGACGCTTCCGTCTCCTCCCACCACGCGCGTATCCTGAGCCGCAGCCAAGGCTTCGAGATCACCGACCTCGACTCCACGAATGGAACCTTCGTGGGGGGGAGGCGAGTCGCCAAGTCATCCCTGCGCAACGGCGATCGCGTCACTATCGGTAGCGTCGAGCTCCTGTTTCTTCTCGAGCGCCCGAATAGCTCGACGATCCGGCTTCCCGATGGGTTCAGGCGAGCGCCGGTCCGGGAGACCGCGGCGTTGGTCACGACGCGGCAGCCGGTGTTGGCCCCCAGGCTGTCCGTGGCGCCGCCACCCTCCCCTCCGAGAGGCGAAGAGGATCTGTCCCTGGCGGACGTCGTGCGCAAGGCCGCGCGGGCCTATGCGTTCATCTACAAGCGCAGGGTCCTCATCTCCGCCCTCGCCGCCGCCGGGCTGGTGGTCGGCGTGTTCTCGATCCTGGTATCTCCTCCTGCGGTCTCCGCCTCCGGCGCGATCAGGCTTCTGCCGCACATGACCTTGACCGCCAACAAGGAGGAGGATCGCTGGGAGAACAGCGACGAGGACTCGGGTCAGTTCGTGAAATCCGCGGAGCGAACGCTGACCCAGCCGGAGCTCGTTCGCAGCACGCTTCAGAAGCTGGGTTCGCCCGATCCGGCCGACGGATGGCTCCATCTCATCATAAGCAGGCTGAAGGTAGAAGAGATCGGTGATCACGCCTTTCGGGCGATCTACAAAGACAAAGGCTTCGCGAGGCCCAGGCCATCGGAGTTCCTCACCGTCCACCTGCAGAACTACATCCAGTGGGAGATCGCCAAATCGCTCCGCGAGCTCAGCGCCAAGGTGGAGTTCTTGCGTGACCAGCTGAAGTCGGTCGAGAAGGATCTGGATCATATCAGCGACCAGCGCGCCGGCTTCCGTGAAGCCAACGCCGATCGGCTTCCGGAAGACTCCGAACAGACGCACAGCAGCCGATTCGACCTCCAGACCCGCCGGGCCCTACTGATGGCCCAGATTCACCAGATTCAAGGAGAGCTGAACGCGGAGCGCGGGCAGCTCAAGAACAACCGGCCCGAGGCACAGAGGAAGTTCCAGTGGTCGGAGTCGTATCGGCAATCGCTGACGGAGATCGATCGCAAATTGAGCGAAGCCTACGCGCGGGGCCTCAAGGATGGTCATCCCGAGGTGCAGCAGCTCAAGGAGGAGAAGCTGCGGGTGCAGGCGCAGGCGACGGACGAGCTGCAGGCGGCCACGCCGACGCTGGTGCGAGAGTCGGACCCCAATTACCAGCAGGCCCAGGGCCAGGTCGAGAAACTGGAGGCTCAGCTCGCCGCTGCGCGCTCGAGCTTGAGTGAAACGGAGAGCAGCCTCGGTCAGGTCCGCCGCGTCGTTCAGGATCTCCCGCGGGTGGAGCAACACCTGGCAGACCTGGAGCATCGGCAAGAAGCGACGAAGCAGCTGCACGGGGATCTCTTCGCAAAGTTGAAGCAGGCCGAGATTCAGCTGAACCTGGAGAAGGTGTCGGCAGAGTCTCGCTACGATCTCACTCTGCCGGAGACGGAGCGAACGAGGAGGTCGCTCACGCTCCTCATCCGTGGCGGTCTGGGAATCTTCTTCGGGCTCTTTGTCGCCGCGATCGTGCTCCTTTTGCTCGAGGTGCGGCGGATCGTCTCGCAGACCTTGGCGTCCCCGACGGTGGTCTCGCGGGTGGTTTCGCAGCGCCCCCGTCGACGCGATCCACGTTGATGCGCGACAGATCAAAGAGGACCGCCAGCGTCGGCGTCGGCCGGACTGCGGCTTGGGTGTCGCTCCTGGTGGCTTTCATTCCGCTTGGCCTGGCGGGCTGTGCCACGGATAGCCCATTCGTCCGGGTCGAGGATGTTCCGATGGCCACCGAAGCCCGGGGGATCATCGGACCACGCGACATGATTCTGGTGTCCGTGCGGAATCAGCCCGCGCTCTCGGGGGAGTTCACGGTCGGCGATCACGGCGAGTACCTGCAGCCGACGCTCGGGACCATCAGCGTCGGCGGACAAACCACCGATGCCGTGGTCGCCGATCTGCAAGGTCGGCTCAAAGACCTCCTGGTCAAGCCCGAGGTGACCGTTTCCGTCCTCAAGCTCGCCACGATCCGGGTGAACGTCGTGGGCGAGGTGAAGACACCCGGCTCGTACGAGCTGACGCGCGGTCGGGGGGTCATTCCGGCGCTTGCGGCGGCGGGCTGGCTGACCGAGTTCGCGAACGGAGACCGGATCTTCGTGATTCGTTCCGAGGGTGGCAATGTGCAACGGATTCGCTTTCGTGCTCGAGACCTGACCGCCGCCGAGCCGCACGCCACCGGTTTCCGCCTCAAAGACGGGGACATCGTGGTCGTGGAGTAGGCGCCGATCTTGGGCGCGGCATTCGTTGCCCTCCTTTTCATCTCGGGCCAGTTGGGCGGTCCAGCGGGCGCCGTGAGCGAATCGCGGCCCGGTGAGGGGCCGCTACTGCTCAGTGGGCTACGGCTCCAAGTGAGCGTCACCAGCGAATTGCGTGCCGGCGAAGCTCCGTTGTTGCCGGACGCAAATCCCCGCTCGTTCGTTGCTGAAATCCTCACCCCACGCCTCGGGTTGGAGCTTCGCCGTCCAGACTTCACGTTTCAGCTGTTCTACGGTCCCAGTATCTTTTGGGAGGATCCCAATCCGATTTCGACAGGCGCGAGGCAGATCCTCCCTGCCGACACCGTGACCCGTGTCCGGGGGCAGGTTCCTATCTCAGTCTCAGGCTCGGGGCCGCTCATCCTACACTCGGCCGACCTTGTCCTTGATGCACGCCCGTCCCGCGACGTCTCCTTGACGGCTTCTGCAAATGGCTCAATCGGTAGTCCAGACTACACCGCGCTACCGCTGGTGCTGGGTACGGTTCAGGGCACGTTGCCGCCGATTGTCAGCTTGATGTCTGGGACCGCCCAAGCCAGCGTTCGCGCCAAGGCGAGCAGACGCTGGGAGCTCGCGCTGACCGCTCAGTTGTTTCACTGGCAATGGCTGGATGTTCCGGAGACTCTGCCCGCTTCGATAATCACGGGGCAGACCTTGGTGAGCGCAGAGCCCAGCGCGACGCTTCGCCTTTCCGCACGCGACAGTCTGGGCCTGGGCACCACCGTCGCCGAAGCGTGGTATTCCGACGGCGCTGGCCTTGGAACCATCACGCCGGCTTTAACTTGGAGGAGGCATGTCACGCCACGTGCCGACCTCAGGTTGACCCTCGGGCTCACCTACGCACACGCTCTGGGTCCGACGCCTCCCGGCGCGGTCCCTCTGCTCGGATCGAGTCGATCGGCAACCGGGCCCATCGGCTCCTTCGAGCTCATCTCTCGCCTCGTGCGCCGCGACCAGATCATGATTCTGGGCGGCGCGGGTGGCGCCGTAGACTTCTACGTGGATCCCGTCCTGGGCACCGCCGGGCCTCGTGGCGCGGCCGGTGCCGGCTTGACGGCGATTTCGGCCCCGCGCTGGATGATCAGCCTACGGGGCGACTTTGCGACGGCGCTCCGGACCACGCCCTATCCGACCCTCGTGGGCGGAATTGCTCCCGACGAGACCGCATTCTACCTTTCGCTCTTCGTCCGCCGGTGGGTTTCGAAGAATCTAATGCCTGAGATCGGGGCCCGCTGGGCGGACCGCGGACCCGCCCTGGTGACCCCAGATTTTGGTTTTCACCAGCGCGAGATCTGGATCTACCTCGCTCTCACAGCCACCACTCAGCCGATAGCCCGACTCGTACATTAGAAGCCCGGCCTCACCTCTGGTTCGAGACCGCGACACCAATCGATCGGATTGATGCCGATCCCATCGCGGATTGCAACGTGATCGTGTGCATCCCTTTGGGAAGCACGACGCGAGGACCGGTCAGCTCGCGCCCCGCTGGGCCGCTCGCCGATAGCGCGAGACCTCCGTCGATCAGCAGCTTGAGCATTCCCGACCCCGCGCTCTTGACGGACACGTCATAGACACCGGTGGCGGGAACGAAGATGCGGTAGCTGACCAGGTCGCCGGGGTGCGCGAGCTCGCCGCGTTGATCCTCACGCGGCCAAGCCCAAGTGGAGGCCGCCGGATCAATCTCGCCGGGGATCGTGCGCCCGCTGTCGGCTTCGGGCGGCAGATGATCGTCCGCTTCGAGGATGCTCTTCACCAATGGATACCGCGACGCCAGGGCCGGCGCCTCGAAGGCGGTCGGCCACAGATCGTAGGTTCCCCATAACGTCAACCCATACCCCGCCTTCCCGAGCAATTGCAGCGCGCGGTCCTGGACCACTTGGGCTCGAGGGTCCAGGTACTTGGCCGCGCTTTGCGCCGTGGTCGCGTCGAAATCACCGCCCACCGACCAGCCGCCTTCATAAGCGATCATGCGCAGTCCGAAAGCCTGCGCATAGCGTGCCTGGGACGCCACTTGCTTGGCGTAGTCATCGATACCGCGCTGGCCGGAAGCTTCGCCGCTGCCGGGCATTCCCCCGTCGAAGATCGCGTCGATGCTGACCACGCTGACGGCGTCGAGGTACACGGCTTGCCCGGCCTGGCCCCGTCCCACGATGCGGATTCGATGGGGGCCTGCGGTATGGACGGCGGTCGACGTGTACGCCAACAGATCCTGGGCATCGTAAGCCCAGCGGCTGCCGCCGAGGAACGGCTCCGAGCTCACGCGCGGATCTCGTCCGCCCGGGTAGGAGGTGATCCGCCGGTTGTCGATCTCGAAGTCGATCGGCGCGGCGGCGTCCGGCCGGCCGGCAATGTGCAACTGCACCGCGTAAGTTCCCCCTTTGCCGAAATCGATCGTGGTCGAGACCGCGCCCTTGGCCTCGATGAACGCCGCCTGCTGGCCATCCACCGGAGCCGGCGGAAATCCGAGAGGGCCGCGGGGCTCGATCGCGAATCGAAACGTCGCGGTTCCCGTGGCTGGGCCCGGCAGGTCGGCGACGCGCCAGTGGGCCGGATCGTCCGAACCGCCGGTGTCGACCGCCAGAGCCCGCCCCATGGTCAGAGCCGGGCTCGGATCGACGACCGGCCCCGCATGGACGCGATCGCTGTCGGGCTGCTCGTCGCTGACCAGCCAGTACTCCGTGTCGGCCGGCAGCACGATTGGGTGACCCAGGCGCGAAATTGTGACGGGTCCCGCTGGCTTGGGTGTGGCAGGAATATCGGCCGAGAGCGCGACCTTCCGGTCGTCGGCGCGGATGATGCGGACCGCATGCGTCTGCTTGTCGTCCGGGCCCGCCAATCGGCCGACCTCGTAGACGGCCAGGGGTCGGGGCCCGGTCCGAAAGCGCACCCCGGTCACTTTCCCCCGCGGCGGCGATGTGGGTCCGGCGTCGCGAAGGTGGAAAGCATCCAAGAGCGAGATCCGGTAGACGCCGGCCGTGCCCTCGAACTTCCAGGGCGAGGTGCTCTGAGGTTTCTCGAAGCCGCCATCGGGAACCACGACGGCCGTCTGCTTGCCCGTCGGGTTCCCGCTGCCGTAGTAAACGGCGGCGCCCGCCCCCCAAAGGGTGTGGCCGACCGGATGGGGATCGGGAACGTGGCTTTCGCCGTCGGCGTTGTTGAAGTATCGGTCGAGAAACGACAACCCGTCGGAGGCGGAGTCCTGAAGGTTGTCATATTGATACTCGTAAAGGATGCGGATGCGGGTCCCCATCGCGTCTTCGCCGAACACCCGGCGGAAGACGTCGGCCAGCTGCTTGGTGCGCAGGGCGTGCCATCGCAGCCAGAGATCCCCTCCGTGGTCTCGCTGGGCGGCCTGGTCGAAGTTAACGATCCGCCCGTCGGCCGTGTCACGGGCGACGGCATCCGCGGCTTGCCGCTGATTGTCTCCGGCCTGACTGAAGCTCCAATTCCAGATCTCGTTGCTGCGTTCGACATAGAGGCGCAGGTTCGGGTTGAGCGGCGGAAAGACCGGATTCGCACGCACGGATTCATAGGGCTCCCCGCGTGCATCGCTGCCGAATCGGAACAGCCGTGCCACACGCTGAAGGTAGTCGTCGTCGGCATTGACCGGGGTGCAGATGTAAAGATCGCGGCCGGTTTCGTTGGCCAACATCACGACGTATTCCCAGGTCGTCGGCTCTGTGCCGCGCACGCCTCTAACCTGGGACGGTCGTGAGCGCTCCGCCCAGTGGGCCTCCTTGTCGAAGTTCAGGATCCAGCGCAGAGCGGTGAAGCCCGAAAAAGACTGTTCGAGCGCGCGATCGAACAGGGTGCCCGGCGCATAAGACTCGGAGGCGCCGGGCGCGACCGGGCGCATGAGTCGCACGTTGCGAATGCCGCCGCCCACGGGCGCACCGGCCATCCGCTGGGTCTTTCGAAACGTGAGGTACAGAATCGACGAATCGTCATCGAGCCGCAGGATCGCGTGCGTGACGTTCGTCCGCGCATCGTAGCCGGTGCCTTTCGGTAGCAGACCGTCAAACTCGGCGCCGTCGGTCTTCATCGCGGCCTTGGGAAAAGTGGCGACTTCGGCCTGCCCTTCGAAGCTCAAGCGATAGGTCCCGCGGGTTTGGGCGGCGCCCTCGAAGGCGATGATGGTGGCATCGCGCAGGGGCCACCCGTCGTCGTCGAGGGGAACCGGGTTGTCATTGCCCGGCTCGGTCCACTCGACCCGTCCGCCCTTCATCGCATCCGCGTAAAGGCGGTTGCCGAGGTAGCCAATACTCGAGTTCGCGTTCACACCGCCTCGCGCGAGTGGTTCGATGATCTCGTGCGGCACACTTGCGGCCGACCAGGCGAGCTGCACGCGCGCTGGGCCGCCGGTTTGGCGATATTCCAGTTTCACGTCCACCGGGACACCGGCCTGCAGCGTGATAGGCGCGCTCGCGTGCCGGCCGCTGGCGGTCCATTTGTCGACGACCGCCGTCCATCGATCGGATCCCCGTTGACGCAGCGACAGCCGAGCGCCGTCGTCGGCGTCGACTTCGAAGGTGTAGGCCTCGCTGAAGCGCGCGACCAATTTTCCGGTCCAGCGCGCGGAAAAACGATCGGCCGAGACGCGGGCGAAGTCCGGGCTGACGGAACCGCCCGGGCCGGGCCCGTGCGCCCAGTCGAACGCGATCCGGACGTCGCGCCGCATGAACGCAGGGGAACCGCGCAGGTCGGCATTGGCAAAGTACTCGCCATCGAGTCCTGCAGCCGTGAAGCCTCCGCCCACACCGTCGGCCACCGCTCGACCGGTCGAGAGGCTCGGGACGAATGACCGGCTACGCGCGAGACTCATGCCCGCCATCCCCAGCACGATCACGCCCGCGGCCGCCATCGAGATCCCGATGGTCCTCTTGCGTCGCCCGCGCGACAGCAAGCCGGCCCCCCACGCCGCTGAAACGGCCATGCCGACCAGCCCCGTGAGCTCGAGGAAATGACCGCCGACGAGCCGCGAAAGCTGACCCGGGCGGCGAAACGGGACGACGCGAAGTAGTGTCAACGCCACCAGTACCAGCGCCGACGCCCAAGCGCAGAGCAAGGGCGGCGACCGTCTGGCCGCCACGAATCCTGCCGTTCCGACGCCGAGCCCCAGAAATCCCGCGGCGGCGATCGCCGAGCGGGGGACGCGTCCCGACTTGCTCCACCCGAGCGCATGTGCCATCGGCCGCGCCAGAGCCAGAAACGACGGCGTGAGGTTCAATCGGCTCACCCCGAGGCCGACGAGGACGAGGGACAGGCCGAGCCAGAGAAAACGGTGTCGTCGCTCTGCCGCCGGGGTTTCTGTGGATGGAGGCCTGTGGCGGTAAGCGGCCCACGTCAGCAGGCCCAGGCTCGCGTACGCCAGGGCGACGAACGTTCCGAGCGCGGCCGAGGACACCATCCATGACAACGCGCCTCTCATCGGGCTCCCGCGTCCGAATCTACGGCAGCCAACTCGATTCTTGGCAGGTTAGCGCACAGTCCGAGCAATCTCGTGTTCCCTGGAGTGTGGATTCTGGCCTGGATTCGCGGGCGGATCACATCCCGACCCGCAGAAAATATAACAATAATATTAAATATATAGTCAAAGGCTCGCCGGGGAGTCGCCTTGGGTCACGGCGCCGGCCGGGGAGGCGCTATGGGTCGCGACCCGCTTCGAAATTCGCCGTCACACCCGCACGAGAAGTCCGAGCACCAGCTAGACTGTTGCCATCCCGCAAGCTCGTCGTCGCCCAAGAGAAATTGCTGACCTTTTCCTAACGCGCGGTAGCTATCTCTTAGTATCCGCGTCACTCTGAGGAGCAAAGGTCTGGGGCTTGCTTCGCGAACACGAAAACGTCATCCACAGGCTGCAGCGGCTGGCGGATATCGTTTGGATCATCCTCGCGCACGTCATCTCGATCTACGCGTACCACCAGCCCTGGCGGCGAGAATCGAGTAACGCGACGCTGGCGGCGGTGCTGGTCTTCAGCATCGCCGCCGAGCTCTGCAGCGTGTATCGCCCCTGGCGGATAGAGAAGTTCCGGGTCGAGCTCCGGATGATCTGCCTGGCCTGGCTGGGCACGGTCTTCACGCTCAATACCTTTGCCGTCGCCACCAAGACCTCGGCGAACTACTCGCGCGTCGCCTCGTTCGGGTGGTTCGTGCTGGCGCCGCTCCTCCTGTGCGGCTGGCGGATCCTGGTACGGCTGATTCTGCGGGCGCAGCGCGCCCGGGGAAAAAACACCCGCAAGGTGGTGATCCTGGGCGCCACCCCCAACGCGCGCGAGCTCTGCGCCGAGATCGCGGAACGTCCCTGGCTGGGCATCCGGGTGATCGGCGTCTACGACGACCGCGGGCCCGACCGGCGCGAGAACCTCGCCGATGCCGGGTGTCCCTTCTCGGGAAACTCGGCGGACCTTCTGGAGTCCTGCCGCGCCAACCAGATCGACGCCGTGTACATCGCGCTGCCTCTGCGGGCGGAGCCGCGCATCGCGCACCTGCTGCAGGAGCTCTCCAACACCACCGCCACCGTCTACCTGGTGGCCGACTTCTTCATGTTCAACCTGCTGAGCGCGCGCTGGAGCACCATCGGCGAGATCCCGCTCATCAGCGTCCACGACACCCCCTTCGTTGGCGTCGACGGCTGGATCAAGCGGCTCGAGGATGTGGTGGTCGGTACCTTCATCGTCCTGCTCATCTCGATCCCGATGCTGGTGATCGCGGTGGCCATCAAGCTGACCTCCAAAGGTCCGGTCTTCTTCCGCCAGCGACGCTACGGGCTCAACGGCAAGGAGATCCGGGTCCTGAAGTTCCGGAGCATGACCGTTCTCGAAGATGGTTCGAGCGTCCCCCAGGCCACGCGCGACGACGTGCGGGTCACGCGGCTGGGACGGTTTCTCCGTCGGACCTCGATGGACGAGCTGCCCCAATTCTTACAGGTCATCACCGGCCAGATGTCGATCGTGGGGCCGCGGCCCCACGCCGTCGTTCACAACGAGACCTATCGCTCGCTGATCCGGGGCTACATGCTGCGCCACAAGGTCAAGCCGGGGATCACGGGCTGGGCGCAGATCAACGGCTGGCGCGGCGAGACCCCCGAGGTGAGCTGGATGGAGAACCGCATCCGGTTCGATCTGGAATACATACGGCGATGGACGCTGCTTTGGGACCTCAAGATCATCCTCTTGACGGTCGTTGGTAAGAAGACGAACCGGAACGCGTTCTGACGCTAAAATCGGTATTCTAATTTAGTATTTTGCCGCACAATGTCGGGATGCGTGTATCGACGATAGCGCTGACAACGGGTCTCTTGGCGCTGCAGGCATGCGGGGGCGGAAGGGGGACCACCGGCGGAGGAGGGATGGGAGCGGGCGCGGCCGCGGGTGGCGGCTCCGGATCTGGCGGGAGCGGATCTGGCGGGAGCGGATCTGGCGGGAGCGGATCTGGCGGGAGCGGACCTTACACGGCCAGCTGCCGACGGCCTTACTTTCCGTCCACGGCGCCCTGGAACACGCGCGCCGATTCGATGCCGGTCGACAGCCAGTCCGACGCGATCATCGCCTCGCTGCAGACCCACGGCTGGGGGGCCGGGCGCATGCAGATCGACACGTCCATCCACGTGATGTGCGACGCCGACGGCAGCGCGCCCAAGATGCCCTTCACGCAGACCGGCGACTTCTACAGTCCGGATTGTGACAGCGCCCCGGTGCCGATTCCGGCCGGCGGGCACCTCGAGGGCGAGTCCGGCTACGACTGCACGGGCGACGGCGACTGCCACCTGATCGTGGTCGAGCCGAAGACGAGCCGGCTCTACGAGCAGTGGCGGGTCGACTTTTCGAGTGGCGCCTACCTGGGGGGCTGCCTGGCGATCTGGGACACCTCGATGACGCCCCCGCCCTCTGGGCGAGGGGACGGCTGCACCAGCGCCGACGCCGGCGGGTTTCCGATGGCCGCCCTGCTGTTCGATGCCGACGAGATTGCGGCCAAGCTGATCGCCCACGCGATCCGCTTCATCCTGCCGAACGACATCATCACCAAGAACACCTTCGTGCACCCGGCGACGCACGCGACGAGCTCGTCCGGCGGCGCGACCGCCGTGCCGTACGGCGCGCACCTGCGCATTCGCGGCGATCGGATCGCCGCCGTGCTGGCGGCGCTCCCGAACGCTGCGGCCCGCGTGGTCGCGCAAGCGATGCACGACTACGGCATTTTCCTCTCCGACGGTGGCAACATCGCCCTCACCTCGGAGGACGACGAGAACACCACGGCCAAGTGGGACACCGTTCTCGGCACCGGCCTGGGGGCGCGGGACCTGGAGACGATCATGCCGAGCGACTTCGAGATGGTCGAAGGCGGGACGCGCTACGACACGTCGGCGCTCGATTGCCCGCACGTGCCGATCACGCAGTGAAGAGCATTTTTATCTAGAGACCTTCCCCGCGTCGACGCCAAACCACGTTCGTTTGAGCTTATGCTGGCTCGACCATGATGATCCTGTACCACTCGCCCAGCACGGCGGCGCTGGTCGTGCACTGGCTGCTCATCGAGCTCGACTTGCCGCACGAGATTCGCTCGCTCGATTTTGAAACGCGCGAACAAAAATCCCCCGAATATTTGAAGCTCAATCCGGGCGGCGTGGTTCCGACACTGGTGATCGACGGCCAGGCTATCTGCGAAGCCGCCGCCATCGCGATGCACCTGGGCGATGTTTATCCCGAGCGCGGAATGGCGCCCGCGCCCGGGACGCCCGAGCGTGCGCAGTACTACCAGTGGATGTTCTTCCTGGCGAACACGCTGCAGCCCGCCTACCGCGCCTGGTTCTATCCGACCGAGCCGGCGGGTGAGGCCAACGTCGAGGCCAGCAAGCACCAGGCGCGCGAGCGAATCGAATGGGCCTGGGCCCGCCTGGCGGCGCATCTCGAGACGGGAGGACCGTATCTGCTGGGCGAGCGTCTCTCGGTCGCCGACTTCCTGATGACCATGTTGATGCGCTGGTCCCGCAACATGCCCCGGCCCACCGACACCTGGCCGCCCTTGAAGGCGCACGCGCAGCGAATGAAGGCCCGCCCGTCGTTTAAGGAGACCTACGCGCGCGAGGGGCTGACCGACTGGACGTGACCGGCGATTCGGTCGGGCGTAACCTGATGGGCGAGGCATGAAGATGGTCGGCCCCCTCCCGCTCTCATTCTCTATCCCGCTCGCCGTGGCGCTGGCGCTGGTGGGCTGCAAGAGCTCGAGCCTCGGTGGCGCTGCGACCGAGAGCGCGTGCGATCCGCTGGCGGCGAAGGCGATCGCGCTGGGGGCGGTGGTCGGCGTCGGGACGGATGCCTCCGGGACGCTCTACGTCGACGCGGCAAATGGCATCTTCGTCTCGGATGGCGGCGTGCTGATTCGCCAGCACGTGATCGGCACCGGCCAGTCGGGGTCGAACGAATTCCTCTTCACGTTCGAGGCGCCGGCCGCCGACGCGACCTCGGCACGCAACCTGCTGGTCGAGACGCAAGGGTCGACCGCCGGCGCGATGGCGCTCGGCCCGCCGGATTCCAAATCCTTCCTGAACCAGACGCCGGCGGGCGCGACATCGCTGACCCTGGTCGACGCCGCCACGCTGGCGGGAATGAGCGTCGTGAACACGCCCAACGTGATCGACTATCTCGCCGATGTGGCCAACGGCGATGTCATCCTGGCGACCGTCCCGCTGAACGGCGATTCGACGTCCAGCGACCTCGGAATCTCCATTTTCTACGGCCCGCCGGGCGCACTCGCCCAGCGCACGGTCACCGCGTTCCAGGAGACGTTGAGCGGCAACGGCTCATTGACCTTCCAGGTCGACGGCACGTCTTACACCCTGGCGTTCGGGATCTTGGACTCCCCGGACGCCGGTCCGCTGGGTGGCCCGTTCGCGCTTCTGGGCCTCACCCCGGCGGGCGGCACCCAGATGGGGACCACCTTGCGCTCGCCCACGCCAACCGAGCTGCCGTCGAACCTCTCCTTCACCTGTCTGCCGTAACCGCGGGCGACGCCCAACTTGCCTTGAGGCTGGGGGAACCTAGATTGGTGAGATGACCGGGTCGGTCGTACCTCTGTTTCTGCCCGCGCTGGCGCTCTTCGTTCCCCTGGCGGCGGTGCTGGCCGCGCCGAGCGCCCAGGCCCAGCCGCGGCGGTACACGTTGGATCCCGCCGCCAGCCAGCTGAAGATTCACGTCGGTAAGACCGGCGTCTTCGGTTTCGCCGGCCACGAGCACGACGTCGTGGCCGGGACCTTTCACGGCACCGCGACGTTCGATCCCGATCGGATCGCGCAATCCGCCGTCGACCTGACCTTCGAGGCCGGCGCCCTGCGCGTGACGGGCAAGGGTGAGCCCAAGGGCGACGCGGCCGAGGTGCAGGCCGCGATGATCGGCGCGGCCTGCCTGGACGTTAACCGATTTCCCGCCATTCGTTTCGTTTCGAAAACCGTGGCGGCCGTCGGAGAGGGTGGGAAGGGCGGCTACGACCTGAGCATCGCCGGCGGGCTCACGCTCCACGGCGTCACCCGCCCGCTCACGATCCGCGTGCACCTCGACGTCAAGGGCGACGCGCTCGAGGCGACCGGCTCGACCACGATCCGCCAGACCGACTTCGGGATGACCCCGATCTCGAAGGCGGGCGTCGTCAAGGTGAAGGACGAGCTCGCGCTCAGCTGGCAAATCCGCGGCACGGCGCACTAGCCGCGCATTGGCAGCGCACTCGCGCCCGACACTCGGAGCGCGATCGGCAGACGCAATTCCCGGAATTTCGCGGGTACACTCTGCATATGCAAAAAGCCTCTCTTATCCTCGCACTTGGCTTCCTGGTGGGGTGCAGCTCGTCCCTCGCGCCGAGATCCGGCGGCGGCGATGCGGGCGGCGGTCACGCGGCCGGTGGGGCCGCAGGTCACGTGTTCGGCGGTGACACAGGCGGCGCCGCTGCGTCCGGCGGAAACGCGGGCGACGTCGGTGGCTCCGGTGGTCATCCTGACGGCGGTAGATCCGGCGGCAATCCGGGCTACGGCGGCAATCCGGGCGACGGCGGCAATCCGGGCGGCGGCGGCGCGTCCGGCGGTCACGCGGGAGCGGGTGGTGGTCACGCGGGCAGCGGCGGCATCGGTGGTCACGCGGGCGGGGGCGGCGCCGATCACGCGGACGCGTCGTCCGACGCGCAAGGGTGCGCAGCGTCTGTGGCGTTCGGCTGCTTCATGTGCGACACCGACGACTCGTACACGCCGGCGGTCTGTATGCGGGGCGCATGGGTCTGCCCTGGCGGCTTCACTCGCGAAGGCACGTGTGCGCCTTGTTCGATGATTCTGCCCGTCGGTTGCACGTGCAGCCTACCGAGCGGGCTCATCACTTGCTTCCACGACGCCAGCGCGGACAAACCGCGCGGCTAGTGAGGCCTCGCGGCAGTGCCGTCAGCGCGGTCGAAAGCTAACCGAATGCTAGCGGTGGGGGTGCCACTCGCCGTCGTGCCAGTCGTAGTGATCCTCGTGGCGGTCCCAGCGGCCGGGGGCGTATTCGTATCCGGGGCGCTCGTGCTCGTAGCGGCCGCGCGACCAGCGGTAGTGGCGATGCCGGTACTCGTGGTGGCCGCCGACCCAGATGTAGCCGCGCCG
>Ga0209863_10000347_pt1 | contig 25334 bp, 24 predicted proteins | sample OrgsoiDNA2013046_FD_185796 | JGI IMG/M metagenome (GOLD analysis project Ga0209863, IMG submission 185796) | Permafrost soil microbial communities from the Arctic, to analyse light accelerated degradation of dissolved organic matter (DOM) -... | ecosystem: Environmental > Terrestrial > Soil >...
AGGTCGCACGTACGGCCAAGACATCCGGCGGCTCGACCAAGCCGCTGCCAACGCGACGGGTTGCAGATGCCCAGCGGCCGGCCGCGCGGAGGCGGCTCGCCATCGCCGCGGCGATCGTGGCCCTCGCGGGCGGCGCCTACGGCGATCCGGCGCGCTGGGAGAGCGTGGCGTTCTGGTCGGTCGCGCTGCTGATCGCCAGCGCGGGCGCCGAGTTGCTGGCGACGATCGCGGGCGGCTGAATCGCGACGCCGGCCGCGATGGCCACCAGCCGGCGCATGACGAAGGGGGCGGCCCGCATCCCGAGCAGCGTCGCATGCGCGAGGGTGGGGTGGCGAACGACGAACACCAGCGCCCGCGTCAGCCGGTCGTGCGCGCGCAGCAGCCGCCGGCGCGCGCGATCGAACTCGGCCAGATGCGCGTCTCCGCCGGCCAGGTAGCCAGGAACAGCGGCGGCTAAGTGCTCGGCGGTGACGAGGGCGTGCGCGATCCCGCCGGCCGTCAGCGGATCGGTCGCGCTGGCGGCGTCGCCGAGCAGGACCGCGCCGGGCGCAAAGCCGGCCCGCGCGCGGCGGGTCACGGACGCCCGTCCGGTCGGCGCGGTGAGCGGCGTCGCGCCATCGAGCGCCTCGCGCAACACCGGCTCGGCGGCGATCCAGCGATCGAGCGTGGCCCGCGCGCCGCCCGTGAGGGCGCCGTGGTCTCCCAGGGCCGCCAGCAAGAGCTCGCCGCCGGGCAACGGGGCCGCGTAGAGCTCGTAGCCGCGGCCGATGAAGATCTCCAGACGATCGCCGCGTCCGATGCTCCGTCCGGTCGCCAGGCGGAAGTGCATGCGCACACCGACCCGCCCCGGGCCGCGCGCCCGACCGTCGAGCCCCAGCGATCGCCGCACGGGGGAGTCGAGGCCGTCGGCGCCGACGACGAGCGCCCCGCGCCGGACCTCACCGCCCACGCGCAAGCCGACGGCCCGTCCGTGGGCGATCGCCGCCCCTTCGACCTGGGCCTCTTCGAACACCCGCACGCCCGGCGTGTTGCGCGCGGCGTGCAGGAGCGTGTCGTCCAGGCGCAGACGCCGCTGGGCCAGCGCCTGGGCGCGGCCGCCGGGGGAGAACGGGCTCTCGGCGGTGAGGCCGAAGCCGTGGTAGCGCACGGCCGCGAGCGGGCGGCCGCCGACGGTGTCGCGCAAGCCGAGGCGTTCGAGCACCGCCACGCCCGCCGGCATGATCCCTTCGCCGCAGGGCTTCTCGCGGGGGAAGCGTCGCGCTTCGAAAACGTCGACGCGCAACCCGGCGCGCCCGAGCAGGATCGCCAGCGTCGCGCCCGCCGGTCCCCCGCCCGCGATGACGACGTCTACGGCATCGGCCATGGGACGAAGCGCGGCTTGGCGGCGAACGCGAGGCGATACGCGTCGTCGGTCATGAGCACCGATTCTTCCAGCGCCACCCGCCGGCGCAGGACGATCGCGTGAAGGGCGGCGCCCGCGATGGCCGTCACGACGGCGCCGTGGACCAGCGGCAGCGCAAAGAGCTCGACGAAGACCGCCAGGTAGTTCGGGTGGCGGACGAATCGGTACGGACCGTTCGTCACCACGCCGAGCGGCATGGAGCACACGACGCGCACGTTCCAGTGCACCCCCAGCGTCGCGATCACCCAGAAGCGCAGCAGATTCGCTAGCCCGAACAGCACCAGCGCCGGCACCGCGATCGCCGCGACGAACGAACGGTGCAGCGCCAGCACCTCGACGACGGCACCCACCAGGATGGCGGCGTGCAGCGCCACCATCGCGCCGAAGATCGGCTCGGGCAGCGGCGCCGCGCCGGTCGCGGCCAGCGCGCGCTGGTGCCGGCGCGACAGCGACAGCTCCACCAGACGACAGGCGCCGACGGCGGCCACCAGCGCACAGAAGAGACGCGTCGAGGTCAGGGCGTCAGCTCCATTGCAGCAGCAACAGCTCCGTCGAAAGGCCGGGCCCGAAGGCGGCCAGAATTCCGTGCGCGTCGGCCGCCGGGCGGCGCCTGGTCAGCCACCCGTGGAGCACGAAGAGGACCGACGCGCTCGATTGGTTGCCGAAGTCGCGCAGCACGTCCCAGGACGGCTGCGTGTCGTCGCGCTGCAGGCCCAATTCCTCTTCGATAAAAGCCAGGATCTTGCGGCCCCCCGGGTGCAGCACGAAGCAGCTCAGCTGCTCACGGGTGAGACCGCGCCTGCCCGCGAGCGCCCGCACCAGGCGCGCGATCTCGGTCTTGATCAGCCCCGGCACGTCCTTGGACAGGACCGAATGGAAGCCGTCGTCCTTCAGATCGAATCCCAGCGCGTAGGTGGTCTGCGGGAAGAGGTGGCAGAGGGTTTCCAGGATTCGAACTCCCCGGATGCCGCCCGCCGTACGCGCGCCGCCGCCTTCGAGCAGCGCCGCGGCCGCGCCGTCGCCGAAGAGCGCCGTCGAAACCAGGTTCGCGAGCGACAGATCGGCGCGCTGGATGCTGAGGCTCGGGAGCTCGACAGCGACCACCAGCGCCCGGGCCTCGGGAAACCCGACCAGGAAGTCGTGGGCGCGGGCGAGCGCCGCGGCCCCCCCCGAGCAGCCGAGCGCCGTGATCGGCAGCCGCCTGACGTCGGAGCGAAAACCGAGATCGTTGCAGAGGTGCGCGTCGAGCGACGGGATCATGATGCCGGTGCACGACACGGTGACCAGAAGATCGATCTGCGACGCCTCCACACCGGCCCGCGCGAGCGCTTCCGTCGCCACCTTTCGCCCGAGCAAGATCGCGTTTTCGCGGTAACGCGCCTGCACCTCGCCGAGGCCGCGTGGCTGGCCGAGACGCTCGACCGGCTCGACGCTGAAGCGCCGTTCGACGGCGGCGTGATCGAAGAGCTCCATGATGGCCTCGAGCCGACGCGGCGACAGCGGGAGCACCGCGCGCAGCCGTTCCTTCACCTCGCCTTGCGTGGCGGAGTGCGCTGGCACGGCTGTGGCCGTGCTCACGATGGTGGGCGCGCTTTTCATGGCCCGAAGCTAAGCTCGGGGAACCATGTCACAAGGCTCATCCTTTGACACGGACGACAAATCACCCGCCGCCCCGGCAGCGCTTTGCTCGCGCGCTGCCCGCGGGACAGGGGTAAAGTCACGCGATGTCGCAGCAAGACGATCTCGTCGAGATGGGCCGCCGGCTGCTCATCAACAACTACCGTCAGCCGCCGGTGGTGATGGCGCGCGGCGAGGGCTGCGCGCTCTTCGATGTCGACGGTCGCCGCTACCTGGACATGACCGCCGGCGTGGCGGTGTCGATTCTCGGGCACGGGCACCCGGGCCTGGCCAACGCGATCGCGGCGCAGGCTCGGCGTCTGGTGCACGTCTCGAACCTCTACTACATCCAGGCGCAGCTCGAATTCGCCGAGGCGCTCTCGCGGCGCGCCTTCCACGGCCGCGCGTTTTTCTGCAACTCCGGGACGGAGGCGAATGAGGCCGCGCTCAAGCTGGCGCGCCGCTACCAGGCGGTCGCCAGGAAACAGCCGGAGCGGATCGAGTTCGTGGCCTTCGAAAACGGATTCCACGGCCGGACGTTTGGCGCGCTCAGCGTGACCGGTCAGGCCAAGTATCGCGAGGGCTTCGGGCCGCTGGTCGGGCCGGTGCGTTTCCTGCCGTTCGGCGACGTCGCGGCCGCCCGCGCGGCGATCGGCCCGCAGACCTGCGCCGTGATCGTCGAGCCGATCCAGGCCGAGGGCGGGATCAACCTGCCGCCGCCGGGCTACTTGCAGGAGCTCCGGCGCCTCTGCACCGACAGCGGCACGGTGCTGATCTTCGACGAGATCCAGACCGGCAGCGGACGCACCGGGACGTTCTACGCATTCGAAGGGGAAGGGGTGGTCCCCGACGTGCTGACGCTGGCAAAGGGTTTGGCGGGCGGCATCCCGATCGGCGCCATGCTGGCGAACGAAGAGGTGGCCCGCGGATTCGAGCCAGGGACCCATGCCTCCACCTTCGGCGGGAACCCGTTTGCGACCGCCGCCGCGCTCTATGTGCAGCGGGCGATCGACGAGCTGGGGCTGCTCGAGCACTGCCGTGAGGTGGGGTCGTATCTCGGCTCGGCGCTGCTGCGCCTCGGCGAGCGGCGCCGCCCCAAGACCCGTGGCGCACGCGGGCGCGGGCTTCTGCAGGGGCTGGTCATCGAGGGCGATCCCAGCGACATCGTGACGCGCGCGCGCGCCCGCGGCTTGCTGGTGTCCGTCGCCGGCGGCAACGTCGTGCGTCTGGTGCCCCCGCTCATCGTCGGCAAGGCGGAGATCGACGAGGCCATCGAGATCCTGGACGCGGTTCTGGGTGACCCAAGATGACCAAGATGGCGACGTCGCGCCCGACCTCCTTTCTCGCTTTCGCGGATCTTCCCGACGGCGGCATCGAGGCGCTCATCGTCCGCGCCGAGGAGCTCCGGGCTCTGCGGGCGGCGCGCACCCCGCACGCGACCCGTCCAGGGCGGGTGCTCGGCATGGTGTTCGAGAAGGCCTCGACGCGCACACGCGCCAGCTTCGAGATCGCGATGTATGAGCTGGGCGGCCACGCGCTCTACCTCGGGATGCAGGGTTCGCAGCTCGAGCGTGGGGAGCCGCTGCGGGACACGGCGCGCGTCCTTTCAGGCTACTGCCACGGCATCATGCTGCGCACCTTTGGCCACGATCGCGCCGAGGAGATGGCGCGCTACGCGACCGTGCCGGTCATCAACGGCCTCACCGATCTGATGCACCCCTGTCAGGTGCTGGCCGACTTGCAGACCGTCGCGCAGCGCTTCGGCGCCGCCGACGTCCCGCGCGCCCTCCGTGGCGTCAAGTACGCCTGGATCGGGGACGGCAACAACATGGCCAATTCGTGGATCGAGGCGGCCGGGATCCTGGGTCTCGACCTGGCGCTGGCCTGCCCGGCCGGGTACGAGCCGGACCCGGGCGTGGTCGAACGGGCGCGCGCCAGCGAGCGCGGGCGGATCACCTTCTGCCGGGAGCCCGCCGAGGCGGCAGCCGGGCGCCAGGCGCTCTCGACCGATGTCTTCACATCGATGGGGCAGGAGGCCGAGACCGAGGCGCGGCGGCTGGCTTTCAAAGGCTACGCCATCGACGCCGCGCTGCTCCGCGGGGCCGATCGAAACGCCATCGTCCTGCACTGCCTGCCCGCCCACCGCGGCGAGGAGATCGCGGACGAGGTCATCGAAGGGCCCGCCAGCGCCGTCTGGCAGCAGGCCGAGAACCGCCTGCACGCCCAGAAGGCGCTGCTCGAGCTGCTGCTCGCCTGATCGCCCGCTAAAAGTGCCGACGCTCTGTGGCACCGCGGCGCTCAAGCTCGCGGGGCGGGCTGCCGAAACAAGGTGTCGATGAAGCCACGGGTGGGATCCATGCCCGAGCTCGGGCGCGGAAAGCGCGCCCCGCGCCCCGTGACCAAGGAGCTCGGCATCGACGACGAACCCCATCCCGGCGAGGACATCGAGCTCGACGCCTTCGACACCGACGACACCGGCGGTCGGCCCCACCCGATCGGCGCCGCGATGGAGACCGCCGAGATCGATGTCGCGCGCGATCGGCGGGTCACCCTCACCTCGCCCATTCCGGCTCAGCTGGCCGAGGCGATGCTTTCGGGCGCCACCGTCGTCCGCGGTGGGGCGGCGCGCACCCCGGGCCCCGGCGGCGGCATGCGGGCGGCGCGCGATCCGGCCGCGCCCCCCGCCCAGGAGGGCTACCCCAGGCGGCGAATGGGGGACGACGACGAGCACCACACGCGGCGGGTCGGCGATTCTGATCGGCAGTCGCTCGGCGCGGGATCGAAGCCCACCGCCTCGGCCGAAGCCGGTATTGCTCCCTGCCGCCAGCGAGCCGCCGCGCTCATCGACGAGGCGCGCCGGGCTCTCGACGAGGGCGACCTGACGGCCGCGGTGACCGCCGCCGAAGGGGCGTTGCACGAATCGGACGAGGCGCCGCCGCCCGGAATCGTCGAGGTCATCGAGCCGGCCCGGCCACTTCTGGCCCGGGTCTTCGCCGCCTACGTCGGCCCGCTGGGCGGCGTGCCGGTCCTGGCGCCCCGCGCCGAGGAGATCGCGCGCGCCCGTCTCGGCGAGCGCGAGCGCGCCATCATTGGACGGATCGACGGGTCGCGCACGCTGGAGGAGCTGTTCGACGGCTCGGGCGTGGGGTCGACCGACGTGCTCCGGATCGCCGCTCGGTTGATCCGCGCCGGCGCCGTTCGCGTGATCTGAAAACGCATTGCCCCGCGGGTCCGTCGGGCCCCCGCGCGTCGTCCACAACTGCGGGCGAATATGATGGTCGAGAGCGATGAAGCTGCGCCTGCGCACCGGCGCCATGGTGGCCAAAGCCAGGGGGCTTCACCGTCGGGACGGAGCGGGTGCCGACGCCGCCGACGCCGCTAAAGATTGGACGCGTCACCGCCGATTATCCGGAGATGCAGGGCAAAGCCACCGCGGCCGAAACGAACGGTCTCGGGATCGCCACGGGTGAAAACGGTGGCGTTGCCACGGAAGTGCTGGTCGTCGACGACGAGCCGGTCACCGCCCGCGGGTACGCCCGCGCGCTGTCCGCGGCCGGATACAAGGTCAGCGTCGCCCACGATGGACGGGAGGCGGCGGCCCTGGCCAAGGGAAAGCCCTTCGACGTGATCGTCAGCGACATCGCGATGCCCGACATGGACGGCCTGGCGCTCCTGCGCACGGTCCGCGAAAACGATCTCGATGTCCCCATGATCTTCATGACCGGCAGCCCGGCGCTCGAGAGCGCGCTGCAGGCGATCGAGTACGGCGCCTTTCGCTACCTGCTCAAGCCGGTGGCGCCCGAGGCCATGCTGGAGGTCGTCGCGCGCGCGGTGCGGGTACACCGGCTGGCGCGGGTCCGCCGCGAGGCCTCCGCGGTGCAGGAGCTCGAGGGCAAGCCGATCGGCGACCGGGCCGGTCTCGAGGCGCGGTTCGCGTCGGCCGTCGACAAGCTCTGGGTGGCGGCGCAGCCGATTGTTTCCTGGTCGGGCCGGCGCATCTTCGCCTACGAGACGCTGCTGCGGACCGATGAGCCGACGCTTCGCAGCCCCATCGACTTCTTCGACACCGCCGAGCGCCTCGGCAGAGCCGCCGAGCTGGGGCGGATCATCCGCCGCAAGGTCGCCGGCCTTTTGCGCGACACGCCGCCCCCGGCCCATCTGTTCGTCAACCTCCACCCGGCCGATCTCGAAGATCCGGAGCTCTACGCCGAGGACGGCGCGCTCACGCCCTACGCCAGCCAGGTGGTCCTCGAGATCACCGAGCGCGCGGCGCTCGACCGGATTCACGAGCTGCAGTCGCGCGTGATGCGGCTGCGCGCGCTCGGCTACCGGATCGCGATCGACGATCTCGGCGCGGGTTACGCGGGGCTCACCAGCTTCGCCCAGCTCGAGCCCGAGGTGGTCAAGGTCGACATGTCTCTGGTGCGCGGCATCGACAGCTCGGCGGTCAAGCAGAAGCTGGTGCGCTCGATCATCTCGCTCTGCACCGAGCTCGGTATTCAACTGGTGGCCGAGGGGATCGAGACGGTCGCGGAGCGCGACATGCTGATCGCTCTCGGCGGGGATCTCTGCCAGGGCTATCTCTTCGCCAAGCCCGGACGCGGATACCCCGTACCGAACCTGGCCTGACGCAGCAACTCATCGACCGCGGCCTCGGTCGCGGCGAGATCGCCGTCGTTGTCGATGACATGGGTAGCGAGCCGTACCTTCTCGGCGGTCGGGAGCTGCGCGCGGATGCGGGCTTCGGCCTCGGCCTCCGTGAGCCCGTCGCGCGCCCGGACGCGGGCGATCTGGGTGGCCTCGGACGCGGTGATGACGATCAGGCCATCGAAGTCCCCGGCGCGCCCACTTTCGACCAGCAGCGGCGCCTCGTAAAGGGCCAGCCGATGACCGGCGGCGGCCAGGGCGGCGAGCCGCTCGGCCCCCAGTGCCTGGATGCGGGGGTGGGTGATCGCCTCCAGGCGCGAGCGGGCGGCGGGATCGGCGAACACGATGTCGCCCAGGCGCTTGCGATCGAGGGCGCCGCCGCCCGCCACCACCTCGGGCCAGGCGGCGGCGATGTCTGCCAGGGCCGGCTGGCCGGGGGCAACCACCTCGCGCGCCAGCGCATCGGCGTCGACGATCGGGACCCCACGGACGGCAAACAATCCGGCCACGGTCGACTTTCCCGCGCCGATTCCACCGGTGAGCCCCAGGACCTTGAGGCCGCGTGCCACAGCGTCCGATGCTACCCTAGACGCGCGTGACCCGCGACCGAACCCCCACCTTCGTGCCCGACGTCGTCGACGCCGCCTTCGTGGCGGAGGCGCGCGATCTGGCCGGGATGCCCGCGCCCGGTCCGCCCGAGATCGCCATCTCGGGCCGTTCCAACGTCGGCAAATCCACCCTGCTCAATCGACTGGCGGGGCGCAAGGGCCTGGCGCGCACGTCCAAGACGCCGGGACGGACGCGGGGTCTGGTGATGTTTTCGCTGCGGCTCGGGCGCGCGGCGCCGATCTCCGACCTTCGCCTGATCGATCTGCCGGGGTACGGCTACGCGCAGGTGTCGCGCTCCGAGAGGCAGACCTGGCAGCCGCTCATCGAAGGATACACGCGCGTCCGGCGGTCGCTGGCGCTGTTCGTGATTCTGATCGACTCGCGGCGCGGCGTGGAGGACGAGGAGCGGCAGCTGTACGAATGGTTGGGAACCGAGCACGTCCCCGCCCAGATCGTGCTCACCAAGGTCGACAAGCTGTCGGCGACGGAACGCGGCCTGCTGCGCGAACGTTGCCGCAAGACGTTCGGCGGCCGGGCGCCCATCATGATCTCGGGCGAAACCGGCGAAGGGGTGCCGGCGCTCTGGGCCGCGATCTTCGAGGCCGCCGCCGCCGCGCGTGCGCCCGATCTCGACGCCGGTCCGGCCTTATCGACGCACGGGCCGTCCGACGTGCAGGACCCCTGATGGCGGTCAACAAGGCGCCACAACCGTTCCTGATCGAATCGATGCGGCGGGGCGATCTCGACGAGGTCGTGGAGATCGAGCGGGTCTCGTTCCGCTCTCCCTGGTCGGGGCAGGTGTTCCTCGAGGAGATGGCGCGCGACTGGGCGCACGTCGACGTGGTGCGCGACGCGGTGCGGGGTTCGGTGGTGGCGTTCGGAAACTACTGGCTGGTCGCCGACGAGGTGCACCTGCTCAACGTCGCCACCGATCCACGGGCGCGCCGGGCGGGGCACGCCTCGCGGATGCTCGCGCACATCATCGACTTCGGCCGGCGTCACGGCTGCCGCTTGGTCACCCTCGAGGTGCGGCGCTCGAACGCCGCGGCGCTGCGACTCTATCGTCGCTTCGCTTTCCGCTCCGTCGGCGTTCGCCCGAACTACTACGCGGAGGACCAGGAGGACGCGATCGTGATGCTCCTGGACCTGGACTAGATGATCCTCGGGCCAGCGATCGCGCTGGGGGTCATGTCGGCCTTGACCGGTTTGCCGCCGTCCCCTCCGTCTGGCGCGCCGCCGGTCGCCGTGCCGTCCCCTCCCGTCGCTGGCGCGCCGCCGGTCGCCGTGCAGGCCCCGCTGCGTCTGCTTCGTCCCATCACGCGCGGCGAGACGCGCGAGCCGCAGGTCGCGATCACCTTCGACGCCTGCGCCACGCGCCAAGGCTGGTACGGTTTCGATCGCGACGTGTTCGAGATCCTCAAACGCGAGCGGGTGCCCGCCACCGTCTTCGTCTCGGGCCGCTGGGTCGACACCCACCCGGAGGCGATGGCCGATATGGCGAACGATCCGCTCATCGAGTTCGGCGATCACTCCTACGATCACCCCCACATGACGCAGCTGTCGTCGGCGCGGGTGATCGAGGAGATCGACCAGACCGAGGCGGCGCTCGGCCGCTACGGCCGCCGCTCGGTCGCGTTTCGTCCGCCCTTCGGGGAATGGGACCGGCACCTCCTCGCCGTCGTCGGTGGGCGGCAGCTTCCGACGGTCACCTGGGACGTCGTCTCTGGCGATCCCAGCGCCAAGGCCACCACCGCCGGAATGATCCGCGCCGTCGTCGCCCAGGCCCGCCCAGGATCGATCATCGTCTTTCACATCAACGGGCGGGGCTGGAAGACGCACGAGGCGCTGCCCGCCATCCTGCAGGCGCTCCGCGAGCGGGGATTCCGCTTCGTCCAGATCTCGGAGCTGCTCAAGGTGCCTGTCGCCGCGCCGCTCTCTTCGCCAGCGGCTCTCCCTGCTCCGGACAGGCCCTAGCGTGGTCGCGCAGATCCGAATCTCACGCCCCACACCCGCGCTCGCCCGCGCCCAGGCCCGCTGGATCGCGGCGATCGATCCCTGGCGGATGCTCGGGTACCGGCCGGCGGCGCTCGGCCGCTATCTGGCGCGGAAGGCCGGGACCCGAAGCGTCTGGATCGCGCGCACCACCGCCAAAGCCGCGCCGAGCGGCGTCGTGGTAGCCGATGACGGGTTTCTCCTGGGGGGCTTCATCGCCCTTCTGGCCGTGCGCCCCGAGGCGAGCGGGAAGGGAGTCGGCCGGGCCTTGGTGGAGCGGGTCGCGGCGGAGGCCTTCGCGACGCGGCGCTGGCTATTCGTATCGTGCGACGGGAACAATCACGCCGCGCTGCGTTTCTACCGGAAGTTGGGATTTTCACGCGTCGGGCGCCTTCCCGATCTGGTCCGGCCAGGAAACGTCGAGATCTTGTTGCGAAAACCGTCAGCGACCCCGCCGATTCCAGCGCGGGCCGAAAGCGCAAAATTTCCGGCAAGCGCCGCCCGGGTCGGTTACCATCGAGGGCGCTCATGATAGGGGAGCAATTCGGCAACTACCGCGCGGTTTCGCTGCTCGGCGAAGGCGGGATGGGTGCCGTCTACTTGGCGGAGCACCCGGGTATCGGCCGTCGCGTCGCGGTGAAGGTTCTGCACAAGAACTACATCCGCGATGAGAGCCTGCTCACCCGGTTCTTGAACGAGGCGCGGGCGGCCAATGCCATTCGCCACCCCAACATCATCGAGATCCTCGACTCGGGGACCATCGCCGACGGCACGCCGTTCCTGGTGATGGAGCTGCTCGAAGGGGAGAGCCTGGGGACGCGCATCCGGCGCGTCGGCGCGCTCGAGATCCCCACGGCGGTCGAGTTCGCCTACCAGACCGCGTCGGCGCTGGGGGCGGCGCACAAGAAAGGGATCGTTCACCGCGATCTCAAGCCCGACAACCTGTTCGTCATTCCCGATCCGCACGAGCCCGAGCGCGAGCGGATCAAGGTGCTCGACTTCGGCATCGCGAAGCTTCAGCAGGGGAGCGCCAGCGACTCGGTCAAGACGCGAACCGGGACGCTGATGGGGACGCCGATCTACATGTCTCCCGAGCAGTGCCGCGGGACGCGGACGGTCGACCACCGGAGCGACATCTACTCGCTCGGGATCATCTTCTTCGAGATGCTTTGCGGTCAGCCGCCCTTCGTCTCGGAGGGATTCGGCGAGCTGGTCAACATGCACCTCAACGTCGCGCCGCCGGCGCCCTCGTCGCAGCGGCCCGAAATCCCGCCATCGATCGACGCGGTGGTGCTCAAGATGCTGGCCAAGAATCCGGACGACCGGTACGCCGACATGGCCCAGGTGCAGACGGCGCTCAAGGCGTCGGGCGGATCGATGTTCGTGGTGCGGGGCTCGGCCCCTTCCTCGCCCGAGCTTGGGGGCAAGACGCCGGCTCCGATCGCGAAGCCAACCTCACCGAGTAACCCCAAGCTGCGCGAGACCACGTTCTCTACCGGCGTCGGCGAGCAGCTGGACGCGCCGACCGCCGCGCGGAAGGGCAAGGCCGCGCTGATCGTGGTCGGGGCCGCGGTGGCGGCGATCGCGGCCGGGGTGTTCGTCTTCCGAGACGGCGAGAAGGTCGGCGTGCGCCAGGTCGAGGACGAGACGACCAAGGTGGCGCCGCCCGGCGTCGCGACGGCCACGACCAAGGTCGCGGTCGCGGCGCCGACGACACAGGCGCCCGCGGTCGTCGCGCATCCCGTGGCGGTAGCGCCCCGGAAGGTCACCGTCCGGCTCGAGTCCGATCCGTCGGGCGCGACAGTCGTCGACGACGCCGGTGGCGGTGTGCTCGGGACGACGCCGCTCGTACTGACGCGCCCGCGCGGCGGCACGCTGAACCTGCACATGGAGAAGGACGGCTTCGCGCCCAACCGCCACGCGGTTTCGCTCGCCGACGATTCGACCATCGAGCTGACGCTCGAGCACAAGCCGGCGCCCAAGCCGCACGTCCACAAGACCCCCCACGCGCAGCCGGTGGTGGATTCGGAACCGGCAAAGCTCTAATGGGGGCGGGCGCGGGGATGTCCATGGCCGATCCCGACACGACGCTCGAGATCTTGAAGGACATCCGCGACGAAATTCGCGGCGCCAGAAACGAGCTGCGCGACGAGATTCGGGGCGTCCGGACCGAGCGCCTGGAGCCGCCCCGTTGGCGCCGCGGGAAAGCGATGCTGGCGGTGCTCGGCGCCGTGGCGCTGGTCGTCGCGGTCCTGCTCGCGTTCCGGGGCGGCGAGCAAAAGGGCGAGGCGCAGAAAAGCGGCGTGCCCCAAGTCGCTGTCGAGACCGCGAGCCGACCGGCTCCGTCAATTCCGGTCGCGGTGCCGGTGCCGGCATCGGCTGCTTCGATGCCGGATCCGCCCATGCCGGTGCTTGCGGCGACCCCGGCGACCTCGGTAGAAAGGCCCGCGCCGGCAACGCCCGCGGCCAGGACTGCGCCGCATCCCTCGACTGTTGGCGCACCGAAGAGGGTCGCCGTTCGCCACAGGGCGCCGTCGCCCGAAGCGGAACTGGAACCGGCGAAGCTCTGAAGCGTCGGCGCTGCCGCACCGGAGCCGGGGTGGTTCGGCGGCGCGCGGCGCGCGCTGACGAGCCTCTTCGAGGCGCGCGTCCCGGCGACCCTCATTCCTCGACGCGCAACAGCCTTCCGACCGGGAGCCCGTTCCGCATGTGCTGCTCGACGATTTCCGGGACGTCCGCGGCCGTGACGCCGACGTACCAGACGGCCTCCGGATAGACGACGATCGTCGGGCCTTCGAAGCAGGGGCCGAGGCAACCGGAGGGGGTGATGGCGATGCGTCCCCACAGCTCCGGATGCCGGCCGAGCCCCTCCTGCAGGGCGCTCAGGATCTCTCCGGCGCCGCGCGCGCCGCAGGAGGGCTTGCCGCCCGAGGGGCGCGCGTTGTCACAGACGAAGAAATGGCGCTCGATTTTGGGCATGGCCTAACCAGGGTCCCATATATGATCGGCCCATGTCCCGGCAAGGCGCACGGATTTCGATGATTCCGGTGATCCTCGCCTTCGTCTTCCCCGCCATCATCGGCGCCGCGGTGGCGCTCGCGTACTACGGCTATCGCTATGCGGTCGCGGCCTCCGTGCGCAGCAAGGCCTCGCTCATGGAGGGAAACCAGCAGCTCGCCAACCTGCTGGTCGAGCAGGTGCAGGACCGGATCGACAAGGCCGACGCCGAGCTCTTCGAAGAGGTGGAGTGGAACGAGACCAGCGCCGAGCCCCCTGTGAAGGTGGATCTGCCGGCCGGCGTCGAGTCGGTGGCGTTGCTCGACGCGGGGCTCAAGATCCGCTCGCTCTATCCGGAGCCCGACGCTGCCCACCGGCGCCGCGAGCTCGACCGCTGGCAGAGCTACGTCAAGGGGCTGGAGTGGAAGTCGCTCCAGCCCTGGACGCCGGATCAGCCCGGCAACTTCCGCCACCTGCATCAGCTGTTCGAGGGCAAATCGGTGCTGATCGCCTACGCCGCCAAGAAGACCGCCGACCACCACGAATACTATGTGGCGGCCAAGCTGGACCTCACGCTGATCGCCAAGGAATGGATCCCCGAGGAGATGGACGTCGTGACGGGCAAGCGCCGGGTCGTGATCCTCGACGAGGTGGCGCGCGCCGTCTACGGCGAGCCGCAGCCGCCCACCCCCTTTCAGTATGAAGCGTCGTTCGGCAAGACCCTTTACGCCTGGCGCATCCAGATCACGCCGCGCAACGTGGCCGAGCTGCGCGCGCAGGCCGAGACCGAGCGCCTCCTGGGGGTCCTGCTGGTTCCCGTCTCGACGGTGATCATCGTGGTCGGTCTGGCGGTCGTGTGGCTATCGGTGCGCGCGGAGCGGCGGGCTTCGCAGATGAAGAGCGACTTCATCGCCAACGTCTCGCACGAGCTCAAGACGCCGCTGTCGCTGATCCGGATGTTTGGCGAGCTGCTGGCGACCGGCAAGCACAAGGGCGAGCCGATGGCGCGCGAATACGGCGGCATCATCACGCGAGAGTCGGAGCGCCTGGCGCACCTCATCGACAATGTCCTCGACTTCGCGCGACTAGAGCGCGGCAAGGCCAGCTACAGCTTCACCGAGGGCCACCTGGAAGAGGTGGTGGAGCGCGCGCTCGACGTCTTCCGCCACCGGCTCGAGAAGGAGAGGGTGCGCCTGCGGACCGAGATCGAGCCGCATCTGCCGCCGGTGCGGATGGACGAGGACGCGATGACCCTGGTGTTGCTGAACCTGGTCGACAACGCCGTCAAATACGGCGGTGATGCCGGGGAGGTCTCGGTGCAGCTGCGGCGCGCCCCCGGCGCGGTGGCCCTGGTCGTGAGCGATCACGGCTCGGGGATCGCGCCCGAGGAGCAGCGGCGGATCTTCGAGCGCTTTTATCGCGCCACCAGCGCGCGGACGCGCAACGTTCGCGGCAGTGGCATCGGTCTGTCGCTGGTCAAATACATCGCCGAGGCGCACGGCGGGCGGGTCGAGGTGGAGAGCGCCCCGGGGCGCGGTTCGACCTTCACTGTCTACGTGCCGGTGGCGCCCGTCATGACGCCCGCGCCCGAAGAGCGGGCGGCATCGTGAGCGGGCAGCCGTCGGCTCTGGGCGGGGGGGGCGCGGTCGGTCGCCGCCGGATTCTCATCATCGAGGACGAGCCGGATCTGGTGCGCGGTCTGCGCGACGCGCTGGAGTTCGAGGGGTTCGAGGTGCTGTCGTCGGGGCTGGGGCGGGAAGGCGTGCGCCTCTTGCGCGAGCGGGGGCCGGATCTGGTGCTGCTGGATCTGATGCTGCCTGACGCCAACGGATTTTCGGTGTGCGAGGAGATTCGATCCACCCACCCGCTGGTGCCGGTCATCATGCTGACCGCCCGTTCGCAGGAGACCGACAAGATCCGCGGGCTCGACGTGGGCGCCGACGACTACGTGACCAAGCCGTTCTCGATCGGCGAGCTGGTGGCGCGCATCAACGCCATCTTTCGCCGACTGCATCGGGTGGCGGTGCCCAACGAGGAGATCCAGATCGGCGCGGCCACCATCGATCCGCGCAAACACGAGCTCACGCGCAAGGGGAAGGTGAGCCCGCTGTCGTTCTACGAGGTGGAGCTGCTGCGCCTGCTCTGGGAGCGCGCCGGGCAGCCGGTGACCCGCGAGGAGATCCTGGAGAAGATCTGGGGCGTCTCCGGGCACGCCACCACCCGCAGCGTCGACAACTTCGTGGTCAAGCTGCGCAAGAAGATCGAAGAGAACGCCGCCAAGCCCCACCACATCATCACGATCTACGGCACCGGCTACAAACTGGTGCTCTGAGTGGGTCGGGCGAGTCGGGCTACCGGGCGGCCGCGCCGCCGCGACCTGCTGGTCGGCGGGGCGGGCGCCGCCGCGCTGGCGGTGCTGGGGCGCCGGACGGCTCGGGCCGCTGCGCCGGGCGTCGCACCGGCGGCCGCGCCGAGCGTCGCACCGGCGGCCGCGCCGAGCGTCGCGCCGGCGATCGGGGTCGACGTTCACTGTCACACCTTCTGCTCGGCCGACCTGCCGATCGTCGGGTTCGTGGCGCACTTCATTCCGGGGCTGACCGATCTTTCGCGCCTGGTGACCCACTGGCCGGAGCTGGTGGTGCGGACGCTGGTGGGCGCGGTCGCGACGCTGCCGAACGCGGTGGCGCCGACCGGGGACGAGGAGCTCGCGCGGTTGCGCGCGCTGCTCGCGCGGCGGGGCGGCGCGGCGGTCTCCCCGGTGCCGCCCCTGCCGTCGGAGGCGCTGGATGCGCTGCTGGCCCAGCTGACCAAGCACCTTCCGTTCTCGGTGGGCGCCGACAAGCGGCGGATCGTGGCGCGCTACCTCGAGGCGCTGTATCTGGTCGCGCACCCGCGCGCGGGTATCTCGGCCACGTTGGCGCAGATGTTCCCGTCGGTGTCGCTGTTCACGCCGGCGCTGGTCGACTACGACGCCTGGTCGGAGGATCGCGCGCCGACCCCGCTTTGGACGCAGATCTTGATCCAGGAGGCGATCGCGCGGCTTTCGATCGAGGGGCGCGTCGGGCGGCCGGACGCGCGCTTCCATCCCTTCGTGGCCTTCGATCCGCGACGCGACTTAGACGCCGGGCGTCCGGCGCCGGCGGCGTTCGCGGCGGGTACGGCGGTACCCGCGGCCGGTGCGGCGCCCGCGGCCGGCACCGTGCCCAAGGTGGCCGCGCCGCCGACGGCGGCCAGCCCGGCGCTGGAGATGGTGCGCTACGCGATCGAGAGCGCCGGGTTCCTGGGCGTCAAGCTCTACCCGCCGGTCGGATTCGCGCCACTCGACAACCTGCGTCTGCGATCGCGCCTGCCGTTTGCGGAGCGCCTCGACGAGGCGCTCTCGGCGCTCTACGGCTACTGCCAGGCGGCGGAGATCCCGATCACCACGCACGCCAGCGCCGCCAACGAGTACGGGCTCGGCCTGCACACGCTGGTCGCGCCCGAGCGCTGGCGGCCGGTGCTCGAGCGTTACCCGACGCTGCGTCTCAACTTCGGCCACTTCGGCCACGATTACGGCGTCGAGGATCGCGGCGCGCCCAGGGAGACCGCCACCGCCTGGATCTATCAGGCCGCGGCGCTCATCGAACGCTATCCCAACGTCTACGCCGATCTCTCCAATTCGCCCTTGGTCTATGACCCCGTCTACGCCACGCGTTTGCTGGGACTGTTGGGCGACGTGATCGCGCGCTACCCGAAGGTCAAACGCCGGTTGATGTACGGCAGCGACTGGTGGCTCTCGCGTCTCGATCCCGAGGCCGAAACGGCGGTGGAAAAATTCCGCGCCACGTTCGCCCGGTTGCTCGGCGCCGGCGCGGTCGGCGACGTCATGGGTGGAAACGCACTGCGATTTCTGGGTTTCCTCGACGACGCGGGGCAGCCGCGCTCGGGCCTGGCCGCGGCACGTCTGCGACGGTTCTACGCGGGCGCTGCGCTGCCGCCATGGTTGCCGCGCGGCTGAGCGCGCCCGGCGATCACAGCAGCGCGAGCCCCACCAGAATGGACGCAGCGTTCGCGATGGCGGAGACCCCGAGCGCGCGCGCCGGAGAGATCCCGGGCAGGACCACGCCGTAGAAAGCCGCCTCGGCCAGCCAGGCCCACAGCTCCGAGAGCGCCAGGCTGCTGCGGCCCGTGAGACCGACGATGCGCGGGAAGACGAACCAGACCAGCGGGTGCGTCACCAGCTGGGCGAAGACCGCGATGAGCGCCCGGCGTCCGGCAGCCGTCGGGTGGCCGCGGGTCAACGCGACGACGATCGGGGTCTCGACGGCGACGGTGATCAGAAAAGCGACGAGCCAGGCACGGGGCGTCTCCATCGATCGCGGCGCTATCTGCCCCGGACGAACAGGAAGGCGCCGGCGGCCAGCTCCAGGTAGCCGTGGAACGACGACAGCGAAAGATAGAGCTGGCGCGTCCGGTGGACGTCGACGAACGAGGCCGCCAGCACGCCGAGCGCGAGCAACACGGTCAACCCCAACCAGACCGGTGGCAGATCCCGGACCAGCGATCGCAGCGACATGCGAAATGAGAGCGTCCCCTCGCAGCGGACGTCCTCCTGAGGAATCCAGGCCAGCCAGACGTTGTAGTGGACGGCTTGCAAGTGCACGAAGGCGAGACCCAGGCCGAGCGCCGTGCGCTGCGGCAACCACGCCGGCCAGGCGAGGACCATCTCGTCGACGAAGCGCGCGGCGCCCGGGCCGCCGAAATGAACGTAGGGAAGCGCGCGGCCCGAAACACAGAAGACGACCGCCAGCGCCAGCAGCGTCAGGGCGGGGAGGGCGAAGCGGCGGCCCTTGCGGAAGAGCAGAAGCCACAGCCCGATCGCCACCAGGTTGTGGAGGTGGGCAAACACCAGGCGTGCCAGGCTGGGGCGCGCCAACGCGGCGATCATCAGGGCAACGATCGCGGGTCCAGCGAAGAGCGCGCGCCGAATCGCGGCGGGGGATCGCGCCGCGGCCACGGCCGCGAGCACTCCGGCCAGCGCCCAGCTCCACCCGAGCCCGACCTCCGTCGCCGCGAAAGGCCATCGGCCGGGGAACGTCGCCTCGAGTCCCCGGAGCGCGAACAGCGCCGCACACCCGACCCCCAGGGCGGCCGTCCAGCGACGGGGGAGATCGCGCCGCAACACCAGATACCGCACGTCGCTGGTCACGTGGGCGACGCCGAATAGCGCAGGACCGACGACGAACAACACGCCGGGCGCGAGCAGCGTCAACGCGAAGACGACCGCGACGCCCGCTAGGGCTTGCACGCGGATCCGCTGGTCGCGCCGCGTGACGATCGGCCGCGCGATCGCCGATCGCGAGAGCCCGACGAGCAGAGCGCGCCGCACGCGATCCAGCGGGATCGCGGCGCGCTCGAGCGAAAGGACACCGGTCGGCATCGGCCGATCAGCGTCGTCGTTTGCGGCGGCGGTCGTAAAATAGAGCCGCCATTCCGACGATCAGGAGGCCCAGCGCGATCGCACCGGGTCCCGTCGCGCGTGGCGCGACGTCACATCCGCCGTTGCTCTTGCACGATGGACAGACAGCGACACCGCTGCCGGCGGTGCCACCCACGCTGCCGGCGGTGCCACCCACGTTGCCGCTGGCGCCGCCCACGTTGCCGCTGGTGCCAGCCACGTTGCCGCCGGCGCCGCCGTTCCCGCCGCCGCTCTCCCCCACGGGCGGACCAGTTGGTTTGGGCGGCACGGGACCAGCGCAGAAGAACTTCGGCGACGACGTGTGGCAATAGGCCTGGCTCGAAGAGCACATCCCCCCGTCTCCACAGGCCGTCCCGAACTTACTCGGCTCGCATCCGGCGTCCGGCGCAGACACAATGGCCGGGCAGGCGTCGCATTTGTAGATCGTCATGGTGGGCGCCGTGCCCGTACCGCAGGAGACGGCGTAGCACTGGCCTCCGCCTTGACAGGGCTTCCCGACGTCCGCCTCGGCGCACGTGATGAGCGTGTCGAAGGCGGTGCAACCCGGGAGAACGTCGGCCCGGCTCGGAATAGCCCACGCCGTCGCCGCCACCAATACCAGGAGTCTCAATAACGAAGATAGGTAAGTAGTCATATCGAAAATGCTATCACCGTTGCGTGCCGCCGGCGCAATCCCCGAAATGAGCAAGTCAGAGCGAGACATTGCCGCGACCCTGCAAAGCGGCGACGTCACGGCCGGCCGTCTGCGCGCTGGCGAGCCGTTCGGGGTCTACGTTCATTTTCCGTTTTGCGGCGTTCGTTGCCCGTACTGCGACTTCGCGGTCGACACCCGCGCCGAGATCCCGCACGACGACTACGCCGACGCGGTGGCGGTAGAGATCGCGGCGCGGGCCGCCTGGTTCGACGGTGCAGGTCCGCTGGTCTCGATCTATTTCGGCGGCGGCACCCCCGGGCTCTGGCGTCCGGACGCGCTCGGGCGAGTCCTCGAGGCTGCCCGCGAGAGCTTCGGCGGTCCCGCGGCTTCTGGACTGGAGATCACCGTCGAGGTGAACCCGGGCGAGGTCGACGCAGCTCGGCTCGCCGCGCTTCGCGCCCAGGGCGTCAACCGGTTGTCGATCGGTGTTCAGGCGGTCGACGATCGGTTGCTGGTGGCGCTCGGCCGCAACCACGGCGCGGCGGCCGCGCTGGCGTGTCTGCCGATCGCGCGCGCCGCCGGCTTCGACGACCTCTCGATCGATCTGATGTTCGGTGTGCCCGGCCAGTCCATGGACGATTGGCGGCGCGCCGTCGAGACGGTGGTCGCCCTCGCGCCCGAGCACGTCTCCGCCTACGCGCTCACCGTGGAGCGCGGCACGGCGTTCGGGACGCTCGATCGCGCCGGCCGGTTGCCACGTCCAGACGACGATCTGGTCGCGCAGATGTTCGAAGAGGGGCGCTCGGCGCTGGCGGCCGCGGGTCTGCCGCAGTACGAAGTCTCGAGCTACGCCCGCGACGGCCATCGGGCCCGGCACAACCGCCTCTATTGGTCGCTCGCGCCGTATCTGGGCGTCGGTGCGTCGGCGTCGTCGTTCCGCCCGCTCGACGACGGGACGGCCTGGCGCTTCGCCAACCCGCGCGGCACCGATGCCTATCTGCGGGCCGGCCGCGCCGGCGGCGGCAGCCCCGCCGTTCGGCAGATCGAACGCCGGCGCGCTGCCGATCTCGAGAACGAGGCGCTCTGGTTGGGACTTCGTACGATCGGGGGAATCGACCGCGCCGCGCACCGGGCGCGCCACGGCGTCGATCCGCTGAGCGGGCGCGAGCCGGCCGCGGCGCGCGCGACGGCCGCCGGCTGGCTAACCGTCGACGAAGAGCGGTTGCGCCTCACGCCGGCCGGCGTTCTCTACGCCGACGAGGTTGCGGCCTGGTTCTGGTCGTAGCGTGGACGGCCGAGCGGCGCCGTCCCGGCCGCTCAGAACTTCGCGTTGCGCGCCAGTTCGAGCGCTCTCTCCTGCCAGAAGACGCCGGCCTTGGGGCCGCCGTTGCAGGCGCCGTCCGACTCGCCCGGCTTCTTCAGCCACAGGTAGGCGTCGATGAGCGGGTCGGCCGTGCTGGCCGTGGGCGGTGAGCCGAGCGCGCGTCCGGGCGGATTACACCAGCACTTCTCGTCGTCCGTCGATTCGTCGCACTTTGGCGGGCCGTTGCCGTTGCGGCTGGTGTCGATCACGAAGTGCTTGCCACCGACGAGCTTCGAGATCGCCTTGCCGTAGGTGATCTCGCTGCTCGTCGATTTGTAGTTGGAGACATTGAGCGCGAAGCCGTCCGCCTCGTCGATGCCCGCCTCCTTGAGGCGCTTGGCGTCGTCGGCGGCCGTCAGCCAGCCCGAGTGCCCGTCGCCGAGCGAGTGCCCGGCGTCGATGTAGACCGCGGTGTTGCCGAGCGCCACGAAAGCATGGACCGCGAAACGCAGGAGGCCGAGGCGCTCCTTCTGGTCGGCCTCGGAGAGGCATTTCTTGAGCAGGCCAAGCGAGTCGGGCTCCAGCACGACCGCGGCGCGGCGATCGCCAATGCCATTCGCGAAGGCCGTAATCCACTGCTTGTAGGTGTCGCCCTTGTCGGCGCCGCCGGCCGAGTAAGTCCCGCAGTCGCGCTTGGGGATGTTGTAGGCGACGAAGAGCGGCAGCGCGCCGGTCTTGAGGAACGCGTCGGCGCGGCGGCCGACCCAGTTCTTGACGTTGGGCGTCCAGTCGCCAATCCACTCGGCGCCGCCGTTGTCGGCGATCTTGGCGTAGAGCGCGGAGGTGGTCGGATCGGTCTTGCTGGCCAGCTTCGACTTGAGATGCGCGGGTCCGTAGGGGTCGACCCAGGCCAGCTTGGGGCCGGCGAAGATGTTTTCACCGTGCTTCCAGGCGGGCAGTGGCGGCGCCGCCGGCTCGGTCGGTTTGCCGCCCGCGGTCGGTTTGGCGGGCGCCTCGGCGGCCGGTGCGGGGCCGGCGGCTTGGGCGCCTGGCTCGGCGGCGGCAGGTGTCGCCGCGGGCGGCGCGGACTGGGCCGGAGCGACGCAGCCGATCGCGAGCATCAGGACCGTAAGAGAGAGCGCCTTAGTCGTCATCGAGTCCTCCAAGGTCGGATCGCCTAACACGAAATCAAGCGCGACGCCAAGCCGCCCAGCCCCAAAGGGTGCCGTCCGCCGGACTCGAAAACGAGCGGCGACCGAGCGCTTTCAATCGGCGAATGGCCGCAGGATTTCCCCCTTTTGGGGGGTGCCGTCGCCTTCGTGCCAGGTGCCGTCGACATTCATGACCTCGTATCCCGACAGCGTCATGAGCCGCGTGGTGATCGGATCGATCGATGAAAGAAACCCGATGTGAAGATGGGGCGTGGTCGCGTTGCCCGAGTTGCCGCAGCGGCCGACGACGTCGCCGCGGTGCACGCGATCCCCGACCGCCAGCGTGACCGAACGGGCGGCGAGATGCCGGAATTCGGTGTACTCGCCAGGCGCGTGCTCGAGGATCACGTAGTTTCCTTGGTCGCGTCCTTTGGTGTAGGCGGGCCAGTCGCGGGAGCCCCCGTGGGCGGCCACCACCGCGCCGTCGGCGGGGGCCAAGACCGGTCGCCCGTAGCAGGCGAACCGGGCCAGCGCGGCTCCCCGGCGGGGCGCGCGCGTGCCCGCCGGCTGCGCCGGAACGAAATCGAGCGCAAAGGCCGCGTACCCCACATGCGTTTCGCCGCTCTCGAAGCCCTGGATGACCCCCCACACGCCCGAAAACGGGAGCGAGAGGTGAACGGTTTGCGTCGGCGGTTCGGCGGACGGGCTCTCGACGGCGAAGGCCGCGCGCGGGTCCGAGGCTGCGACGAGCACCAGCAGCGCCGCCGCCGCCGCCGCCGTCGCCGTCGCTGCTCTCGCCGCCGTCGCCAGTGGCCCCGTCGCCATTGATGCAAGTCTACCGCTTGCGCCCCGAGTCTACCGCTTGCGCAGCCCCGGCGACTTGCGCAACCCTTCGAGCGTCCGTTCCCAGAACGTGTAGGCGATGCGCTCGGCGTCGGGATCGGGACCAGCGAACCGGACGGCGCAGTGGTGGAGCAGCGTCGGCAGGAGGCGCGCGCGTGCGTCCGCCGGGAGATCGCGGGCGGCGGTCGCTATGCGGGCGCGGTGGCGCGTCAGGACGTCGTCCGACGGGGCGTTCTCGGCACCGCCCAGCGCGGCGCGGAGCGCGCGACCGTGGCGTCGAAAATCGGCGTCGGCCTGCCGGCGGTCCTCGTCGTCGACGGCGGTCCAGGACTCGGCCGCCTGGCGGCGGGATCGGGCGATCGCGTGGCGCTCGTCCAGATTCAGGCCCATCCCGCTCGCCAGCGCGTCGAGCGCCCGCGCCAGCAGCAAGACCCGATCGAGATCGGGATCGGCCAGCAGGGCCACGGCGGCCTCGCTGTCGGATTCGAAGATCGCGTGGACGGCGGGAAGGTCGGCCGGGGTGAAGCGGCCGTGCTCCGCGTGGTACTCGCCGATTTCGATGGTGGCGAAGGCGCCGTCTTCGCGGGCGGGCGCCAGCGCCGCCAGCAGGCGAGCTTCGAACGCCGCGGCAGAGGGAGTGCCGTGGACGCGCAGGCGGAGATGCGGCCGGCGCCCGGGGCCGTCGACGTAGCGCAGGAAAAACCAGGCATCGATCTCGTGGGCGCCTTGTGCCTGCCGGATCGCGGAGACGACCGATCCAGCGAGGAGCTCGTCTTGCCGATCCGGCGTCCCGAACAGCTTGAAGGTGCGCCAGCCGGGCAGGGCGGGCGCCTCGCGCGGCGGCGGGACCCGCCCGATGCCGACGGTGTCCAGGCCCGGTGGGGCGGCGTCGTCGACCACCGCCACCACCGCTTCGATCCGCCGGCCGTCGCGATCGACGACCGCGTCGAGCGGCGGCCAGATCTCGAAGATCCGCCCGCCTGCGGCAAGACCGGCCAGATCGGCGCGCGCTTCCGGTGCCGAAAGATCGACGGGGAAGAGCTGGTCCCCGTCGCCGACCTGCACGAACCGCGGCACGCGCGCTTCGCGGCGCCAGCGCAAGAGCGCGGCGCGCCCGCCGCCGCCGCGAAGCGCCCCGGGCAGGCGCCAGCTGGCCGGTGCGATCACGAACCCGTCGACCACGATGCGCGGAATGAACGCCAGATCGGCGAGCGGGCCGGGTGAAAACGCCCAGGGCGCGTGTTGACGGTGCAGGCTCCAGCCGGCGAGCAGGCGGATCATCCCCGCGGGCGCGGCCGTCGATCGCACCCGAGCCAGCGGCGAGGGGACGATCGGCGCGCCGGGGCCCCGCGTGCGCAGCGCCAGCGCCGTCGGAGCGGCCGGATCCGCGACGAGCTCGAGATCGCGTGGGGCCAGATCGCCTTCGGCGCCGGTCCAGCGGGTCAGCGCCAGCGTCCGCGGGCGAACCTGCGGGTGCGCGCAAAGATCGGCGAGCGCGGCCGACGGGGCGAAGGCGACGTCGATCCGCTCTTGGTCCGGCCGGGCGCGGCGTTCGGCGGCCACGATCTCGGCGCAGGCATCCTCGAGCGGCGCGCCGAGCGCGTGGGCGAAGCGCCCGAACGAGGCGCCGGCCGGGGCGTGGAGGCCGAGCAGCCAGCCGGCGCCGGGTCGCCCGCCCGGTCGCCGGCGCATCGGCGCGACAAACAGCTCGGCCGTCGCCGGCAGCGGCGCGACCGCGTGATCGGCGAGCGCGGCCGAGAGCGCGTCGGGATCGAGCACGGCCTCCATCTGCCTTCCGGGGGCCGCGTTCGCGATGGCGTCGACCAGCAGCGCCAGCAGCGCCGGCGATGGGTTGGCGGGCGCCGCCGGATCCTCGACCTGCCTCTCCCCCTCGCCGAGCTCGACGCCGTAGTCGCCGGCCGCGAGCGCCGCCAGGTCGAACGCCCCCGCGCCGAAGATCTCCGTGGAGGCGTCCAGCGCGTCCGCGATCGCGCGCGACGCGAAGCGCTCGGCGGCCGGGGGCGTGAGGGCCTCCTGCAGGCGGACCAGGAGTGGCACGAGTCGGGCGGCCCGCTCGACCGCCGCCCGTTCCAGCCGCGGCACCTTGCGCGGGCGATGGACGAGGACGGCGTGGACGTCGCGCTCGCTCTGTCCGGGAAGCGCGGCCAGGGCGGCGCGTCCCCTCGCGAGATCTCCGTCGCTGAGCGCGGCGATCGCCGTCTCCAGCAGGCGCGCCCCGTCCGTCCAGCCGATCGCCGCCAACCGATCGCGCAGGCGCTCGCCAGGCGCGGCCCCCACCAGGGGCGGCGCCAGATCGGTCTGCAGGAGCCCGTCGTCGATCAACACCAGCAGGAGCTCGTCTGCGTCCGCGTCGCGGCCGGCGTCCGCGCCATCGCCATCGCCGACGTCGGCGTCGTCGCCCCGGGCGCGCGCTCTGACCTCGGGCCAGGGCGCCCACCCTTGAGTTAGATCGAGGATCGCCTGCAATCGGTCGTCGAGGTCGGCGGTGTGCGTCTCCGCCATGGGATCGCCCGGTCCGACCCAATGCACCGTCGCGGCGCCGCGCACGGCCGACGGCGCGGACCGCAGGCGGACCCGCTCGCGGACGGCCGGTTCATCGAGGAGCGCGCGGGCCAGCGCATCCAGGCGCGCCCAGCTCGGCGCCAGATGGGCGACCGGCG
>Ga0209863_10000348_pt1 | contig 25311 bp, 26 predicted proteins | sample OrgsoiDNA2013046_FD_185796 | JGI IMG/M metagenome (GOLD analysis project Ga0209863, IMG submission 185796) | Permafrost soil microbial communities from the Arctic, to analyse light accelerated degradation of dissolved organic matter (DOM) -... | ecosystem: Environmental > Terrestrial > Soil >...
TACAAAGAAGAATGATTTTTTAAATGACACTGTAATTTCCTAACCATTTAATGATTTTAAACATGAAAAAGCAAAACAACTTTTTGCGCAGGACTTCTATTGCCTTTATTTTATTGGGAACCCTTTTGTGCTGGCCTGGTTGCAAACGAGGAAATGCGCAAGAAAACACGCACCAGACCGCTACAAAAAACGCCCCTCCTGCAATCAATATTCATACGGCGATTGTTACCGGCAATATAGCTGTGCTTAAACAACATATAACCGCCGGCTCCAACTTAAATGAAAAAGACCCAATCGGTGGTTCAAGTCCGTTAATAACAGCATGCCTGTTTGGTAAGACGGATATGGCAAAGCTTTTAATAGATGCCGGGGTCGAATTGAATTTTCAAAATAATGATGGTTCTACTCCATTGCATACAGCCGCATTTTTTTGCCGGCCGGAAATTGTACAACTGTTATTGGCAAAAGGCGCCAACAAAACATTAAAAAATAAATACGATCAGACTGCTTATGAAACGGTAGCAGGAGAATTTACCGTCGTTAAAACTGTATATGAGACTATAGGTAAAATGCTTGCACCTATGGGCCTGAAACTGGATAATGCGTACCTAGAAAAAACGCGGCCACAGCTTGCGGCAATACTCAAATAATTCAACCGATTTCAAACGTAAAATAATACAGCCATGAACAGAAGATACGATATCGACTGGTTAAGAGTTATTGCTATTGGATTGCTTTTGGTGTATCATACGGCTATAGCTTTTCAGCCGTGGGGCTTTATGCTTGGCTTCATTACAAATGACAAACCATGGGAGTCATTATGGGTCCCGATGGCGATGATAAATGTATGGAGAATACCGCTGCTTTTTTTTATTTCAGGGATGGGGGTTTACTTCGCTATGCAAAAAAGAAATTGGAAACAATTGTTGCAGGATCGTGCAAAGAGAATACTAATACCCTTTGTTTTTGGAATTTTCTGTATTGTCCCGGTGCAGGTATTCATTGCGCAACGCTATTACCTGCAGCCCATAGACTACATACCAAATCCGGCACATCTGTGGTTTTTGGGAAATATTTTTATGTATGTGTTGTTGCTTTTGCCCGTTTTCTATTCCCTGGTAAAGAATGAAAAAGGAAAATTCGTTGGCTGGACAAGAAAGATATTGAGTAATCCCCTGGGCCTGCTTATTGTTACAGCAGCTTTTATAAGCGAGACAGTGCTGTTAAACCCGGCGTTATACGAATTGTATGCAATGACCTGGCACGGCTTTTTTATTGGGCTTTTGGCATTTTTTTCCGGTTTTTGTTTTATGCTTGCCGGAACACCTTTCTGGAAAATGTTGCTGAAATGGCGATGGTTATTTTTGACGATAGCAATCGCATTGTATGTTTATCGCCTGCTGCAAGTACAAATGAAAGTCCCCAATATCGCATTGGCCATTGAGTCGAACTGCTGGATATTTTCAATATTTGCATTTGGTTATAAATACTTAAATCACCCTGGAAAAGCACTCCGTTATTTAAGTCCCGCAGCCTATCCAATCTACATCATTCATATGATTTTTTTATACCTGGGATCATTGTTACTATTTCCCCTGAATACCGGCGTTTACGTAAAGTTTGTTTTTGTTTGGATTTTTACTGTTGCCGGGTGTTTCGCTACGTATGAATTTATTATAAGGAGGATAAACTTTATCAGGATACTTTTTGGATTGAAAGCTTTAGCTAAACCCTCGAATAAAAAATAGATACTGCATCAGCAGAACTTGCAGAAAATCTCATGCATATTGCCAGGAGTGAATAAAATAAATAAAAAAAAGGAAATTGTAAATCATTACATTAAAATTAAACAAACCCTGTAATAGTGCTTATAGGGTATTTTGAAAATGTGCGCTATATTTTTCTTTATTTTCAATTATGAGTACGGACTTTTAGATTCTAAACAGAAGTTACTGGGGCGATACAGATTTGTTTTTTTATATTTAAGATAAGAACGAACAAAACTGATTGAAAAGAAAACATAAACGACACATTTTCAATCAATCAGCACGTTTTTGACACATATTTAACATACCGCACTTACAAGATATTGAATCCGAGGATGGAAGGAATCCAGTCCCGGGCACAAGGCCCTGCTTGTCGAAGACAAGTGGGGCTTTTTGTTTGGATGCGGGGCGAACTTGTTCGCCGAAGCAGACAAACAAAAAGACACAGTCCGCGAAGCGGATAAGGGCCTTGGGTAAGACCACTTTTTTTGGATCTTCTGAGCATCCGAAGGATGCGAAGAAAATCCAGTCCCGGGCACATAAACCTTCTCGCTTTTATCGAGAGGGTTTTTTATTTAGGAAGCGTTCAAAGCTTGCTTTTTAGGTTAAACCGGTATTTCTTTCAAAATATAACTATCATAGCCACCCGATCTACCAGCACGCTAAAACTGGCAGCTTGGACCTGGGCATTAGCAGTGGGCCAAAAAGTCCGTGACACAGAACCAGACTTAAAATTTGTTTGCGCGTTGTTAAAATAATAACAAAACGGGTGCAACAAAGTCTTCGCAAACCTATCTATTATACCTTCAGTCTGACGAATCAGAACCTAACTTGCTCTTAGCCTCGACGATCATCTAAAATTACGACAAACGACCACCCATTCTCTAACCATGAGATATGTCATTTCACTCTGGACGTTTTTAACCTTTTTCGCACTGGGCGCCTCAGCACAAAACAGCTATTTTATTAAGGGAACAATAAGTGATACTGTTGAAAAGGTAAAGCTGCAAAATTCTGCCGTCACCATATTACAAGCCAACGACTCGATACTGGTAAAATTTGGTTATGTCAAAAGTGATGGCAACTTTATGCTGGATGGCCTTCCCCGGGGCAAATACATTCTGCTGGTGGCTTACCCGGATTATGCCGATTATGTAGAATCATTTAGCCTTGACTCAGCCAATCCCTCGCAGGATTTTGGCAAAATCAGCCTGACGCCCAAATCGCGCCTGTTACAGGAGATAATAGTTAAAGGGACTGCATCGCAGATGAAAATTAAAGGCGACACCACCGAGTTCAATGCCAATGCTTTTGTGATTCAGCCAAATGCCAAAGTAGAAGATTTACTGAAACAACTACCAGGCATAACCGTAGATAAGGATGGAAAAATTACTGCCGAGGGTCAGAAAGTGACCAAGGTTTTACTTGACGGGGAAGAATTCTTTGGAGATGACCCGACACTGGTGACGCGCAACATCAGGGCAGATATGGTGGATAAAATACAGCTATACGACAAAAAAAGCGATCAGGCAGCTTTTACAGGCGTGGATGATGGCAGAACTCAAAAGACTATTAACGTAAAGCTGAAGGCTGATAAGAACCAGGGTACTTTCGGCAAAGCGCAGGCCGGGGATGGACTGGAAGGTATCTACCAGGGGGAAGTCTTGTTCAACTCTTTTAAAAACAAAGAAAAATTTTCTGTTTACGGTACGATTGGGAATAACGGGAAAGTGGGCTTAGGCTGGGAAGACGATCAGAAATACGGTTCCGGCGACCTATTGAATGTTACTGATAACGGCATCAGCATAAATACCCAAAGTTCCGAAGACCTGGATATTTTCGGTGGAATTTACAGTGGTCAGGGCTTTCCGCTTGCACAGACCGGTGGTCTGCATTATGAGAACAAGTGGGATGATGACAAGCAATCCATTAACGGCAACTACAAGATCGGTAACCTAATCATCAACGGGTTAAACAATACACTTACTCAAAACAACATCCCCGGTTATATTTTGAACAGCAATTCCGACCAAAACTATCACAACTCGATGTTCAGGCAGAGGTTGAGCGGGGTTTACCAGATAAAACTGGATACTATGTCAGACCTGAAGATTACTGTTGACGGTACATTAAAACATATCATTACGGATAGTTATTATACATCGGGCGACACACTGAATGGTTCCCTGGTAAACAACAGCGTTCGCCAATTGACCAACACAGCCGATCAGGGAGCATTTAACGGAAGCGCTTTTTATACCAGAAAATTTACCAAACCAGGCCGAACGCTTTCGTTCCTGTTCAGTGATTCCTACAGTCAGAGTAAGGCATACGGGTATTTAAAATCGCAAATCAATTATTATAGTCCCGGGGAGGTTGTCGATAGTACGCAGAACATCGACCAATACAAAACCAATAATTTGCAAAGCAACATACTAAACGCCAATCTGACTTTTTCAGAACCATTTTCTCAAACACTGACGCTGGTGCTGAACTATGGTGTCGGCTCGAATATCGCCAGCGCTGACCGGAATACTTTTGATCAGTCACCCCAGGGAAAATACGACATGCTGGTGGACAGCCTGAGCAGCAATTATTCGTTCAACCAGTTTCTGAATCATGCCGGCGCCATCTTGAATTATAAAAAAGGCAAAATTAATTTCAATTTCGGTACCCGCATAACAGATGACCAATTTCACCAGTTGGATATAACTACCGGTCAGACAAGCGACCGCACCTTTATAGAATGGGCGCCGCAAGCTCGTTTTCAGTATCGATTTTCACAGCAGAAAGCCTTCACCTTTAATTATAACGGCACTACCACGCAACCGACACTGCAGCAATTGCAACCAGTTGCAACGAACAACGATCCGCTGAACATCATACTGGGCAACCCATCGCTGACGCCATCGTTTACCAATACTTTTAGTGTGAATTATAGCAATTTTAATGTACTGACCAATCAGTATTTTGGTATCTACGGAACTTATTCTGGTATTTTCAATCCCATCGTGAATCATATCAATTACAACGCCATGGGTCAGAGCGTCAGTCAGTATTTTAATCTTCCTGGCAGATCGGCCACGAATTTTAATGGTGGAATAAACTTCAATCGCAAACTTGGAAAGCTCACAAATATCTATGGCGGTGTTGGTTTTAATATTACCGGCAATACCGATTATAACTATTCCAATGATTCACTGAATATGTCGAAAAACATTGTGTACAACCCCTCGCTGAATATTTCGATGCATAAGGAAAAAAAGGTAGATCTGAATTTATCCGGTGGCCCAACCTACACCACCAGCCAAACTTCTCTGCAACCCAACATCAACAATAACGGATGGGGAGCCCAGGCCAATCTGGATGGCACGATTTACCTGCCCTTAGATTTTCAGGTGGGCACTTATAGTTCTTACCAATACAATGCCGCAACCGCTTCTTTTCATAGTGATTTCAGCCAGCTTCTACTCAATATGTTTATCATCAAAACTTTCGGGAAGAAAAAGAATCTCATGGTGGAACTTTGGGGTAACGACCTGCTAAACCAAAATTCCGGATTCTCACGTAACGCCCAGGCTAACCTGATTACTCAAACTACCTATAATACTTTGAAGCGATACTATATGCTCACCATCAATTATGAATTTACCAAAATGGCAGGTGGGACCCCTAAAAAATAGTATTATGAGAAAGAAAATTATATTATTCGCTGTTTTGCTGGTTCATGCCGCCAGTCTTACGGCGCAGTATGCCCATTTTACTACTTCAGGTACGATTGAATTTGAAAAAAGCGTCAATGCCTATACCGTCATACAGAAAAACATTAATAAGGAGAATGAAGCCTGGATGCAACCACAGTTCGACTATTATATGAAGAACAATCCGCAGTTCAAGAAACTGAACGCAAAACTGGAATTTGGAAATAATAAAACACTGTATACGCCCAATGAGACTGATTTGTCCCAAAATTGGCTTATTAACACCAATCCTATGCTAAATCAGTTTAATACCATCTTTACCGACGTTAAGACTAAAAGCTCCGTAGATCAGAAAATGGTATTTGGACAAACCTACCTGGTTAAAGACAGCACACGCAAGATTAAATGGAAGATCACCGATGAGACCCGCGAGATCGCAGGCTATACCTGCCGCAGGGCAAACGGTATTTATCTTGACTCTGTTTATATCGTTGCTTTTTACACTACACGCATACCTGTGGCGGGTGGGCCCGAATCATTCAGTGGTTTGCCAGGTATGATTCTCGGAGTAGCCCTGCCACATGAAAACGTAACCTGGTTTGCTACAAAAGTTACCGAAGGTTCCATTTCCCAAAACGATATCGTGCCACCAAAAAAAGGCAAAGCGACCAATGAAAAAGATCTTTGGAAAACCCTCCAGGATGCATCGGAAAACTGGGGGTGGGCCAAAATATATTTGAAAGAATTTATGCTGTAATCCCTGTGAGCTCCCTCCTAAAAATTGGAGCGAAATAGATTAAAAAAGCATTAGTAATTATCAAATGATCAGGTGCTGTTTTCCAGAATGCTCCGGCTTGTTATCTTTTGTCAGTTTTATTTTCATCTTCCTGTTTCTTGTTTTCTTTTTCCGCCTTCTTTTTTTTGCGCTTTTCCTGTCTCATCTCCTTCCTGGTTTTTTTAGGCTCCGTTTTATTTTTAAAAATTCCATCCGAATTAGTTACTGCTTTATTCATTGGTGAATCTTTTGCCTCACCGTTTAAGGAGTTAATGTTTACCGAATTTTCTATCGAAGGATAGAGTGCCTGGATAAAGGCGTTTTTAAGCACCTGAACAATGATTTGCCATATATCTATATTCGGATTTTTGATATTGCCTTCAAACTCCACTTTAGTAGCCAGTTGTTCTTTGTTGTGATTCTTGAACACCCAAGCGATCGCTTCTACCACCGCCTCATAGGCAATTTTCAGTGGTTTCTCCTTGTCCTTTTCCCAATTCACCACTTTCAGGTTCTTAATAATTGGCTTGGTATAACCCGTAATCTTACCATTTTTTGCCGCTGCCTCCGTATAAATGCTGATTTCTCCCGACTTGATGTCGAACTTCGCAAAAGCGTCAATGAAATTATTAAGGTTGGCCAGGTTAAGTCCTTCAAGTTTTGCCTTTCCATCAAAGGTTGGCGTTTTTGCCAGGGCGTCCATTTTCATGCTGGCTGTTGCTTTACCACCATACACATCAGCAGATGCTGTAATAGTCGAGGGCAACAATTCTTTATTTTTTTCCGCATTATTCAGGTTTTCTGCGAGTATGTGTACTTCCTTAGTATAGAGGTCAAATGTTGGTTTACTATGGAAATCACGGTAGTGAATCTGACCTTCGACGATTTCAAACTTATTCAGTTTTAATGGCATTAGTTTTTTTACAACATCCGTCCAACTGGAATCGATTTTCGTTTGGCTGGTTTCTTCGGTAGGTCCTTTCACAAAATTCAAAATCGGCTGATCGACCTCTATTTCTCCGACAATCCGCCCGTGCAGGAGTGATGCCCATTGTAGACTCAGTTCGATCAGTGGTGAGGAAAAAAAAGGGACAGGAATCTTGCCGCCAGTCTTTTCCAGTTTCATTGATTTGATTCTGTAAGCGCCGCGAATGAGTGCTACATCGATGTCTTCCACGTGTCCTGTATACCCTGGAATATGTTGAAGTTCTTTATTAACCAGTCTTAGCAGGATATAAGGCAGCGCAATCCGAGCCGCAATCAGTAAAACCAATAGCGATCCTAAAATGATGAAAAGTCTCTTTCGCGCTTTTACAAATGCAGACAAGCTTTTTTTCATGATAATTGTTTAATCCCGAATTGTAAGCCTATATTTAATAACAACCATGGGTAAATTACTCTACATCAGAAGCCTCAGGACGCCAAAATAAAAGCGGTGTCGCTTCCGCTTGCCTTTGTTACGCTGACTGCAAAGCTTTCAGAAACGCTGGAAATACGAACAGGATTTTCCGTTTGCATGGTTTAAATTTTAATACCTTATAATAAGGTAAAAACCGAGCCAGCATTTTTTCCAGTTCGGCATCCGGTTTTTGGTGGCATGAATATTGAATATTTGCACGATTCTATATGAAGACAGGGAAGGATAAAGAATTTTCGGTTAAAAAAATCTGGGGAGTTATTAAAGACTCAGGAAATGGTTTTATTGAAGACAAATTAATGAAGCTGAGTGGCGCTCTTTCTTATTATATGGTCTTTTCCATGGGACCACTTCTGTTGATCATTATTACGATGTGCAGTGTCATTTTTGGACGTAATGCAGTCGAAGGGAGTGTGTACAAACAATTAGAGGGTTTTGTAGGGCATGACACTGCCTTACAATTGCAATCGATCATTCAACATGCAACAATCAGTGGCAAAAGCGACTTGGCAACCATAATTGGTGTCATCCTGCTTATTATAGGAGCTTCCAGTGTTTTTGCGGAGATCCAGGAATCCATTAATATGATTTGGGGAGTTAAACCAAAACCCAAATCGGGATGGCAGGCATTTCTAAAGAACCGCCTGTTATCCTTTTCGATTATTATCAGTCTGGGTTTTTTATTATTGGTCTCTTTGGGATTTTCAGCCCTGGTGGAAATAATTGGCCGGCATTTACAATCAGCCATTCCGGGACTCTCCATTGTCATTATTTACCTGATTAACCAGGTCATTACACTGATTATTACCACTTTCATATTTGCTGTAATTTTTAAGGTCCTCCCGGATGCAAATATCAAATGGAAGGACACCCTCATTGGAGCGGTAGCTACCACCATCCTGTTTTCACTGGGGAAATTTGGAATCTCCTTTTATATCTCCAGAAGCAGCATCGGGTCCATCTACGGTACGGCAGGGTCCCTCATTGTGTTGCTGGTCTGGATATACTATTCGGCTTTGATTTTATACTTCGGTGCGGAATTCACCAAATTCTACGCGATTCAGTTTGGCGATGAGATCAAACCGGCAGAATATGCGGTTACAGTCCGTCAAATAGAAGTAGAAAAAGGCAAAATGTCCATTCAGGAAAAGGAGCAAGCAAAGACAACCCTGTAATCTACTTCCTTCCGAAACGGAATAGACCGGCATCCCGATTATCATTCCAAAATATAATATTGCATCTCATTTCAGCAGCAATCACATTAAATGTGTTATTCTGTTTCCACCAAAACCTAACGCATAATGTGGCAAAATGCTTCTTCAATTTATTACGTAACTTAAGATGTTAAACACAGAATGACACACAGAATTTCCAAGCACCGATCCAGCACAGAAGCGGCTTTAAAGGTCATTTTCAGGTCAATTATAACCTCAGAATTTGCCCATGATTTGAGGCAAAATGACACACAAAATGACACACGGAAACTGTTTCCTGTCAGTAAATTTTCACGGGTTAATCTTAGCCTTTGTTGTAAATAGCAATGACAAAGGCCACTACAGAAATCATTAGTCCAAAAAGAAATACCCAGTATGCCTTTGATAAATAATTGAATTTCCTTGCGATTACCTTTCTGACATTGAAAGATTCTTTAAATAATTCCATGTAAACACTCTCCTTTTGATTGCTGAACAATTCTATCAGCTGAATATAATACTCATCCCAGCGCACGGAGGGAAAATTCGCGTCCACCAAATCAAAACTTCCAAAAAAGAACCGCTGATAGCTGCGTGATTCCTTATCTTCCAGAAAGCTGCTATTTTGTGGCCTGCTGGCCAGAATTGCTAAGAGAATGGTTAACAGGCAAACAGTTAACAAAATACTGGTGGGCCATAAAATGAAAAATGATTTCTCAATCTTTCCCAACACAAAAGCGATCATCACAGAAATGATTATCGAATTCACATTGATCAAAAGAGAAGCTTTGGAATCTGCTACCGAGATGAGATGATTATAATTTCTAAACGCGATCTTGAAAAGATCTTCTGTTTCTTTGTTCGAAAGCAGTACAGCATCTTCCTTCTTTGATTTCTCCTTGACTTTCTTATCCTTCTCTCCTTTCTGTTTCCTTATTCTCTTTTCAATCAGTTCGAAGTTTTTCTGCCTCTGCGTCGAATATTTATTTTGCGCATAACCGGTATAATAGCGCATTTTGATAAACAATGTTCTGAAATAATCAAGGTAAAACAACTCATACCGGTCAATTCCATTAATACGATTTAACTCTAATCCAATCAGTAGAATATTATCAAGTAAATCCGGATCTGCCAGCTGACTGTATATGGCGTCATATACAACCTGTTCAATCAAGGAAGCGGCCAATTGGTCTGTGGAAATTCTGACAATAGCATCCTGAACAACCTGCCTGTCAGAAGTAGGATAATTATAGTGTTTGAAATAATCATTTAATAGACTTTTCATACCATCTGTCTGACCCGTATTCAAATCTGATATCCCGGCAAACCGAAACCATGTGGCCAGTATGGCATTTTGAAAATCCATTTTATGCAAATCGACTGATTCCGCAATCTGTTTCGCCTCGCTTGCCAGTTTGAAAATAAAACGGTACGCGAACAAAATTCCCTCCCGACCGCTGTTTTCATAATTGTGCTTCAGAAATTCTTTAGCGGATGCATCAAAATTTAAAATATCCTTCATATTAGTGCTTATGAGAATGTTTATCCCTTCGCGTACGAACTTTCATTGGAAGCCAGGAACAAAGCGACGTTCGCTACTTCTTCCGCTTGCTTTGCTCATTTTCAGAAAGCGGCTATATATTATTTAATAGGCGGTATTAGAGGTGGAACTTTATTTTTAACAGGCTTAGTGGACTTCAGATAAGCAAAAATTGCTTTTAGCTCTTCATCGGTCATATTCCGATACATTACCCATGGCATAACGGGTATAATGTTTCTGTCGGATGCCATGCCGTTGTACTTACCATTCCGGATAGCGTAAATAAATCGGTCTTCTTTCCATGTGCCAATTCCTGTAGAATCGGAAGTAAGGTTGGCAGCATAAGCAACTCCCCAGGGGCCAACCCATGATGTCAGGTCTGATGTCACCGCCCACCCTTTAGTTTGCGCATCCTTTTTATTTACGTCCGGTACCTGACTGCCAATATATCCTGACAGCAAATGTGTGGAATCAAGTCCTGAGCCTGGTTTGGAATAGTCTTTGGGACTATGGCAATCATGGCATGCGGAAACTGTAACGAGATGCTTGCCCCATTTTACCTGGCTTTCATATCCGGCAAAATTTTCTTTTGCGGGCTGAATTGCGGCGGTTTCGGTTTTAGCATCGTTACATTTAATTAACAGAAGTGTGGACAACGAAATAATGGTGATTGCTAAAATATTTTTCATACCATACATTTTTGTCTGTTTAAGAATCTGATTAAACCATTTTCAAGGTTGATTGCATTACCAAGTTCGATTCTTGCCCCATCTGAATCTCGCTTCATCTTTACTGGTATAATCAGGGTCGAGATATATGTGTAAGCTGGCAATACGCTGATCGCGAAATTTAAATACATTGCAAAACCGACCGCTTGGAGTTTTGCCTCCTATCCATGATTTGCCGGACATCTTACCATGTGACGTTCCCTCAACCACCAAATATTTGTCTGAAGAAATAAATATCATAGTGTCATAATCGTGCTGGATATTTTCCAAATCACCCTCGAACCTTTTCACCATTTCGAAAAGTGACTATCTTCCAAATCCGAATCCGAATTTTGGGAAATAAATTTCAGCATCTTCGTCGAAGAGGTCGAGTACTTCGGCGCGACCCTTGTCAGCTCTTATGAAATAATCTCGGGCTATTGCTATTTTGTCCTGATCGTTCATATTCATTTTAAATCGATTTTTGATTAGCCAATCCGATATTGACCACCATCAACCACAATTGCCTGACCGGTGATAAATGAAGCATCGTCACTGGTTAAGAACAAAACCGCTCCGGTAATATCTTGAGGTTCTCCAAGTCGTTTGATAGCTTGTTGTTCCCATGTAGCGCGTTTAAACTCATTTGTTTGAGAGGCCGTCGCTAACGTGTTAGTGAGGCCTGGTAACACAGCGTTTGCCGTAATACCATCGTTTGCAACGTCATTTGCCAAACCCCTCATAAAACCGATGATACCCATCTTTGAAGTTATATAGTGACTCATACCCGGTATGGCCAAACCGACCATATTTGAAGAGATCCCCACAAAACGTCCCCATTTTTTCTCTTTCATCGCTGGCAGGAAATATTTTACACTCAAAAAATGAGCATCCAGATTAGTAGCCATTGTCCTCCGCCAGGTCGCGAAGTCCAATTCATCAATAGGACGATTAGGAAAATAACCTGCGTTATTTACGACGATATCCACCTCACCCAGATCCCGACTTTTGATGAATATGGAATGCCAGTCTTCCTCCTTTGTTACGTCAAGTTGAAATCCAATAGCTGTTGAACCAATCTTATCTAAAGTTTCTTGTGGTATTTTGAGGTCGGTTGCAACAACGTGCGCACCCCGTTCAGCTAACGCGATGGCTATTGCCTGACCAATGCCCTGGGCAGCACCAGTCACCAAGGCAACGTGCCCTTCGTGAGTTCTTTGTTCAGTTTTCATTTCCCATTTATTCTGGCGCGTGATAAATAAAGAATTATTGCAGCTATTACACTTAAGAAAATCGGGGCGCCAATCATATTGGCTTGCCCAGCTTGCAGGTGTGTGATTATTGCTACTATTGTCCAAATAAATATTCCATAGATGGTTATTTTACGGTATCCCGGAATTACTAACGCAATGGCAAAAGTAATCTCGATTAGCCCGATTGGGAACCGTAACCAAAGTGGATAGCCCCAGCTTTCAAAATTTTTTATTTGCATTTCAGCGCCAAGAAGTTTGGTGATACCTGAACCGAAGAATGCCAAAGCCAGAATGCCTGAAAGAATCCAGGTGATAATGTTTTTTGTTTTAGTTGTCATCTGATTTAATTTTTATTTTGCTATTGATTTATTAAATTGTTTTTACTTACCCATTCCTTGAAAGGAACAAATTTTTCGGTGGCTATTTCTTTTGCCAATTCGATTTTTTCCTTTGAATTTGGACCCATGTAGGTGTGTTTTTCAAAATACCTGAGCATAGCAGACACTTCTTTTGCCCCTTGAAAAAAAGTAGAGAACAATTCAGAAGGAACCTGCGTGAAGCTGTATTCTTTCCCATTTGCTTTATATGCTTTAATTATATCATTAAAGCTATTTAGCTCGGTGGCTAAAGAAAGATAAGCGCCATTGCCAACTTTTTCTGGTTGCAGAAATGCTCCAGTCACTACTTTCCCCAGGTCATTGATGTCCGACATGTGAAATGCTTTCTTTGTCGGGTCAATTGGAAGCGCCCAGCCAGTGGAGCCATCCTGTTTTGGCTGGGGAGCCATCAGGTGAATAAAATTTTGAAAATAAAACGGCGGTTGAACAAATGTGTAATATTTAAAGCCTGCACTTTTGACCAGCCCATCCACCTTTGATTTATTAGTAAAATGAGGCACTTCAAATTCACCATTACTGATGGATTCAACATCAGGAAGTGTTGACCAGATAAAATGTTCTACGCCTACTGCCTTTGCGGCATCAATGGCATTTTTTGCCTGAGCAATTTCGTCTCCTCCTTCCCAAAAATTTGTAACTACGAAGACACCGTAAGCATTTTTGAAAGCATCTTTCAGAGATTGTAAATTGTTCAAATCACTGAATACTATTTCATCAGCTTTGCCCGAATATTTTTCAGGATTGCGGGTAATTGCTCTTACATTAAAAGCTCCTTCGTTAACAAGGGCATTTACTAAACCTTTGCCTTGTGCGCCGGTTGCTCCCACTACTGCAATTGTTTTTTTGTTCATTTGATTTATCTTTTACATCGGGCTGCAAAGAACCGGGCAGTACAGCGTTGTCATCGCCGCCGGGACCAGCACTTATAATATCCTGTAATTAGTTTTTGATAGCCGAACTGAGGTTCGCTAAAGCCCCTATTTGGCCGAGCAAAATCGTCGCCGCTGTATAACAATGAAATTTTTTAATCTTTCCGTTTTCCAGGTACCATATATCACTGACAGGTGTATTAATCACTTTATTGGTTGGCGGGATGTTTCCTGCAGGAAGGGCAAGAGGTCCCTTGTGTGTACCGTTTAGTGTGAGCTCCACCATAACAGCATTCTCATCGTCCTTAACAAATATTTTCAAAAGCTCTCGATGCATATCGGGGAAAGCTTCAGCATACACTTCAACGGGTTTTCCAATATCCTTTCCGTAATATTTAACCCCGGCAGAAACGTCCCAAAAATAACCATCATCTGCAAAAAGCGATATGAACCCCTTTATGTCTTTCATTTCAGCGGTTCTGTATGCTTCACGAATCACTTTTTCATTTTTTGAGATTGCTGTTTTCATATTTATTTATTTAATTTTTCGTTGATGTACTTCTGATGATCAATACTTTTCTTTATATATCGATTTGAGCCTTGGGAATAAGTCCAGTGCATTGTTACCCAAGACCTGTTTTTTTTCTTCCGCTGATAACTCGGCACTACCTCCTATTAACTTCTTGCATTGGATTGCCATATCTCTTCGCAGGTATGGAAAATCAGTTCCGAATAATACCTTATTTGGCCCCGCAATCTGACGGAGCGTGTGCAGGACCGGGTCTGACCAAGCCAGTGCTGTATCCCAATAAAGCTTTCGAAATGTTTCTGCTGCCGTGCCTCTTGCTGAACTATCTCCCATAATTTTCATCTCATCCACAATGGCGAACCTTCCCGCCAGGTACGGAACCGTTCCTCCTGCATGCGAGAATATATATTTCACATCAGGTGTAGCAGCAAAAGTTCCACCGTAATGCATTTGGGCAATCGCCCGCGTTGTATCGCCTGGAAAATCAATCAAATTGTCTGTCAGACCGAGGGTATGTGCTATCGGATCAGGTGAAGCATTAGGATGAACATAAACAACCGTTTTGCGGTGTTGCAGTTCATTGAATAAAGGCCTCCAGTATAGGTCGCCCAGATAAATACCATTGGTGTTAGTAAAAAGTACCACGCCGTCCAGTTTTAGCACATCAAGGGCATACTTCACTTCGTCTATAGCATCATCTGTGTTTGACATGGAAAGTCCTGCAAAAGCTCCGAAGCGTTTGGGATATTCGGAAATCAGCGAATCCGCAAATTCATTACACTTTCTTGCAAGATCGCGGCCTACATACCTGTCCCGCATTTGTATGCCGGGTGTACTGATCGAGAGTATAGCGACATCGATTCCAGCTTCATCCATAAATGCAAGCGAACTTTCAGGCGTCCAGCGCTGTGGTTTAAGCCCGCCAACAGGATTTTCTTTTTCGTTAGTTGCCTCGAAGAAAAAATCCGGCAATAAGTGATGGTGCGTATCAATGGTGATAGACATGGCTCTGCGATTAAAATGGATACTGTCCCACGGTATTCCTTGAGTTAATCCAAATCAGGTCCGTGAAATCTTCAATACTGTGCGGTCCCGTGCGTCCCCAGCCACTATCTTTCACGCCGCCCATCGGTGCACGTACCTCTTCATTTACCGTAGGAGAATTAACGTTTACGACGCCATGGAGAATTTTTGGTGCTAATTCAAAACCCTTATAGGTGTCCCTGGTAAAGATGGACGACACTAAACCGTAGGAAACACGATTGGCTACGGCGACTGCTTCTTCAGGTGTGTCCACTGGCTCAACAATCACTATTGGACCAAATGTTTCCTCATTCGACACAATGGCATCATAAGGAACATCAATCAGAATAGTTGGGTGGAAGATTGACCCTTCATGTGTGCCGCCAGCCACTACTTTTGCCCCCTTACTGACCGCATCTTTTATACGCTGCTCGACCATTTGAACGGCAGCTTCGTTGATGAGCGGACCGATGATTGTTTTATGATCTTCCGGATCACCGTATGGTAGTGAATTGGTCCTTTCTATAAATTTCTCAAGGAATTGCTGGTAGATCTTACGTTGTATAATAATCTTCCTTGTATTCATGCAAATTTGGCCCTGGTGAAAGAAAGACCCGAAAGTAGCGGCACGTACTGCATCATCGACATCCACATCATCGAGTATAATCATTGGATTATATCCGCCTAATTCCAATACAGTTCTTTTTAATGTTTTGCCCGCGCGTTCAGCAAGGTATTTGGCCGTCTTCACTCCACCGATCAGATTGATTACCCTTACGTTTGGATTTTCAAATATCTCGTCCGACATCTGACCTGCATCACCGGGTGCATGGGTTACCACATTGATCACACCGGGGGGAAAACCTGCTTCTTCAGCAATTTCAGCGATCATAAGCCCTGCAGAAATGGGAGCAAATTCGGATGGTTTGACTACAACCGTATTGCCGGCGATGATGGGCGATACCACCGTGCGCCAGGAAAGTATACTAGCGCCATTCCAAGGTGTAAAACTGGCTACCACACCAAGCGGCCTGCGCACACCCATTGAGAAGAATCCAGGCACATTGGTTTGCAAAACTTCCCCCCTGATATGATATGCCCATGCTGCACCTTCCTCCAGAAATTGGGCCAGCAGGTCTTGTTGGAATGTAGCGAACGAAATCGTACTCCCGGTTTCTTTCGCCAGTATTTCAGCAATTTCAGAGCGTCTTCTTTTTATGATGGCCGCTGCCTTAATTAATAATTCAGCTCTTTGTGTCGGCAGGGTAGCAGCCCAGGCAGGATACGCCTGTGTCGCAGCGGTAAGCGCCAGGTTCATATCTTTCCTGCTGCCTGCCGCAACCTTCGCATAAATTTTACCACTGTACGGCTCCAGGTCATCGAATGTGCGACCGTTTTCGGCATCCCGCCATACACCACCCGCGTAGTACTGATAGGTTTTCATTTTGATGATAATTATTTATGTTGTTAATAATATTTGATCCGCTATTTTTTCTGCTGCCATAATCACAGTAGGATTTGGCGCAGCAGATACCGCATCAGGAAATATGGAAGCATCAACCACCCTCAGTCCTTTCACCTTGTAAACATTCCCTTGTGAATCCACTACTGCGTTCTTACTGCCGGCAGGACCCATGGGTGCACTGGCAAATGGATGTGCATAGGTATCCACCGTATTTTTAATGGAAACCATCAACTGCTCATCCGTTTCCGTTTCCCAAGGATTAAGTTCTTTAACGATCATCTTTTTGAGTTCTCCAGATTTTGCAATTTGTCTTGATAACTTTACACCTTCCAGTAATCGCTTGCGATCTTCTTCTACTGCGAGATAATTCAGGTCGATGACAGGTGCTGCGTTCGGATCTTTTGAAGCCAGTTTAACTGTTCCCCTCGATTGCGGATTGACGAGTGCGATGGCAAGAACGAATCCAACCCCGGTCGGACTTTTATCCGGTGGTAACAAGTGCGTTGCCGTGATGTGCAGATCAAGTTCTCCGGCTTTAGCAAAGGACGATTTTGTCCAGATTTTAACTGCAATTACAGGGGTTTGACGGCCGATAGCATCCGGACCCGCGGCGTAAGCATTGTAAAAGAATGGATGTTCTAACAAATTTTCACCGACCGGCAGATCTGCAACAATTGGAATGGCCATTTCCGCTAAATGCTTTTTAGGACCTATTCCGGAGCGCAATAATATTTGAGCACTGCCATAAGTACCGGCTGACAGGATTACTTCATCGGCATTTATCTGACTTCCGTCCGAGAGGTGAACTGCATATGCCGTATTGCTTTTAAAAAGAACCTTGTCAACCAGAGCATCACCATTGATCGTCAGATTTTCGCGTTTTCTTACGGTGTCATTCAGGTAGGTCATTCCTGTATTCATTCGCTGGCCATTCACGATGTTCATAGGGTAAGGTCCTACACCATGTTGTTCGCCTGCATTGAAATCATCGATCTCTTTAAATCCATTTTCTACCGCAGCGTTGATGAACGCTAGTTGCATAGGAGTAATATCCCCTTTTGTCAATTGAGTGATCGGAAAAGGACCGGAATAACCATGCCATTGGCTATGCGGCACATTGGAAGTTTCCATTTTTTTAAAATATGGAAATACATCCTTCCAATTCCAGCCATCTAAACCAGCCGCAGTCCATCTGCCGAAATCGCCGGGAAGTGCACGGACAGCAGCGGCACCATTGATGGCTGAACTTCCACCCAGCAGTTTTCCATGAATTATATGAATGGGATGGCCAATATATCCTGATACCGAATTATACCCCCAGTCAAAACGACTATCAAAATTTGCTGCAACTATATTACTGTTAGTAATGATCTCAGGATAATTAGCTGGTTCAAAAACCCGACCTGCTTCCAGGAGCAAAACTTTCACATCTGACTTTTCGGTAAGCCGGTTCGCAAGAACCGCTCCTGCCGAGCCACCACCGACAATGATAAAATGGTATTTCGATCCGGTTTTTTTTGGTGTGCTCATACATACAGATTTATTTAAGTTCCGGTTTGCTGGACCATTTGGATTTCACAATTGATTGTTACCTCATCTCCGACCATCACGCCACCTGTCTCTAACACTGTATTCCAGGTGAGTCCGAAGTCCTTACGATTGATTTTACCAGAGATTACAAAGCCTGCTCTTTTACCACCCCATGGATCCTTTGCGATGCCATTAAATTCTACATCGAGCTGAATTCTCTGTGTGACCTCTTTAATACTGAGGTCACCATGCAGTACATAGTCATACACGTTGATTCTTTCCAATGCGATTCCCTTGAATTTTATTTCCTTGAAATTTTCAGTATCCAGGAAATCAGGACTTCTCAAATGTGTATCCCTTGTGACATCGCCGGTGTTGATTGATGACGAATTTATCGAAAGATCAATTTCAGCTTCCGCGAAATCATCGTCAGTTGTATAAATGCCTCCATTATATTCATTAAATACACCTCTGATGTTGGTCACCATCAGGTGTTTTACCTTGAATCCAATTTGGCTATGGCTGGGATCCAAACTCCATTTGGTTCGGATCAATGATTGAACTGTGCTCATAATCTCTGTTTTTTATGTTTATGAATTAAGGTTTTTCCAAATCCTTGATTTGACCATATTTGCCGTCATAGAAGTCATTATATGCTTGTGTAATTTCATGAGCGGTGTTCATCACAAAAGTCCCGTCCGCTATAATTGGCTCGCTATAGGGTTCGCCACCAAATAGAATAATGTCAACTACAGTTTCACTGCTATTGTACAGTTCAATTATTTCTCCACAGGAAGTAAAAACGACCAATTTGCCTGCTTGAAATTCTATATCGTTAATTACGGCTTTATTTGTCGGGAGAAATGCCGCATAATCAATCGCTACATCAGCTGTTAGCGCAATTTGTTTTCCAGCTTCCAGATGAATGTGATACAAAAACTCTTTTGAACAACAAGGAACATTAGCAATTGCATTTTCATATTCACCTAAAAGTATTTTTATCCATCCGGCGTCATCACTAAATTTTTTCTCGGTAATTTCATTTGCCTGAACAAATAAATAATCAGGTTTCCCGGACTTATGCTTTGATGGAAGATTGACCCAAAATCGAACAACTGATATATCGGGATTGGTCACTCGAAGCTCCGACCTTACGGCTTCATTATGAACGATTCCCTTGCCAGCATTGCTCCAGTGTACCCCACCCGAACTCAGTTTTACATGATTTCCGATACTATCCAAATGTTCAACCTCTCCGGCAAGGATGTAGGTAAGTGTTGTAATTCCCCTGCATGGATTCGAACGTTTATCGACAAGTCCGTTGTATAATCCGTTCATCGATTGTTTATAAGATAGAAAATGCTCCAAGAAAACAAACGGCCCGATTGCCTGAGCGAACTCATTTGGCAGCACGCGCTGAACTTCTATTTCGCCGAGCTGCGCACATTGACTGCGTATGCTAAACCGGATCTTCTTTTTCATTTTTGAACCCATATCCTGATACGCTTTTGACAATGCTAATTTGCGATACCGGAGAGCCCAAACACAATGACAAATGACAAAAAAAAACTGTGATAAAAATCACAGTCAATAAATAAAATTTTGAAGAAGGCTTACTTTTTAACACCACGAGCCCTGATACGGCTTAACGTTTCACGGTTGATACCTAGATAAGATGCGATGATATGTTGGGGAAACCGCTGTAAAAATTCAGGATATGTTTTTTCCAGGTCATGATAGCGTTCTTCAGCAGTTAAACTAATGGCAGCATTAAGTCTTCGCTGAGACGCTATGGCAAAGTTGACATCCAGTTTCCTTAGCCATTCCGACATGGCTGGAATATGGTCGACTAAATCTGTTAGGGCAGTTTTTGTAACAATCAAAGTCTCAGTCTCTTCCCAGGCATCAATAAAATAAATCGAAGGAACCTGTTTCATCACGCTCTCGCGGTCATTTGCCCACCAGTTTTCAATATATAACTTTATTATGCGTTCTTCACCTTTGTCATTAACGCTATACTGTCGCATAGCGCCTTTGACGATAAAAGCCAGGTATTTGCATACTTCACCCTCCTGCAAAAAATATTGTCTTTTCCTGAATTTCTTCGGTGCAAAAAAACTTTGGATTAAGTCAATTTCATCGCCACTAAACGGCGTCGTAGTGTAACTGTTGAAATATTTGATCAGGGCGTCGTACATTTTGCAACCGCTTGAATAAATGTAATAATTTTAGCCCATTCCCCACATTTTTCACGTCATCCATTATCTTTTCTCAATCCAGCATACCTTCAATTTCCTTTTGGCAAATAGCCATTGACCATTTTGCTTCACTATAGTGTCATAATAACGTATACTAGCGATCATTAGCTCCTGGACTCCGTCTGGAAGTTTCAGATGATAAGCCCGGCAATAAGTGGTAGCGGTTGCCCGATCTCCATCCACTTTAATAGTGCATTGAGCATTTAAATGCATTGTCGAAACATACTGGTCTAGATCGTTGAATATAGGAAAAAGATTTTTATTACCCCTGACTATCTGTGTAGGTTCAGGATCCTTTTCATCCATATACACTTCAAAATTTGTGTCCTCTGAAAAAAGAGCCATATGTCCCTCAATATCGCGCGTGTCCGCACAATAGGTGTACGCATCGATCAATTCACGGATGGCGATCCTGTCCTGCAATTGTTGTATGGCTTGTTCTGTATTCATGGCTATTTATTTTTTGAGCTTATTTGCGCTGGGGTTAGACCATATTTTTGTTTGAAGGATGTGTAAAAATGCGAGAGATTCTCAAAGCCCAGATCGAGGTAAATATCCTGCGGTTTCCGGCTCTTTTGTTTTATAAGATATAATGCTTCAGAGAGACGCTTGTTTTTGAGCCAGGATCTGGGAGAGGTCTTAAAAACTGAACTAAAATCCCTTTTGAAACCAGTCAGACTTCTACCACTAAGCTTAGCAAAATGTTCGATAGATGCATTGTAGTGAAAATTCTTAAGCATGAATGGCTCCAAATCCTGCCGATGGGGGTTTGCCAGGTTGAAAAGAAAAGATTTAAGGTGGGGGTGCAGGGTCTGGATCAATTCAATGGCTTCATTCACTTTTATTGACATCAGCTTTTCACTCACCTGTTTCAACTGTTCAAGGTACGGTAGAATTGATAAAAAATAACCGCTTAAAAGTTGATTGGGCTCCAGTATGATATTCTTTTTGCCATCATATTTATCTTTGCAAACAATTTCATTGTCAAGTGCAAATTTTCGCAACCTTTCGGTGCTAAGCAAAACGGAGATACACCGGTATTCTTTATCATCCGCAGGAATCTTGATGCACTTGGAAAACTGGTTACCCCTGGCAAGCAAAATTTGTCCTTCTTCTAAAATGATCTCCCCCTTCTGGTGATATATTTTTGTCTGACCCGAAATTTGATATGCCAACACAGTTTCCAGAACAAACTGTTCATAAATGTGCGTTTTATAAAATACGCAGGAATAAATGAACGAATCTCCCAATTGCTTTATAACAGGCTTCATTTAACTATGGTTGAGCGTTGAATATGATAGACATTCTCGATATCCATTTGCATGTTGGCATTGGTACTATAAATTTAGAGGTTTAATAGTATCTACAATTGCTGTGTGGTCCAATTTTCATTTGCTGTACGGTCCGGATTTCCACTATGGGTTCTCATACCTAGACGCTAAATCGCCGTGACTATCAATGTATTACAACACCATCGTTACTAAGACCCTGTACATAATCTTACTATAAATTTTCAACTTTCTTCTCCAAGGGAAACTTTTCCACTGCCTGTATTTAACATTGACATTTGTCACTCATTTTTTGTCGTATTTGTCATTGTTTTTCCCTGTCTGCACGAAGTAGCTTCAATTTAATTTAAAACTGTTACCGGAACATTCAGCAAAAAAAATAACATCTATGAGCAGCCTAAAGATTAGAGACCAAAAGACAGACCATCTTTTGACTCCGGAAAATTCCACTGTAATTATTATTGACTACCAGGCCACCCAGGTTGGATCTATTGAGTCTACGGATAAATACCGGATGGTTCAGAACACCATCGCCCTCGTGAAATTGGCCAGGGTATTTAATATGCCGATTATTGTTTCCACAGTAAATGTAAATTCAGGAATAAATGGACCTACCATTCCTCAAATAGCGCGCGAAGTGAAGGATTTACCATCATATGACAGAACTACCATCAATGCCTGGGAGGACACCGAATTTCTGGAGGCCGTAAAAGCTATTAAGCGCAAAAAAATAATTATTGCGGCACTTTGGACTGAAGCTTGTTTGTTATTCCCTGCATTAGATGCTTTGAAAGAAGGATATGAAGTATATCCGGTAGTAGACGCCGTCGGTGGTACTTCTGTTGTTGCTCATGAAGCTGCGCTGAGAAGAATGGAAAATGCAGGAGCCAAGCCTACAAGCATGATGAGCCTGATATGCGAAATTCAACGCGATTGGGCCAGAGGTGAAACCGTCCCGGGCATGCTGGGTGTATTAGCCGGCATGGGCAATGGTGTGGGGTTAAGTGTAGGATACAACCAAAAACCTTAAACTCAGCAAGCTATCGGTGTGGGTAACTAAAAAAACAAAAAAATGATTTTAGTAACAGGCGCAACGGGACATTTAGGTTCAGCAGCCGTATCACATTTGCTGAAAAATACGGCAGCCGGCAATATCGTGGCATTTGCCAGAGATGAAAATAAAGCTAATCATTTGAGGGAACAAGGCATTGAAGTCCGCATAGGAACATACGACGATATTTTGTCACTCGGCGTGGCCATGCAAGGCATTGAAAAAGTATTGCTGATTTCCGGCAATGGTCCGACTCGACTGCAACAGCACAAAAATGTAGTGGACGCTGCAAAAAAAACGGGTATCAAGCATATTACTTTCACAAGTATTGCACTGAAAGATATGAAAACGTCAGCTATCAGGTCTCTTATGAAAGACTTGTACCAAGCAGAAGATTATATAAAAAAAAGCGGTCTAATATATACCGTGCTTCGCAATACACTTTACACAGGTGCAACGCCACTATTTGCAGGTGAAAAAGTTATTAAAACGGGTATTCATCTGCCTACGGGAAACGGCAAAGTCCCTTTTGCACTTCGCAGGGAAATGGGCGAAGCAGCAGCAAACGCATTGCTTCAAAATGGACACGAAAATCAAACCTATGAAATTACAGGAAGTAACCTGCACTCATACGAAGACGTTGCCAATGCATTTTCTACTTTATCTGGAAAAACTGTAAACTATACAGATGCAGACCCCATGACATTCCCAGCACAGCTAAGAGCATTTGGCCTTCCTGAAATAGTGGTCTTGCTGGTTACAGGTTTTTCAGCAGACATCAAAAACCATCAATTCGAAATTATGACCAAAGACCTGGAAAAATTACTCGGAAGAAAACCTGCGTCGCTTAAAGAGGGTTTGAAAGAGGTGTACAATCTGTAAACCAAAATAACAACTCAAACTATGGAAAGTATTTTAGACAAAGTAAATGCAGACAGAGTCGCCTTTAATGGTTTAGGCCATATTTATCCAGCCGATAGTAGCGTTGAAATATCAGATGAGCCGATTAGAGGTGTTACCTGCTACTGGTTTTTGCCCGATAATTTTGAAGAAAACAAAATAGTTATTTATCTACATGGGGGAATGTTTGTTTTAGGATCAATAGAAGGATATAAAGCTATGGTCAGTCATTTTGCGTCTGCTTTTTCTACCAAATTTTTATTTATTGAATATTCACTGGCCCCTGAGAAACCATTTCCCAATGCAGCAAATGATGTTTTAAAAGTTTATCAGGAGCTTATTCACAGATATCCGGATGATAAAATCATTTTGATGGGAGATAGTGCAGGGGGCGGCCTTTCTGCAACTTTAATAAAAATGGCATCTGAAAATAAACTAGAAATGCCATCCAGTGTAATTTTGATTTCACCCTGGTTATACCTAAGGGGAAATACCGAATCATATGAAACCAGGAAAGATATTGACCCAATACTTACAAAAGATAAGTTAATGGAATATGCAAATTATTATGTCGCAAATCATTGGAATGAGGCAGATCCGGGTCAACTTAACTATAGTAGCTTTCCGCCCTTGTTTATTTTGGTTGGCAGTAATGAAATACTTTTTGACGATTCAAAACTATTCTACGAAAAGATTAAACGATCGCAGCCTGACACCCAAATGAAAGAGTTTGAAAATCAAGTCCATGGTTGGCCCCTTATTGACATCAAATCTGATGCATCAAAAGAAGCCTTGACAAGCATAAAAAAGTTTATTACCAAAACAAGCAGTTGTTGAAACTATAATACTCACCATTTTCGATATCAAAAGGCTAGGCAGTTAATTTAAGATTTGCATTAGTCAGGCTGCTGTTTTAAATCCAAAACTCATTAGAAAAATATACCTTTGCTTTGAAAACGAAATGAAGTGTGAAGAAGTGAATTTTAAACTCAACATTTTGATTGATTTTAAAATTCATGTCCCAATTTTGACACACAGAACTTATAAGATATTGAACCTCAGGATGGAAGGAATCCAGTCCCGGGCACAAAAACCTCCTCGATTTCATCGAGGAGGTTTTTTCGTTTTGGGAGCGTGCAAAGCTCGCTTTGCTAAGCGAACAAAATGAAAAAACCCGAGCGCCGAAGGCGCGAGGAGGTTTTTGTATAGCCCCTCGTAGGAGTATCTGGATCTTCTGAGCACCCGAAGGGTGTGAAGAAAACCCAGTGCTGGGCACGCTTAACACATTGATAATCTAAATATTACAAGGTGTTATTTTCTATATATCTCCCCTCCCGCTATTTACCGTTATTGCTCACTTTTTTTGCCACATTTCAGCACACGTTGAGGGTCGTATTTTGTCCGCTTCTTCCCGCTTTATTAAAATAAAAAACACTCAAACTATCTTTAGAAAACTATCCAGTTTATAGGGGGTCGGTACAGTCTCTTCAAAAAACAGAATTCGGATCAGTTGGTTAAATTTTAATTTTGACCATCTACGACATCGACTAAAGATGAAGAGGATTTACATTCTATAAATCATACCCCATTTTTTGGCAATGGCTTTTCTTTCTTCCATACTCCTATGGACAAAGGGCTGTCCAACCG
>Ga0209863_10000349_pt1 | contig 25304 bp, 23 predicted proteins | sample OrgsoiDNA2013046_FD_185796 | JGI IMG/M metagenome (GOLD analysis project Ga0209863, IMG submission 185796) | Permafrost soil microbial communities from the Arctic, to analyse light accelerated degradation of dissolved organic matter (DOM) -... | ecosystem: Environmental > Terrestrial > Soil >...
TTACGGGCGACTAGCGCCAACTGATGATAGCCTAATAAAGGCTCGATATGCTTCGACGATCTTGAGGGTTGCTCAGACATCTGATCGCGAAACGGCAGTTCGCTTGGTCGGTTCAATCGCGGGCGACTTACCGCTTCAGAGCGAGCTTCCAGAAATTTTGGACATCCACCTACGCGCTATCGTCTCATTTGTTCAACTGGCGACCAGCCTTCGCGACACAACTAACCCCAAGCAGCAGCCTCCTTGGAATTCTGCGGTAGCCGCGGCGGCGGACTGGCTTCGCGCGGTCGAGAAGCTCGGGCAATCAACCATCCACTAGCCCTGATGGACGCATGCCCGAACTCACCTGCCGCCGATTGCAAGACCACCACCAGGAATGCCGGCACATCTGCTACGGCGACGTTCATGTCGGGACGATTTCCGCGAACGCCGACGCCGCGGAAACATGATTCGAGGAAAATGACCCTGAAGGCATCGCTTATGCGGGCCCCTGAAGGAGTCAATAGTTCAACCCCTCCCGATCGCAACCGGCTCGCACCTTGAGGGCCCGAACCGGAGCAGAAAATTCGCGGGAATAATTCGAATCGGACGCCGATGGTTTGGTCGCGCTCATGAATTCGGCATGAGCAGTATCCGATGACCATTCCACGTAACGAACAACCGCGAACGTAAGCGCGAGCAAGACGAGAAGCTCGACCACCACTGTGGTGGCTATTCCCCGCCAACGGATGCCGCGGTCGTTATGACGCTGACTATGGAACAATGACATCGCTCTTTCCCGAAAGCGGGCTTGCACGTCAGATCTATTAACGATTTGAAAATCGTGAACTGCCTCACGTCTCACACTTGCTTGAATCTGAGAGAGTTGCGGGCTTGACTACACGGTGGGGCTGAAGTCGCGATGGGGAAAATGAAACCGGCACGGGTTTCAAACGGAGATTTCTGTGCTCTATTGGGGGCCGCTACTAGCGGTAAATTCTTATCGGCTTAGTCAACTCCATCGATCGCAGCGCCAATCCGTAAAGCCTCGGGAACGGGAAGCTGAAAAGGCCCACCCGAATAGCGGCTTCGCGACGCCCGAATCAATAGCGCCAAAACCATCGACTCTAGGAGCGCCGCTGGTCTGGCATGCATTGCGGCGTCTTCAGGCGTTGCTTCTGACGCCTGACCAACTCCGGTCACGATCAGCGAGCACCACGTTGAACCTTTTTGATGGGCATCAGGACATACAGTTACGACCGGGAGATGCATGCCCAGTCCCCAACCCAGATCGCTGGCGGAATGCGCTGGCGGTTGTTTCTGGTGTTGGAATGGAGGCCAACATGAATGCCGCATTCTCGTTCTTAATCTCGGTAGGTATCATTGCCTTTGGAATTTGGATTGTCGCTGGCACGATCGCCGCTGGCTCCCCTTTGGCCTGGGCGCTCATGGGACTACTTACCGTCATTGTGGGTTCGATCAGCCTTTATCAAGCAACTCGCGATGTCAAAACCGCGTAGATGCTCTGCCAAGATGGCGGTTGGCTGAGGAATCGCGGGTTGCCGGTGCAACACTTGATCAGATACGAAATTCGGCATCGCGGAAAGCAGCTCCCGCTGGGACGCAAATACGCTGCGGGCACAATCTCGAAGGTGTCGGAGGTTCGGACAGTTACAGCTTGCAGGTTATGAAGGCCCTTTCCTATTCCCATGTGTGCTCGCCAGCTGAACTTCCATTCTGAGGACGCAAGTGAGACCCGTCAAAGCAAGTCAAGCACGGTCCACGGCTTCCAATTCATGAACGGCAAAAGCCGTCGCGTTTTGTTCGACAACTGCGCAATCGTCACGCCGCGTGCGTTCCGGCGCGCTTGCGACGATCTCGTGAATAATGACGGCATTGAGCGCTTTGTGAATCATCAGGGCGCGTGCGAAGGCCAGCACCGCATCGCGGTGTCGAATGATCAGCGCCTTGGCCTCGGTGAGGGCGAACATCGATAGGCGTCGATGGCGGCTTCCGACGAGCAATGCGCGGTACCGCGCCGCTCGTCGTCTCATGTCGGTGGCTGAAGCCTACCGATCGAAATCGGACGCTATCCTTCACGGCCATAGTAATGGGGCTCGCCATTTGGGCGACGATGGGTCCGCCGAAGACACATTTCGAAACCGGTCGCCAAACTTCAGTTTTGTGCGCGGAACACGTGGAAAAGCCGAAGTGCCAGCCATTCGGAATCCCTGCCATGTGTTAGCAGCGCGGAACGCGGGATGGGCCTTGCGGTTTCGTCTCCGTGTGGCGCAGCAGCGATGGCGATGTTGATGATGAAGGAACGGCGGTCCGCCTTTCGGACGATCGAAGGATGGGCAAGGTCGGTTGTGCTCGAGGCCGGCGCGATCCACGAATGCGAGGAGCATGGGTGGGCGACTGACCGCGCCGATCCGCACGCCCGCGAGCGCGCTCTCCTCATCGCGCGGCAGGATCCACCGCCCGGCGTCTCTCCGGACGAGGCGGTCGCCGCTGTTCGCGATGTACTGGATACGATCGGCGACACCTGCCCGGAATGCCCGCCCGACCGCTTCTAGCGCCTTCAGCGCTCCCCGGCCTGGTCTCCACCATCGATCTGCCGGCCAATGAGCGCGATGGCCTTCTGATAGACCGGGGCGGCGTTCCAGGCCTCGATGGCTGCAAAGTTCGGTTCTCCAGGTTGGTAGCCCGCGCCGGCGCGCCAGCCATGGGCCCTCAGGAGATTCGCCGTCGAACTGAGCGCGTTGGCAGCGACGTCCAGATTGCCGGTCCCGTAGGCCAGGATGTTCTTGGGCATGAACTGGGTTTGGCCTACCTCGCCATGCATGGATCCGCGCGTGCTGGCCGACAGCACGCCACGATCGATCAGCTTCAGCGCCGCGTAGAGCTGCTCGGTAAAGAACTCCGGGCGGCGGCAATCGTAGGCGAGAGTTGCGATCGACGACAGCATGTTCTGGTTGCCGCGCTGACTTCCGAAGCCTGTCTCCATTCCCCAGATCGCGATCAGCGGCCCGGGTGGGACGCCGTAACGCTGCTGGATCGATGCGAACAGTGCGGCCTGGGATTGCTTCAGCGCCCGCCCCCGCGCGACGATGGTCGAAGCTCCGCGCTTGGCGAGGAACTGATCGAGCGACAGACCGAAACTCCGTTGGCTGCGATCGGCCGCGATGGTCGCGCTCGTGTAGTTGGTGCGCATCAGGCCGGCGACGGCTGTGGCGCCGATACCTCTGCTCCTCGCCTCATCCCCGAACTCCCGTTTCCAATTTTCGAAGCCGGCCGGCGTGCTGCCACACTGCGCGGCATCCGCCTTCGCGCCCAGACACACGAGCGTTGCCAATACCGCGAAGCAACGCATCAACCGCCTGCCCTTGATCATACGCAACTCCTTCCCGCGCGGTTTGGCCTAGGCCGACCTGCGCTGCGGCCTGGACGCAGGTTTCTTGGCCCCCGTTTGCCTGGCGGCCTTCTTGCCCTCGATGGGCATCAGCATTTCCTTCTGACCGGACGACGCCTTGCGCGATTTCTTGGCCGGCTTCCCCGGCGATGATGATGCCTGGCCGAGGCTCCGGCGCAAGGCGTCCATCAGGTCCACGACGTTCTCGCCGCGAGGTCGTGCCTTGGCCGTGACCGGTTTGCCCGACCGTTTCTTGTTGACCAGATCGACCAGCGCGGCTTCGTAGTGGTCCTCAGCCGATCAACCCTCATTCCGGCTTCTTAGCGGACGACTATTTACAACGTGCTCAGATCATCCGGCACATCACCAAACTTATTCAACACCGGGTGAACCGGAAGTGCGCAAGCCATCGAGTTATCCGTGGAAGCGGAAGCGAAGTCCAAGGGTCGAAGTGAAGCCGGTCCGTCGAATGTCTGTCGGAATGCCGGCTATCGCATAGCGGTCGCTCCCCAGATCGAAGTACATGATTTCACTTTTGACCGACACGTTCCGCGTCAGGCCGAACTCGGAGCCCAATCCAGCCGTCCAGCCGACACTGGTCCTGGAATCGCCGCTGGAGGGGCACCCCACCACCGGCAAGATCGTGGATGGCGAATCAGGCGTACACGCCGCCTCAGCGCGATCTCGCGCGATCGCCGCTCCGCCCTTCAAGTAGGTCAAAAACCGGTCCCAATAGGCGTACCCGATCCGACCAGTCGCTGTGGACAGCCAGTTCGTGTTGATTTGGCAATTAGCGAAGAAACCGATCGGACAAGGCCGTGCGCCGTGAGCATTGGTCCAGGCCAGGTCGCCTTCGAGGCCGAACACCCATTTGCCTAGCTGATAGTCATATCCGATTTCACCGCCGCCGAGGAAACCGGCAAAGCGAGGGTCAACCGTCGCGCCGTCGTCGAGGAAGGTCAAATTGGCAGATCCCCGGCCGACTCCCAGAAAAGCACCGATGTGGAAACCGGCCCAGTCGTAAGCCGCCGGTACTGTGGGGGCCTTGTAAGCCGGCGCCTTGGAGACGAGGGAATCGCTGGCGGGATCGGGCACAAATTGGTAGCGCAGTCCGCCGTTGACGCTCCAGCCTTCGATGCTGTCTCCCGTCCGGAAGTCTGCGCGCAGATAACTTATCCAGGCCGAGTTCACCAACCGCGCCGCGATGCCCAGGCCGAATTGGCCATAGGTCCCGAGGCCGCTGGTGGCGACCGTCGAACTGAGCGTCGGAAGGGGTGCGAACGCTGGGCCCAGCGCCGAGAAATTGCTCGTCAAACTCGATGTGACCGTGCCTCGAAATTCATGGAAGACGCTCGCGGAGGCGAACGGCTGCCAAACCATATTGCCGGACGTGACAGTTGTGCCAACCCGCACACCAAGACGACCAAGAACGCTTTCGATGTCGTTGACCGTCAATACCCAAGGAGGGACGAACCCAGGCCCGACCGGAGTCCCGAGGATGCCGGTCCCGGGGACATTCAGTGGATCGACGCGGGTTCTTGACCAGACGATCCCCGCAGACGGTTCGATGAACCAATGACTGCCGAGATTTTGATTGTAAGCGACATTCCCGGTTAGACTGACGCCGCGTGCGTTGAAAAGCTGGCCTGATAGTCCGTTGTTGTCGTCGGAGGCTTCGTTCTGGAAGAAATCTCCGCGAATCTGCGCGTCGACGAGGAAACCTCCGTAACTGGCGGCTCCATAAAAACCAACGAACGGGATTTGCAGGCCGTCGCGAAAACTCGCAGGCGGATTAAGGCCGGGAGTGGCATCGTGCGTTCTTGATCCCATGTAGCCAATTGTCGAGCCCGCGTGCAAATTCCACCCGTTCACGTTCAGCCTGGCAAAGTCGGTGCCGATCTGAACGCCGGCGAAATCTTCCAGCGTGCGCGTGTTGCAAGTGATGCTGCCCTGTTGAGGCGTGCCAAAATTTATGTTTCCTGCCGTTGCGGTTGTGCTGGCACTGAGATGGCCGCCGACGCCGCGCGCCCAGACGCCGCCACCTAGCTGGTCGGGTTGAGGATTGGCCGGACTTCCGACAAACGCGGTCGACTGGGTCAGGAACGCGGTATTCACGGAATTGATCGACGTGATAAGCGTGCCAACCGATGCCGACACGTTGGCAACGGCCATGCCCGCCGCCTGAGCTACGACGGGAGCCGTTGCATTCAAACCGTTCAATCCGACCGCTGTACACTGAGCCTGGGCAGCCGATCCGGAAAACAGCACGAGCACAAATGCAGCGGCTCCCAGGACCGAGCTTCTCATCTTTGTTGCATTGGCCAGTATCGTCGGGCAAATGCCAGCCTGCTCAACACTCGCTACGCTGATCATCGCAATCCTCGGAGAACATTTATTCGACACTATTTATCGCGTATTCGGCACTATTTATCGCGGCGCGAGGCAGCATCACGACGGCTATGCGGGTATCGCCACTGCGCTGATGAGGCATACGGTACGATGACCGGCTCATGTGCCGGAAGCGATTGATGGCAGACGTGCCGAATTGTGGTCAACATTTCAACGGCAACGTGCCTTTTTTACAACAGATTTTGCGGATTTTTCACGCAGAGCGTGCCAAGTCTCAAACGTCTTTGCACAGATTGTGCAGTTGCCGCGTTTAACTTATGTGCAAGATCAACCGTAGGGCTGCTAATTTTTCGTCACGAGCACAGTTCGCTTCGGTGCGCGTGATTGACAGGGAAATCGGGGAATCGCTAGTTTAAGTCGTCGGGAGTCATCTGGCGATGTCGGACACGGCCCAGTCGGCTATCAACTGCAGCTTTATCGGGCGACGGTGCTTGTCGCCTGCTGCAGCCCGGATTACGTAGTGGTGAGTTCATGACCGTCGTGAGGGATTCGCAGAAACTGCCTGCGAAAACACTTTACGATCTGCTCCGTGTTCGTCGGGATGACGACGCTGAGACGTTCCAAAGTGCATTCCGCAACGCCGCAAAGGCGAACCATCCTGACCTGAATCCCGGCGATCCGGATGCACCCAGGCGGTTCCGGCAAATCGTTGCCGCGTATGCGATCCTTCGCGACGCGGAGCATCGGGTGGCTTACGACCGGCTGCTGGACCGACAGCTGGCGCTCGAACGCGCCCAGCGTCGCGCTAAGCTAACGCGCACTATCGTCTCTGACACGGCCGCGATTGTCGCCTTCACCGTGGTTCTGGTTGGCGGCTTGACGTTTTACGCGCACGTGCCGAAGACTTCCGTCGAAGGGGCCAAGGTGGTCGAAGTTGCGGCACGCAAGCCGGCTGACTCGACAGCCGTCCGACTGACGACAAGGGCCGAAACGGCTAACCGGGTCCCGCCACCCGAGACGGCTAAGTTCCATGTTGTCGAATCGGTGGGGAACATGAGTCACCTAGGTGAGCCGAGCAGCAAAACGGCGCGTACGGAGCTTGCCGACGTACCGATCTCAAGTGTCGTCACGCCAGGAGCAAAGAGCAGCGAGCCCTTGATAGTTGCCAATGGCAGTCCGGATCCCCATCCGACCGGATCGAACAGTGCGGTCGCCAAGGCGGTCGACGCTTTGGATACCCGCGTCGATCGGGGCGACGCGAGGAACGGCGCGGACGATCACAAGAGAAATGAGGATTCTAATCCGATCGATCAAAATAAAGCTCTATCAGTCGAACCTCAGTTCTCGTCGTCGGAAAAGGATATTAGCGTTGGAAAACCAACCTCCGCTAATTTTGCGAAACATGATCTCAGGACGACCGGTAAGCTGCCTGTGCTCGCAAAACGACCGGCGACAGACCGCACGCCTGTCAGACAAGCTGCTGCGGAAGGCTTGTCGCAGGTTGCGCTCGCGAGTAGAAACACATCGGCCTGCGCTGGTTCTTGCTCAAACCGCCCACCGCCTCTTTTTGGGGTTGGCTTCTAGTCCCCTCGGGCTGCCTTTCGTTCGGCGCTTTTCCTTGGCTTCGAGAAATCGATGGGGCGTTGGATCATCCCTTATGAATACGGAATATTCAAAATTCAGTAACTCTCTTACTCAAATTGTAGAATCATCCTCATCTGGCGTTGAAGACAGAGCACCGGAGCTGAAGGCAAGACGCGCGTTCTGAACCAGATACGGGATACAAATCGGCGCCTGGTCTGGCGAACGTTCGTCATTCTAAAGAAACACCTCGGGCGGCACGCCGAGCAGGATCTGCCCGACCGACTCGAAATGGGCGCCGCGTGCCTGGATCTGCTGAGAGAGCGTGTGCATATCGCGGAAGCGGCGCTCGAACGGACTACTCGGGAAGATCGCGTCGACGCCGGCTCCCTTGTAGGCGAAGTCTACCACCTCGGCCGCGCCTTGGATCGCGTTGGTGCAGGCGAGCCGCACGCGGGCACGATCGGCTACCTCGATCGGCGCCACGTCGTCGGCATGCGCGTAGATCGTGGTCAGCGTCTCGATCAGATAGGCACGTGCCGAGCCGAGCCGCGCCTCGGCGCGCGCCACCTCGGCCTGCACGACCGCGTTGTCGGCGAGCCGGGCCAGGCCCCGCGGCGCCTTGCGGGACGCCAGCGCGATGAACTCGGACAGCATCGCGCGCGCGATGCCAAATGCGACAGCGGCGACCCCGGTCGCGTAGAGGCACTGCATGGTAAAGGCATAGAGCGGGCCGTGCTCGTGGCGCAGCGTCGGGTCCTCGCGCGTGCTGCTGAACGCCTCGGACACGAACAAATCGTTGACGCAATAGGAATCCGACGCCGTGCCGCGCAGCCCGATCGTCTGCCAGGTGTCGAGCAGGGTCACCTCGCTGGCCGGAAACAGCAGCGTGCGGACCGTGGGCCGGCCGAAGCGGTTGAGCCTGAGCGCGCCGTCGGCTTCGAGCACTTGGCAGTGCGCGCCCATCCAACGCGCCTGCCGGCAGCCGCTGGCGAAATCCCATCTGCCGGTCAGGCGATAGCCTCCGTCAACCGTGCTCGCGCGCGAAGCGTTTGGAGGTCCCCAGGCCACGATGCTGCGCGGATCGGCGAAGACGGCACGATTGACCGCGGGCTCCAGATAGGCGGCGATCAGGGCGGAACTGTTGGCGACGAATGCGACCCACGCGATCGAGGCGTCGTGCCGGGCGAGCTCTTCGATCGCCGCCACGTAGACCGCAGGCTCCGTCTCGTCGCCGCCCGCCGAGCGCGGCAGCAGCATGCGGAACAGCCGCGAGTCATGGAGCCGTGCCAGCAGCGCTTCGGGGATGCGCCGCGTGCGCTCGATCTCGTCGGCCGCGGCAGCGATTTCCGCCCCGAGCTCGCGGGCGCGGGCGACCGGGTCCCGACTGGTCTGGACGTCCATACGTCACCTCCAAACTGGCAGGCCATTGCGGCCGACCGCCTGGGCGCTGTCAACTGTTTCGTCGGCGGAGAGCTGGTTCGACATGGCGGTCCGCGCTCTAGGTGTGGAGCCTCAACAGGTTGTCGTCGGAGAGCGACGCCTCGCTACCCCGAGCCACCTCGCTGGCCGCCCGGCATCAGCCCGGGCTGAATCCGCAGTTTTGGACGCTATCAAGGAGGGCATGATTGCAGCTAACAAGGACATGCCCTTCGCTCTGCTCTACCTTTACGATGACCAAGGTTCCTTGCACTGATCGATTATCGTGAAACCGGTGTCATATGCAGGATAATGGCACCTTTGAGCACTATTACGGGGGGGCGTGCCGGCGATTCTTGCATAGGTATCCGGACAGGCGCGGTGGTGAGAGATTTGAGCAAGCGAGAACTGTCAAATCGCAAGGTCCTTGTTGTCGAGGACGAGATGATGATTGCAATGTTAATCGAGGATATGCTCGACGAATTCGGCTGCGAACCAGTCGGACCGGCTACCAACGTTCCACGCGCGCTGGAGCTCATCGGCAAGGAGTCTATAGAGATAGCGGTCCTCGACCTAAATCTGGATGGTCAGGACAAATGTGCTGATCTGCTGCTCGCAACCCCAGGGCGGACGTCGTAATCGATTCGTGACCGCATGAAGCCTGATCACTTGCGCGCTCACACATGGAGGACTTCACATGCGATCGGATATGGTGCCTGGAGCTGTTTTTCCCGACTATGAACTTACTGACCATACCGCGAAACATCGCAAACTCTCCGAACTGCAGGGAGAGCATCCGATGGTGCTCGTCCTTAGCCGCGGCAGCTTCTGCCCAAAAGATCGCCGTCAGGCAGAAGGTTTGCTGCAACTCCATCGTGAGATGGAGGTTGGTTATTGCCGGCTCGTCACGATCAGCACCGACAATATCACCCAGACGAACGAAAATCGTAGCGGAATAGGAGCTCACTGGCCCTTTCTCTCCGATCCGCGGCGCATTGTTCAGAAGGATCTCGACATCGCCGAATACACCGATCCCGTCAACAATCCCATGATTCCGCACGTGGTTGTGTTGGAGCCCGGTCTTGTCATTCACAAGATCTACAATGGCTACTGGTTCTTCGGACGACCCACGATGGAAGAGCTCCGCCGGGACCTGCGTGCAGTCAGCAGCAAATGCAGGCCCGACTGGGACATCACAACGCCCGAACTTAAAGCGGCGTGGCAAGAGGGCCGCAAGGAGTCGTTCTATCCGTACGGCAAGACCTATCTTCAAACTCTCGGCGAACCGGATTAGAAGCAGACGCTGAAGCCGCCGTTTGCGGGCCAACCTTAGACCGACTTACAGATGTCGCGTCGAAGATGCGCGCAATTATGGGTATTGATACTGCGATTGAATTCCAACGTCTTGAGCAATTGCTCTCGAGAGAAGTAACACTTTTATGGAGGCCGCGGGTCGAAATTGGAACGCGCCACTATGGTCGAAATCCTGTCAACCTGCGGGCTGGAAATTCATCCGTGCTTCTTTGGTGGAGGCAACCCCGCCATGGCTTCGATCACGGCGGCCACGGCCGCGGTATCCTGGTCACCGTAGCCGGAAGCGACGGCCGCATTGAAGAGCGGAACGGCCGCTGAAAACATCGGCGTCGGACACGCCAAAGAATTGGCAAAGTCCGCGATCACCCGCATGTCTTTTCGCCAGAGTTCCAGCGGCATGGTTCTGATCGGCAGATAGCTGTCCGCAATCAGCATCTCGCCGCGCACGTCGAGCGCCCTCGATCCCGCGGCGCCGTCGCTGACGACGGCAAACATTTGCGCCGGATCGAGCCCGGCCTTGCGCGCCAGCGTAAACGCCTCGCCTGCGACTACCGTGTGCACCGCCACCATCAGGTTGGCGACGTATTTCATCTTGGAACCGTTGCCGAACGGCCCGAGATAATGCGGCGCCCGCGAAAACGCGTTGAACACCGGCAGGCAGCGGTCGTAGGCATCCTTGACGCCGCTTCCGTAAACCAGCACGTCGCGCTCCAGGGCCTGAACCCCGGAGCCCGAAAGCGGGCAGTCGAGCATGGCAATCCCCGCCTCCGCGAGTTGCCTCTGCGCGGCCGATTTATCGTCGAGCGTGAACGTACTGGTTTCGGCGACGATACGTTCGGCACGCGGCAAAGCCGCCAATTCCTGAACCACATCAAATAACGCTGACGCCGATGGAAGCGATGTGATCAGGATATCGGCACCTAAGCCAACGTCGCCGACGGATTTGGCGGCCTTTCCGCCGCCGGCCACGAAGGCTTCCACCGCCTTGGGCAGCACATCATATCCGATCACGGAAAACCCGGCCTTGATGAGATTCTTGCTCATCGCCGAGCCCATGATTCCGAGGCCGATCATCCCGATCGACATGTCATTTTGCGTATGCACGAGAACAACCCATTCCGGCTAGAGTTCAGGCACTGTGGCGGCTGGACCAGAAGGCGGGCAATTCGGTGCAATCCTTAGCCCCCCACCCCTCTGCGCTGGCCTGATCGTAGACGGCAAGCGTGCGCTCAGCCAGCGGCAGCGTAAAGCCGCGCGACTTTGCTTCCGCGACCATGGTGCGCAAATCCTTGCGGATGGAATCGCAATCGAAGGTCGCCAAGCCTGAATCCTTGTCCTGCAACGCCAGCGCAACTGCGCCGCCGCGGGCGCGAAGCACGTTGGGTCCTCCGGACGTATCGGCGAACAATTCAACCACCCATGCCGGATCGAGATTGAGGTGGCGGCACAGTGCGAAGGCTTCCCCAAAGCTTTGCCAGAACGTCGCCAGCGGCAGGTTGATCGCAAGCTTCATGCTGGCGCCCGCGCCAACGTGACCGACCAGGTCGACACGTCGGCACATCTGTTCCAGCAAAGGCTTGGCGCGGGCAAAATCTTGCTGCGTGCCGCCGGCGACGCCGAGCAGCTTGCCGCTCAGCGCCGGGCCGACCGTGCCACCGACCGGACATTCCACCAACGTTGCCCCTTTGGCGGTGACCTTCTTGGCGAGGGCTATTTCGGTCTCCGGCTGCACCGTGCTCATCTCGATGAACAGCTTGCCGGAAACATCTCCCGCCAGCAGGCCTGACTTGCCTTCATACACGCTGGCGATGGCGCCGGCGTCGGTCAGGATGGTGATGATGGTCTCGACGCTTGCTGCAAGTTCGCTTGGCGTCGCAGCAACAGCGGCGCCCGCGGCGACCAGTACCTTGGTCTTGTCCTGATTCCGGTTCCATACCACGACCTCGTGTCCGACCTCGATCAGTCGTTTGGCAATCGCGCCTCCCATTCGGCCTAACCCGGCCACGCCGACTTTCATCGCATTCTCCTTGTCTATCGTTAGTGTCCGTGGATCAGGTGAAATCTCGCCGAGTTCAGATCACTGCGTCCGTCGCGGGATCGATCAGATGCATGTGCGCCATATTGGCGACCAACCGCACCTTTTCGCCGGTGGCGGGCGTCGACATGCCGGAATCGATTCGCCCGGACACGGCCTCGCCGCCGAGTTTGAAAAACACCATGGTCTCGGTCCCCATCGGTTCCACCACATCCAGGATGGTGGAGAACTCCGAAAATGTGCCGCGTTCCGAACCGCGCGGCTCGGTGATATGCTCGGGGCGGAGGCCAAAAATGAGCGGTTTTCCCGCCGCACTGCGATAGCGCTGCAGGTGGCTTTCCGGGACCGGGAAGCCCGTGCCGTCGGCCAATCGCACTGTCAGCGCCGCGGCATTCTGTTCGAGTGAGCACGGCAGGAAATTCATCGCCGGCGAGCCCATGAATCCGGCAACGAAACGGGTTTTCGGCGCATGATAAAGCTCGTGCGGCGTGCCGGATTGCTCGATCCGTCCCCGGTTCATCACCACGACGGTGTCGGCCAGCGTCATGGCTTCGATCTGATCGTGGGTGACATAGATCGTCGTGGTCTTGACCTGCTGGTGCACCCGCTTGATCTCGGTGCGCATCTGCACCCGTAGCTTGGCATCCAGATTGCTCAGCGGCTCGTCGAACAGAAAAACCTTTGGGTTGCGAACAATGGCGCGGCCCATGGCAGCGCGCTGGCGTTGGCCGCCGGAAAGCGCCTTCGGCCGCCTGCCGAGCAACTCCGAAATATCGAGAATGCGCGCGGCGTCCTCGACATTTTTTCGAATCTCGGCCTTGGCCATGCCGCGCATCCGCAGCCCGAATGCCATGTTCTGGAAAACCGTCATGTGCGGATATAGCGCATAGCTCTGGAACACCATGGCGATGTCGCGGTTCTTCGGTGCGACATCGTTGATGACCCGGCCACCGATGCAAATGTCGCCTTCCGAGATATCCTCAAGGCCCGCGATCATGCGCAGCGTCGTGGTCTTGCCGCAGCCGGACGGGCCGACCAGCGCCACAAACTTGCTATCCGGGATCTCGAGGCTGATGCCACGCACCGCCTCGTAGTTGCCATATCGCTTGACCACATTTCGCAGCAGCACATCAGCCATCAAGCGCTTCCCGTCTGTTCCAGATCCGCAAGGCGCGGCTCACGCAGCATTTTGTGGGTGAACATTCTTCGCCCCCATCAGAACTTCGAAAAAGCCCTCCCGCTCCAGCGTTATCACCGGATTGAAGTCGACGGCCTGCTCCGGCGCCACGGGCTCCGGGAGCGCGCCGACGCGATGCAGGATTGCGGACGCATTCCTGACGCCTTCGAGGCTGGGGTACATCATGTCGCCCATATAGCGTGCGAACAGCACCCAGGTCGGCCGCAGCACATCGATGTCGGTTTCGCCGCTGTATTTCCGCAAGACATGGATGCCGAATGGCGCATCGCTGCGAAACCGGTGCACGGCCTGACAAAACGCGCGCACATAACGCAAGCCGATATCGGGGTTGGCCTTCATAAAGCGCCGCGTACTGGCCGCGCAACTGTTCTGGAACGACACGTCAAGCCGGCCAAAATCCTCAACGACATGATAACCGCGCTTTGGCGCCTGAAATGTCTCCGGCGCATGCATAATGGCGGCGTCGACACGCCGCGGGTCGAGCAACAGGTCAAGCCTGGCGCCGTCGGTGCCGACCACGACTATCTCGGCGTCGCTGTCGATGCTCCAGCCCCAGCGGTCGAAGGCCATAATGATAGCGCATTCGTCGGCGTCGTTGCGCGCGCCGACGCCCCAGCGCTTGCCGCGGAGATCTTCCCGGGTCTCGATGCCGGGCCGCGCCGCGACCTGCTGTGCGCTCCTTGAAATCGCCGAGGCAAGAATGACCGCATCACCTTTATACCGGGCGTTGGCAAGCAGTAGTTCGGCCCCGACCGCATTGGTGAAGTCCGCTTCGCCCGCGATCAGGCCTTTCAGCGAATTGCTGTGGCCGTGAAAGGGTACAAGTTCGGGCTCGAGGCCCTGCTCGCGATAATAGCCGCCCTCGAGTGCCGCAAATATCGGAGCAACCCCGGCTCCGCGGTGAGGCATCGCTATCCTGATCTTGTCCACGTTCGAAACTCCCCGGTGGTTTGTCGCGCGGTTGCGCGGTCTGGCCGTCTATTTCAATCCGCTCAAGCCAAACCCGCGATTGATCGATCTCTGCAGGATCATGAACAAAAGGAAGACCGGGAGGGTGGCAAGCACCGCGATAGCCATCTGCTCGGTGGCCGGATTGCCGTATTCCTCGCCGAACTGCACGAGCCCAAGCGGATAGGTGCGCAGCCGGTCGATCGACACCACCGTCAGGGGCCAGAGAAACTGGTCCCAGCTGTCGCGAAACGAGAAGATCGCGAGCACCGAGAGCGCCGGCAGACATTGCGGCACGATGATCTGCAGCAGAATGCGCAGCTCGCCGGCACCGTCGATGCGCGCCGCCTCGATATAATCGGACGGGATCGAGATGATGGATTGCCGCATCAGGAAAACGCCGAACGCATCGATCAATAGTGGTGCGACGATGCCCTGATAGGTGTTGATCCATTCAAACTTGTGAACGATGAGGAACGTCGGGACCAGAGTCACCTCCAGCGGCAACATCAGCGTACTGAGGATCAGCAGCAGCACCAGCCCAGAACCGCGAAAATGGAATTTGGCCAGGCCGTAGCCGGCAAGAGTGCAGAACACCACATTGCCGGCCATCACCGTCACCGAGACGATGCCGCTGTTGATAAAATATTGCACGAACGGCGCGCGCGATATCGCATTCGGATAATTCTCGAAGTGCCAGACCGCGGGGATCCACTCGGTACGGAGGTTGAACATCTTGCCCCCCTCCTGGAACGACATCACGGTCATCCAGAGGATGGGAACAAGAAATGCGAACGCCAGCGCCGCAAGCAGCACCAATCCCACCGTTTTTCGCAGCGCCGGTAGATGGCGCATCAGGCTGTTTGCATTACGCCTTGATTCTGCAACTTCCGGGGTCGTCATCACATATAAACCTGTTCGCTTCGTGCAAAGAGACGGATCTGAAGTGCCGTGAAAACCATCATGATCGTAAACAGCACCACCGAGATCGCGGCGGCCTGCCCCATCTTCAGATAAGAGAATCCGGTCTCATAGATCAGCATGGAGAGCACGCGCGTTGCGTTTCCCGGCCCTCCGCCCGTGATCAAATACGGCATCAGGAATATCCGCGCGCAAAGCAGCGCGGAAACCACCACCACGAAGAAGATGGTCGGCATCAGAAGCGGCAACGTGATGTGAATGAACCTGCGGATCGCGCCGGCGCCGTCGAGCTCAGCGGCCTCGTAATAGTCCTCGGGCAACGCCAGCAATGCCGCCAGGAATATCACCATGAAATACGGCGCGAACCGCCACACCGTCACCATGATAATGGCCGGCATCGCCGTCGACGAGCTGGTCAGCCAGTCGATGCGGCCAAATCCAAGTGGCTGCAGGATCTGGTTCACGAGGCCGTAGGGGTGCAGCAGAAAACGCCAAACCAGGCACACCGCGATGATCGGCATCAGGTTGGTGAGGAACATCGCCGTCATGCAATGACGCGCCCCGGGAATGCCGGTATTGATGGCAAGCGCAAGCGACAGCCCGATCACGGTGGTCAGAATGGTAGAACCCGCGATATAGACAAATGTGTTGATCAGCGTTTCCCGGAAAATCGGATCGGCCGCCAGCGATCGATAATTGTCGAGTCCGACGAAATACGGGGTGGAGACCATGTCGTAGGAGTTGAAGCTAAGCTCGATGGCCCACATCATCGGCCCGTATTTGAAGACGGCGAAGAACATCAGCGTCGGCAGCACGAATGCGATGCCCCACAGCCGGATGCGCTGGCGATGATGGATCTGCCAGAATCTGCGTGCGACCGGTGGCGGACCGGTGAGACCTCCGTGCTGGTAGGGCTCGCTCGACGTCAATTCAACCATCTACAATCTCATCCATCGGCTACACGCCGTATTCCAGGCCGGCCTCCCTTAGGAGGCCGGTCGTCCGCGCCGGAGCCCCTCAAGCTCAGGCTTTTTTGTAGGCCGCGGTGGCGCGATCCACTTCGGCAGCCGCCTCATCCAGCGTCTTCTTGATGTCGGCCTTGCTCAACATGACCTTTTGAACGGCGCGGTGCATGGAATCGGCCAGTTCATTGAACACCAGCGACCGCGGCAAAAAAACGCCTTCGTCCTTGGCGCGGATGATTTCATTGACATAGGGGAATTTCTGTACCTCGGGATTGTCGGCCCAACCGGTCTTCTTGGCGAACGTAAAGGGAGCGGCATCCTTCCAGGCATCGACAAGATCGCTCATCATGAACTTGTAGAGATCATGAAGCGCCTCCTGCTTCTCGGCGGATGCCTTGCCATTGATGACCAGGTTGAAGCCGTAGGTGGTCGAGAAGCCCTTCCCGGTTTGGACGCCCGGATATTGCACGGGGCGGAAATAATTTTCGGCTTCCATCGCCGGGTTTTCGGCCTTGACCAGGCTAGTCGGCAACGGGTGACAGAAAAACATCGATGCCCGCTCTTTCAGGAAATCCATGCCCGGTATCGGGTTGGTCGCAATCGAGTCGGCGGGATCCTCGGCGCCATATTTCTGTGCGATCGAGGCGCGGATCGTCATCGCCTTGATGCCGGCTTCGTTGTTGATGGTGCATTTGCCGGAATCGTCGAACCACTTTCCGCCGGACTGAAGCAGGATCGGATTGTACTGGATCATGGTCCATTGCGACGAGTGCATCGCAAACTTGAAGCCCTGACGCACGAACTTGTCGCCATCCTTGACGGTCATCCGCTTGGCGACTTCGCCGAGCTGGTCCCAGTTTTGCGGCCAGTCCTTTTCGACATTGAGGCCGACTTCCTTGAACTGCTTGGCGTTGAGGTAATTGCAGTAGCCGTAAAACCACATCGGATAGCCGTAGACCTTGCCGTCCTTGGTAGCGCCATCGACGAACGCCTTGGCAAAATCGCCGGTAAAGGCGGTGAAGTTGTCATAGCCGAGTTGCTTGACATCGAGGGGCGCCAGCAGACCCTTGTCGAGCCATACCGGCATGAACCAGTCCTGGCTGACGAACCCATCCGGCGCAGTACCGGTGGCAAATCCGACGCTGATCTTCTTGCCGAGATCCCCGAACGCAAACCATTGGAAGTCGATCTTGACGTGCGGATTCTGCACCATGAACATCTTGACGCGCTTGTGGACCCAGGGCCGCTGCTGCGGATTGTCGAAGGTCCAGAAACTGATGTCGACGGGCTTCTTGGTCTGGGCAAAGGCGCGCCGGGCAATCGGCACGGAGACCGCCGCCCCAAGACCGGCGACCCCGATGCTGCGAACCACGTCGCGACGACTGGGAATTCCAAGTGCAGATTTCTTCATTGCTTCCTCCCAAATGTGAGGTCTGACCTGTCGCCAGACCCTGTCATTCCGCCCCCAAATTCGATCCTCATTCGCACCACCGCGTCGAACATTGGCGCCGTGTCGCTTTGCCGGCTGTTGCCTATCCCTTGTTGGAGCCCGCCGTCGCCCGATCCACCTCCGCGGCCGCGTCGTCCAGCGTCTTCTGGATATCCGCATTGGTAAGCATGATCTTTTGCACCGCGCGATGCATCGAGTCGGCGAGTTCGTTGAACACCAGCGTCCGGGGCAGGAACACCCCGCGGTCGGTCGCCGTGATGATTTCGTCGACGTTGGGAAACTCTCGCACCCGCGTATCATCCCTCCAGCCGCTCTTGCGCGCCAGCGTGAACGGCGCCGTGGCGGCCCAGCAATCGATTGGGTCGCTGAAAATGAACCTGTAAAGCTCGTGAAGGACTTCCTGCTTCTCCTTCGACACCTGCGCATTGATCACGAGATTAAAACCGTAGGTCGTCGAGATACCTTTTCCTGGAACCACGCCGGGATATTGCACCGGCCGGAAATAGCCTTCCGTTCTCATCTTGGGATTTTCCGAAGCGATTGTTGTCAGCGTCTGCGGCTGTGCCCAGAACATCGAGCAGCGCTCCTTCAACCAGTCCATCTGCGGAATGGGATTGGTTGCGATCGAATCGGCGGGATCTTCCGCGCCGTATTGCCTCGCGATCGAGGCGCGCAGGGTCATGGCCCTGACGCCCGCGGCATTGTTGACCGTGCACTTGCCGGCCGCATCGAACCAGGCTCCCCCGCATTCGATCAGGATCGGGTTGAACTGGATCATGGTCCATTGCGAGGTGTGCATCGCGAACTTGAACCCCTGACGCACGAACTTGTCGCCGTCCTTGATCGTCAGCCGCTTGGCGACCTGACCGAGCTGTTCGAAGGTTTGCGGCCAATCCTTTTCGGCATCGAGCCCGATTTCCTTGAAGTGATTGGTGTTGAGGTAATTGCAGAAGCCGTAGAACCAGGCGGGGTAGCCATAGACCTTGCCGTCCTTGGTCGCCCCGTCGACGAAAGCCTTGGTGAAATCGCCGGTGAAGGCGTCATAGGACTGGTATCCCAGCCGCTGAACGTCGAGCGGCGCCAGCAATCCCTTGCCCAGCCAGACCGGCATGAACCAGTCCTGGCTGACAAAGCCGTCCGGCGCCGTGCCGGTGGCGAATCCGACACTTATCTTCTTGCCGAGGTTCCCGAAGGTGAACCACTGGAAATCGATCTGAACATTCGGATTCTGCTCCATGAACAGCTTGATGCGCTTGTGAAGCCACGGCCGCGTTTCCGGATTTTCGTAGGTCCAAAAAGAGAGCTGTATCGCGGGCCTTGCTTGCGCAAACGCTTTTGGAGCGGCAGATGCCGTCGCCATCGCGGCCAGCCCCAGGCCCTTGACGACGTTACGCCGGGTAAGTCTTCTGCGAGATGATTCAGCCATTCCCCACTCCCCTGGAGGCGATCAACAAATCGTTCGGCAGTCATTTTTCGTTTCGCGTCGTCGACCCATTTATGCTTCGGCCACGTTCCAGCTCCGGCCACTGTCGCCGAATCCTTCCCAACCGCCGTCGGTGACGGCGACGGTATCTTCGAGTTTGATGAACCCGCGCTTCGGATGCAGGATCGCGGTCTCGATCGAGATCACCATGCCGCTTTCGAGCGGCCGATCCGCGTCGGTGGCGGGATACGGCACCACACCCTTGCCGGTGAGATGCGGGGCCTCGTGGCTGACAAGCCCCATGCCGTGGGCAAGAAAATCGAAATGCCGCAGCTGCTTCGAACCGCGCATCGCCTCTTCCGCCGCCGCGTAGATGTCGCCGCCGCGCGCCCCGGCCCGGATCGGTTTTCGCGCCGCCTGCTGAATGGTTTCGACCTCGGCAAGCAATTCGTTAAGCTCGGAGTCCGGTTTGCCGATGCTGCCCATGCGGCAGAGATCGCCGATATAGCCGTGATAATTGGCGCCGGAGTCCAACGAGAGAATGTCGCCGGCACCGAGCACCTGGTCCGATGGCGCACGATTGAAGCTGGTGCCGGCGGAGATCAGGCAATATTCGAAGTTGAGGTCGCGGCTGGTTTCCTCCCGGCGCAGGCGTCCGACGACGTCGTGTTTGGTCATGCCAGGCCGGCACGCCGAAAACGCCGCCTGCATCGCCGCGACGACGCGCTCGGAGGCCTGCTTCAGAAGTGAAAGTTCGCCGGCCGTCTTGCGCGCGCGCAGCCGCTCCAGTGGAACAGTGGCATCGATCATGGCGCTGCCGGCAAACGACGAACGCAGCACGTCGGCGGCATCAAGCGGCAGAAACGGCATTTCCACGCCGATCCGGGCCGTAGCAACCCCCATTTTCCCGATGTGGGAAACCGCCGATTGCATGGCCTCGACACTCGTCATCCACGATGTCTCGGCCACCGGCGTCCAGAACCGGTTCAATTGCTTCTCGAAAATCTCGAGTTTGTTGCCGATGAACACCGATCGCTCGGCCTGCCCCTTGGCATAGATAAAGACCGGCAGATATCGGCTGAGACCGATCGGATCCATGGTCTCGAAGAAGAAGAACCGGTATCCGCCCAGCAGATAGCCGACATTGTGCTTCGACGTCGCGATCAGGATATCGATGCCGGCCTGTTCCAGCAGGTCGTCGAGTTTTTTGCTGTCGAAGGGGATCGTCGAAGCAACGCCGGGCGAACGGATATTCATTGCAGCATCTTTTCCCTTGATAAGGCGACGCGATGCGGCGGCTTGACCCGGGGTAGCCGCGCGCTCTCGCGAATGATGAATTCGTAGGAGAGACCGAGGTCCGGATCGCTGGTCGGACCGGCGAGTCCGCGCTCGATGAAGCAGCCGAGATAGCGCCCGAATTCGACGGCGTCGATATTGGGCTGCAGACGCTGACGCTGATAGCGCTGCAAGGCTTCCGGCACCGAGGCACATTCCTCGAGGCTTCGCGCCAGCGCGGCCGCATCCAGTGCTGCCTTCAGCACGCCGACACCGACATGGGGACGGCAGACAAAACCGGCATCGCCGATCAGCGCAACATGGCCGAAGGCGATGTTTTCCGATTCGACATCGTAGATCGGCTGCAGCAAATGCCGATCTGCGCGAAGCACCACCTCGGCAAATGACGGCGGAAGATCGCGGGCACCGGCCTGGCGAAGCGCTTCGATGTGCACATTGCGGATCAGCGGCGGCGGAATCGATTCGTACCTCTCGCCGCTGTCGTCGGTCATCAGGCCGTCGAGATCGGCGCCCTCGGCGACATGGGTGTACCACAGGAAATTGTAGCGGCGGGCGCCAGCCGCGTTGGAGCCGTCCTGCCCCAACAGCGGGTAGCCGATGAACTGGCCACCGGGCGGAAAGCAGAAGCTGAACCGATCGAAGGTTTCCGCCATGAAGGCATCAGACAGATCCGCCTCGTCCATGATCCCGCGCCAGGCAACATAACCGCCATAGCTCGGCACGATATTGGGCGCCAACAGACCACGAGCCCTGGAGCGGATTCCGTCGGCACCAACGATGAGATCGGCCGCAACCTGCTCGCCGCTGGACAGCAGCGCCACCGCGCCGTCGAGGGTTTGCCTGATATCGAGAAGTTCGACGCCGAGGTGATAGCACTGCGACGGAAACGCCGAGTAAAGCAGATTGAAGAGACTGCTCCACGAGGTCAGGTATTGCGGATAGTCGAAGCTTGCGAGTTGGTTGCCGTGCCGGTCGAAGGCAATGCGACCGCTGACGTCGATGCCGGGAGGACGATCTCCGGACACACCGATAGCTTGCAAGATGGCCGTCAATTCGGCGTGGCCGGCGATTCCCGCACCCCTTGACTCAAGTCCGCCGGCGACTCGCTCGAAAATTTCCACGGCCCAACCCTGCCGCATCAGCATGTTGCCAACAAAAAGCCCGCCCACCGAGCCGCCGGCAATCACCGCTTTGCGCTGGCCGGGGAGCGGCATGATTCAGCACTCGGCCCAATGAGCCACGCGCGGCCGGCTCGTCGACTTCGCAACCGAAGCTGACCTTACGATTGGCCTGTCACTCGGCACCGTTTCTTCCTTCCGCTTTTTTCTTCAACGGTAAGCGTTCGGGCGATAATGCGTCAAGTATTTTCGAAACTATTGCCTTCGAGGTAAAAAATTGTGAGAATTACCCATGATTGCGATTGGCGACGTTTCCCGCACCCTGGCCGACAAGGCCTATTCGCTCATCCGCGAGGCGATGCACTCGGGGCAGTTGAAGCCCGGGCACAAGCTTCGTTTCATCGAGCTGCAGGAATTGACCGATACCAGCGTGACGCCGGTGCGCGAGGCGCTGGCTCGGCTCACCGCGGAAGGCTTTACCGAACTCGAGGGTCATCGGGGTTACAGGGTGGCGCCGGTGTCTTCCACCGATCTCTGGGACATCGTCAGAAACCGGCAGCGGCTGGAATCCGAGGCGCTCAGCCTGTCGATCAAGCATGGCGACGAACACTGGGAAGCCCAGCTCGTGACAGCTCACCATCTGCTCGGGCGCATGGACCGCGAGCGCGCCGATCTGCCCACCGCCGTCGACGAAAAATGGGAGCCGCGCCACCAGGCGTTTCATGAGGCGCTGATCGCGGCTTGCCAGTCAAAGGTACTGCTCGGGTTTTGCAGCCAGCTTTACGCCCGCGCCAACCGCTATCGCCGCCTTTCGATTACCGTCCCGGACATTCCGCGCGACATCAGGACCGAACACAGGTTGATTTATGAAGCAGCTATCAAGCGCGACGCGGTCACTGCCACCGGCTTGCTGAAGGATCACTTCGAGCGCACCGCCCAGATGGTCGATGAAATCCTGCGTAACCGATGGTGAACCGGTTTGGAGACCGCTGGACCGCATTCAAACCGACCCACCCTCATTATCATGTCAATCCGCCGCAGCGTACGCCGGCGATAATCCAAAGGGAGTAGAGCGATGAAACATCGTCCGTTGGGCCGGACCGGCCTTTATGTGTCGGAAATCTGCCTGGGCACCATGACATTCGGCGGCCAGGGTGCCTGGTGGAAGAACGTGGGCCAGGTCGATCAGAGCAACGCCAATGCCCTGGTCGAACGTGCGCTCACGGCCGGCGTTAATTTCATCGACACCGCCGATGTCTATTCGGAGGGCCTTTCGGAACAGATTCTCGGTCAGGCGCTGCGCGATCTCAAGGTTCCCCGCGAAAGCGTCGTCGTCGCGACCAAGGGGCGCGGCCGAACGGCTCCCGGTCCCAATACGGTTGGCCTGTCGCGCAAACACATCATGCATGCCGTCGAAGCCAGCCTGAAGCGTCTCAACCTCGACTTCATCGACCTGTATCAGGTTCATGGCGCCGACCTGGTCACGCCGATCGAGGAAACCATGAGCGCGCTCGACAATCTGGTGTCGCGGGGCCTGGTTCGTTACATCGGCGCCTCCAACATGTCCGCGTGGCAGATCATGAAGGCGCTCGGGCTTTCGCGGCAATACAATTACGCGCGGTTCGAAACCGTGCAGTCGTATTACACCATCGCCGGCCGTGATCTCGAGCGCGAAATCATTCCCATGCTCGCGGATCAGCAGCTCGGCCTGATGGTCTGGAGTCCCTTGGCGGGCGGCCTGTTGTCCGGAAAGTTTGCGCGCCAGACCGCGACACCGAACGACGCCAGGCGCCTGGTCCTTGATTTTCCACCTGTCGACAAGGAGCACGCACTCGACATCGTCGACGCCATCAAGCCGATCGCCGAAGCGCATGGCGTTTCCGTGGCGCGGATCGCACTCGGCTGGCTGCTGCATCAGAAGGCTGTGATGAGCGTGATTATCGGCGCAAAGTCGATCGCGCAGCTCGATGACAATCTTGCGGCCACCGATATCCAGCTGACGGCCGAAGAGCTATCCGCCCTTGACAAGGCCAGCGCGCTTCCCCGCGAATATCCGCAATGGATGCTCGATCGCCAGCACGGCGATCGGGTGCCAGTTACCTTGCGCTGATCTGCTCTTCGCCTTCAGGCCCCGGATGAGCCGGCAGATTCACCGAAGATCTCGGAGGCAATGCGGTTGGTCTCGATTGCGGCCGGTATGCCGCAATACATCGCGACCAGCAGCAGGACGTCCTGCACCTGCTGCTTGGTGCATCCGTTTGCCAGCGCGCCGGTTGCGTGAACTCGGAATTCCGCCGGCCGATTGCTCGCGGCGGTTATTCCGAGCATCACGAGACTGCGAATATCGTCGGCAAGGCCCTGTCTTTCCCAGACATCCCCGTAAACATAGGCATTGATAATGTTTTGCAACGGTGCGCCGAATTCGCCCGAAGCAGCCATCCGCTTTTCGACGTCGGCCTCGCCAAACATTCGTTTTCGCCGCCGCAAGCCGCGCGCGTACATTTCGCTGGTGTCCACGTTGCTTCCCCTTGTCGTGGCTGACTGAGTTCAGAGCTCAGGAGTCATGTCCACATGAACCCTGCTTCCATTTGTAGCCATAAAACCGTTCGCGCGAAATCCTCAAAACGAGTCGAGGCAATCCGGCACAGCCCAACTTGACGGAGGTTGTCAGATGATCAACGCAGCTATCGTGGGCCTCGGCCGCTGGGGCCGCAACCTTGTCGAGGCCTCGCTCGGCCATGAGCGGATGAAAATCCTCCATGCCGTAGAGCCCGACATCAAGGGTGCGCAGGGCTTTTGCGCAGAACATCGCCTCGAGCTGACCGACAATCTGGACACGGTGCTCGCGGATGGCGCCATCGACGCCGTCTTGTTGGCGACACCCCATTCGCTGCATCCGGCGCAGGTGATCGCCTGCGCCGCCGCTCGAAAGCAAGTGTTCTGCGAAAAGCCTCTGGCGCTGCGCCATGCTGATGCTGTCCGCATGTTCGACGCCTGCCGAAATGCAGGCGTCACACTCGCCGTCGGACACAGTCGCCGCTTCTGGCCTTCCATGAACGCGCTGCGCGACATAGTCGCAAGTGCCAAACTCGGCACCATCCTTCATGTCGAGGGCCACAACAGCAACGAAAACTCGAACAACGTCTTGGCGGGCTGGCGGTTGTCTCCGGAAGAGTCGCCGGGCGGCGGATTGACAGGCGCCGGACTGCACATCCTGGATGCGTTCGTCAGCATGCTGGGGCCGGTTCGCCGCGTTTACGCCCAAGTCAATTCGCGTGAGCAGGGTCCCCCTCCCCTCGACACGGCAATGGTGACGCTGGACTTCGTCAACGGCGTGACGGGCACGTTGGCAACGGTGAGGGCAACCCCATTCTACTGGCGCGTACACGTCTTCGGAACCAAGGGCTCAGCCGAGGTACTGGATGAGGTGACGCTGGTCCTGCGAACAACCGGCGTTAAGCCAGAGAGGATCAGCTACTCCGCAATCGATGTGCTGCGCGCCGAGCTCGACGCGTTCGTCGATGCAATCGAGGGCAAACGCTCGTTTCCGGTGACAGAGGCGCAGGTATTGGCGACGCTGTCAGCATTCGAGGTCGCACTCCAATCAATGGCATCTGGAAACCCAGTTGAATGCGGCGCCACATAGGCAAGAACGCGGCTGATCATCTCGCTCTTGCAATGCGACGGCTCAAAGGAAACGTGCGATACGCGAAGCGGGTTGCGGAAAGAGTCAAGTGACCCTCCAAGTATCTCCGACTGATTATCGCCGAATTGGAGAACGGCCGCTTTGCGCCAGAGGACTCTGATGTCCCTTGTCAAGCGCCGAACGCGCGATTGATCGCCCTCTTACTGCCATTCTGGCTTAAGGGTCTGGGCGATGGATCGTGCAGGGGTGA
>Ga0209863_10000350_pt1 | contig 25268 bp, 24 predicted proteins | sample OrgsoiDNA2013046_FD_185796 | JGI IMG/M metagenome (GOLD analysis project Ga0209863, IMG submission 185796) | Permafrost soil microbial communities from the Arctic, to analyse light accelerated degradation of dissolved organic matter (DOM) -... | ecosystem: Environmental > Terrestrial > Soil >...
GCTTTGAAAGTATTTTCTTTGCCCTGCTACGAAAAGCGGGTGTTTCGAATTCCCATCTTGCTTCTATCACTGATTTTATTTCCGGTAGAATTTCCGGATAGCTATTGCTTAGTTTATCCAGTATCGTAAGAGAAAATGCCTTAACTGCAATGGCCTCTTCCGAGTCGCTGATAAATCGAAAACAATTGTCCATCAGTTTGCCATGGTATCTTTTTGGTATTTCTACAAATTGCAATAACCTCACGATATTCCTTTTTGCAGCCAGGTGTGCACTCTCGACAGATAACTGGTCAATAATCTTCCTGAAATAAGGTTTCGCGAGATCAGGATATAATCGAACACAATAACTCAGCGGCCATGCTGCTTGCTGCGTGAGCCGGTAATCTCCCTTAAAGAATAATTTAACCAGCAATGCATAACGGGCTTCATCATTTCCAACCCATTTTATTATCCGGTTGCAATGATCGAGTGATTGTTTCTTAAGCAGTTCTTTCTCAAGGTCCATGAGTTCATTACGATTTGATAACCGGTTTAGGTTTTAGATCTTGATCGCTTTACAAAATTCCAGGTAATCCCGTTTTACAATCTGACTGTAGTTTTGCCCGAAATCAAGAACTGATTCCTGCCACTGCTTATTCCCTCCAAAAGCACTGAGCTCGTCCACAACAGATGCGCCTTTCCAGCCCGAGCTTCTGATATGCGCCGAAGCTGTTAAAATGCCCATATCATTAACGACCTGGTATAAGTCACGGTAGGCATTCCGAACCAGTTTAAAATCGAAACTGTCTTTTGTTGGCTGCATTTCCTGGATTATAAAAGATTCACCCCGGAAATGACTAAAACTCAACAGTGCCGGCGGAATATTCTGCATGCGCTGCTGAATATTCACTATCCGTTCCGCTTCCGATTCCCAGTGTGGTTGCTGCATTTTGATGTGTTTTTTTGGAGCCGGTTCTATGGATTGCTTCATCTCTATCAACATATGTTTGTCGTCCTGATTTTTACTTTTTAATAAAAACAGGTACCTTTTTAAACCAAGACTACCCGTACCTGCCATGCGAAAAGCCACATCCTGCACTTCGAAATTATAGGGAGTATAACTATTATTTTGCAACCATTCATTTAAGTAAGTCGTTAATTCAATTTTCAAACCGGCATCTAATGCAAAATGCCTTGGGTGTTCCAGTAAAATAGCGAGGCTATCTTTTTTTACCACTGTTCTCTTTCTCAATATCCGTTTTTCTTTTCGCTTACTCACGGAAGAAAGAAATTTATATACAATGCCTTTTGCTGTTTGTGGCTCAATATAATAAGCCTTCCCTTTCGCCAGTGTTTCTGAATACGTTTTCAGGAAAAGTTGTCCCATGTTGACAGCCTTTGCATTCTCGATTTTCAATGAGTCAAATGCCACAAAAATGCTGCAAACCAAACGGGCTATATCATAAACACCCGGTGCCAGGAGAGCATCGTCAAAATCGTTTATGTCAAAATATACCAGTCTGTTATCTCCTTTGAAACTGCCGAAATTTTCCAGATGCAGGTCCCCGCAATTCCAGCAAATCGGCGATGGGGGCAGTGGATTGTCTTTGGCCAGGTCCTCATAAAATAAATGATTGGTGCCCCTGAAAAAACGAAAAACATCTCCCTGCATCAGTTTATATTTTACCCTAAGCATATCCGGTATGCGTCCCTCATTAAATAACTCAATTCTTTCAAAGCAATTATTCATGGTTGGTATAATTCATTAAATATCCAGATTTCAACTGAAATACAGATCTTTATTCATGTATGCGAAATACGACTAAACTTAAACAGGTTTTATTGAAATATGATCTGGCTCTTTCCATGGAAGAAGAAAACCTTTTGAAAATTACCCTGGTGGATAAAAATACCGGAAGCTTCACTTGTTTCGAACACAGTTCTTACAGCCAGTTGTTAAGTAAGTGTTATTCGTTTTTCCTGAAGGAGCTGAAAATGGAAGCAAAAGGCGTGGGGCGTGGGACATGAGGCGTGAAGCTTTACTGCCAACTGTCAACTGTCAACTGCCAACTACAATCGGTTATCGCTTCACAACCAACACCTGAAATGTACCTGGAACAAGCGGCGGGCGGGTGCCGGGCGTTACCGCTGATTGAAATTCGCCTGCGGGTAAATAAACCGTATGAGTCTTTTCATCTAGCGCAATGGTACGGGCGCTTGCCTTGGTCGGAACAGATTCCAGCATACCATATTCACCATTTTTTACCTCGTGAATAATGCTGAGTTTGCCTTCTCCGCAACTGGCAAATACATATCCGAGTGATGCATCGAAAACCACACCATCACATCCAGCTGCAATCGGAATTCTGCCGGTTACTTTTCCTGCTTTAATATCCAGCACTACCAGCGTTTTTTCGCAACCCGCAAACAAACGGTTATTTTTCAAATCAATTGCCAGACCGGTCGGCCCTTCAGAAGGAGCAAGTGACCAACGGTTTAAAATTTTCCTGCTTTTGATGTCTACTGCAATAATTTCATTTTTGTCTTCAATATTGACATATATCCTTCCCTGCCCATTTGTTACGGCCGTTTCCGGTTTTCCTCCAACAGAAATAGTAGCCTCCAGTTTTTCCTTAACCGGATCTATCAGGCTCAGATCATTGCTTCTTCCATTGCAGGTTATGATCAGCCCGGAAAATTCATCGTAAAGGATGGCATCAGGATTTGTTCCGGCTGCTATCGTTCCCAGAACCTGGTTCGATTTCAAATCAAAGACAGTAATATTATTCAGTCGTCCATTACTGGTATAACCCTTGCCAAGCGCAGGCACAAAGGCAATTCCGTGAACCCCGGTTGTGTTTGGAATAACACCTGCTGAATCTCCCGTGGTTTCATCCAAAATATTTACCTGTGTTGCATGGGAGACATATAACCTGTTATTGCCGGGACCAACGGCTATATAATCCCAGCCTCCCGGGCTCGGGATATGATAGACATTGGTCACCCGAAAGCCACTGCCGGATTGTGCACGAACGCAATCGGGCTTCAAACAAATGGCAACACAAATAAAGGACAGGACAAATAAATACTTTTTCATAAAATTATTTTTTAAAAAGATTAAAGAATGGCGGGTAAATAATTATTCCGATGATAAACAAGTCTCAATATGGACGGAAGTACAATAAGCAATAACGGGATGGCTACTACAAATCCACCGATCACTGCGATGGCAAGTGGCTGATGCATCTGGGCACCTGCCCCGATTCCCAGCGCCAGTGGCAATAAGGCAATGATGGCTCCAAATGCAGTCATTAGTTTGGGGCGGAGCCGGGTAGAAATCGCGTAGACCACAGAATCATCGACCGTTCTGCTCAACCTGGCTTCCCTGAACTGAAGAATAGTGAATATGGCATTCTCCCCAATAATACCTACGATCATGATCAGACCAGTATAACTGCCAACATTCAGAGCTGTACCTGTAATAAATAATGCGATATAACTTCCGGATATTCCGATAACAGAAATGGCAAGTACAATAAATGCCAGTTTAAATTCCCTGAATAAAAAAAGTATCACTCCAAATACCAACAGACTGGCCGCAATCAGTATATATAATAGTTCCTGAAAAGATTGTTGTTGTTCCGCAAATGATCCTCCATATACAATATGATAACCTTGTGGTAAATGGATTTTTGCAGATACCTCTGACCGGATGTCCTTTATTACCGATCCGAGATCACTGTTTTCCAATCGCGCCGTAACCACACCCATGGATTGCAGATCCTGTCGTTGAATTTCTGCGTCACCCGGGTTGATCGTTACTTTGGCCAATGACGTAATGGGGTTCAGTTTTCCATTTGGTAAAAAAACCTGCCATGCCGACATATCAGCGATGTTATTTTTCCGGCTGTCCGGATAAGCCATACGGATCAAAGTAAATTGTTCCTTTTCCAGAATCTCTCCCACTGTATTTCCTTCCAGGTGTGTTTGTACCTGGTATTGAAATCCCGCCGGAGTTAATCCAAATTGCGCGAGTCTGTTGAAATCCGGCGTGATGGTTACAGACGGACCTGCAATCACAATTCCATTGAAAACGTCAGCAGTTCCCTTTACAGAAGAAGCAATATCCGCAACCTGGTCAGACAGCTTATGTAATTGCTCCTGGTTGTCACCGAATATTTTTATTTCCACCGGCTGAACGGAAGTCATCAGATCGCCCAGCATGTCAGTAATTACCTGTCCAAAATCTATCCGAAGTGCGGGTTGCGATGCTTCTACCCTGGCCCTTATATCAGAAATTACCTGCTCAGTCGTTCGCTTCCGGTCAGTTTTCAGTTGAATCAGGTAATCGCCCGTGTTAGGTTCTGTGATGAAAAACCCCATTTGGGTTCCTGTTCGCCTCGAATACGCCGAAACTTCCGGAACAGCGACAATTATTTTTTCAACTTCCCTGAGTAAGCGATCGGTTTCGTCCAATGATGTGCCGGGTGGTGACGCATAGTCAAGAACAATACTTCCTTCATTCATCTCAGGGAGAAATCCCGTTTGCAGCCGGGGAAGTATATAAATAATGGAGCCGGTCAATCCGGCCACCAATATGAAACTGATCCAGGGTCGAAATATAAAAAAAGTAACCCAGGCCTGCTTTTTTACAGTATAAGTCTTAAAGGGTCTGCCTGGTTTCCTGCTGGTTAACAGCAGGTAGATCACGGGTAACCCGATCCAGGTTACAAAAAAAGAACATACCAGGGTGATGATCATGGTGTCGGTCAGCACTTTGAAATAGGCGCCGGCAACGCCACTCATCAGGATAAAGGGGAAAAAAATTACGATGGTAGTGAGCGAGGAACCCACCATGGCGGGCAACAGGTAGTGCATTGCTTTATGCAATAATATTACGGTCGGTTCTTCGGGATGTTCTTCATGAGTGCGGTGAATCTGCTCTACAACCACAATGGCATCGTCGATAATCAGGCCGATAGCCGCAGCGATGGCGCCAAGCGTCATGATATTCAGTGTGAAACCAACCGCATACATCACCATCATGGTAAGGCAAATCGTAACCGGAATAGTGATGAGAATGGTGGAACTCGCTTTGAAAGATCTTAAAAACAAAATAGCAACGACAATGGCCAGTGCGAGACCGATCCACAAACTATCTGAAACACTTTTTATGGAAGTCTTTACAAAATCCGCCTGCACATAATAAGGTTCAATGCTCACTCCCTTAGGTAAAATTTTTCGCAGTTCATTCAATTTCACCTTCATCTGATCCGACAGATCAATCAGGTTGGCATTGGGCTGTTTGATGATGGCTATTAAAATCCCTTCCCTCCCGTTCGCATTTATTTTTGTGTACTCCACGGCTTCCCTGATATCGACCGTTGCAAAATCCGCGATACGGATAATTCTTTTTCCATCATTACGGATAACAATATTCCGGATATCATCTGCAGAATGTGCCGTTGCATCGGTGGTTGTCAGATACAAATAACGATAATCAGACAGATAACCGTTAGACCGAATAAAATTAGTCTGGGAAAGTGCCAGATTAATACTATCCGGTGTAACCATCAATGCGCTCATTTTACGCGCATCCGGTTCAAGCCAGTATTCTTTTACCTTTCCGCCAATTACACGAACTTCTGAAACACCGGCAGCCTGCGAAAGAAATGGCTTTATGGTATAAGTGGCCAGTTGTTTTAATTCAATCGGTGACTTATCATGACTCTCCAGAATATATCCAATCACCGGAAGAATGGATGGATTCATTTTCTCAACAGTGATCTGCGTTTCGGCAGGCAGGCTGTTCCTGATCTGAGCGATTTTTGATTCGATTCGCTGCTGACTCAGGTCCACGTTCGCATTCCAATCCAGAAACGCAGAAATTTCGCAGGTTCCCCTGCTGGTAGTGCTTCGGATCGTTTTCAAATCAGGAATCTGTTTAATGACATTTTCCAGGGGTTTGGTAACTCTGATCATCATATTGTTTACCGGTTGCAAACCGGCATCCGCTATGATTTTGATTTTAGGGAAACTGATTTCAGGAAACAGAGCGGTTTGCATTTTACTATACGCAAACAATCCCCCACCCATAATGAGGACCAGCAAAACAGAAACGGGATTTTTATATGACTGAAAAAAAGTCTTCATAATTTCATTAATGGGAATCAATAATCACTTTCGCCGTATCAGCCAATCCATAATTGCCAGTCAACAGAATCCTGTCCTGATCAGAAAATACCGGGGATAAAATTTCGACCCGATCCTTCGTTTCAATTCCTTTTTTTACCGCAACCTTTACCGCAGTTACACTATCAGTCATTTTCATTACCCAGAATTTGGACTGGGTTTCATCAGATAACACAGCTGCTCTCGGCAGGGAAACAGAATGATTACGGGATATTTTCAGAATTTTTACTTTAGCAATCAGGTTTTCAGGAATTGTATGACCAGGATTGACCTTAATTATAATATTCTGTGTTTGGGACGCGGGATCTATCGTGGGCATTAAGGAAGAAATAGTACCCGGAAATTTTTCTCCGTCGGGTAATTGTACTTCCAGGTGATCACCAACCTTTACAAGAGTCCTCAATTCAAAAGGCAGTTCCATCAAGAATACAAAACTGGTTACATCGCTGATTACCGCTAATTGTTCACCATCCTGCACGTAATCACCCGACTGATGGTTTAGCTGGCTGATAAATCCTGCCGCTCCTGCTCTGATTGCATTGGTGCCGGTAAATTTGAATGAAGTATCCAGTTTGTTCACTGCATTACCTATACTCTCGGATTCCTTTGTCTTGATCGTGAAAAGGACCTGACCGGCTTTTACAAACTGACCGGGTATCACATTCGCCGATTGCAGGTATCCGTTAGCATTTGCCTTTATATAATTTTTAAGAAGAAAAGTTGAAGTCGCATTGAGTTCAATAAATTCTTCCAGAGGCTCCAGCAGGATTTGGGTAACTGTTACCGGGGTCTGAACGGTTTCTGCCGTCGGTTCCGGTTCAGGAGATTTGTTTGTACAGGCAATCATACATAACAGGAAATAGATGATTCCGTACCCCGAAAGGATTTTTCGCATGAAAAGGTTGTTTATCGATTCCAATAGTTTATTTGATTGATGATCTGCAAGCGGCTCACTTTATTCTGTGTCAGCAGATTTTTTGCTGTAAGATAATTATTGAGTGCAATGATCAGGTCCGAAATTTTAGCATCTCCTGTTTCCAGCAGCCGGGTGTTTACCTGGATCAGTCCGTCGGAATATTTAATCTGGTTATTGATATCGTCGATTAAGGATTCTGTCTGATGAAGCTGTTGCCGGAGCTGACTGATCTGCTGATAATATTGACTGGTATAAAAACTTTTATAATTGGTCCTGGACCTTTCTGAAATATCCAGTTTCCGGTATTGCATTTTTTTCTGTTTTCCATCATAAATAGGAACAGTCAGATCGAGTCCTACACTGGCGCCAAAATTTTTATATCCCTGATAATTAAGGGAAGAAAGATAACCGCCGTTTGCGTAAATATTAACCTTCGGTTTATAGTTATAATCAATGAGTGTGCGGTTTTGAACCAGGATAAGACTGTCGATGGCATATTTCTGAAAAAAGACAGATTGATCGATACCCGGTGGGGGGCTGATTGAAAACGAAGGTTCATCCAGATTCACGGCCGCTGTATCTATAATACCAGCCAGGTAATTCAGGTTGCCATAGTCGTTGTGAAACTGGATATCGAGCTGGCGCAAAGAAAGGTCCTGCTGTTGGACCGTGACCAGCAGTGTCAGGTAATCCGTTTGCCGGTACACATTTTTTTCGGTCAGTATTTTAAGAATATCCACTTCCTTTTTTAGCAAATCATGTATTTCTCTTGCGAGATTGAGTTCCTGCAAAGTGCCATAAGCTGTCAGGTATTGGTTTGTAATCGTCCTTTTCAGATCCTGCTCAGTAATCCTTGAATTATTCGCGATCCCCTGGTTTTGCAATTGCAGGTTTTTATATTGAGCTGAGAGGTTACCACGACTTACCAGGCCCTGATTTACATTTACAATCCCACTGAGCTGACCGCCATTTGTAATAATCGGATCATAACCATATCCATGGATAACCGGAGCCAGGGAATTTATGCTTGAACCGGTTACCTGTGGTTTATATTGGGCCCTGATTCGCTCACTATCAATGCCATTCGATTCGATTTGCGATTGATAGTCCTTCAACAGGGGACTATTTCTGATCGCCGCCTGCAAATAAAAATCAAGCGTATTTTTTTGGGCAAAGGAATTAATTCCCGCCAGCCATAAGATAGTTAGTAATAATAGGCGAGTGCTCATGAACGACAGATCTGGGACTAGCAAAATTGCACTGCAAATCTGTTTTAATTCTGTAGAAAAGGATACACTATCAGGAGCCCATCGGGTCATCCGCGATATGGAAAGCAGTGCTGGCAAAAAAATTGATAACTATATTGGAACTAAAAAGAAATGATATGGCCAGATATTCAAAAGGCAGCCAGAAAAAAGTAAAAAAAGTGATGGATGAAATGAAAAAAGGCAAATTGAAAAGTGGCCGGAGCGGAAAGAAAGTGACGAGCCGGAAACAGGCGATTGCAATCGGACTTTCTGAGGCCAGAAAACAGGGCAGCAAGGTTCCAAAAAAAGCGGCAGAAATGAAATCAACGGTTAAAAAGAAAGCAGCGCCTAAAAAACGGGCGACAGCAAAAAAGAAAGCAGGAAGGCGTTAATTATTTTATTTAGTAATCCCCATGGGTTGATGCATGATCAGCTGGTTGATGAAGGCAGCCATCACCTGCGGGGATTGCTTTTCTATCAGGTGCGCCATCGTTGTACCCTTTTGATTCCATTCATTAAAACCATCCGGACGGATAGTACAGTTTCCTTCTTCCAAAGCATAATAATTCCGCCATCCCTTTACAGCGACAAAAACTGCCGATTCATCCCAGCTCATTCTTCCGGCACTGTCTTCCGCCGCAAGGGGAATACAAATAGAAAAAACATCTTTCACCGGACTGTTGTGGATCTGGTCATTATGAATGAGTGGAAGACCTGTTTTGATTTTCTGTCCGATTTCAAAACCACTAAAAAGAATCTGCGTTGGCCAATCGTCCAATACTTTCTTCGAAGAAAGAACATCCTGGTCCAGGTTAAATTCCCTGCCGGACGGAAAGCGCCCGGCCATACACACCAGGTTCCTGACTTTTTTCCTGACCAGGTCGGAGCCATTCAATGGGGAATATTTATCAGGAGCTGACTGCAGCAAATTAGCGAGGTTGGTCAGGAATCCCACCGTGATGATTGTTATGGAATGATCCGGTTGTGATGTCAGGATCTTTCTGTACAGATCAAGAGCATCGGTTACTTCCGTGTTATTTTGAATTTTATGCGGATACCATTTGATAACTGAATCAGTCCAGTGTTGCTTATCTCCGAGCCCGACAGCATTACCCGTTACTATTCCGATTGGAATCTCCGGCCTTTTAAAATAGGTATTGAAAACATTGATGGCAGCTGCTGCATTTTTGTGTTTTGAACTGGCCATGGTTGCGAGTATGCTGATATAACCACTGTCCGCGAAACAATGAAGTACTGCAATCGCCCCCACATCGTCATAATCCGGTCCGAAATCCGTATCGAATATGATATGCTGGGGATAAACGGGTTTCGGGAATTCCGACTGCGACAGGGCAGATTTTAAATAAAATGTAAGAATGAAAATTATTAAATGAAACCTTTTCAGCATATAAATATGCAAGACTACATTAAATTTTGAATGCAGATTTATTTTTTATTCAAGGTCTCCGCAGTGTAATAACGGTGCAGAAACTCTTTTTTGGAGTCCTTATAATTGGAGACCATGCCCATTTTGAAGAGGCTATAGATATATATCCAGGCCAGGTCAAGCTGGTACGGAAGAAATCCCGCCCTTGCGCTTCCCGGAAAAAGATGATGATTATTATGCCATTCGCCGGAAAGCATTCCCGGCCTGGTCTGGTTGATTGAGAGGTTGGATCGGTCAAAATCGATTCCATCTACGTGCTTGTCCTTTCCTTTTCCGTGACCCGTATAATTGAATCCTCTGACCAGTACGAACCATAAAAAAGCACCACTGAAGCAGGCGAGGGCGAGCGGAAATCCACCAACCAGCCAAAGTGCAGTAAACCAGAACCCCCAGTTCAGTAACCATAAAGCAACTACATAGGCCGGTTTGGATACAGAACCCCAGGACTGATATTGTTCAAAGGAATTCAGACCAACTCCTGTATGACTAAGGAAATTCCGGACACGCTGGTATTTCTCCTTGTTCAAATCCTTTGATATACTTTGATGATTTACGTCAGAAAGCATACAATACATGAAGCCACCCTGGGGATTATATGGATCTCCCGGTTCATCAGATTTTACATGATGTACATGATGGGAAATCACATAAATCTCTTCGGGAAAAGTTTTTATTACCAGGTTTTGTGTGATCAGCCTGAATAACGGGTGACTAAACCGATATGACTTATGAGTACAATAGCGATGGAACCAAATAGTGCCATGAGTGCTCATGACGACCATCGCATAAATAATCATAACGAGGACCGATTTCCATGACAGAAAATAAATCAGAAAAACGACAAATAAGGGAAACATACAGGCAGCCATGAACCAGCTGATGAGAGCGATCCAGTTTTTCCGTGTTTTGAATATATTGATTCGGGAAAAAGCTTCTTTGAAAAGTTGACGAGTCGTGGGCTTAAGAAATAACCCTTTAGCATCCATCCAACCATACGAAGGCGTCTGGAGGATTTCATCGATAAAAGCCATATAAAAAAGAACAGTTAATTGAAAAATCAGGATACCACGGTCGTCTACCAAGGCAGACCGCAAACAATGTACGGTAATTATCCGGGTATAGATTGGAATGTGATTAAAATAAACCTGTTAATTTTATTGTGCAAAAGATCATAAATTCTTTAAAACCGAGCAGGGGCAAGGGTTACAAACAAAAAAATAAACAAATACTATGATTCTTGAAGTAGCCATTCTGGATATAATTCCGGGAAAAACGGTTGAATTTGAGGCCAGTTTTAAAGAGGCCCAGGAAATCATTTCTTCGGTGAAGGGCTGGCTCGGGCATCAGTTGCAGCAATGCCTGGAAGTACCAAACAGGTATATTTTACTCGTTCAATGGCAAAAATTGGAAGATCATATAGTCGGTTTTCGCGAATCAGAGGGTTACCAGAAATGGAGGAACCTTCTTCACCATTACTATTCCCCTTTTCCCGTTGTTGAGCATTATTCCCTGAAATATGAGAAATAATTTCAATAAAACGTGCCAAAATCCGGTTCAATACAGGTGAAGAAGGATAAACCTTAACATTGAAATAATTAAAAACCCCTATACCTTTATATTAACAAATTGTTACTAATATTTATGGCAAAGAAAACTAAAGAACAGTCTCCAAAATCTTCAAAAAAGGCGCTGCTGAAGGAGATTGAAATTAAATTGGCAGACACCGTTAAGGATTTTCATAAAAAGTCAAGCGAGAAAAAATTGGGAAGGCAGATCCACAGAGCCGGCAAAATTCTGGCGAAGTCCCTGACTAATAAAGAACATATAAAAGTTGTTCATAAGGGAAAAGTTAAAGTGCCTAAAAAGGATAAAAAGGCTGCTGAAAAGGAAGTTGCTTCTTAGATTTCGTTTCCAATTTTCGGGCATTTGCAATAAATAAACAGTCTTGCGCAAACTCCTTTACCTTTTATTTATTCCGGTTCTCACGCTGGCATCCTGTTATGGAGGTCCGGGTGATAGCGGGTATGCGGTACCTGTATATGTTGGTCCGGGTATCGGACTGGGTACCATCATAGCCGTCGTTGTTTCCTGGAGCAGAAATAAGTCTATTTTATGGGCGATCGTTCATGGCCTGCTCGGATGGATTTATGTTATTTATGCATTGCTCGTCCCCAAAAAATAGTTCTCACGCAGAAAGCTTAAAGCGCAAAGCTGAAAACCTAAAGTCTGATATTTAACGCCTAACACCCGTTAATTAATGGTAAATATTTGTTGAATTCCATACACAATTCAATATCTGAGATCTATTGTTGAAAGCTTTCAGCTTTACGCTTTAAGCTTTCTGCTTAGTACAATTTTTGCAGGTAAATCATATTGTTTCATTATTAAAAACTACAACTATGTCTACAACTGCCACAGCAAAAATGACGACAAAGGAAATTGCAAAGAAACTTAAAAAATTGTGTGACAAGGGCGATTTTGAAGGGGCGCAGAGAGAACTATTTGCAAAAGATGCAATCAGCATTGAACCGGAAGCATCAAAAGATTTTGAAAAAGAAACACATGGCCTGCCCGCGATTATTGAAAAAGGGAAAAAATGGACCGCCATGGTTAAAGAATCACACAGCATAGAAACTTCCGAACCGATGATTGCAGGTAATACATTTGCAGTTACCATGCGAATGGACGTGACGATGAAGGAAGGTGGACGAATGGATATAACAGAGCTATGCGTCTATCATGTAAAAGATGGCAAGATCATTTTAGAACAGTTCTTTATGTAAATCCAAATTCCCTTATTGAAAATGGTCCGTCTGTGTGTCAATTCAAGGACAAACAGACGGATTTTTCTTTTATTCGTATTTTCATTCCCATACATAGTTCAAACCACATGAAATATTTTCTGATTGTTATATTGTTCTTCCTGAATTTTATTTATCGAAGCGGGCTGGCGCAAACCGACTATTCGCAAAAAGAGCTGATCTATGGAAGGAAAGACGGCATGGCCCTGACCATGCTTATGCTTACCCCAAAAAAACCGGGAAACGGAAAAGCCATTATCAACCTGGTAAGCGGAGGGTGGTATTCGCTGGAAGAATGGATACCTTATTATACAAAAAATGCAGAAACCTTTTTACAGAGAGGTTATACTGTTTTCCTTGTTATGCCCAGCGGAAGACCGATGTTTACCATAGTAGACGGAATCGCGGATGCGAAAAGATCTGTCCGTTTCATACGTTCACATGCTGTTGAATATAAAATCGATCCTCTTCATATAGGTATCACAGGAACTTCTTCAGGTGGTCAGTTATCGCTGTCTGTTGCAACCGATGACGATAAGCCGGATGTTGCCTCCAAGGATCCGGTTGACAGGGTTTCAAGTCGGGTCCAGGCGGTCGCCTGTTTTTATCCACCCTCTGATTTTCTACACTGGGGAAATGCTGAAGTAGATCCAAAGAACAAATTTCTTCTTGATCAGGCAGATGTATATTCTGCGTTTGAATTTAAAGAGTGGGATCCCAAACATAAAAATTTTGAACTCGTAACCAATCAAACTAAAATCGTAGCTACTTACAAAGAAATTTCTCCGATATATCAAATTAGTTCAGATGATCCGCCCATCCTTATAGCGCATGGTACTGCGGATACAGTAGTTCCGATTACCCAATCTGAAAAGTTTATAGAAAGACTAAAACAGCTTAATATAACCTGCGATCTGATGGTAAAAAAAGGCGGTGGGCACGGTGGCTGGAACGATGAAAATCTATATGAGATGGCTTTTGCCGACTGGTTTGACAAATACCTAAAATGACTTAACCAGTTTCTGATATCGTTCCCAATTCACTGATTAACTTTTTAAAAGTAAAGAAAGCCTTTTTCGGAGTATAGTCATCCTTCATGATTCCAAACTGGTAGAAAAGATCTTCATTTTTGCTGTCGGCATCTCTGAGCCCGAAAAATTCATAGTGGGTAATATTTAATTGCATCCGCAAGGTATATACTGCACGAATGATTTTTTCGATGCGCTCGGCCTGTTTTTCTTCTGACCTGCCCTCACCGGTTGGCCAGCCATTTTCTGTAATATGCAAAGGAATATTGTCTTGAATTCGGGCTCGCAACATATCTTCCCTATATAATGAAATGATATATTTCACTGATTCTTTAAGGATTTCTTCATCATCCGCTCCAGTAACAGGTCTGAATACGTCGGGAAAAAAATCGAGTCCCACATATCCCAGTGCATCATAAAAGGATTGATCAGCCAATAAAGCAATCTCCTTCCAAAATTTTTTATCAGGATTGAAATCCGGTGTGGCGTTGAATCCCACAGGAATCTGTAAACCCATTTTTTTAAACTTCTTATGGGCAGTAATAATTCCTTCGACCAGGGCGGCCCTGGATCCTGGATAATAACCGTCCAAAACCGGAAGATTTACATTGGCTTCCTCGGTAATTTGTAGCTTGGCGATATAAGGATGATACTCCTCAATTATTTTTATTATGAAATCAAGCCAGCCCTCGAGTCGTTCCTCAAAACTTTGAAAGCTTAACACCAGGTCAAGTTGTCGTCCGTTAACAGTGTATTGTTGCGGATTCTCATTTGAAAAAGCAGGCGGGATATCTTTTCCTTTATAAATAATATAACATCTCGCCATTAAACCGTAATGTTCTCCCTGCAAAAGATCAAGTGCTTCCAGGATCTTTTCGGGTTTATCTTCAGGACCGCTCGTCATCCCGGCCGTTGTGCCAAGCTGGCCTCCCGGATAAATACCAAAAGTAAAAGCAGAAGGTTTTGTTCGATTCATGGATTGGCATACAAAATAATGATAATTCTTTCATTTCGTGAACGGATCGGGAATTGGAAATCACATTCCTGTAAATTTTTAATGATTCTGTACCAAGAAGATGATTAGCAAAATTCTTAGCGTAAATTGAATTGAAAAGATTTCTCATGCGCAAGATTTTATCAGCCATTTTCATCTTATTATTCATTCATTCCGGGGTTTTATGCCAAAATAAAATTGTTGTATTCCAATCTGATTTCGGTCTGAAAGACGGCGCCGTTTCTGCCATGAAGGGCGTGGCGATGGGTGTTTCAACTGACCTGAAACTATTTGACCTTACCCATGAGATTCCGGCATATAATATTTGGGAAGCCGCATACCGCCTGGAACAAACAGTCCCTTACTGGCCCACGGGTACCGTATTTGTATCTGTCGTTGATCCGGGGGTCGGCACCACGAGGAAATCGGTTGTACTTAAAACTAAGACGGGACAATATATCGTATCGCCCGACAACGGCACACTCACGCTGATAGCGTCTTCGCAGGGGATTGCCGAAGTCCGGCAAATCGACGAAGTATTAAACCGGCGCAGGAATTCACAGGAGTCATATACTTTCCATGGACGCGATGTATATGCTTATACTGCAGCGAGACTGGCCGCGGGCGTGATCAGTTATGAACAGGTCGGTATGAAACTTCCAAACGAAGTGGTGCAAATGCCCTACCAGCCAGCGATAAAAGAAGGAAACAAATTAAAAGGTACCATTTCAATTCTGGATGTTCAGTATGGAAATGTCTGGACGAATATTGGTGGACCACTATTCAACCAGCTCGGATTGAAATATGGCGATTTGTTACATGTAGAGATTTTTCACAATCACGACAATATTTATTCAGGAGATATGCCCTATAGTCAGACCTTTGGTGCGGTGGATAAGGGCAAACCCCTCGCGTACCTGAACAGCCTGTTGCAATTATCTTTTGCATTAAACCAGGGTGATTTTGCAAAAACTTATTCCGTAGAGAGTGGAAACGAATGGCTGGTTGAAGTCCGTCGCGCGCCCTGATCCGATTCGACGGGAAGGAACCCATTTGGTTGAATAACTAACGATTATATTTACGCCATGCAAAGAAAAACTTTTATCAAATTAAGTTCTGCGTTTGCCGCCGCGCCCTTATTTTCTAACTTTCATTTCATGGAACAACAGGAGAAACTTCAGAATTGGGCGGGCAACCTGACATTCAGCACAAGCAACGTATTTTATCCGAAGACGGTTTCTGAAGTGCAGTCGCTGGTCAAAAAATCCGAAAAGCTGCGTGGACTGGGGACGAGGCACTGTTTTAATTCTATTGCAGACAGTAAATTCAACCTGGTTTCATCCAATAGCCTGAATAATATTTTATCCCTGGACACAGTTAACAAGACTGTAACCGTGGAAGGCGGAATAAAGTACGGTGAGCTTGCCCCATATCTGGATAAAAAAGGGTTTGCCCTACATAATCTGGCTTCCCTTCCACATATTTCTGTTGCCGGCAGTATTACAACAGCCACACATGGTTCCGGTGTAAAAAACGGGAACCTCTCCACACAGGTCCGCGCTCTTGAAATAGTCATTGCGGACGGGTCTCTGTTGAAACTTTCCAAAGAAAAAGATGGAGAACTTTTTAACGGAGCAGTTGTTGGTTTGGGCGCGATGGGATTCATTACGCAGCTAACTCTTGCAGTTGAACCCAGCTTCTCGATGAGACAACAGGTATTTGTGAAACTACCGCTGGATCAGTTGAAAGATCATTTCATGGAAATTGTTTCTGCCGGATACAGTGTGAGTTTGTTTACTGACTGGCAATCGGATGCTATCAATGAAGTCTGGATTAAGGACAAAGTAAATCCTGAAATAGAATACCGCGGCATGTCTGAATTTTATGGTGCCAAAGCAGCCATCAAGGACCTTCATCCGATTATAGAACTCTCTGCCGAAAATTGCACACCGCAAATGGGCAAGCCTGGACCCTGGTATGAAAGACTGCCACATTTTAAAATGGGCTTTACGCCAAGTAGTGGTAAGGAATTACAATCAGAATATTTTGTTCCGCAACGCAATGCTGTTGAAGCCATCCTCGCCATACAGAAAATGGGAAAACAGATCGGACCTCATTTATTTATTACAGAAATCAGAACTATTGCGGCTGACCAGCTCTGGCTCAGTCCCTGCAGAAACCAGGATTCTGTAACGATACATTTCACCTGGAAACAGGAATGGGATGAGGTTAAAAAATTATTACCCCTGATAGAAAAGGAACTCGCCCCGTTCCACGCAAGACCACATTGGGGCAAATTATTTACCATGTCCGCCCCTGTATTGGAATCCCGCTATGAAAAACTTGCAGATTTCAGAAAGCTGGCGGCTAACTATGATCCAAAAGGAAAATTCAGAAATGAATTTCTCAATGGAACAATCTATTAAGCTTAAAGCTTTTTACGCATTAAGTTTAATCCCGGTCTCTGTAAAGAGGATCTTTTTTTGTTTATATAAATTGCCCGTCGTCATTTTGAATGTCTTTTTACTGATATGGAAGAATTCGTAGATTTCTTCCGGAGAAGATTTATCGTGATAGGGAAGGTATCCGTTATTCTCATTTAGCAATCGAAGAATTTTCTCGGCCTCATTTTCCACCCGCTGATATCCTGGTTTTCCTGCTGCGACGTCAATTTTGTTTTCATGCAGAATATTTTTAATGAACCCGGGAAAATGGTCCCCGATTTGTATCGGGCGGTAAATTTCATTGCTGTGTAGCATTCCCTTATGCTGATTGTTTATGATGACTTCAAACCCGATTTCCGTTTGCCGGTAAACCAGCAGATTGACTTCTTCTTTTTCTTTCACTGTAAGTATTTCATTCGAGAGGAACCGCTCCAGCTTTTCTGTTGCCGCAACACGTCCGGTCTGTTCATCCATTACAATTTTCACCAGGTATTCGCCCATGGGTCGCATGAAACTGATCATCCCGGATTTGGGAATAAAAAGATCTTTCATCAGCCCCCAGTCCAGAAATGCTCCTTGTGGCGTAACACTCACAGCTTTCAGTTTGACGATATCGCCAAGAACTCCCAGAGGGGTTTGTGTTGTCGCAATGGGGCGTCCCTCTCCATCATGATATAGGAATACGTTCAACTCATCGCCAACCCGTGTTCCTGGCGGAACAAAACGTTTGGGCATCAGGATACCTTCTTCACCATTATCCATGAAAACGCCCATATCCTTTACTTTAATAACTTTAAGCAGATTATATTCACCCATCCTTACCATACTGACCGGTTGATTATGAAACAAAGGTAATTGGTTAGTGTGAGCAGGATATTCTCAATTTTCCCGCCTAATCTGCCAAAATGAAAAAAACGATTTATTTCGCGTTGCTAATTTTTTCCGGAGCCTGTAAGGAAAAACCAGACATCTTTGGCCAACTCTCTTCCTTTTACAAACCAGTTACTGAACCGGTTTTAAGCCATGATTCGACAGCTGTTTTTTTTGATTCACTTAAAAATGAACCCGTGCGATGGAAGAAAGCAGATGTTTTTAATCCGGCTGCCATTGTACGTAATGATACGATTTATGTTTTATCCCGTTGTGAAGACAATCCTTCCGCAGCGCTGGGTGGACGTACTTCGCGGATAGGCATTTCCAGCAGTACAGACGGGATAAATTTTACTTCTTTCAAAGAACCTGTTCTTTATCCGGCCAAAGATGATTTTCAGCAATATGATTATCCCGGCGGATGTGAAGATCCACGCATTGTTCAAACCGAAGAAGGTTTGTATGTGCTCGCATATACTTCCTGGAATTACAAAGTACCCCGCTTGTCCATCGCTTTTTCGAAGGACCTGTTCCACTGGGACAAAAAAGGTCCGGCATTCGCAAAAGCCTATAATCAAAAATTTCTGGATACGGCTAGCAAATCGGCTTCCATGATCACGAAAATGGTGGACAATAAAATCATTCTGGCCAGGATAGCCGGAAAATACTGGATGTACTGGGGAGAGCATTTTGTAAATCTGGCCTGGTCAGAAAATCTCTTTGACTGGTACCCGGTTCTGGACAAAGACGGCTTCCTGAAAAAAGCCATGGAGACCAGGCCGCATTATTTTGATAGTGACCTCGATGAATGCGGACCGCCGGCATTGATTACAGACCGGGGTGTTATGCTGATTTATAACGGGAAAAACGCAAATAACGCAAAGGATGCAGATCCCTCCCTTCCGCAGGGCACTTATTCTACCGGCAGGGTGTTTTTTGATCTGAAAAATTTGCAAACTATTCTCATTCGCTCTGACGGGCCTTTTTTGAAACCCACACTACCCTACGAGGTCAGTGGTCAGTATAAGGCGGGGACCACTTTTGCAGAGGGTCTGGTCTATTATAAGCAAAAATGGTTTTTATATTATGGAACAGCCGATTCATTTGTAGGGGTGGCAGTTTCAAAATGAAGATTTTATTTTTAATGTAATACCCCTTAAATTTAAGGGAGTAGGGATTTTTCCTGTTCGCATGATGATGGATTGCATCATTACACAATGAATTTTCGTATGGTTCACTCTGTTATTACAGGCACTGGATCCTATATTCCTCCATTTGTACAAACCAATCAGGATTTTGCACAACATGAATTTTTTACAGCTGAAGGATTGCCATTACCGGTTGATCCGGCTGAAGTAGTAAAAAAGTTTAAGAAAATTACCGGTATAGAAGAAAGACGTTATACAACTGATGACCTGAATGCATCCAATATTGGCTATGAAGCAGCAAAAAAAGCAATCGAAGATAGTGGTGTGGATCCTGAAACACTGGATCAGCTGATCGTTGCGCATAATTTCGGAAATGTAATAAAGGATACAATACAAACGGCAGCGGTGCCCTCCCTGGCAAGCCAGTTAAAACATGCCCTTGGCATACGCAATCCAAATTGTATCGCCTATGATATATTATTCGGTTGTCCGGGATGGTTACAGGGCCTTATACAGGCGGATGCATTTTTCAAAGCAGATATCGCAAATAAAGCTTTGATCACTGGTACTGAAACTCTGAGTCGCGTAATCGATATGTATGACCGGGATAGCATGATATTCAGTGATGGCGCTGGCGCGGTGGTACTGGAGAGAAAAGAAGGGGATGAAAATTCTCCCGGCATATTGGCATTCACCGCGCAAACCCATAGTGTGGAGGAAGTCGATTATATTAATATGGGTGTTTCCTTTTATCCAGGGAGTAACCCACGCATCCGGTATTTAAAAATGAAAGGAAGAAAAGTGTATGAATATGCTCTAAAATATGTTCCACAGGCAATGAAAACCTGCATTGATAAATCCGGCATATCCATTCTTGATATTAAAAAAATATTCATCCACCAGGCGAATGAAAAAATGGATGATGTCATTATAAAAAATTTATACCAGTTGTATGGATTTGAAAACCCGCCGGTCAATATCACGCCCATGAGTATCAGCTGGCTGGGCAATAGTTCTGTCGCGACCATACCTACATTACTGGACCTGGTTAGAAAGGGGCGGTTTCCTGAACATACCCTTTCAGCTGGAGATATCATTCTCTTCGCTTCAGTCGGTGCAGGAATGAATATCAATGCGGTGAGTTACAGGTGTTAAAAGCTGAAAGCGCAAAGCTCAAAGCTTAAAGCTTTTGAGAGCAAAAACGGTAAAGTGCGTAGCTGTTTAAAAATCTAATTCATAACTTTCGTTGAATAAAGATCGAAAAATGATTTCAGGTCCGATCGTACTGGTAGAGGATGATGAGGATGATGCAGAAATATTTGCAGAAGTGTTAAAGGATCTCAACATCCCTAATAAATTAATTTCATTTATAAATCCGGCAGATGCCTATCATTTTCTGGATAACAATTCTGAACAACCATACATCATTATCAGTGATGTGAACTTACCGGGTATGAGTGGTCTGGAATTCAAAAACAAGCTGGATCACAATGAAAAATTGAAAAAGAAATCCATCCCGTTTATTTTTTACAGTACTTCCGCCGAAAAAAAATATGTTACAGAAGCTTATTTGCATTTAACGGTTCAGGGATTTTTTCTGAAGGGAAATAGCCTGAAGGAAATCAAAGACCAATTGAGAATCATTTTTGAATATTGGAAAATATGCCAGCATCCTAACACGTAATCCTAAGGATTACGTGTTAGGATACTGGCATAAAGCGTAAAGCATAAAGCATAAAGCTGCTCAGAGATTTATCTTTTATCTTTTTAGTTCCACTAAGAAGTGACAAACTCCGGAACCTGGTAATATTCCGGCACTTCTGATCCCCGATTCTGGAGATTCACGACAAGCCCTGAACAAACATGACGATTTTGGTTTATAAGTAATTCCACTTAGTACCTGCAGGTATCTAAATAAAATCATATGCGAAAACCCGCCCATCCCCGATTTCGCTGCGGAATTCACGAAAAATTTGCAATCCGGTAATTTTGTAATAATAACTACTTACTACATTTGTATTGCATCTCATACCATTTAAAACCATTCAAATGCCAAAATTCACAACATCCATCCGGCTCCAGGGAGCCAACGAAAAAGACTACGCAGTTCTTACCCGTGAAATGAGAAAAAATTCCTTCAACCCGGTCAGTGAAAATAAAAAGAATTCATCCGGAGGACCGGATACAACTTTTGTATTTGATTCCACCAGCCACAAAAGCTTACTGGACACGACTGCAGTAGTGTCTCTCGCCGCAGCAACTACCGGTAAAAAATATTCCTTTACTGTTATCCGGGAAAAGACCAGAGTGGACTGATGATCCCGGGTTTGATTGACTATTGGGAGCTATTGATAATTAAGGATTTATACCGGGCCGGTTTTATACGACATATAAGCAGAATAAAGTTTAACTTTAGTCAATGCTTGTTTATGAAATCTAAATTACTTCTTACGATTTCTGTAGGCCTTTCTTCTTTCCTGATAACAAACGCTCAGGTAAATAACAATTCCACGAAACAATCCTCTGGCAATTTAGATGAACTCTCTTTCAGAGTCATGGTAAATTATATCTCTGCAGATACCCAGATCCTGCATGTAGCGGAAATTGAGAAAAACACCATCCCGCATTTCGGTGAAGAACACCGGCTTGTTACACCGATTTTAGCAAACCCGGGAGTTTTTGAACAGGACAACAGCAGTTATGATAAATTCCTTCCTTCGGTCTACAATAAGGAGGTCACACAAGGATCTCCATTTTTAACCCCTGTCTATGTTCCGGGTCTGGTTTTAAGTCAGTCCTACGGGATAATCAATAAGCCAGGCTATTTATATAATTATGATAAAATGAGTGGAAATCTCCTCCTGAAACGGGAAAATGAATCACCCATTGCTGTCTACAGAGAAAATGTCATTTCATTTTGCCTGAAACTGGACAAAGGAGGTTTTATTTTTACGCGTGTTCCATTGATTAATTCGAATGAATATTTCCAGGTCATTTACAAGGGTCTAAAATATTCATCCTATAAATTATATAAAAACATTTTCATCAACGCCAATCAAAAAACGAACGGATATGTTACTGAGGGAAAGGACTACGATGAATACCAGGATATTGAAACATATTATGTTGTTGATGAAAAAAAAGAAGAATGGACTCTTTTTGAATTGTCTAAAAAATCTATCAGAAAAACGTTCCCTTCAGAATCTGCAATTCTTGACCAGTTTTTTAAAAATCACCGATACGAGGATATCACTGAATCTTACGTTGCAAACCTTTTAGAAGCATTAAATAAATAGTCATCCGATCTGCTTTCTGAGTTTTTCTTCAATTGCTTTCCACTCTGTGGAAATAATACTATATAAGTATGTATTGCCAACAGAACCATCTCTTCTTTGTTTAAAGTTTCGTAACATTCCTTCAAACGAGGCCCCTAACTTTAATATGGCTCTTTGTGAACGAATATTTCGTTCATCAGCCCTGAATTGTACCCGATTTAAATTTAATTCCCCGAATGCATAGGATATCAAAAGAAGTTTTGCTTCCGTATTTATTTTTGTTCCAAAATATATTGGGTTTATCCAGGTTATACCTATTTCTGCTTTTCGATTGGTAGCATCCAGATCTAAAATCCGGGTGGTCCCAATGATTTCCAGGGTTTGATTGTGTTGAATCAGAAATGGAAAAACCTTGCCGGTTGCTACGTCGTCCATGGTGCGGCGGTACCATTTCATCATATCCTCCCTGGTATAAATCTCCATAGGCAAATGTTCCCAAATCGCCGGGTTGGAGGAAAATGACAATAGTTCATCGAGGTATTTCTCTTCAATTGTAATAAGTGATATTGATTTCCCAATAAGCCTAGTTACTTTTTCGCCCATTTTATATTGTTCATGTAAATAAACCATTGTATTTTCCTGTTCTTCCTGATCATATGTATAATCAAAACTTTCTGATATCCGGGTGGCTAATACCTTGAACTGCTCAGCCATTCTAAATAGCGAGTTCCAAATATTTCCCTTTCTATAGTCAGGGTAGGTTTTTAAAATGGCTGTATATTCTTCCTCTGATAAATATTGTCTCATGTATTTGCCATCCTGGCCGGAGGAAACGCAGAATTTTGTCTTTATACCTACATACCACTCCGTCATTTTCATAAAGGTCTTCCTCACGGGACCTTCCATCATAGCTTTTGCGTAGGAAATATTATCTCTCAAAAGACCTTTGGCCACATACGTAGATACCCACCAAAATTCATTACAGGAATCTGTAAATTCCTTTTCCGAAGGGGGTTTGATCCAATAATCCTTGTCGGATGCCGGATCAATATTTTCAAACAATTTGTCCTTATCGAGCCAGAGGATGCTCAAGCTGTCCGGTATGAAATCTGTTTCAAATCTTTCTCTGGGAAATAGTGTGAGGTCAATACGATTGCCATCCTTAAAGAGCATTAAATAATGAAAAGAAAATGATTTTTTCTGCTCTCCATCATATAAATCCATCTCATCCGGCAGTTGCCAAATCAGTTTGTCACCAAAAACAGAAGTCCAATGATGGTCGTCAATAAAACTCTCCGTTTGATTTACTATGTACGTGATATCATAGTCCTGGAATCGGTCAGGCTGCAGTTTGCTATTCGCCCTGGAACCGTTTAGCAGTACGGCCCTGATCTTATTATCAGCATATGCCGTGTCGAGAATTATTTTTTTTATCTCGTCGTAGGTTCTCATTCTATTGGACCCGGGAGTGTCCGAATCATGTGTTTTCATTAGCTTAATAATAACAAAGGCCGACATTATCCTTTCTGGGAGTTCAGCAATAATAGGAATATTATTGTTAATATATATAGCTGAGCCCGGCGCCAGCCTCCGGGATTGCTATAGGGAAGATGAACCATTACCACACAGTCACGGTCGCAATTACATTCCCGGATGCATCAAACCAAATCGCATACTTGGTGTTATTGGCATCTATGATCACGTTATAACCCTGCAACTGATTGCCTACCGTCACAGAAAGAGCAGTTTCAAATACATAATTGGGATAAGTATTTGCCAGATAAGTCAAATCAGCCGCGGGCAGTGAATCCTGCGCAATATTTTTTATTACCGGTTGATCAAAAGACAAACCTTGGGGTGCCAGGGATACCCGTTTTACAAAAACTCCGGAAGCAGAAAATAAAGTCGCAAACGGCCCGTCATCCTTTGAAATAATCAACAGACTGCTATCCCGGTTTCGGTAAGCACGAATCAGCGTGTCCAAAGGATAGTTGGAAGTGATATAAGAACTGACTGCAGAAGGCAGAGAGGACAGTGAGATAGTATCCCGGTGTTTACCATCCCTGTCGTCGAAACGACCGCCATGATGCCAGCCATCGCCATTGATATCTCCCCTCTCACGCTGTTCCAGTACTTTTTGCAAATTACCGGTAGCATCAAACAACAAGCCGACAGGTTTGCCATTGAATGAAATAATCACAACATAACCGCCAATCGTTCCGGCACTATCTTTAATTTCAAAAGCGGTTTTAAAAAGGTATCCTGCATAGTTGTTCGCAAGATAACTTGTTACCGAATCCGGCAACACGGAAGCGCTGATTGAATCCCGATAATATCCCTTGTTGCACTGTTGCATGAAATAAACTGAATCTGAACCGGAAGAGTCCAAAGCAACTGCAATCGTTGCTGAGGTAGTCGAAGTGGTCGGTGAACTTGATGTGCCCGTACTACCTGTTCCCGACAACTCTTTGTTACAGGATACGATTGAAAAAATCAGCATTGACATCAGTAGTATAACACTACTGGTTTGAATGGCCTTACGCATAATGACTCATTTTAATTGGGTGAAAAATTCTTGTTGGATTTCCTGAACAGAAACAAGTAGAATTTTACGCATTTGGCCGGATATTTTAGTTTGAATTGAAATCAAAAAACGTTCCATTGCTTTACGACCCTGTAATTACAGGAGTTGCCTTCACCATGTTAACCTGAGGTGAACGCAGAAAATCCGCCGGAGAATGAGAATTTTGACTTTGGATTTGTCGGGGATACTGTTAATAAATAATATAACCTGCTTGGAAATGTTAACGATTTATTTAGAAATTGTGCAAAGTCGTAAAAGCCCCCCTGATGTTGTCGTATACACACTTTCTCCAATTTTTTATCTTTTGTATTTTTGGTAACCTGTTTTAAACAAATTCTTCATC
>Ga0209863_10000351_pt1 | contig 25254 bp, 23 predicted proteins | sample OrgsoiDNA2013046_FD_185796 | JGI IMG/M metagenome (GOLD analysis project Ga0209863, IMG submission 185796) | Permafrost soil microbial communities from the Arctic, to analyse light accelerated degradation of dissolved organic matter (DOM) -... | ecosystem: Environmental > Terrestrial > Soil >...
TTAAGCTTTAAGCGTTTGGCGTTTAGCGTTACGCGTTAAACGTTGGCCTTTGGCTTGGGCCTGAAACTTTTTTTTCTGAAATAACGGAAAAGCATAATGGCGCCGAATAAGAAAACTCCGAATACAAGCAGGTCCACCCGGATCATCGACGATCTTCTGTCTTCATTTTGCTGAAGGCGCCTTTCTGAATCTTTTATATAAAAAGCCAATCCGGGAAAATGTTTATTGACTTCTCCCACCTCCATGAATTTTTTCAGTGCGTCTCTATAATATTCGCGGTCATAAAAAACCACGGCATCGCCGAAGAGTTTGGATGTTTCACTGGGGGCCGCTATCACACCTGCACTATCGAGATATTCCTCCAGGATCGAAACCGGAATCGCAAAATTCAATCCTGCTGCCAGGCCGCCACTGTTTTCAATACTGCCGAAGGTCGTGAGACCGACCACTTCCCCTTTTTCATCACAAACCGGCCCCCCGCTGCTGCCCTTGTTGATATTCGCATCCATCTGGATCAGTGGCCAACCGGCAACAGATTTTTTTAGTGCACTGACTATGCCCGTCGTCAGTGTCGGTTCAATGGCGGATTCAGTCGCAACATAATTATTATTTGTAACAGGTCCGGGGAATCCATATACAAATAGCTGTTCCCCAACTTTTGGCAGTTCATCCTGAGCGATTTTTAGCGTGGGCAAGGTACTATCGCCATCCATTTTTAGTACGGCGATATCTTTCCCCGGCATAGGCTGGCCCTTGATGATCACCTGGGCGGATTTTTTTATCGAACTTGTTATTCCCTTGTCATTATCCACGCTGTATTCAATATAAATTTCTTTTTTCAGGTCGTATAGCGCCAGGGAAAATAAGCGCGCATAGACGGAAGCGTAAGTATTATAGAGAATGGACTTTTGCTGTTCGGAAAAACGGGTGGCCCAGGCATTTTCCAAGGCTGATATATTGGCTTCTGTAATCTGTTGGAAGGCAGAAAGAAAAAACTGTCGACGGATAAACGCATTATCCCGGTCGATCAGGTGACAATTGGTAGCCACATACCCATCGGCCGAAATCAGGAATCCGGTACCGCTGGAAGTTATTTCCTCCGGTTCTTTAATGTAGTCCAGGGAAGCTTTGAAAAAGCGGTTGGGGTGATTATTGATTTCTTTGAGTACAATGTCCAGTTTCTGCTCCGGAGTATATATGATACCGCTGCTGTCGACTTTTCGGATGGAGTCTACCAGATGATTAAAGTGACGGGAATCCAGCTGCATCTTATTTACATAGACGTCCGCTGAAAAAACGGTGCGTACCATTACGACACCCGGTCGGTTGATCCCATAATTCTGCACGGCCGTAAGCTGCCGGACCTGTGAATGTACCGGCCCGGCCATCAGGAACAAAAGGCCGGCAATAAATGCCCTGAATATCAGAATTTGGGTTTTCATGGTAAGGTATTCCACTTATATAAAACCTTAAAAGGGCTAACTTGTTGTTGATTAAAGGTAAACTTTTTCTATGTCATCCACTCTGGCGCCACTGGCAGAACGGCTTCGTCCTGAATCACTTGACCAGCTGGTGGGTCAAAAACACCTTACAGGCCAGGGCAGCATCCTCCGAACCGCGCTTGAACAGGGCAAAATGCCTTCCATGATCCTCTGGGGACCGCCCGGAACCGGAAAAACCACGATTGCTAATATCATTGCACATACCCTTCATTCGCCCTTTTATACCCTGAGCGCCATTTCTTCGGGAGTAAAGGAAGTGCGGGAGGTAATTGAAGAAGCCCGGAAAAAGGAGAAAGTCATTCTCTTTATCGATGAAATTCACCGTTTTAACAAGGGTCAGCAGGATGCCTTGCTGGGCGCAGTAGAAAAAGGCATTGTAACCCTGATCGGCGCCACAACTGAAAATCCTTCTTTTGAAGTAAATAGCGCCCTCCTCAGCCGATGCCAGGTATATGTCCTGAAACCGCTCGGCAGGCCGGAACTGGTGGAACTCATGCATTCCGCCCTGAAAAAAGACAGCCGGCTGAAAATACGCAATATCGAGTTAAAAGAGACGGAAGCCCTGATCAACCTATCCGGTGGAGACGCGCGAAAGCTGCTCAACCTCCTGGAACTGGTCGCGGATTCTCATTCCGATCCGCTGATCGTAACGGATGATATGGTGATGGAAACTGCCCAGCAACGCGTTGCTTTGTATGATAAGAAGGGGGAACAGCATTACGATATTATTTCTGCTTTTATCAAATCGATGCGGGGAAGCGATCCGAATGCAGCCGTTTACTGGCTGGCGCGGATGATCGAAGGCGGCGAGGATGTGAAATTCATTGCCCGGCGCATGTTGATCCTCGCCAGTGAGGATATTGGCAACGCAAATCCCAATGCGCTGCTCCTCGCCAATGCCACGTTTGATGCCGTGAGTAAAATCGGATATCCTGAATCGCGGATCATACTTTCCCAGTGTGCCATTTATCTGGCCAGCTCCGCCAAAAGCAATGCTTCTTATATGGCCATTGAAGAAGCACTGGGTACCGTGAAAAATACCGGCGACCTGTCCGTGCCCCTGCATATCCGTAACGCACCCACACGATTGATGAAAAATATGGATTACGGAAAAGGTTATGAGTACAGCCACTCCTATGAAAATAACTTTTCACCTCAGGAATATTTACCGGAAGAAATCAAAGGGCAGGCCTTTTATGATCCGGGGAAAAACAATCGCGAAGAAGAAATCAGAAAACATTTACGCAGTCTTTGGGATAAAAAGTATGGATACTGAAATACGAATTTGAAAATTTGAAAATTTGGAAATTTGGAAATTCAAATGGCCTGGACACTGAAACCATTTGCCGAGCTGACTGCAAAAGAACTCTACGCGATCCTGCAATTACGAAACGAGGTTTTCATCGTTGAACAAAACTGTCCCTATCAGGATTGCGATAACAAGGATTTATACGCGTGGCACCTGATGGGCATGCAGGAAGATAAACTTCTGGCCTATTCGCGGCTGCTGGCTCCCGGAATCTCCTATAGTGAATCTTCTATTGGCCGAATAGTAAGTTCCCCTTCTGCGCGTAAAACGGGCATGGGGAAAAAACTCATGTACGAAAGTATCAAACAGATCCATGCACTTTTTCAAACGGATACAATACGTATTGGTGCTCAACTCTATCTGCAAAAATTTTATGAATCATTCGGATTCATTCAAGCCGGTGAAACTTATCTTGAAGATAATATTCCACACATCCAAATGTTGAGAAAACCAAAATGAAACTGGTTTCCAGTTATTGGAATTTGTCCAAATAATATAGTTTATCCTGATTACACCATATAAAGAATAATTCCCGTTCTTATATGGTAACTGGTTTTTATTTATGTAAGAACCAAAATCCAAACCGTCGAAAACTAAATCGATATTCCATGAAAACAGGTTTACACTCCTTACGGAAGTGTTTGTGTTCGCTGGCAATTGCGCTGGCATTTTATAACCCTTCCTATAGCCAGCTTTCCGCTGGCAATTACTTCGAAGCTGGCATTACAGTCGGTCCTATGGTATTCCTCGGCGACCTCGGCGGTCATTACGGTGTGGGAACTACCTTTCTGAAGGACTATAATATGAATACAACCAAACTTGCTTTTGGCTTTTACGCAGCTGCTCATCCATCAGAATTAATTGGGATTCGTCTTTCTGCAAACTTTGGAAGCATTGAAGGAGATGATGGTTATATTGTAAATAAAGGTGGTGAAGAAGTGTGGAGACTAAACAGGAATCTGAATTTTAAATCCTCTATTACGGAAGCTAACCTGATGCTGGAATTATACCCAACGGTATTATTTGAAGACCAGCCAACAGAGCAAAGCGGAAGATTAAGACCTTATGGTGTTATTGGTGTGGGCGTGTTTCATTTTAATCCCATGGGCCAGTATGTAGATCCGAATACATCTCAGACTACCTGGATTTTCCTGCAGCCATTACACACGGAAGGAGAAGGATTTGTAACCAACAGACCAAATTATAACCTCACCCAGATCAATATCCCGATGGGCGTTGGAGTGAAATATTATATCAGTCAAAAAGTAAACGTTGGACTGGAACTGCTCTACAGAAAAACTTTCACGGATTATATAGATGACGTAAGTACAACATTTGTGGATCCGGCCGTATTACAATCAAATCTGCCAAACGGAACATCCCAGATTGCCATAGCCATGGCGAACAAGAGCCCATTGCAGGGCATTCCGGGTAGCAATTTTAATCCATCTGACAAAAGAGGAGACCCGACACAGAATGATGCCTATTTCACCCTCGGCCTGAAATTAGGTATTCGTTTAGGAAGCGATCACTCATATGATAATTCGACAAGATGCCCTTTACTGAGGTTCTAAATAATTTTTGTTGATCCGTACCCTTTTTACTCTTTATAAAGAAAACTATGTCCATGAACATTTACGAAAAATCGAGAAAAGCTTTATTACCCCTTGCTTTAATGACAACCACCATGGTGTCTTATGCGGGAAAATCATTGCCTGTTTCAAATGTCGTAATGGTAACAAAGAATCTGAATAATAAAAAGCACAAGGTCCGGCTTTTTACCGCCTCAGATTATAAAACACTTTTGTTTACCGTGGACGGAGTGGAGGACAAACGCTATACCTTATTTGTATTTGACCTGGAAGGAAACCTGATGATACAGTCAATAATCCTTAACCACGAAACGAGTATCCTTTCTGAACTTCATCCAGGTTTGTATGTGTATGAAGTTTTGGCCGACGATACAAAAGTGGAAACAGGCCAGCTGAAAATAAAATAACCCTTAACGCAATCCAATAAGCGCGGGAGAATTGGTAAAATCCTTTTATCCGAAGGTTAAGTAAAACCTGATCCGTTCCCTATTATTTTGTACCCAAACGGTTTTATTAATTAACTCCCGCTCCCCTTATTGGACTTACATATTTTGGCATCCCCAATATCCTCAGCAGCCGGCGATGAGTAATTGCCGGCTGCTTGTTTTTTAGTTGACGGTTGGCGGTTGGCGGTTGACGGTTGACGGTTAGCGGTTGGCGGTTGGCGGTATATGGTTAATGGTTTATGGCTTATGGGGAACCGGTTCTCGATCCACGATAAACGATAAACGATAAACGGAAAAAAGCTTTAGGCTTTAAGCTTAAAAAGGCGTTACGCGTTAAGCTTGAATTCTTCTTTTAGAAACTGTGCCGTAAAGCTTTTTTTCACTCCAACCAGCTTTTCCGGCGGACCCTCAAACAAAATTTCTCCGCCCCCGTCACCGCCCTCAGGACCCAGGTCAATCAAATGATCCGCCACTTTGATCACATCCATATTATGCTCAATGACCAGCACCGTATTGCCTCTGTCAACCAGCTTATTCAATACGTCCAGCAAATGACTGATATCTTCAAAATGCAAACCCGTGGTCGGTTCATCCAGAATATAAAATGTTTTACCGGTTTCACGTTTTGATAACTCTGTGCCTAGTTTAACTCGCTGCGCCTCTCCACCACTCAGTGTTACCGCCGACTGACCCAGGGTAATATAACCCAGCCCAACCTCCTGCAATACTTTTATTTTTCTGTACAGGTAATGAACGTTGATAAAAAATTCACAGGCCTCATCCACCGTCATGTCCAGCACGTCGCTGATGGATTTCCCTTTGTACCGGATCTCCAGCGTTTCCCGGTTATATCTTTTTCCATTACATTTTTCACAATGTACATAGACATCGGGCAGAAAATTCATTTCGATCACACGCATCCCGCCGCCCTCACAAACTTCACAACGACCGCTTTTTACATTGAATGAAAACCTGCCGGCCGTATAACCGCGAATCTTCGCTTCCGGGATGGACGCATACAACGTGCGGATGTCAGTAAAGAATCCGCAGTAGGTGGCCGGATTACTCCGGGGTGTGCGGCCAATGGGTGACTGATCAATTTCAATTACTTTATCAATATTCTCCAGCCCCCCGATATTTTTATATTCCAGTGGAATGCCCTTGGATCCATACGCATGACGACTCAAAATGGGATAAAGCGTTTCATTGATCAGCGTGGATTTTCCACTCCCGCTGACACCGGTAACGACAATAAATTTACCCAGTGGAAAAACAACATCCACATTTTTTAAATTATTTCCCTTCGCCCCCTTGATCACCAGGGTTTTCCCGTTCCCCTTTCTCCTTTCCACGGGAAGTGCGATTCTGCGATGGCCGTTCAGATAATCCGCCGTGATGGTATTCAGTTTCAGCATGCTCGCGGGCTTACCCTGCGCCACAATACGCCCGCCGTGAAACCCGGCCTTCGGCCCGATGTCAACCAGATAATCAGCAGCCATCATGATATCCTTGTCATGCTCTACAACAAGAATACTGTTTCCGATATCCCTTAAATTTTGAAGTGCAAGAATCAACCGCTGATTGTCGCGTTGATGCAAACCGATACTGGGTTCATCCAGGATATAGGTGATTCCCTGTAACTGCGAACCGATCTGCGTGGCCAGCCGGATACGCTGCGATTCACCACCACTCAGCGTTCTCGTCGGCCGGTTCAGCGTGAGGTAAGTAAGACCGACGTCGAGCAGGAATTTTAACCGTTCGCGGATTTCCTTTAAAACATCTTTTGCAATCGTATTCTGTTTATTATTCAATCTTTTTTCGATCCCTTCAAACCAGGATGCGAGTTTATCTAAGTTCATATTACTGAGCTCTGAAATATTTTTTGTATCAATGCGGAACCAGAGACTTTCCTTTTTGAGCCTCGTACCGCCGCAGGAATCGCAGGTCTTCAATTCCATATATTTCTCCACCCATTCGCGAAGCGTATCGGTACTCGAGGCGCCAAACCACCTTTTTAACATGGGAATCAAACCTTCGTATTCGGTATTTGTGTTCCCGGTTTCATTTTCATCAATCTCCAGTATGGATGCAGAAGCCCCCTCCGACGTCCCATACAAAATCATATTTAATCCTTTCACCGGCATGTCTTCGATTGGAATATCGAGACTGAATTTATTTTTCCGGGCAAGCTTCTGAACCTGGGTGAACGTATAGGATTCGCGTTCGCTGCCCAGCGGCAGGATACCCCCTTCATTCACCGATTTCTTTTTATCCGGCATGATGGCGTCCAGGCTGATGCGATAAACTGCGCCCAGGCCCTTACAAACCGGACAGGCTCCATAGGGAGAATTAAAAGAAAAACTATTGGGCGAAGGTTCCTCATAACTGATGCCGGTTTCCTCACACATCAATTGTTTGCTGTATTGTACAACATGATTATTATCGTTGATCAGCAGAAACATCAGGCCCTTTCCCATTTGTAAAGCGGTCTGCACACTCTGGCTCACGCGGGTTTTCATATCCGCGGTCACCGCGAGCCGGTCAATCACTACTTCGATATCATGAATTTTATACCGGTCAACCTGCATTTTTGGAACGAGGTCCCTGATTTCGCCGTCCACCCGCACTTTGACAAATCCTTTCTTGCGTATGTCTTCAAAAAGTTCCCGGTAATGCCCTTTTCTTCCCCGCACAACAGGCGCAAGCACGGAGATTTTTTTGCTGACAAATTTCTGAAAGATGTTCGATACAATTTCCTCTTCACTGAATTTCACCATGCGCCGGCCGGTATTATAGGAATAAGCTTCCCCGATACGCGCATATAAGAGCCGGAGAAAATCATACACTTCTGTAACGGTTCCCACCGTACTCCGCGGATTGCGGTTCGTGGTTTTTTGTTCTATGGAAATCACCGGGCTCAGCCCCGTGATCTTATCCACGTCCGGCCTTTCCATGTCACCGATGAACTGCCGTGCATAGGCGCCGAAACTTTCCATATAACGCCGTTGGCCTTCAGCATAAATGGTATCAAAAGCCAGGGATGATTTACCACTGCCGCTGATCCCCGTAATGACGACCAGCTGGTTTTTTGGAATGGAAATATCGATATTCTTGAGATTATGCACCCGGGCGCCGAACACTTCAATCATTTCTTCCCCGATCGCAGGAGACGGAATATTTTGTTCAATCATAGATAAATTAGGAATCGCTAAAGATAATAACAATGTATGGGGAGGGTTGTTTATCTTTGCAATAGTTCTTTTACTTGCTTATCAAGAAAGGCTGAGGGTAATGGCCCTGCGAAGCCTTGACAACCTGTCCCGTTTATAGCTGGACAAGGTGCCAATTCCATCTCGTTCCGGCTCAGCCAGGACGGGCCAGATAAGTCAGATATCAGCTTAAAATAACAACCAGATTATAAGCTCTTCTGACCTTCGGAAGAGCTTTTTTATTTTAAGGCGCACCGCTTTACATACTGAAAGATCTTCCAGTCAATTTCTTGTGAGTATATCTATTCACCTAAAAAACCCGTAATGGGCATGGAGGATTATTTTATGCAGGAAACAACAGCGTTCATTCACAGCATCCCGGTTGATCCGCTGACCGGGGCGATTTCCGTTCCCATTTACCAGACTTCCACCTTTGTACAGGAGGCCCCCGGCGTACATAAAGGGTATGACTATGCGCGGAGCAATAATCCCACACGCGCCGTTCTGGAAAATCTCATCGCAGGCCTTGAAAAAGGATCCCGGGGACTCGCATTTGCCAGCGGCCTCGCGGCTATCGACGCCATTCTCAAATTGCTGAAGTCCGGCGACGAGATCATCGCGGTGGACGATATTTATGGAGGCGCCTTCCGGCTTTTTGAACAGGTTTACAAAAAATTCGGTATTCATGTGAACTATGTAGACGCGGCAGATCCTGAAAATGTTTTTCAGGCTTTAAGTGAAAATACGAGGCTGATCTGGCTGGAAACACCCAGCAATCCTACTCTTAAGATCGCCGATATAGCCGCGATTTCGGCTATTTCCAGGGCTGCCGGCTGCCTGCTTTGCGTGGACAATACCTTCGCCTCCCCGGCCCTGCAAAAGCCGTTAACACTTGGGGCAGATATCGTTATCCATTCCGCCACCAAATACCTGGGTGGGCATAGCGACCTGATCGCGGGACTCGTCGTAACGGCCACCGAAGAGCTGGGCGAAAAAATCAGGTTCTACCAGAATGCCGCCGGCGCCATTCTCGGACCCTTCGACTCCTGGCTGGTAATCCGGGGCATGGAAACTCTTTCCCTGCGGATGCGCCAGCATTGCAGCAGCGCCCAGCAGATCGCTGAATTTTTATTGGATCAGCCGGAAGTGGACCAGGTTTTCTATCCCGGCCTGCCTGGCCATCCCAATCATGCCGTAGCCAGGAAGCAATCCCGGGGCTTTGGAGGCATCATATCCTTTAGTCTGAAACAGGATACCCTGCCAGCAGCCCGAAGATTTGTTAGCACCACAGAACTGTTTAAACTTGCCGAGAGTCTGGGCGGCATCAAGAGCCTGATCAGCCATTCTGCTGAAATGACCCATAAAACCATTCCTGCTGAAATCAGGAGGGCCGCGGGGGTCAGTGACAGCCTGATCCGGCTATCTGTGGGTCTGGAAGAACCGGAAGATTTAATCGCTGATCTTCGCAACACATTTGACCGGCTACTTGTTAGGACAAACAAATATTCTCATCGTTTAGAAAACTGTTGAATCATTTATATGGACGCACATAAGCATCTCCGGATCGGATTATTTGGATTTGGTGTAGTGGGAGAAGGACTCTACCGCATTTTACAACAAACCCCATCGCTCAAGGCGAGTATAAAAAAAGTATGTATCAAACATCCGGGTAAAAAAAGAAACGCACCTGAAGATCTTTTTACAACGGATAAGGAATCCTTATTGAATGATCCCGATATCAACGTGATCGTAGAAGTGATCAATGAAACCGAACCCGCATTCCAGATTGTTTCCACCGCACTGAAAAATGGTAAGGACGTGGTGAGCGCCAGTAAAAAAATGCTGGCCGAACACCTGTCCCAATTGTTGGACCTTCAAAAGGAAACGGGGCGTTCCATTTTGTATGAAGCGGCTGCCTGTGCATCCATCCCCGTAATTCGTAACCTGGAGGAATACTACGATAATGATCTGTTGCATTCCATGCGCGCCATCGTAAACGGTTCCACCAATTTTATTTTAACAAAAATGTTTGAAGAAAAGCTGGACTTCAAACAGTCGCTGCTCATGGCCCAGCAACTCGGATTTGCAGAAAGCGATCCTTCACTCGATGTGGAAGGCATTGACGCAGTCAATAAGTGGACCCTTCTGCTGGCCCACGCCTATGGTATCATATCGGATCCGAAAAAAATCGTCTTCAACGGCATTCAGCATATACAGGCCGGTGATGCAACAGTGGCCGCTGAGAAACATTATGAAATCAAACTGGTGGCCCAGGCAAAAAAATTATTGAACGGCAAAGTCGCTGCCTTCGTGCTTCCCCAATTTGTAAAATCAGACGATCACCTGAGTTTTGTGAAGAACGAATACAATGGTGTCGTCATCGAAAGTGGATTTGCGGACAAACAATTCTTTTATGGAAAAGGTGCGGGCAGTTTTCCGACAGCCTCAGCCGTTCTCAGTGATCTGTCTGCCCTGCGATATCAATACAGATACGAATACAAAAAGCTTTATCATCACGCACCACTGGAACTCACAGATGAATTCTTTGTAAAGGCCTATATCAGCTTCGACGACTGGGAATTTATACCGAAAGAAAAATTTGAGTGGATAGAAGAATGGCACGCGGAAAGCGATCGCAAGTACCTCATCGGTGTACTTTCATTTAAAGAATTGCAAAACGGCTGGTGGCGCAAAAACAAGACATCTCTCATCCTGACACCCGACCCGATTATTGAAGACGTTGAAATCCGGAAATTGAAGAAGAAAAGTCTTGAACTGGCGGGCATAAGCTGATTTACGCTTAAAGCCGAAAGCGTAAAGCGTAAAGCCTAAAACTTCCTTTTGGATCCCCGAATTTTATTTTTTTAAATGTATTGGTTTTAAGCTTTCGGCTTTGAGCTTTAGGCTTAAAAAGTTTTGGGCTTTACGCTTTAGGCTTTGGGCTTAAAAGGGCTTTAGGCTTAAAAATATTCCGATCCTGAAAATCAACGCACCGGTATGATTGATCCCGTTCTGGTTGTTTTTTTGTAAACCAATGAATCCGTAGTTCCCGCCGGCTTCGGCAAAAACGGACGTAGAGTTGAATTGATAAAGCACACCCAAATTTCCTTCGACACCGAAATTTCCTTTGTGTAATTGGTTTTTGATGTCGCCCGTACTGTCAAAAATTACTGTTGCGGTACCTACCCGCTGGGTTTCCTGTTTATCATAATATACTTTACTGGAACCCGCTGCAGATGCTTTGGCCGTTACAAGCAATCCACCGTATATCCCGCCATCCCAATACAATTTCCAGCGTCCCGAATTGTCCAGACCCAAACTATATTTTAAAAGAACAGGAAGCATCAGGTACTGCAGCCTGACCGTACTTGTGAAATTTGCATATAAATATTTGGCATTTGATCCGGGCGGAAAATATTGAGCCAGATCGGGAGATGCGGGAATCGTTTGCAGACCGGATTTCTGACCGCCCTGCGTTGACCATTCCAGACCGGCTTCGATTGAAATCTTCTCCACAATCCGATAGTCTGCAACAACCGCGAAGTCCGGGCCGGAGATCGTTTTATATCCCTTGCTGACATCTGATGCGCCGGCGGCCGATGAAAGATTGGGTAAACTCAAGCCGCCCTTGATTCCCCATTGAAGGTTTTGGGCATGACTGGTTTCTATGGCTAAAAAAGATAAGAATAAAAAAAATGACGGGACCGGTTTGGATAGCAAGTTATTTTATTTCTTATTGATGATATTTCAAGGTAAAATAAAGATAATACCTTTCACCGAAGGATTATTTCCGGACAGAAATTCAACTGATGACAGATAACAGATGACAGATGACAGATGACCGTTACTCATTAATCATTAACCATTAGTTTTAGGCTTTAAGCTTTAGGCTTAAAAGATATGCACGATTCCTTCTTCATCCACGATGAGTTTATTTTCCGCCTGCATGAAATCAATCACCCTACGCAAATGTTCCGAATGAATTTCAGCAAACTGGTCAAATAAGGCACGGGCCGTAAGCGACTGCTGATTCGCGCCTGCCTTCAATTTCAGATAGATTGACTCAAATTCAGCAGGGCTCAGTTTTTCCTTTTCTTTCTTTACGCAATTATCGCAGCATCCGCAATCTTCTGCTCCTTTCTCACCAAAATATTCGGCGATGGCTGTACTGCGGCACCCGTTTGTTTGGACATAATTAAGAATGCCCCGCACTCTATTAATAAATTGTTCCTTTCTAAAAGCATATGCATTTTCATCAATCCGTATATCGGCGGCTTTTCTGCGGGGCAAATTAAAATAAACCTGCGGTGTTTCTTTTTGCGGGTTATATTCCACGATATGGAAACGATGTAATTCATACAATCCTTTCATAACCTCCTCCAGCGACCAGTTCAGGAGTGAAGCCAGAACTTTTTCATGAATCGCAACCGGTTGATCATAAATTCCGGAATAGGTCCTCAATAAGGTTTTTATCAGGGGTTCGAGGGCAGGTTTTTCTTTTTCAAACTGAGTGAGCAGATCTCTTTCACTGATAAAATAAAGTGTTGCCGGCGTAAATACCGGGTCATTCAATGTGATAAATCCTTCCTGTTGTAAAACCTGCAACGCAGCCTGAACGGGTTTTGACTGAAAAGAAAATTTCTTCAGAAAGTCATTCAGATCAAATGGGTAACTAACCTGCTCCGTGCCGAGTGGGACTTGCAAATAATTCGCCAGCCCCTGGTAAATCTTACGGATATAATCCAGCGGCGGATATTGCATTTTATGAAGAAGGGACAGCTCTTCCAGCATTTCTTCATTATACAGCAAAACGGCATAAGACTTTTCCCCGTCGCGTCCTGCGCGGCCGGCTTCCTGGTAATAATTTTCGAGATTATCCGGAACTTCCGAATGCATAACGAGACGCACATCGGGCTTGTCAATGCCCATTCCGAATGCATTCGTGCACACAATTACGCGAATTGCATTTTTCATCCAGCGTTCCTGTTTTTCGTTGCGGTCTTCCTGCGTTAATCCGGCGTGATAATAATCAGAAGAGATGCCATGCATTTTGAGGAGGTCGCTGATCTCTTTGGTCCGCCGGCGGTTACGGCAATAAATAATTGAACAGCCTTCCAGCCGGCGCAGGATATCCAGCATTTTATTAAAAACAGAGCTCGTCCGGTGCGCACTGAAAGAAAGATTGGGACGCAAAAACGATTGTGTAAAAATCCGGGGGTTAACCATTCTTAATTTCTCACAGATATCTTTCCGGATTGTCGGTGTCGCGGATGCAGTCAGTGCCAGAACAGGAACGCCCGGCAGTTCATTCCGGATTTCTGCGATCCTTAAATAGGGTGGTCTGAAATCATATCCCCATTGTGAAATACAATGTGCTTCATCAACAGCAATTAAACTCACGCGCAGAGCAGGTAAATATTCCCTGAAGAGATCGGTTTCCAGACGCTCCGGCGAAACATACAGAAAACGGCAGTTCCCCGCAGTAGCCAGTTTAAAAGTGGATACAAGATCTTTGCGGCTCATGCCTGAATAAATCGCAAAAGCGGTTATGCCTTTTTTTCTCAGATTTTGTACCTGGTCCTTCATCAGGGCGATGAGTGGACTGATCACCAGGCAAAGTCCTTCTGTCACCAGGGTAGGTACCTGGAAGCAAATGGATTTACCTCCTCCCGTTGGCAAAAGAGCAAGCGTGTCGTGGCCGGACAGCACGGATTCCACTATCCCTTCCTGCTGGGGACGGAAGGAATCATATTTCCAATACTCTCTTAATACCTCTGATGCGGTGCGGTTCATGTTCCGGAATAAATCTAAATTTACAGTAGCTTTTTAACAAATAAACGGGAAGAATTAATTAGCAGAACCAGGTCGCTGACAGCCATGGCGGCAGCGGCCACAGCCGGTGTGAGTAATCCAAAAGCCGCGACCGGAATCGCCAGCACATTATAAAAAAATGCCCAGAATAAATTTTGCCGGATGGTAAGAAAGGTATGCGCGCCGAGTTGCATCGCCAGGGGCAATTTTTTCAAACCGCTATTCATCAGCACAACCCCCGCCGTCTGCATGGCAAGTTGTGAAGCATCACTCATCGAAATACCAATATCTGCTTTGGCAAGTGCCGGCGCATCGTTAATACCATCTCCCACCATGGCCGTTACCGACAAATGGGAAATTCTTTCAACCTGTTGCAATTTTTGTTGCGGGGTTTGTTCGGCAATCACTTCATCCATTCCCAGGGCAGATGCGATATCAACACATTTTTGTTTACGGTCACCGCTAAGCAGGATCGTTTTTATATTTCGCTTTTTAAAATAAGCGATCACATCAAATGCTTCCGGTCTTAATTCATCCTGCATTTCCACCCAGCCGATGATACGCTTATTTTTCGTCAGAAATATGGAATGGTTCGCATCCATCGATTGGTCTCCAGCGAAAACAGAAGATCCGGCCCTGTATTCATCGCCCTGCAGGCTGGTGGCCAGCATGCCCATTCCCTTGATTTCTTCTATTTTTTTCCATCGTATTTCGGGCTGTGCTTTCCAGGCGCGTGTCAGCGACTGGGCGATCGGATGATTGGAATATTTTTCAATGGAAAACAGGATCCTCCTGAACTCGGTTTCTTCTATCTCCGGATCCAGTATTTTAAATTCCCTGATACTGAAAGCACCAGTCGTGAGTGTCCCGGTTTTATCGAAAACAACCTGTTTGATCTTTTTGAATAACTCAAGACTATCTGCCTTCCTGAACAATACCCCATTCCTGGCTGCGCGTCCCAGTCCAACCGCGATCGCCGCCGGAGTGGCGAGTCCCATCGCACAAGGGCAGGCGATCACGAGTACGGCAATACTTCTCATAACGGATGAACCGAAATCGTGGAGAATAAAATAATTCAGCAGAAAACAAATGAGTGCTATGCCAATAACCACCGGAACAAAAACAGCGCTGATGCGGTCGGCCATCAACTGAATCTTTGGCTTGTCAGTCTGCGCACGTTTTACCAGGTCGATCATATTCGATAACACAGAATCTTTCGCGGAAGCCGTTACCTGTGCCTTCATGTTGCCATCTAGTAAAACCGATCCGCCAATGATCAGGTCCTTCGTCGTTTTATTTACAGGCAGGCTCTCCCCGGTGATGATCGCTTCATCCACCTGCCCTTCTCCCCAAAGTATTTTTGCATCTGCGGGAATCTGTTCGCCACTGCGGATGAGCACCAGATCGCCGCTGCGCAGCTGGAGGCTGTCAACAGGAAAAATGATTTCCTGGTGCTGGTCATCAAAAGCAATCATATTGGCGGTTACTTTTTGTGTTCTGACCAGTCGTGTGAGGGCTCGCTGCGTTGTCTGGAGTGAACGTTCTTCCAAATAATTCCCGAAGAAAACCAGCGTGATGATGGCCGCCGCGGTTTCATAAAAAAGATAGGATTCTCCCAGATTGAGCAGGGTTCCGGTCAGACTATATATAAAAGCGGCGGTTGCCCCGAGGGCAATCAGGACATTCATATTCGGTGAACGCTGACGGATACTTTGAATGGCGCTTCTTCCAAAATAATACATGCCTGTTATATAGACCGGCAAACATATGATCAATTGTACCCAGGAATTATGTATCCAGTGTAGAAGTGGCCCATGACCCAGCATGTGCAATTGCAAGATGAGTGTAAGGGGGACCGAAATGGCGAGATAACGGATGAATTTATTGGAGTGTTTTTTTGCAGCAATCTCTTCTGCCACATGATAGCCAAGTCCTTCGATTCCCTTTTTCAGATCCTGTTCCGGTATTCCGGGTTCGTTCAGAAACTGTGCTTCGCCAGCCGTCAGGCTGACCCGCACATCCTTCATACCCTTTTTTTCAAGAAACCCATTGATCGTTTGCGCACAGGCGCTGCAACTCATCCCTTCTACCTTCCAACTAACTGTTTCCATGCTTATTTTATCAAAATGCCGGTTCAAATTTACCGAATTCCGGGCGGACCGCTTTTCATGATATAAAACAAGCCGGGAGCTATCTTTGTTGAATGGAATGGATATATGCCCTGCCTGAAATCGATGAAATGGCCCGGGTTTTCTGGGAATCCTTTCCGGATAAAAAAATATACGCTTTTCAGGGAAATATGGGAGCGGGTAAAACAAGTTTTATCCGGGCTCTTTGCGGGGTAAAACACGTAATAGAAACCGTTGGCAGTCCCAGTTTTTCCATAATTAATGAATACAGTTTCCCTGCGGGTATTATTTATCACCTCGATCTGTACCGCTTAAAAGATGAAGAAGAAGCCATCCGGGCGGGCGTGGAGGATTGTTTGTATTCAGGCGAAATCTGTCTGGTGGAATGGCCGGACAGGGCGCCGGGTATTTTTCCGGAAGAGACACTGGGAATTTTCCTGGAAATTCTGGATTCAAACACGCGAAAAATACGGATGCCATCAGTTATTGGAAAAAATTCAGGATAAAATTGTAATTTCCATCCCCACATTATTCAGCCCGGCCGAGTCAAACGTCCTTACATGTCGCAACACAGCAAACCGTATATCAGCACTTCATTCAGTTATGAAACCCTTGAAGAGACCCTGGACGTAAAGCCGAAATCCCGCATGCTGCTGATTGGCGTGCCCAAGGAAACCGCTTTCCAGGAAAACAGGATCGGTCTTACGCCGGAAGCCGTGAGCGTTTTAATCAGCAACGGTCATGAAATCCTCATAGAACACCATGCCGGTGAAGCCGCCCATTATGGTGATAAAGATTACAGTGAGGCGGGCGCCCGCATCATATATGAAAAAGCTGAAGTATATAAATGCCCGACCCTGATAAAATCCGCTCCGGTGGTTGAAGAGGACCTTCCCCTTTTGCAGATGAATCAGACTATAGTCTCTCCCATACATTTGTCGGCCCTCAAGGCAGAGCTTCTGCAGAAAATGATGGAGAAGCGCATTACGGGTATTTCATTTGAAAATCTCAAGGACGAGAGTGGCAGTTATCCCATTGTCCGCAGCATGAGCGAAATTGCCGGCGGCGCCGTGATGCTGGTCGCGGCGCAATACCTGGGTTCCTCCAATCACGGGAAGGGCGTATTGCTGGGAGGTATTTCCGGAATTCCCCCAACCAAGGTTATTATTCTGGGAGCCGGTATCGTTGGTGAATATGCAGCCCGGGCCGCGCTCGCGCTCGGCGCCTCCGTAAAAGTGTTTGACAACAGTGTTTCCCGTTTAAAAAGACTTCAGAACAACATTGGATTTCGCATATATACCTCCGTTATTGAGCCGCGCATCCTGTCCAAACAATTGAAAAGCTGCGAAGTGGCCGTAGGAGCGCTTTCTTCACAATCGGGCCGGACGCCGGTAGTGGTTACCGAAGAAATGGTGAGCAATATGCGTACGGGCAGTGTGATCATTGACGTGAGTATCGACCGGGGCGGATGTTTTGAAACCTCCGAAATCACCTCACATGAACATCCGACTTTTATAAAATATGGCGTGATTCACTATTGTGTCCCGAATATTCCATCCGGTTTTGCAAGAACCGCTTCGCAGGCTATCAGTAATGTGATTACTCCGCTCCTGCTGGAGGCATCTGAAGAAGGTGGTTTTGACAACCTGGTATGGCACAAGATTCATTTACGCAGTGGCATATATATGTTCAAGGGAGCGCTTACCAATTTTCATTTAAGCCAGCGATTCGATTTGAAATATACCGACCTGAATCTGCTTATCGCCAGTCAGCGATAATCACAATACCGACTTAGTCCTTCTAATCGCCGGTCAGCGATAGTCACATAGTGACTTTCAGATTGTTCATGTTAATTTCCGTCTTACAAAAAGAATATTCGGCAGTATCATTCGAACTCACGATTACAATTCTTTCACGGCAAAAATCCCGGATCAGGTCATGGTACAGACCTATGCCCTCAGCATCGAGATTGGTTGTGGGTTCATCCAGTAACAAAACGGGTGTGTCGGAAAAAAAAGCCTGCGCGAGTTTTACTCTCTGTTTCATGCCCGAAGAATAAAAGCGGATCTGTTTGTCCGCTGCTTCATGAAGTCCAAGCTTTTCCAGCACCTGATGAATGGAGAAACCGGGGAGCAGGGGTTTGAACGACCGGTGAAACCGGAAGAATTCGTTGGCCGTCATTTCCTCGATGGTCTCCAGGTAAGGCGCCGCAATGGAAATCAGGGGATAATACTCTTCAACGGGAATATCGTTTTGATTATGATATATCAGGTTGCCTTCCGATGGCATCAGCGCGCCTGCAATAAATTGAAGTAAAGTTGATTTCCCCGAACCGTTGGGACCGGTTATGGCGTATGCATTCGAAGAAAAAAACTGATAGTCGAAGTGCCGGAATATCCATTCCCGGTTGAATCGCTTGCCTGCATCAGACAGGGTAATCCTCATCGAGGTTGCTTTTACTGAAGCGTTTGATGATGCCGCGGCTGCTTTCACGGATAAAAGTTACAATTTCATCACGCTCATCGGTAGCTGAGAATTCTTCTTCCAGGAATTCCAAAGCCTGTGAAGTATTCAAACCCTTGTTATAAATGATGCGGTAGATGTCCAGGATATGATTGATCTTATCGATACTGAATCCCCTTCTTTTGAGTCCTACTGAATTCACGCCACAATAACTCAGTGGCAAACGTCCTGCCTTGATATAAGGCGGAATATCTTTCCCCACCAGAGAGCCTCCCTGGAGAAAACTGTGCCTCCCGACTCTTACAAACTGGTGAATGGCGCACATGCCACCCAGAATGGCATAATCTTCAATGATCACATGGCCCGCAACCTGGGTGTTATTGCTCATCACGCAATAATCTCCCACGATACAATCATGCGCCAGATGGCAATAGGCCTGGATCAGGCAATTGCTACCGATTGAAGTTTTTTCCCTGTCCTTGGTTCCCCGGTTTACGGTAACAAACTCGCGTATCGTAGTATTGTCCCCAATAAAAACATTTGAATATTCACCCTGAAATTTCAAATCCTGCGGAATGGCCGCAATCACGGCGCCGGGAAAAATCCGGCAGTTCTTTCCGATGCGCGCACCTTCCATAATGGTTACGTTAGAACCGATCCAGGTTCCTTCGCCTACTTCCACGTCCTGGTGGATGACGGAGAAAGGATCGATTTTCACGTTGGTTGCAACGCGCGCATTAGGATGTATATAAGTATGAGGATGGATCATTCTTTCATCGGTTGATGGTGTTGAGGCCCGCTGCCTGTTTGAAACTTTTTCTTTGATAACTACAGGTTGCTTCATAAAAAATGCTGAGCAAAACCCAGCTCTACAAAAATAACCTTATTTGCCACAAATCCGCTAATTTAACTTCGCTTTACCAGCTGCGCCATCAGGTCAGCCTCAGTGACTACTTTATTGCCCACGAAAACTGTTCCGCGCATCTCAACAATTCCTCTGCGAATTGGATTCAATAATTCCATTTTCATCACCATGGTATCTCCTGGTACAACCTTCGCTTTAAACTTGCAATTATCTATCTTCAGAAAATAGGTATCGTATTGACCTCCACCCGCCATGGCATTGATCGCCAGGATGCCCCCGGTCTGCGCGAGCGCTTCCACCTGTAATACACCCGGCATAATGGGATTTCCCGGGAAATGACCTACAAAAAACGGTTCGTTAAACGTCACATTTTTTATTCCGACAATATGTGTATCCGTTAGTTCAATGATCTTATCAACCAGCAAAAACGGATACCGGTGCGGCAGCGTTTTTTCAATCTGCTGGCTGCTGTAAATCGGCTGTTGGTTCGGATCATAAACCGGCGTATTCCTAAGATGTTTATTCTTCCGGATATATTGCTTGATCTTTCTGGCAAAATCCACGTTAGTAGAATGTCCCGGACGGCTGGCAATCACATGCCCCTTGATCGGATAACCAACCAGGGCCAGGTCACCGATCACGTCGAGCAATTTATGCCGTGCGGGTTCGTTGGGAAAACGCAGTTCCAGGTTGTTCAGGTAGCCACCGCTTTTTATTTCCATGTTCTCACGTCCGAAGGCTTTGGCAAGCCGGTGCATTTCATCGTCCGTCACTTTTTTGTCGACGATAACGATGGCATTATTGATATCTCCTCCCTTAATGAGATTATTTTCGAGCAGCATTTCCAGCTCGTGTAAAAAACAAAATGTGCGGCAGGGGGCTATCTCAGTTTTAAAATCCTTCATGGACTTGAGCCCGGCATGCTGGGTGCCCAGAACGGGACTGTTGAAATCTATCAGGGTGGTCACTTTATATTCCATTGAGGGCATCGCCATCATCTCCACCCGTTTCTTCTCATCATAATGGGTGATATTGTTGTCAATACTATACCATGCTTTGGCCGCGTCCTGTTCTTCCAGCCCCACTTCTTCAATAATCTCTACAAAAGGTTCCGAACTGCCGTCAATAATGGGAATTTCCGGACCGTTTATTTCAATCAGGCAATTGTCAACCCCCATACCCACCAGGGCGGCCAGGATATGCTCCACGGTGCTGACACGGGCGCCATTGTCTTCCAGTGTGGTTCCCCGGGAAGTGTCCGTTACCAGGTCACAATCCGCTTTGATCATCGGCCTTCCCGCCAGGTCAATGCGCTGGAACTGAAATCCATATCCCGGATTGGCGGGACGTAGGGTCATGTCAACCATGATTCCCGTATGCAGCCCGGTTCCAGAAATATGCACGGCCTGTTTAAGCGTATGTTGTTTATCCGGATTGAATTGTGCGTCCATTACAAGAATTATAACCCGCAAAGATACAGTTTGGGCACGACTTCCATCCCGGCGAAGGCGGGATAGTATTAACAAAAAATTACCCCGTGAAACCCCATAACTGAAAATGATTTAATTTTATTTGTATACAAACGAAATTATGGAAGGAAAAAAGCCTAAAATCCTGTTATGCGAAGACGACGCCAACCTCGGAATGGTGTTAAAGAACTACCTGGAGTTAAACGATTTTGACGTGACGCTGGAGCGGGATGGCCGCCTGGGACTCGCCGCATTTCAGCGTGAACACATAGATCTCTGTCTGCTCGACGTCATGATGCCTCATATGGATGGATTTACATTGGCTGAAGAAATCCGCGATGTAAATCCGGATGTACCCTTGTTCTTCCTGAGTGCAAAAACGATGAAGGAAGATATTATTCAGGGATACAAGCTGGGTGCGGATGATTATATCACCAAACCCTTCGACAGTGAAGTGCTGCTGCTGAAGATCCGCGCCATCCTGAAAAGAAATGACGATTTAAATAAAGAAGCAGACAATAAAGAATTCGACCTGGGTTCCTATCATTTCCATCCCAAACTCAGACAGCTCGTTCATAACGGAAAAACACAAACGCTTTCTCCCAAAGAAAATGAGTTGTTGAAAATGCTTGCCGAACACCTTAACGATTTGTTGCCGAGAGAAGCCGCACTTAAAAAAATCTGGGGTAGCGACACCTATTTTAATGGACGAAGTATGGACGTCTATATCGCCAAACTCAGAAAATATTTACGCGACGACAGTAATATTGAAATCGTGAATATCCATGGTAACGGATTCAGACTGGTGGTACCGGTCAAAGCAACTATATAAATTTCACTTCCGCAAGAATCGGGTTTTACATCAATCGGCTATGGGCTAGTTTTGATTATTAAAATTTAATAATCATGCACAAACGAAGCGAGCCGGAGATTTTATATTTTGGTACCCCGGTCGTGCTGATCAGCACCTGTAACGAAAATGGGTCGTATAATATAGCGCCTATTTCTTCCGTATTCTGGTTAGGATGGCGCTGTGTGATAGGCATCTCCGCATTTTCCAAAACAACGGAGAACATCAAACGAAGCGGAAGTTGCGTACTCAACCTGCCTTCAGTAAACGAAGTTTCTGCCGTCAACCGCCTGGCATTAACAACCGGATCGAATCCCGTTCCGGAAGGGAAAAAACAAAAAGGCTACCGCCATGTACCGGATAAATTTACGCTGGCGGGCCTGACTCCACAGTCTTCAGATACTGTTCCCGCTCCGAGGATCCTCGAATGTCCGGTTCAAATGGAAGCCAGACTCGAGACGATCCACGGCATCGCGGAAAACGATGAATTGCAAAAAGGAAAGATCCTCACAATGGAATTCCGGATTCTCCGTGTGCACCTGGAAGAATCTATCCTGATGAATGGTTCCCATAAGCGCGTGGATCCCGACAAATGGAGACCGCTGATCATGAGCTTCCAAAAATTTTATGGCCTCGGCGATCAGGTGCTTGAATCAAAACTCGCCGAGATACCTGAGTCCTTGTATCACAGTCCGGATATGGATAAAGCAAGACAGGCTTCCCTTCCCAGAATGGAAAGGTTGCAGGCTTCATAAACTACATCGTCGGCCGGGTAATGGGCTTGCCGACACGATGATGTTAACGATTTGTGGGATAAGTTTTAACAAATTGATTTACAAGGTTCCGGTAGTTTCAATGCATGAAATCGCTCAACCATCTGCTGGTCTTTTTCAGCCCATTATTATTCAGCAGCCCGATCTATGCGCAAGCGCCTGAAAATCCGCCGGACAGCGATATTCAGCAAATATTTCCGCCTTCGCCCCTGAACAAAAATTATACATTTCACTTCAAGGGTAAATTTGAGGAAATACCCCTCAAGACACCCGACAGCATTCGTTTGAATGCAATCCTTTTTCATGCGGATTCATCTAAAGGGGTCATTTTCTACCTGCACGGAAATAATGGTGCGCTAGACAAATGGGGGGAAATTGCACCCATTTATACCAGGTTGCATTATGATATTTTTATGCTGGACTACAGGGGTTATGGAAAAAGCGAGGGAAAAATAAAAAATGAAAAACAACTCTACAACGATGTTCAGTTTGCTTATGATCTGGTGAAAATACTTTACTCCGAAAAAAAAATAATCATCCTCGGATATTCAATAGGTACCGGACCGGCCACCATGCTGGCTGCTACCAATCATCCGGAGAAATTAATTCTTCAGGCACCTTATTACAGCCTTTCCGATGCAGTACATTTTTTAGATCCGTTGTTGGATACCACACAAATGCCTTTTCAATTCAATACTTATACGTATTTACCGAAAGTATCCTGCCCGATCGTAATATTCCATGGTGATGCCGACAAAACTTTTTATTACGGATCTTCGAAAAAGTTGAAGACATTTTTCAAACCGGGGGATGAACTCATTACGTTAAAAGCTGCCGGACACGATGCAATGGAAAAGAACATGGACTATTTGACCGCACTGAAAGAAGTTCTTAATACTGTACAGTAACTACTGCCGTTCAGCAGGAAATTAAATTTCTATCCAAAATATTTCCTGTGATTTTTGTAGAATTGGGAAAGGAATAAACCGAGATTAAAATATTAGCAATCATAACCCAATTTACTTTGTAATTTAACGAATCGGTTGCAGTGTATATTAATGATGATTCAATTGAAGTAACGAAAAAGAAATACTAGTTAATCTTCAATATTTTTTGAGTAAAAATAATAAAACAGCGCACAGAAAATAGCGCCGGCAATTACCCAAACCATAGCATCTGGATAATGGTAACCCAAATATCCTAAAAAGAATACACCTGCCATGCTCAGTAATGACTTAAAAATAGCAGGCAATAATTTATTCGTCTTCATGCTTTTGGTTTTGAGCTGTCCAATTTTATCAATTTGCGATCACTCATTCTTTAGTTTTTCTTTCCCTCAATCTTAATATTTATTTAGGTGTAAACTATCCACATAACAGACAGCATTATAACCCCCTCACGTGCAAGGTCAGCCATTTTTTTACAACTAAGCCTGTTTTTTTACTAAGATTATACGCCACCGTTTAGTTAAAGTTGGTCAAAACATAATGAAATGTAATAATCGTGAAGGGAAGCCTCCTCCGGGAGTCCTAGTCCATGCCGTTGGTTATGTTTGCGCTATTTTCCGGTTGCAGTTGATATTACCTGCTAATCGCGGCTTTTTATCTATTTTTAGGTATATGAGTAATCTAATTTGGATCGCTGTCCTTATCCTTGGTGTGTCCGTACGTCTCATTATTTACTTGCGAGCAAGACGTGGAAGAAAGAAGAATCCGAACGAGGCTCCATAGTGGTACCCCAAATTCTAATTACCCCTCTATCGCACTACACTCGGCGGGGAAACCCAGCTCTAAATCCAGTAAAGACCACAAAGGAAGAATTAGACATAACGTGTATGAAATATCCCCCTCTCATCACGTTTATAATTAAATATTCAACTCTTTTACCATGAGAAAAAAGCCATTTTTAACAATATTAATACTTGGTGTCCTTATTGTTATGGTTGTGCAAATAATAAATTTATCCCAGGGGAATAAGTTCCCAAAACAGTTAACAAAAACAATATTAATTGTTACAATAATAGTTGGAGGGCTATTTGAATTGATTAGCAGAATTGCAAGAAGAACAAAAAATAATGCATCCTGATCATCAAATTCCCATTAGTTCTAAAATTCCCACTAGTTCTAATACGTAATAGTTGTCTGAATAGCGCCTTAATCCGAATTTAAATTCATCTACGGAGTTCACTATGATTTTTTTTTACTTAGCTCATTATCAATATTTAATAATTGCCGCAAATTAGAGTTCCATTTAATAAAAATCTTTACTATTTTGGATCAATTACAAAATCAGTACCCGATGAAAAAGGAAATGAAAAGGCTTTTTATTAAATATTTGGGTAGAAAGTATGCGGTAAACACGGTGAAGATTTTTGAACCGGGAAAGATCATCTATGACTTAATAACCGTTATTGATGCAGAAACTAACAAACTGGCATTCCCAAATCAAAAATTGAACGCGGTAACATTAGATACCCACGACAGCACCCTTACGCTTTTCACGTCACTCATAAAGGATTTACCCCAAGAATTAATTACTGCAATAAAGAATGGGATAATGGACGAGTATCATGGACGAGTATCTGAATCCATTTAAGGTATCCTCGAAGCAGCCCAAATCAACAGTTTATCAAATCCGAGAAACTCAATGTGGCCAGCAGATAACACCGGAATGGTTTGTAATCACTTAGCAACGTTACTAAACAAAAATGCCCGCTAACGCGGGACATCTGTTTTAATTTGCGGAGAGGGCGGGATTCGAACCCGCGATAGCGTTTCCACTATACACACTTTCCAGGCGTGCTCCTTCAACCACTCGGACACCTCTCCTTCCGCTT
>Ga0209863_10000352_pt1 | contig 25247 bp, 19 predicted proteins | sample OrgsoiDNA2013046_FD_185796 | JGI IMG/M metagenome (GOLD analysis project Ga0209863, IMG submission 185796) | Permafrost soil microbial communities from the Arctic, to analyse light accelerated degradation of dissolved organic matter (DOM) -... | ecosystem: Environmental > Terrestrial > Soil >...
CCCTCGCCACCAAGCACTACGGCCGGATCTTCTTCAAGCTGCAAAATCCGCCGACGAAGTTTGTGCACTGGGATTTCTTTCATGGCCCAGGTCCCTACGCGGGCCAAACGAACGATGTTCGCTGGGGATTCACCGGAACGCATGGCCCGGCGACCCAGAAGGTGCCTGGCCCGTTGACTTATCTCTTCAACGTGCAGGCATCCGGGCACGAGTTCGGGATCAACTCACCCGTCAGCGTGCAGCTCGTCTACGACACCTGGACCTGCGCCGAGTGGCTGTTGGATTCGACGGTCGCTGGGGGCGGGGAAGCGCGGTTCTGGGTGAACGGAACCGAGGTGACCAACATGCATCAAACAGGCACCCAGGCCGAGATCCCCGTCTTCTCGCGCTACGGGATCGGCTGGGAGCTCTTCAATTCAACCGACAGCGCGTCTACTGCCTTTATCGACGAAGTCGTCTTCGATTCGCAGCGGATCGGCTGCAACAACTAATACGTTCCCACCATCACGCGGAGGATCTGGGTTGCCGACGTGAAGTTGAGTCCCCAATCCGTCTGGTCGCCGTTCCAGATGCGGAGGGACTTGAACTTGCCGTTCTCGTAGGTTCCTTCTTCGACCCGCAAATACTCGCGCTGCTTGGCCGACGCCGGGCCGCTGGTTTGGAAATCGACCCGGCAATGAAATCCGGCCACCAGGAATTGGTCGGCTCCGAGCTCGGCGACCAGGGCGCGGCCGATCGGTTCGGAGTTTCCAGGCGGATTGTTGCCGAAACCGAACTGGGGCACGCCATACGAAACGTTGACCTTCCAGGGACCCATCTCCAGGGTCTGCGTCGGCGTCCCCTTCTTTTCGGCGACGGCTTTGACCTTGCCGTCGAAGCTGAGCTCGGCGAGTTGTCGCATCATCGGGCCGACGAGGCGGTAGTTCATCGCGAACGGCGCCAGCGTTTCTTCGTTCAGCCTGGTTGCGCCGAGCGGGAAGTTGACGAATCCGGTGTGGTCGATCCCAAACGGCGCGAAGCCAAGGGCCTGGTGGCCGAGCGCCAGAAAGAAGAACCGGGCATACGCCGGCGCGTTGGCGATCTCGGGGACCAGTAGCGGATTGTCGGGGCGATCGTAGAGGTCCAGGACCTTCTGAACCTTGGCGTAGTCGTCCATGTAGAGGTCGGGCGCCAGAATGTCGATCGCGGGCGCCGCCGCCTTCCAGATCGGGAGCACGTTGTCGGTCGGGCCGCCGCTCTCATACGTGCCGGCCGGTCCCGGCGAGATCGGATCGCGGAGCGCGGCGTTCGCGTATAGCGGCAACGGATATTCCGCTTTTCCCGCCGCCGCGACCTCGCCGACGTAGCGGGCCACGCCCCAGGCATGAAAATATTCGTCCGCATCCTTGCCAAACACCTCTTTCCAGCCCGCCGTCGGGCCGCTCGGCTTCTTGTTCATCGCGGCGAGCACGGGGGCCGGCACCGGACTTTCGAAGGCCTTCAGCGCCGCCGGAGAGTAGTCGCGGATGGCGCCCCAGGTGCCCGCCTCGTTCTCCACCTGCACCATGATGACGGTGTGTTGCGGGTCGGTCTTCTTCAGGTGGCGCATCAGCGCGACGAAGGCGTGCTTGTCGGCGTCGAGCATCTCGCTCGAGAACGGCGAGGCGGAGTCCACCGGGCGCCCGTCGGCGCGGACCATCCTCGCGAGCTTCTTCGGATCCTGCTTCATCCACAGCGGCATGTAGTGAGGACTGCCGTTCTTCCAGGTCGCGAACCACAGCAAGACCAGGCGAACGTCGTTCTTGCGTGATTGGTTGACGAGCGTATCCACCACGGAATAGTCGAACGCTCCGGGTTTGGGCTCGAATTGCTCCCAGTAGACGGGCATCTCGACGGTGTTGGCGTGGATGGCTTTGATCGCCGGCCACACCTGCGGTAGCACGCCCGGCCAGGCGCTCGAATTGTTCACCTGGGCGCCCAGCATCAGATACGGCGCACCGTCGACGAACAGGGCGTGGCGACCGTCCTTGTGAACCACGCGGGGGAGAGGATGATCGGCGGCCCGGGCGATCGCGGGGGAGGCGAGCAGGCCGACAAGGCCGATGAGACGGGCGAGAGAGCGTGTTCTGAATTTGCACATGGCTGCGATCACCAACAACGGGGCGGGTCGGCTCATTCGCGCGAGAGTGTACCCCCGTCGCGGCGCGCGCGTGGAATATGTGGGCGTTGGGCTAGCCAGGCGCACCCCGTCGTGGAAATATCGCGGACCTTCGAGGAGGTCCCGTGCATCGACTTGTGAAGATTCTCCTGCTGCTCGGGGTTGCGGCTGCGGCGCACGCGGCGACGCCTGCGCAACCCAGACCGGGGCGCCTCTACCGCGCGTCGGACGGGGTGCTCGTCAACGTTAACGAAGACTTGCTCAAGATCGAGGTTTGCGCCGCCGACGTCATTCGCGTCGCGTACGCCAAGGATCGAAGTTTCTTCGCGCGCAAGAGCTTGGCGGCGCAGCCAAAACGTTGCGACGGCGCGAAGTGGACGCTGAGCGAGGGTGCCGGCGGCGCGACGCTCACCACGGCGAAGCTCCGCGTCCACATCGAGCTGACCACCGGGCGTGTGTCGTTCCTCGACTTGGCGGGAAAGCCTGTGCTCGAAGAGAAGGAGTGGGGTCGGACGCTCATGCCGGCGACCGTGATGGGCGAGAACACGCAGCACGTGGGCCAGGAGTGGATCCCGCAAGAGGGCGAGGCGCTCTACGGCCTGGGCGAGAACCAGCTCGGCCTCCTCGACATCAAGGGGTACGACCTCGATCTCTGGCAGCACAACGGCACCATCGTCATCCCGTTCCTCGTCTCGAGCCGCGGCTGGGGCGTGCTGTGGGACAACACCTCGTTCACGCGATTCGGAGATCTGCGCGAGCTCGAACCGATCCCGGCCGAGCGCCTGTTCGACGCCCACGGCAAGCGCGGCGGCCTCACCGGTTGGTACTACGGCGGCGCCGACTTCAAGCACCTGGTCGGCGAGCGCGTCGACCGGGTCGTCGACATCGCTCTGTCGAGCAAGGAGCGGAGACCCAACCAGCTCATCTACGCCGGCTTGCCCGAGGGCCCCGCCAGCGTCCGCTGGGCGGGCGAGGTCGAGGCCGACGTCACCGGCGACTACACGTTCCAGACCTTCTCGAACAGCGGCATCAAGGTCTGGATCGACGATCGGTTGGTCATCAACCACTGGCGCCAGGGCTGGCTGCCGTGGAAGGACGTCGCCAGGGTGCACCTCGAGGGCAAGCGCCGCCACAAGGTCCGGCTCGAGTGGAGCAAGGATCAGAACATGGAGACGGTGCAGCTCCTGTGGAAGCCGCCAGCGGCGAGCTCGCCGCTGGCGTCGCGCGCAACGGGCAAGACCCCGCCGCCGAAGCCGCCGACCACCTCGCTCTGGTCGGAGGTCGGCGACGGCATCGACTACACCTTCGTTTACGGTCCCGAGATCGACGAGGTCGTCGCGGGCTACCGGCGCATCACCGGCCAGGCGCCGATGATCCCGCGCTGGGCGCTGGGGCTCTGGCAGAGCCGGCAGCGCTACGAGACCTCGAAGCAGAGCCTCGACGCCGTCGACGGTTTCCGCTCGCGCGGCATCCCCTTCGACAACATCGTGCAGGACTGGTTCTACTGGAAGGAAGACAGCTGGGGCTCGCACGAGTTCGACCCGGTCCGCTTTCCCGATCCGGACAAGTGGGTGCGCGACATCCACGACCGGCACGCGCGGGTCATGATCTCGGTGTGGGGCAAGTTCTATCCGGGCACCAAGAACTTCGAGGAGATGCGCACGCACGGGTTCCTCTACCAGCGCAACCTGAGTGAAGGGCTGCGCGACTGGGTCGGCGACGGCGGATATCCGTACACGTTCTACGACGCCTTCAATCCCGAGGCCGGGAAGCTCTTCTGGTCGCAAATGGAACGGACGCTGTTTCGCAAACACGTCGACGCCTGGTGGCTGGACGCGCCGGAGCCGGACCTGCTGCCCACGCCGACGCTCGACGGGCAACGAACCCACATGAACCCGACGGCGCTCGGCTCGGGGCCCCGCATGCTCAACGCGTACTCACTCGTGAACAGCAAGACGGTCTACGAGGGGCAGCGATCGGCGGCGCCGGACCAGCGCGTGTTCATCCTGACCCGCTCGGCGTTCGCGGGTCAGCAACACTATGGCGCGGCGGTCTGGTCGGGGGACATCACCTCGACCTGGACGGCGCTGCGCGCGCAGATCCCGGCCGGGCTCGGCCTGTCGGTCTCGGGGATCCCGTACTGGAGCATGGACATCGGCGGCTTCGCCGTTCCGGCGCGCTTCGCGGCGGAGCACCCGACGCAGGAGGACGCCGAGGAGTGGCGCGAGCTGAACGTCCGCTGGTTCCAGTTCGGGACGTTCGTGCCGCTGCTGCGCGTGCACGGCGAGGCGCCGAAGCGCGAGATGTGGGAGCTCGGCGGCGAATACCACGCCGCCTACAAGGCCGAGCTGAGCTTCGACCGGATCCGGTATCGCCTGCTCCCCTACATCTACTCGCTGGCGGGCGCCGTCACGCACGAGGGCAGCACGATCATGCGGCCGCTGGTCATGGACTTCCGCGGCGACGCCAAGGCGCGCGACGTGAACGATCAATACATGTTCGGGCCGGCCTTCCTGGTCAGCCCGGTGACCACGTACAAGGCGAGGAGCCGATCTGTGTACTTGCCGCACGCGGCGGGTTGGTACGACTTCTGGAGTGGGGCGAGCGTGGCCGCCGGCAAGACGATCGACGTACACGCGCCGTACGACTCGATGCCGGTCCACGTTCGGGCCGGGGCGATCGTTCCGACCGGTCCCGAGATCGCCTACACCGACGAGAAACCCGCCGACCCGATTCTGCTGTGGGTCTACGCGGGCGCGGACGGCGAGTTCACTTTGTATGAAGACGACGGCCTGACGTACGGCTACGAAAAGGGCGCGTTCGCTCGCATCCCGATCCGCTGGAACGACGCCAGCCGGACGCTCACGATAGGAAAACGCGAGGGCGCGTTCCCGGGCATGCAGATGGAACGCACGTTCGACGTGGTCGTCGTGTCGAAGGGCAAGCCGGTGGGATTCTCGTTTACGCCCAAGACGGACAAGACGGTCCGGTACGGGGGGGCCGCGGTCGAGGTGAAGATGTAACGCCGGGCAACGTCACGTGGCCGACGCCTGAGCCGTGCGGAATTTAACTACAGCGAGGCCGCGGTCAACGGAGTAGTATCCGCCGCGCTCAAACGGATGGCTTTGATGGCGTATCGATTTGCTCATGCAGGACCGTCGCTGCTCTGCGGCCTGGCCTGGCTCGGGTGCGCGAGCATCCCGACGGGCGCCACGACCGAGGATCTCACGCGGGCGCGCGACCAGGCCGGGCAGGGCGCGACCGTGTTCGCGAATGAGTGTGCCAGCTGCCACGGCCAGCGCGGAGAGGGACTCGCGAACGCTGGGGCGATCCTGGGGCCCGGTGCCCTGCCCGAGTATCCGCGCACCTCGGGCGTGGGCGACCCAACCGTCACCGACCCCCAGCTGATCCAGATCCAGGCGCAGTCGCGGCCCGCGGGTGCGGCATGGCGCGACCCGTTCCGAAACGCCCAGGATCTGTACACCTTCACGACCACGCATTTGCCCAAGTCACATGCGAGTGGGCTCAAGGATGGCGACTACTGGGCCGTGGTCGGCTTCCTGCTCGCGGCACAGGGAGCGAGCCTTCCACAGGGCGGCATCGGTCCTGCAAACGCGGCCTCGATACCAATTCCAAAACGCTGACGGCGACTCGGCGTAGGTCGCCACGCGCCGCTCTGCGGCGCCATCCCGCCCCTGGAATGCGTATTCCATTCGGAGCGGCGAGAATGGTTTTGTTCGGCTCGGCGACAATGTTATGAGAGGTTCCGGTTGCCTCCCGACCCTAAAGAACATTTACCCCTTTCCGCCTTTGAGACTTGATCCTACCCACTCCGGTATTCGTCTTCGATTCGCGCGGCCGGCCCGGAAAGCCCGCCCTCTGGTCGCTCCTTGACGGCTCGCATGCAATTCCGTTGCGCATCCGTGCTATCCGTCCTGGCCGTAGCGCTGCTTCTCGTGTCTGGAGCGTCGCGCGCCGACGGAGCTGCGCCCGTTGCGCCCGTCGAGGCGATCACCCCGGCCGCGCCGACCGATTCCTTGCCGGGCTCGCCGACGCCGCCCGGTCTGGGGTTGTCACCGGAGGCGCCGCCCGCACCGCCTGCAGCGGGCGGGCGGGCGCCTTCGTTCGGCGCGCCGACAGACGCCCGATCCTCGTCGTTTCGAATCGGCGGCCGGTTTTTCGGGTGGGAAGCCGTCGGGATCGGGGAGAGACCAGGCAATCCGCCGCCTGGCTATTCCGGAACCCCGCTTCACGTGCCGATGCTCTCGACGGGCAAGATCCCATTTTGGGGCGGGGCGGGCGGCAGCCTGAATCTGCAATACGGCACCCCGGTGGTGACCGCCTACGTCAGCTACTACTACCGGGTCAACAGCGAGGTGCTCCAGGGCTATGCGAATACGGGGGCGGGGCCGGCCTTCGGCACGGCTTACCTGCTCTTGACGCCGGCACCCATCAGAACACTGCGTTTGCAGTTCCGCGTCGGCGCGATCACGGAGGTGTACGCCGGACCGGGCCAGTGGGGGTGGGGCATCTTCGGGCCCATGCTGGCGCTGCGCGGTTACGGCGAGACGACCAACGGGGAATGGGACCTGACGCGGGACGCGCGCGTCAGCTTCGCGCAGGGCCTCTTGGTCGTTCCCGGCGTGCCCGAGGACTTCGCCCGCGGCAACTACAACTCCTATATCGAGACGGGCGTGTCGAACTACGTGCACCACGCCCACCTCGGGATCGTTCTCAAGAATCAGTACACCTTCAAGCTGCACTACGCGTCGGACCACGGCACGGACGACCGCAAGTACCTGCTGACCTTCCTGCGCATGCCGCCGCACGACGGGCGGATGGACACCTATATCGGCGAGGCGCGCTGGCAGGGCTACCCCTGGGGACAGGTCGGGCTGAGCGGTGGAGTCTACGATTTCGTGCATGCCGCATCGGTCAGCGACGGCGTCTGGTGGGGCGTCGACTTCACGCAAGGCGCCAAGGACTTGATCAACAAGTTCCTCGGGCCGCAGAGCGGGGGAAACGGCAAAGTCGCCGTGATCGGGGCGGAGTACAACTTCAGTCTCTCGAGCATTCTCTGGGCGCCGCGCACCTTCACCGGCCAGGCGCCGGACTTGCGGATCGCCATCGCGGCGATGCTCACGCGGACCGTCGCGACCGACGATCCCAACTACAAGAACATGAACGGGTACTACTGCGGGCTCGAGACCGAGTACCGCATGACGTCGTTGTTCAGCCTGACCTTCCAGGCTTACGGCGAAGACCGCTACACCAACATCGGAACCTGGAGCGTCTACAGCCTCAACCCGGGCATCTCTTTCCACTCCGACTGGCTCAGCACGGACCGCATTCAACTGATCTACGGCCGGCGATTCTACAGCCTGGCCTCCGACCCCAACACGGCCCAGCCGCTCGACCGTAACATGATCGCGCTCGGCGGCTACATGACCTTCTAATGAACCGAAAGCACTCGACGACGATGAAACCCGTCCTTTCGGCAAATAAGCGTTCGGCGATCATTCTCCTCGCTCTGCTCGCCGCGCCCGTGCTGGCGAGGGCCGCGGACGGCAACGATGTCGGGGTCCCGAGGCTCGGCCTCGATCCCGGCGAGCCCCAATCACCCAGCCCGCCTCCCGCGGTCCCGTTCGGCGTCCAGCCGGCCCAGTCGAAGGAGTACGTCCTCGACTTCCACGGCTACCTGCTGCTGCCCGCCACCCTCGGCCTGCACGAGCGCCCGGACCCGCAACCCGGGCAGAGCAGCCTGGTCCTGCACTCGCCGCCGCTCGTTCCCCAGGATCTCCGGGACTTCGAGTACACGGGCGTCGTGCCGAGCCCCTGGCTGCAGCTCAACTTCATCTATGGCAACTCGACGGTGTCCGCCACGGTCATCGTGGCGGGCACGAGTGCCATAGACGCGGCGGGGTACTACGACCCCGTCGCCCAGATGGGCGTGAACGACGCCTACCTGACGGTGAACCTCACCAAATGGCTCAGCATCCCCTTACAGGTGAACGTCGGCGCCCTGACGGGCCGATACGGCGCGATGGGCGGTTACGACGCCGGACGCTACGGCACGCCGCTCATCGCACGGACGAACACCATCGGTGAAACGATCACGGGCAGCGTCAGGCTCGGCGCCGATTTCTTCCTCATGTTCGAGCAGGGGCTGGGTGGCCAGATGGGGCGTCCCCCGATCGGCCTGGTGCCGGCGGGCTGGAACGACTTCGCGAACGCCAACGTGGGCGCAACCTTCGTCAACCACGCACATCTCGGCCTCGCTTATTCTCAACTCCTTCGATTGGGCTTCCATTACCTGACCGCCTGGACGCAGGACGACCTCGCGGATGGAGGTGGAGGGCAGGTCCCAGATGGACGGATCACGGTGCTCGGAGCCGACGTCAACTTCACCGCGGGGCGGGCGGGCCACCTGTATTTCGGCGCGGCCCACACCTGGGCCACCAACGCCTCGACGGTGTCGGGTGCGATCGAGATCCTGAACGCGCGCGGAGGCCCGGAGCTCGTCGCGCACTATCTCGGTCCGAACAGCAACGGCAACGGCTCCCTGTCCATCTTCGGCGGCCAGTACGATCTCAGCCTCGCGAGGCTGGTCTTCGGCAAGTGGTACACGGGCCTCTCGCCGGACGTCACGATCAGCTTGTTTGGCGTCGGGGCGTCCGTGAGCAGCCAGGACCCAGCCTATGACGGCGTGCTCAAGCTGAAGGGGGGCGTCGAGGCCACGTATTCACTCCTGTCCTGGATGGGCGTATCGGAGCGGTTCGATCACGTTCGCCTGAATAACAGTGACTCGAAGCAGGCCTTCACCAGCCTTGCGACACGCCTCCTGTTCCACACGGGCTGGAGGAGTCGCAACGAGATCGCGCTGCAGTACGCCTACTTCGTGTACGGCAGCAGTGTGCAGGCCCTGACGGGGTATCCTCCGGTCCTCGAAGTGAACCCGGATCGTCAAGTCTTCTCCTTGACCGGGACCATCTGGTGGTAGGCGTGTCATGAGCGTCGGGCGGACATCGGTTGGGCTCGCCCTCCTCGCTCTTGGCGGCGCGTTCGGGTGCAATGCCTATCCGACGCTGAAGAACGTTCCCATCGACTGCAACGCCGACTCCGCGTACGACTTCCAATATATCTACAGCTTCGACACGACGACTGCGTCGCTCCAATTCTATGGCTCCGGCGACCACCCCGACGCCGACGTGTCTACGACGCCGATGGTGCAGCCCCTCACCGACGGCGCTCGATGCGGCAGCACGAATGCTCTCCTGCTCCACTCGAACCACAACGACGATTGGGGCTCGTTGTTCGGGATCTACGCCTTCGGACCGAGGGACGCATCCGCCTACCAGGGGCTGTCGTTCTGGGCGCGCTCTCCCGGTAACACGACCAAGGCCTTCACCGCCTTGCTCGACGACACCAACACGGAGAACCTGGCGATGCCCGCGATCTGCAGCCTCGACGCCGGCACGGCACCGAGCCCGGTGGATGGCGGCTCGGCGGTCTGCAAGAACTACTGCATGCCCGACGGGGGAACCAGCGGGGTCGGGTACGGCATCGATACGACCACCGGCCTGCCAATCGGAGGCGCGACCACCACCGCGCCACCGGCCGACGCGTGCGGAAACAGCTACTACGTCGTGCCGCAGGTAACGTCCGGGTGGCAATTTTACACCTTCCCCTTCACGGAGTTCCGACAGCTCGCCGAGCCGAATCGGGTGCCCAATGCCCATTTTCCCGGCACGGAGTCGTCGCCCGGAACGCACCTCCTGACCTCCGCGCTGATGGGCCTCACGTTCCGCATGCCGCCGGAGGCGGACATGAACCTCTGGCTCAGCCATCTCGGCTTCTATCGCAAGAAGACCGGTGGCGACGCGGGCGTCGATAAGCCGCAGGATGGAAGAGGGCAGTGAACGCAATTTTATCGGGAAACGAGTCGTGTTACGCCTCGAGGGTGTCGAGGGTGACCGTGGGGCTGAATAGAAAAGGAAGGGAGCAATTTTCATGAGCACGAATCTTCGACTTGGAAATCTTTTGGGAGTTCTTTTCGTCGGCTGCGGGCTTGTCGCCTGCACGACTCAAGCGGCCAACCCAACCGGGACCGGCGGCAGTGGCGCCGGGACGGGTGGCAATGGCGCCGGGACGGGTGGCAATGGCGCCGGGACGGGCGGCACCACAGGCAGCGGGGGCGGGACCACGGGTTCGGGCGGAACGAGCGGCTACGCGACGAACACCGGCATCGCCTGTCCCCTGCCCGACCCGTCGGGCCTCATCTCCAACTTCACGTACGCGCTCGTAGACGGGGCGGCGCCGGACATGACGCAGGTACCATTCGGTACCTACGGAACGACGTTCTCAGGTGGCGAGGACGCGTTCGGCTCGCTCACCTCGAACGTGACCGGCAGCGACTGGCACATCATGGGGTCGATCGCCGACTACTCGGGCTGGAACCTGTACTTCACCAGCGCCGCCGGCGACGGCGCGGCCGCGAACGCCTGCAACAAGGTCAACGCCTCGGCCTTCACCGGAATCAGCTTCACGATCTGGGGCACGGCCGGCGGCAACATGGTCACGTTCGGCATGGGCACGCTGGACGACTCGGTCGCCTATGGCTGGCTCGACTCGAAGGACGGCGGCTCGCCGTCGATGCCCACGCCCGGCACCTGCACGCCCACGTCGGGCAACGGCCGGTACTACCATCCGGGCTGCGCCGATCCGACCGACGTCTTCGCGGTCACCGGGACGCAGGCCGCCCCTCAGACGGTGAGCTTGAAGTGGAACCAGTTCACCGGGGGCATGCCCACGGCGGGGGTCACGCCGAGCGGCATCCTCTCGGTCTATTGGAGCGTACCGTTCACGGCTGGCGGGACCGCCTACAGCGTCGACCTGCACATCGACAACCTCGCGTTCACCACCAATTGACGCCCATGTCGCGTGCGTTGACCGCAACCGCATGGCTCGGCGTCCTCGCTCTGGGGACGGCGGGTTGTCTCTGCCCCTGCCCCAACGGGGTGGTTGCGGCCGCGCCGGCGACGGCGGCGGGCCCGAATGCGGGCGCCGCCGCGATGCCCGCCGCCCCCGGCGCGGCGGTCGCAACGGGCGGCCGGCTCGTGATCTGGGACGGGGACGGCGCGGGCGCGGGCGCTCAAGGGTGGGACGCTTGCGACCCGAAGGCCGGCTGCAGCAAGGTCGGAATCGATTCGGGTAGCGGCACCAACGGAAGCACGAGCGTCAAGATGCACGGCGACGGGCCGGGGTATCTGGGGATGGGCTGGAACTTCTTCGGGTGGTACCCGGAGAACGCGGGGGTCGACCTCACGCCGTACACCCACCTGACGTTCCAGATCCGCGTCGAGGCGAAATCGCCGGCCGACGCACCGGACCCTGCCTCCGTCGGCGTGTTGCTCGGGTGCAGCCGGAACAAGAACGACAGCGCGACCGTCACCGTCGAAAGGTACGCGAAGGGATTCACGGACGGGAAGTGGCACAAGGTCGAGATCCCGATCGCGATGTTCACCAAGGGAGCCGGCGCCAAGTTCGACCTCGGGTCGTTCTGGGAATTCAGGATCGCCACCTGGAGCTCCACGCCGCACCACTTCAACATCTACATCGACGACATCGCCGCCGAAAAGCAGTGACCTCGGTTCTGCACGTCGGTCACGCGCGTCCGAGCTTGTCGCGCGGTGGGGCGGTCGCGCTTGCGGCGGCCACCTGGCTCGGCTGTTGCGTGGCGTGCGTCGATACCGGACGCTCCGCTCCAGCAGACGCCGCCGTCGGTCCGGCCGCCGTGCAGCCGGTCACCTGTGCGCCGCCGCCGTCCGCATCGTATTCGGGCAATGCGGTGATCCCGTCCGGCGACACGGCGATGGCCGGGCCATACGCTTGGAAGAACGTCGCCATCAAAGGCGGGGGCTTCGTCAGCGGCATCATCACGAGCCCGGCGCTCAAGGGACTGGTCTTCGCGCGGACGGACGTCGGAGGCGCCTACCGGTTCGACCCCGCCGACCGGCGCTGGACCCCGCTCATCGATTGGGTCGGGCACGACAATCCGGGGCTCGTCGGGATCGAGAGCATCGCGGTCGACCCGGTCGATCCCAACAAGGTCTATGTCGCGGCCGGGCAGTACCTCGGCGCCGGCAACGGCACGATCCTGAGCTCGACCGACATGGGACGCACCTGGAACCAGAACAACATTTCCGCGCCCATGGGGGGAAACGCGGACGGGCGCTCGATGGGTGAGCGGCTGGCGGTCGATCCGAACCTGCCCAGCACCTTGTACTTCGGCTCGCGCAACGCGGGCCTGTGGAAGAGCACCGACTCCGCGCAGACCTGGACGCAGATCGGCGGTCACCCATCTGTCGACGGCACAGGAGCCGGCAACAGCCCAGGGACGGGGTACGGATTGACGTTCGTGCTGTTCGATCCGCTGAGCGGCTCGCCGGGAAGCGCCACCCCGGCGATCTACCTCGGCGTCGGCACGACCACTGGGCCGAGCCTCTATCGTTCCACCGACGCCGGGGCGACCTGGACCGCGGTCGTGGGGACGCCCGCCGGCATGATGCCGCACCATGCGGTGCTGGATGGCTGCGGAGACCTCTATCTCACGTACAACAACGGCTCCGGTCCCAACAGCGTGACCGCTGGCGCCGTCTGGCGATACACGCCGCCCCTTGGGCTCTGGGCCAACGTGAGCCCGCCGAGCGGCGGCTACGGCTTTGGCGGAATTTCAGCCGACCCCGCGCATCCGGGAACGCTCGTCGTCACGACGATCGACGACTGGGCGCAAGGCACGATTTTCCGGACCACCGACGGCGGAGCAACCTGGACGTCGCTCGTCGCTGCGGCGCGCGGGGACGTGGCGGGCGCGCAATGGCTTTACTGGCACACCAGCAACCTTCCCGCGATGGGCTGGTTGGGCGACGTCGAGATCGACCCCTTCGATTCAGCGCACGCTCTCTTCATCACGGGCCAAGGCCTCTGGTCGAGCGACGACCTCACGGCCGCCGACGCCGGTGGGGCGCCCACCTGGACCTTCGCCGACGACGGCCTCGAGGAGACGGTCGTGCTCGACCTCGCGAGCCCGCCGACGGGCGCGCCCCTGCTGAGCGGCGTGGGCGACATCGGGGGATTCCAGCACACCAACCTCGACGTTTCGCCCACGGGCGGCATGTCCGCCAATCCGATCTTCGGCAACACGACCAGCCTCGACTTCGCCGAAGTCGTGCCGACGGGCATGCCGGTCGTCGTTGCGCGCGTGGGCACGGCTTCGTCGTCCTCCAAGCAAACCGGCGCCTACTCCACGGACGGCGGCACGAACTGGACGCCCTTCGCCACCCTTCCGATGGCAACCGGAAGCACCACCCCGAACTCGGGATCGATCGCGGTCGCGGCCGATGGCAGCACCTTCGTCTGGGTTCCGAAGAGCGGCATGCCCTCTTACTCGCTCGACAAAGGCACGACGTGGATGCCAACGACGGGCCTCACGGGGGGCGCGCTGGTGGCCTCCGACCGGGTCAATCCTTCCAAGTTCTACGCGAGGGGCGGGGGCACGATGCTCGTGAGCACCGACGGCGGCGCCACGTTCAATGCGACCTCGGCCACCGCGTCCGGGCGGCCGCGCCCGGTGTTTGGCATCGAAGGGGACGTGTGGGTGTCCATAGGCAACGGCGGCCTGATGCGCTCGAAGGACTCGGGCGCGACCTGGCAGCCGGTGGTCGGGGTGACCGCCGCCAGCACGGTGACCGCCTCCAGCGCGGTGGGATTTGGGATTCCCGCGACGGCGGGCGCCTACCCGGCCGTCTACGTGGTGGGCTCCGTCAACAACAGCTGGGGCGTCTACCGCTCCGACGACGCCGGGGTGACGTGGCAACGAATCGACGATCCGCAACACCAGTTCGGGATCATCAACGTCTTGGCCGGCGACCGAAACCAGTACGGCCGGGTTTATCTGGGCACCGCCGGGCGGGGAATCGTCTATGGCGATCCACGACCGCAATAGCGGCACAACAAAGGGGCAGACGACGATGACGAAAAAATTCTCCTGGGCGATGTCGTTGGCAGCGATCGCAATGGCGTTGGTTCAACCCGGCTGCAAGGTCTGTTCGTGCACCCTCGCACCGGAGACGCCGGGCACCGCGGCCGCGTCGTCGGCTGCGTCGGCGCCGGGCGTAGCCCACGCCGCACCGGCCGGTGGCGGCCTGACCGGCAACGTGGCCTACAACTGGAAGAACGTGGTCATCCTGGGCGGCGGATTCGTCAGCGGCATCGTCTTCAGTCCCGTCGAGAAGGATCTCGTCTATGCCCGCACCGACGTGGGCGGCGCGTACCGCTTCAACCCGGCCGACAAGACCTGGATACCGCTCACCGACCAGCTCGGGCGCGATTCGAACTTCTTCGGCATCGAGAGCCTCGCGGCCGATCCGGTCGACGCCAACAAGGTGTACCTGGCCGGGGGCACGTACACCGGATCGTGGGTTGGCAACGGCGCCATCCTTCGTTCGAGCGATCGCGGCAACACCTGGCAGACGATCGACATGCCCGTCAAGATGGGCGGCAACGAGAACGGCCGGTCGATGGGCGAACGGCTCGCCGTCGACCCCAATCTGCCCAGCGTTCTCTACTTCGGGTCGCGGAAGGCCGGCCTTTGGCGGAGCAGGGACTCGGCGTCGACCTGGGAGAAGGTCGCAAGCTTCTCGGCCTCCGACAACGACAAAGGAATCGGCATCCCGGCCGTCCTCTTCGACAAGAGCAGCGGAGCAAAGGGCGAGGCCACGCCGACGCTCTACGCCGCCGTCGCCAACAACGCGGGCAGCCTGTACCGCAGCACCGACGCCGGCGCGACCTGGAAGCTGGTGCCCAAGCAGCCGACGGACGTGATGGTGAGCCACGCGGCCTTCGACTCCACCGGCGCGCTGTACATCAGCTACCAAAATGGGCCAGGCCCGAACGACGTGACGGACGGCGCGGTCTGGAAGTACGATCCCAAGGCGGAGAAATTCACGAACATCACGCCTTCCGCTCCGAAGGGGGACGACAAGTTCGGCTACGGCGGGCTGTCGCTCGACGCCGCGAACCCGGGGACGGTCATGGTCAGCACCATCGACCGGTGGACCAAGGGGGACGAGGTCTACCGGTCGACCGACGCCGGCAAAAAATGGAAAGCGCTGCTGCCCAAGGTCGTCCGTGACGACGCCGGGGCGAAGTACCTTTATTGGCACAAGTCCGAGCCGATCGGTCGGGGCTGGATGGGCGACATCGACATCGATCCGTTCAACCCGGGGCGCGTGATGTACGTAACCGGGGCCGGGATCTGGGCCACCGAGGACGCGACCGCCGCGGATTCGGACAAGCCCACGCACTGGACGTTCCTCGACCGCGGGCTCGAGGAGACGGTCATCAAGGGCCTCGTCAGCCCACCTTCGGGACCTCAGCTGCTGAGCGCGATGGGCGATCTCTGCGGATTCCGGCACGACGATCTCGGCGCACCCTCCAAAGACGGGATGTTCGACAATCCGCTCTGCGGCTCGGCCAGCAGTATCGACGTCGCCTGGAGCAAGCCGGAGATCGTCGCGCGGGTTGGCTGGGCCGACAGGCAGCAATGGGGAGCCACCTCCCTCGACGGCGCCAAGACCTGGACGCCCTTCAAGTCCATGCCCAAGGGCAAGGGCGCGGGCTCGATCGCGGTGTCGGCGGACGGCACGGCCTTGCTGTGGGCGCCCATGGAAGGGCCGGTCGTCTATTCAAAGGATCTGGGCGCGACCTGGGCCCGCGCGGAGGGGATCCCCGACGCGGAGGCATCTCCGGATTGGGCGCCGGTGCCATTCAGGCCGGCGGCCGACCGCGTGAACGGCAAGAAGTTTTACGTGCTCGACGCCAAGGGCGGGCAGGCGTTCACGAGCGTCGACGGCGGGGCCCATTTCACAGCCTCGCCGACCGGGTTGCCCACGCTGTCCGATTACCAGTTCGGCTCCGCCTCGGCGCAGGCGACCCCCGGGATCGAGGGCGACGTGTGGCTCACCAACTTCAAAGAGCTCAATCACTCGACCGATTCGGGGAAGACCTATGAGGCCATCTCGGGCGTGAGCGAGGCCTATGCGTTCGGCTTCGGCAAGACGGCCGACGGCAAGAAATATCCGGCGCTCTATCTCATCGGCAAGATCGGCGACGTGGCGGGCTTCTTTCGCTCCGACGATGTCGGCGCCACCTGGGTGCGGATCAACGACGATCAGCACCAGTACGGCTTCTGCGGCGTCATCATCGGCGATCCGCGCGTGTATGGGCGGGTCTACGTGGGGACGGGCGGCCGCGGGATCGTATACGGCGATGTGAAATAGATGGAAACCGGCGCGCAGCGCCCGGTGCGCCTTCTCGTTTCCGTCGGCCTCGCCCTGGCTCTCTTCTGCGGACGGGCGTCCGTCGTTTTCGCCGCCGACGGGCTCGCCCAGACGCCACCGATGGGGTGGAACAGCTGGAACAAGTTCGGCTGTAACGTCAGCGAGAAGCTGATTCTGGGCGCCGCGAGCGCACTGGTGTCGAGCGGCATGAAGGCGGCCGGCTACACGTACGTCGTCATCGACGACTGCTGGCAGACGAAGCGAGACGAACGGGGAAAGATCGTCGCCGATCCCGAGCGCTTCCCCTCGGGGATGAAGGCGCTGGCCGCCGCCATCCATGCCAAGGGTTTGAAGTTCGGGATCTACTCCGACGCGGGCACCATGACCTGCGCCAAGCGGCCGGGATCGAAGGACCACGAAACCCAAGACGCCAAGACCTACGCCGAGTGGGGCGTCGACTATTTGAAGTACGACTGGTGCAACACCGAGGGGCAGGACGCCCGCGACGCGTACATGAAAATGAGCCGCGCCCTGCGCGCGACCGGACGCCCCATCGTGTTTTCGATCTGCGAGTGGGGCGCAACCAAACCCTGGACCTGGGCGCAAGGCGTTGGGCAACTCTGGCGCGCGACCGGCGACATTCAAGACTGCTGGGACTGCGGCAAGTCGTGGGGCGGCATGGGCGTGGTGCACATCATCGACCTGATGGCCGACCTTCATCCTTTCTCAGGTCCCGGGCATTTCAACGATCCCGACATGCTCGAGGTCGGCAACGGCGGGCTCACGCCGGAGGAGAATCGCTCGCACTTCAGCTTCTGGGCTTTGTTCGCCGCGCCCTTGATCGCCGGCAACGATCTTCCGGCGATGACGCCGGAGATCCGGGACATCCTCACCAACCGCGAGGTGATCGCGGTGGATCAGGACGCGCTGGGAATGCAGGGACGCAAGGTGCTCGACGGCGGCGCGCACGAGGTTTGGATGAAACCGCTCGCCGACGGCTCGCGCGCCGTGATCCTGTTCAACCGCGGCACCGAGGCGGCCCCGATCGCGGTGTCCTGGGAGGACGTCGGCCTCTTCCCCGGCGGTAAGGCCCGCGTGCGCGATCTATGGAAACCCGCCGACGTGGGCATCGCCGCCGGTCGCTACGAAGCCAAGGTCCCGCCCCACGGCGTGGTCATGGTCAGAATCACGCCGCAGTAGTTTTCCGGGCGCCCGTCCCGCGCGCCAGCTGATAAGGTCGAGCCGATCGTATGCTGTCGGCGCAAATGACCCAACTCGATAATGCGCAACCGTGGGGCGGACTGAAGGTGGTTCGCGTGTCGGACATGAGCGAGGACGAGCGCGGGGGCAGCGCCGTCGTCGTCCTGCACGGGTGGGGTGCGCCGGGCGACGATCTGGTGCCGATCGCGGGCGCGCTGCGACGTCCGGGCGTGCGGTTCTTCGTCCCGGCGGCGCCGCTGCCCGAGGTGGGCGGCGGTCGCGCCTGGTGGCACCTGGATCCGAACACCCGACCCCCGCATGCGTCGACCGATCAAGTGGCCGCCGGGTTTCGGCCCAACCCGGAGGTGGTCGCCGCGCGCGCCGCCGTGCAGGCCCTGATCGCGACGGTCGTCGACCGCTATGCGCCGACGACGGTGGCGCTCGTCGGCTTCTCACAGGGCGCCATGCTGTCGATCGACGTCGCGCTCGCCGGAGCGCCGGGCGTCCAGGCGGTGGTGGCGATGTCCGGCGTCTTGCTGATGGATTCGGTGCCGGCGTTGACGGCGCCGCACGCGTCCAAGCCGCGGTTTCTGCTCTCCCACGGCCGCCAGGATCCCGTCGTGCCCCTCGCGGGCGGCAGCCGCGCCAATGACCTGCTCGAGAAACACGGCTTCTCTGTGACGTGGCGACCGTTCGACGGCGGCCACGAGATCCCGTCGGCGGTGCTGGCCGACGTGGACCGGTTCCTGTTCTCGCCGCCGTAGGGACGTGATCCGCCCAGAAATGCGTGCGCCTGAATGACTTTCCGGCCTCACGCACGGGAACGGTGCCCTCCGGCGCGCGCAGGACGGCGTGTTATTTTTGGGGGCATCGCGCCCGTCGTCCCAGATCCGCGTCGTATCAAGGTCTTCGCGACCGATACGGCGTTCGAGAGGTGGCTCAGCGCCCATCACGACGCTGAGCGTGAGGTCTGGATCAAAGTCCACAAGAGATCGTCGGGGCTCGCGTCGGTGACGCCGGCTCAAGCCCTGGACGTCGCCCTGTGCTGGGGTTGGATCGATGGCATCCGGAAGGGATTCGACGAGCGGTCATTCCTGCAGCGGTACTCGCCCCGCGGGCCGAGAAGCATCTGGAGCCAGATCAACCGGGTTCACGTCGCGCGTCTACTGGCGGCCGGCCGGATGACCCCGCACGGCCAGCGCCAGGTCGATGCCGCCAAGGCCGACGGCCGTTGGGACGCGGCCTACGCCCCTCAGCGCGCCACGAACGCGTCGACCATCCCCGCTGACCTGCGCGCCGCCATTGATGCAAGCCCGCGTGCGCGGAAGACCTTCGGCACGCTCAACAAACAAAACCTGTTCTCCGTTGTATTTCGCACCAACGCAATGAGGACGCCGGAAGGTCGTGCCAAGAAGATCGCGGCCCTGGTCGCGATGCTGGCGCGCGGAGAGACCATCTATCCGAATGCCGCGCCCCGGCCGCGAGCCCGAGGCGGCGACACGCTCTCACGAACGCGTCGGCAACATCATTGAGGATTCGGCGACCCCAGAGGGATTCGAACTGGCCGACAGGCACTCACGAAAACATCAGGCGTGGCGCCGACGGGAGTGCGATGTGATCCGACGGGTCACACGGCGTGCCCCGACAGGTGTTACGATCCCGGGGACCATGTCGATGCTGCGGCTGCCGTCCGTTCTTCTGGTCGCCTTGTCGGCATGTACGGCCGGCTACGCGCCGCCGCCTGCGGGTCCCGCATCTCCACCAGGGGTTGCGGGCCGCCCTGACATGACGGGCTGGCGCCTGATGGGAGATGCGATCGTCACGGGCCAATTCGAGCGCGAGATCATCCGCGTCGGAAAGTACCAAGGGCGCACCGCGCGCGTTGGGCTCGTGGTGACCGAGAGCAGTCTGGAGGTCGGCGACGTGGTGCTTCAGTTCGGCAACGGCCAGCACTGGTCGCCGGGCCTTCGGCATTCCTTCGCCGACGGATCGCGCAGCCGCGCCATCGACCTTCCGGGCCACGTCCGATTCATCCAGGGCATCGAACTGGTCCGCGGAAGCGTACCGCCCGGCACGCGCGCGCACGTCGAGCTCTGGGGCCAATAGAGTCTGAGGTAAGCTATCGCGCGTGAACCGGATCTCCTTCGCCTCGGTGGAGTGCTCCGACCCGCGCTTCGAACGAGACGGTCTGCGCGTGATCACGGTAGCCAGCGGTGCGCTCGCGCGTCGCGCCGACATGTGCTTTTGGGCGCCGCCGATCGGCACGTCTGCGAAGACACTCCCCTTGGTGATCCTGCTCCATGGCGCGGGTGGAAGCGCCTGGTCTTGGCCGCTGAACGGGTGCGCCCACCTGACCGCATCGCGGCTGGTCGAGACCGGGGAGATTGCGCCCGTCGCGCTGGCGATGCCGTCCGACGGGCTTTGGGGCCTCGGCAGCGGTTATGTCCCACATGCCGATGCCGACTACGAACGCTGGATCGTGGAAGAGGTCCCGGCGGCGGCGGCGCTGCTCGACGACCGGGTCACCGATTCGTCGCCGCTCACGATCGCCGGCCTCTCGATGGGCGGGTTCGGAGCGCTTCGGCTGGGAGCGAAATACCCGGACCGCTTCCGCGGCATCTCCGCGCACTCGCCGGTCACGACCCTGGGTAGGCTCGCCGAGACGACCGGCGATCGCCTGGACGCGCTCCCCGGCTTCGGCCAACCGGACGGCACCGCGCTGCACTGGCTGGAGGTCAACGCCCCGCGGTTGCCGCCGCTGCGGTTCGACTGCGGCTCCAACGATCTGCTGCTGCCCGGCAACCGTGCCTTGCACGCCGCGCTCGACGCGCGCGGCATCGACCACCAGTACGAGGAGTTCGCTGGCGGCCACGACTGGCTTTACTGGCGTCTGCACCTGGCCGATTCGCTCCGGTTTTTGGATGGCGCGGCGACCCACGCGCTCGGAGCCGTACAATAGGGGCACGGCAGAACCCTCAAATTAAGTGCGACCCCAGCGGGATTCGAAGGTCGTCAAGACCGTGCGAGATAGTCGGCGAGCCCAGCAGCACGTCGCCCGATCTGGCGGAGCGCCTGTTCGTCGAGCGCCGCATACGCATTCGATCAGGCCGAGGCCGCTGATGATACGCTTCCATCGTGCGGAGGGCGCTGGCGGCAGTTCTCCTGGCCTTCTGTGGCTGTGCGACTGCACCGAAGATCGTCATCGAGCGCGAACCGCCTGGGCTGCCAGCGCTAGCGGACGGCGTGTACTCGGGGCGCTTCATTGCCCTGTTCGAAATGAGTTGGTTCACGCCTTGTGGCACCAACTATCGCTGGTGGCTCGACAATGACGGTTACCAGGCCGTCTTCCGGGTCGCGCGCGACCATGATTACAAGCGTGGGAAGAACTTCTGGGTGAGGGTCAGAGGCACGCCGAGTGCTACCGGTCACTGGGGTCATCTGGGAGACTACTCGCGGAACTTCCATGCACGCGAGGCGCTCGAGGCCCATGACTACGGACCTGGTGACTGTGACGGAAAGCCCTAGCGTAGGAGCAATCCCTGGACAATCGCACGCACCCCAGCGCGAGTGCCAAGACTCGTCGACGGAGATGCGGGCGCGACAACAGCACGTTCGGATCCTGCGATCCCGCCTCAGGCTCGGCGTCGTGGGTTGGTTCCAGAGCCGCTGGCAGCTGACGTCGGAATCGGGCGGTCGGTTCCCGGCGACCGGCGTCGCTCGGAGAACGCCGCCCGTGGCAAGAGCGTGGCAAGCCCGTCGAGAAGCCTTCGGTCGAGAACCCGCTGGGGCGTTCTCGTGAAACGAAAGCGAGTGCTTACGCGCGGTTGATATAGCGACCCCAGAGGGATTCGAACCCTCGTTCGTGGCTTGAAGGGCCACTGTCCTGGGCCGGGCTAGACGATGGGGTCCGGCGGGAGGCGAGAGTGTGTTGGAACGGGCCCTGGAGCGCAAGCGCGGCGGCGCGCGAAAAGTGCTGGGGGGGTTGTCGATTGCAATTTCGGCCTTATACTGAACATAGGTATAGGCATCGACCCATGGGACGGAATCTTTCGCTGCTCGCTCATCTGCCTCGCTTGGAAGCAGACGGGGTCATGCACCGGCGCGACTGCGAATGCGTCCGGTGCGACGCCGGGTTCGTGCCGTCCGAGCAGGAGCGGGTCGCGGCGCAGCGGCGCTGGGAAGATCGCCGGGCGCGGTCGACGGCGGCCCGGGCGCTGGCGCGGAGGCAGGAGCGGGCGCGGGTGAAGGTGGCCGCCGTCGAGCTCCAGCTCGACCGGGAGGCGCGCGAGGTGGACGATCGGATCGGCGCGCTGCGGGCGGCGCGCGCGCGGGTGGCTGCTGATCGGCGGTTGGCGCTGCTGCAAGCTTTGCGGCAATCGGGAATGCCGCTGTCGGAGGCGCTGGTGGAGGTCGATCGCCGCGTGGGGAGCGATTCGTTTCTGGTGGGCCCAGCAGGGTTCGAACCTGCGGCCTACGGATTAAAAGTCCGCAGCTCTACCAGCTGAGCTATAGGCCCGGAAAGCGCGGTGAGCATATCATCGCCGTCGCGAAACGGGGAGACATGGATCTCACACGATCGACGCTCGGAGCCTGGGCGCTCGGGCCGGCGCGGGGGCTCGGGTTCTTGTTCGGGTTCTTGCTTGGTTTTTGGGGCTGCGCGACGCCGCGGACGGTCTGTCCGATCGGAACGGAGCTCGCGCGCCGGATTTATTCTGGCGGTGCCGAGGTGGAATGGTGTGGAAGGCCCGACGGTGTCCGGCAGGGGCCCGAGACGCGCTACTACGAGAGTGGCCGCGAGCTAGCGAGCGGGGAGTATGTCGACGGGGCGCAGAGCGGCGTCTGGCGGTACCGGTTCAACGACGGGCGCAACTGGCGCGCCGAGCGGTGGGACGACGGCGCGCTGGTTCAGACGACGATCGATCCGGCCGTCGCGCGGATGAGCGCCGCCGAGCTCGATGCGCTCGGGCCGACCAGGTCGGGCATCATCAAGTTGGCCTCGCACGATCCGCTGATCGGCCGTCGGGCGCGCGATCCCGAGGGGAAGCCCTTCGTTTCGTATTTCGCCAGCGGTCGCCCGCGCGTCGCAGGCAGCTACGATCTGGAAGGGCTGCGGGTCGGGATCTGGCACTTCTGGTTCGAAGATGGCCGGCCAGCCCGCGAGATAGAGTATCTGAGCGGCGTGCGTGAGCGCGGCGCGCGCGAGTGGTACCCCGGTGGTGGGCCGGCGGCGGAGGGCGGGTACCTGGCGGGCGAGCGCGATGGCCGCTGGCGCTTCTGGGACGAGCGCGGCCGCGCCACCCTCGACATCATCTATAAGGACGGCGTGCGCATCTCACCGCCCGTCGTCGCGCCGCGACCGGCGCCGGCGGTCCCTTCGCCGGTGGCCGGTGGTGGTATGCTGCCGCGCAAGCCATGAAGCGTTCGGTGACGGTTCAGATCGCGGGCGTCAGGTACGCGCTCAAGACCGATGAGGACGACCGCTGGGTCAAATCGGTCGCGTCGTTTGTGGAGGAGAAGATCCGCGACGTGCAGAAACGCGCGCGCACGCCGGACACCCAGGCAGCCGCGGTGCTGACCGCGTTGCAGATCGCGGAGGAGCTTTTTCGCGAGCGCGAAGGGTCGAGTGAACTGCGGAGAAAGATTCGCGAAAAGAGTCAGTCCCTGCTTGACTCGCTGACGCACTGAGCGCGAGTATGACCGTCGATTGATTGTTCCGGTCTGCCGTTTGCCGCCTGGAACCGCCCGAAGGCAAACGCGTCGATAAGCAAGCGCGTCGATAAATATAGCACCGGGACCCATCATTCGAAGATGGCTCCCCCGTCAGCTCCAGATCTCTCCGAGCGAAAGCGCGTACTCCGTCGCGAGATGGGCGCGCGGCGCGCGGCTCTGCCCGCGCTCGAGCGAACGGAGCGTGCAGCCGCGGCGACGGCGCGGTTGCTGGCGCTCCCCGAGCTGGCGAATGTCGCGGGACGGACGATCGCGGGCTACGTGGCAGTGCAAGGCGAGCTGGATCCGGCGGCCGCGCTGGAGCACGCCGGCGCCCGCGGGTGCAAGGTGGCCCTGCCGCGGGTCAGCCGCGAAGCGCCGCGGCTCCGCTTTCACGAGGTGACACCCGGCGCGGCGCTGTCGGCGAGCCCCGGATCCTTCGGTTTGCTCGAACCCGACGCGGCGTGGCCCGAGCTGGCGATGGGGGATCTCGACGTGGTGATCGTGCCGGGCGTCGCGTTCGACGCCGAGGGGCGCCGGCTCGGGTTTGGTGGCGGCTACTACGACGGCGCGCTGGCGATCGCGCGCGCGCGCGCAAATGGACGGACGGCGCTGATCGGGATCGCCTACGATTTCCAGATCGTCGACGACTGTCCCGCCGGTGAGGGCGACGTGCCCGTCGATCTGGTGGTGACCGACGCGCGGGTGTTGCGACGGGCGGCCAGCAGGGCGGCAGGTGAGGGCGGATGATCTCGGTGGCGATCGCGATCCCGCTGGTGCTCGCAGTCTTCGCGATCGCGCTGGTCGTCGGGCGGACAATCCGGCCGGCGGCGCTGCCCCACTCCGAAGGGGAGAAACAGCGCCTCATCGAGGCGGCGCAGGTCGAGGCGGAGACGCTCAAGCGCCAGGCGGTGCTCGACGCCAAGGAGCTGGCCGGCAAGGCGCGGGCGGAAGTCGACGCCGAGCTCCGGGGGCGGCAAGCGGATCTCGAGAAGCGGGTGGGCGAGACGGCCGGACGCGAGCGGGAGCTGGAGCGGCAGGAGCGCCAGATCAAGCAGCGGCGCGAGGAGATGGAGCGGAGCGAGAAACAGCTGGCGGGGCGCGAGGTGGCGGCGGAGGCGGCGGCGCGGGTGGCGGCCGCGCAGGCGGCGGAAGCGCACGCGCGGCTGGAGAAAATTGCCGGGCTCTCGACGGCGGAAGCCAAGGCGCGCCTTTACGACGAGGTGCGGGACGAGGCGCGTCGGTCGGCGGCCGACGAGTGCAAGAAGATCGAGGACGAGGCGCGCGCCGCCGCCGACGAAAAATCGCGGATGGTGATCTCGGCGGCCGTCCAGCGCTACGCGAGCGAGTACGTCGCGGAGCGGACGGTTGCCACGGTGCCGCTGCCGTCCGACGAGATGAAGGGGCGCATCATCGGCCGCGAGGGGCGCAACGTGCGCGCGCTCGAGGCGGCGACCGGCGTCGACCTCATCATCGACGACACGCCCGAGGCGGTGGTGATCTCCTGTTTCAATCCGGTGCGCCGCGAGATCGCGCGGGTGGCGCTCACGCGGCTCATCGCAGACGGGCGCATCCACCCGACGCGCATCGAGGAGATGGTCGAGAAAGCCACCGCGGAGATCGACCAGCAGTGCAAGGAGGCGGGCGAGCAAGCGGCGTTCGATCTCGGGTTGCCGCGCCTGCACCCCGAGTTGGTGCGTCTGGTCGGCAAGCTCAAGTTTCGGTCGAGCAACGCGCAGAACTTGTTGCAGCATTCGATAGAGGTGGGGTTTCTGGCCGGCGCCATGGCGGCGGAGCTGGATCTGCCGGTCAAGACCGCGCGACGGGCCGGCCTGCTCCACGACATCGGCAAGGCCGTCGATCAG